>OLAX01000003.1_pt1 | contig 122129 bp, 110 predicted proteins | sample 1607711 | NCBI WGS metagenome assembly OLAX01 (sample SAMN02674693, study PRJEB24791) | human gut metagenome, SKBSTL018 | isolation source: stool | host: Homo sapiens | place: USA
AGGAGCCTTTATAACAGTAACACTTGTAATAGAAAGTATTTTGGCTAAGATACAATAAAAGTAAAGCGATAACTTTCAGGTTGTCGGATTGTAAAGGCAGAGCCTTACGCAAGGTGCAGGAGAAAGACTCCGCTCGGGTTAAGGGCGAAGCGCCTTAGCAGGTCAAGGGTGCAACCATTGCCCAGTTAGTGGCGTTTCGCCACTAAGTACTGGGTATTACTTGTAGCAGAGCTTCACAAGTTTTGGCAACTTCGTTGCTGTTCCCTTCGGGAAAATAATTAAATATTGTTGTTATTAACAGACTGAGTAGAGAAATTTACTTGGTCTTTTTTGGTAGAAAAGAAAGATATGAATGAAAGCAACTAGACATAATGGAAGATCAGGTAAGCATTGAAAGAATGTCCCAAAGCCTTTATTTTTAAAAACAAATTTTGTTGGAGCGGATCCGGAAAAAATTAAAATGGTTACCAGCGTGTTTAGGCGTACAATCGCCTGAAACCGGATGGAGAGATAGAAAAAAGTCGAATGGGTGTAAGTTTACGTTGACAACTAAAACAACATGGTGTATATATGTGTATATACACATACACAGACGGAACAAAACTTTGCACGAATGAAAATACGAGGTAAAGGCATGGAACAGACAATGATCAAAACTGAGAACGTATCCAAGAGATTCGGTTCATTTGCATTACAGGACATCCATTTTGAACTTCCGGCAGGTTATATCTGCGGACTGATCGGGGAGAATGGTGTGGGGAAAACCACACTGTTAAACATTTTGGCGGGACTTTATGAGTACGATGGAACGATTTCTATACAGGAGAAGGAGTACCGTACAAATCAGATGGAATTACAGCAGGATATTGGATTTGTGTTTCATGAGGAATGGTTCGATGACTGGGATTCTCTGATCGCAAACAGCAGACATTATGGAAAATATTATAAAAATTATGATGAGACACTGTTAAAGGAATATCTTAAGAGATTCCGGTTGGATGGAAAGAAAAAATATAAGAAACTGTCCAAGGGAGAAAAGCTGAAGTTTGCATTTGCTTTTGCGCTGGCGCATCATCCGAAACTGTTGCTGCTTGATGAGCCGGGGGCGAATTTTGATCAGACCTTCCGTGAAGAATTCCATCATATTTTAAGAGAATTTACCGCGGACGGAACGAAGAGTGTGATCCTCTCGACACATATTACTTCGGATGTGGACCGGTTTGCGGACTATCTGCTGTTGCTTAAGAAAGGCAGACAACTGTTGTATGGAGATATCGAGTCGGTCCGTGATGCATACCGGATGGTGGCAGGCGAGCGTCATGCGTTGAGGGCTTTTGGCGGGCGGCTGGTCTATATGGAGGAGACACCGGTGGGCTGCAGTGCTCTGGTCAAACATGATCACGCGGAGTATGACCGGGCACTTAAGGTGTGGGAGCCGGACACGGAGGAACTGATGTATTATCTGGCGAAAGGAGCGGAGCATGGAAGAGGCAATCAAATATAAGAATGTGATCAGAGAATATTTTCTGGAATATAAGAACCGTGGTCAGGTATTGCAAAGTATCTTTTATGTGATCCTGTTTGGCGCATCGTTTTCGCCTTTTGTATTTGGCAGTGCAAAGGAAGGGCTTGGGTATATATGGCTCACATTTCCGATGGCTCTTGCGCTGTTTGCAGCAATCACACATACGAGTGCCCTGCCGACGATGCTGTATCTGGTTCCCGGATCGAAAAAGCTGCGCGAGGAATATATCCGGAGAATGTTAAAGGTTAAGATTGGCCTGCCGCTTGCGTTGTGTGCGGTAATCGATATCATCCTGCTGATCGTGCAGCCGATGATGATAAAAGGCGTGATCCTGCAGCTGGTAACGGTGTTCTTTATGTCCTATTGTGTGGGAATTACAAACGACGGACTGGTCTGGAGGAATAATGCGTCGCGGGCAGCTTATGGGCAGGTAAGTTATTTTAACGGACCGATCACGGTATTCAGTGTGATCGCAAGCTGCGTGATGATTGGCATCTGTTCTTCGGAGATTACGAATGTGGAATTTTGGGTTGCGCTTGTTATTTATCTCATCATTTACGCACCTCTTTCTTATGCGCTTCACAAGCGTTGGGGTGGAATCAGAGAGAAACTCGCCGTCTATGAACTTGCAACGAAGGAGGAGACATGGGACTGGTAATCGTCATTGAACCGCATGGAACGTATGCCATCTACGAGCAGATCGTCAATCAGATCAAGAATCAGATCATATCCGGTGAGCTGCAGCCGGACGAGGCGCTGCCGTCCATTCGGGGACTGGCAGCGGATATCGGCGTCAGCGTGATCACGACGAAGCACGCGTATGAGGAACTGGAGCGGGAGGGACTGATCCGTTCCGTTTCCAATAAAGGATTTTATGTGTGCAAATACAACACGGATTATCTGCACGAAAAGCAGCTGATGGAATTGGAAAAACGCCTGCAGGAGTGGATTACGCTTGCAAAACAGGCGGGACTTGGAACTGAGGATATTCGTGAGATGCTGGAGGGATTGTTGTAAGATGGAAGATATTATTTTTTCTGCGAAGCAGGTACAGGGGAAGAAAGCGTTATTCGGCAAAGGCAGGTTCGCTTTGCAAAATGTGGATTTTGAACTTCCAAGTGGATATATTATGGGAATCATCGGGGAAAACGGTGCCGGAAAGACGACCTTCTTCCGCTATATTATGGAGGAAAAGAAGCATTATCGCGGCAGCTTTTATCTGGACGGAACCGATATCGCGGAAGATCATGCGTGGTCGATGAATCGGATCGGATTTGTCTCTGAGGAGCGGTTGTTTTTGCGGCAGAAGAGTGCAAGAGAGAATGCAAGGATGCTGGGCAGCTTCTATGATACCTTTGATATGGATCAGTTTGCTGCGCTGATGGAACAGATGGATCTTACCACGGCACGGACCGTGGAGAAGATGTCGCGCGGTGAGAATATGAAGTTTCAGCTTGCATTTGCACTCGCACACAAACCGAGGCTTCTTCTTTTAGATGAGCCGACTGCGGGGATGGATCCGATCTTCCGCAAGGAATTTTACAGGTTGCTCCGGCAGCAGTTGGAAGTGCTGGACTGTTCCGTGATCATGTCGTCGCACTTAGAGGATGACATCCGGAAAGAATTTGATTATATCGGACAGTTTGAGCATGGGGAATTTACTTCGTTTTATGAGAATGCATAAGGCGTTGTGGCAGTGAAGGTTATGCGGTGAGACGGCAATGGTTGAGTGAAGTGCAGAAAAATGTGCTTGAATCGAAACACATGGGTATTATGTGTAAAAGACAGGAGTGTCGAGGATGACGATAGAGGATAAGAAGCAACAGGAAAATTTGAAGAATTTTGACCGGAATTTAAAGGCGAGCACGGACCAGCTGGCATGGTTTTTATACTGGATGTTTGCAGCTGTTGTGCTAGTGTTAGGGATGACGCTGATTTTTGATGGAATATTTTATCGGGATGCGTGGCTGATACTGAGCTATGTGTGGATGGTCGTTTTTATGGATAACTATGTATTGGCACCGTATCAATGGAGCAATGAAGCCTTCAGCCGGAGGATGCAAAAATCGGATGCGGTTTCAAAAATACTTCGGTTTGTTCCGGTTTCGGGAAAAAACTACTTCCGTGTGAGGATGCAGTATCTTTGGAAGTTTGTGTGGAAATTTGGCGCATTTGCCATGCTGATCGTGATCGGAAGCATGAGTTTTACGCAAAAAATTTCTCTTGTGAGGGTGATGGAAGGTGTTCTTTTATTTTTGGCCGGACCGATGCTCATTGGGTATGTTGAGTTGAAGGAATCACTTTTTTGCAGATAATGCCTAAAAGAACAAAGTGCCTGACACAATAAACATCATATAATATGCTGAATTCCCTCACAGATCCTGCGGGCAACCACCGGATTGTTCATGGTATACAGGTGAATTCCATCGGTATCGTTTGCCAGCAGATCAATGATCTGGCTTAACGCATACGACATACCCGCATCAAATAAAGCTGCCTTGTTATCTTCAAATTTATGAATGATCTTCTGGAAACGCTCCGGGAAAGAAGCTCCGCACATCGTAATCATTCGCTTGATCTGCGCGGCATTGATGACCGGCATGATGCCAGGAACAATTGGCACATTGATATCCGCAATCCGGCAGTCCTCCACAAAACGGTAAAACTGTGTGTTGTCAAAAAACAACTGGGAAAGCAGCACTTCTGCTCCGGCATTTACCTTTTCCTTCAGGTGGCGGATTTCTTCAATCTTATTGGCAGATTCCGGATGACATTCCGGGTAGCAGGCACCTAAAAAGCAGAAATCCCCCTTCGGTTTCAGATAGGAAATGAGGTCGGATGCATGCTTAAAATCATCTTTTTCGGTAAGATCCGGATTTCGGTCTCCGCGCAGTGCCAGCACATTCTGGATGCCTTCTGCGGTAAGGATTCTGGCAAATTCGTCAATTTCCGCGCGGTTGTAATGCAGGCAGGTCAGGTGCACAACCGGCTCCACATGGTAGTTCTGCTTGATCTTTTTGGCAAGTTCAATCGTGCGGTTACAGTTTAAGCTGCCGCCCGCACCAAACGTCACGCTGATAAAATCCGGCTGCAGTTCGCACAGCACATCAAGTGTCGCATCAATATTTTTCAGTTCACTGTCCTTTTTCGGAGGAAATATCTCAAAAGATAAGCTTTTTTTATGATTACATGCGTCAGAAATTTTCATTTTAATACCGTCTTTCGTTCAAAATTATTGTAATTACTCTGATTATAGCAGGAAAAAATAAAACTGTATAATACATAAATGATGCATTTCTCCATAGATTCAGGTTATAGCAGGAAAAATCAGCGATACGCTTGGAATCAGCACGGCGCGGGTAGCAGTTCTTTTAAGAAAAATGGAGTCCAAAGATCTGGTTGGAAAAGAAAAAAGAACACATAGTTTTACAGATAATAAACATAATAAAATTGTAACGTAAAAATGCAACAATCATTATAAGAATGTTGCATTTTTATTTACAGCTTTTATATCGGATGGCTTTTCTGGAACTTAACCCCAAAAATAAAAAATTTTAAATTTTTGATTACAGATCTATTTTCAAATAGACGGAATCCTTTTCATCCTGCTCAATTCCAAGATAGCGTTTGGTGACATCATAGGAAGAGTGATTGAACAAACCCATAAGCAGTGCAGGCTGTGCCCCCTGTTTCCATGCGTGGTAGCCAAACGTTTTCCGCATGGAGTGACAGCTGACCATGCGGCTGTTTGTGGTTTGGGCTGCAGCTTCCTTTACAATGCGGTACGCTTGCGAACGGTTGATGGGATGCTGCCGGTCAGTGTTTTTGCAAAACAGATAATCACATTCCTGTGGAAAACAGGCATCCATATACCATCGTAGGGCATTCTTGGCATTTTTGTTGAGTGCAATGTAATTTTGTTTTCCGGTTTTCTGTTCCAGTATAAGCAGATGTTCACGGAAACGCTGCGTGTAAAAATCATAGACATCGAACCATTGCAGCTGTAAAAGGTCACTGATGCGCAATGCCGTATTAAGACCGAGGATAATCAGGGCATAGTTGCGGGGGTGTGGTTTGACCGTCTGGTAGTATGTGCTGAATTTTTGCAATTCCTTGCGATTTCGAATCGGTTGTGTAGTACCCATTTTGTAACTCCTTTCATGGAAGTCGGATTCTTGAGTGATAGTACAGAAATGCATGGTAATCCGTATATATCCCCACGTCAAGATGTAACATTCTTATAAGGAGAGTTGCATCCTCTGGATGAAGGGGAATAAACATGGAGGTTCTTATGCTGAAACTGAGCTTGAAACCGGGCGAATACATTACATTGGGAGATAACATTAAAATTATTTTCTCTGGAGGCTCTGCCAACAACATACATCTGCTGGTGGATGCACCGCGCGAAATAAATGTTGCCAGAAACAGTGCGGGCAAAGACAAAAAGCCATCACCTTATTATAAAGAAAAAGGAATTTCAAAAACAGCACAGCGTGAGATTGCAGAAATCCTCATGCGCGAAAAGCGCAACCAGTCGCATGTCAGCGGGGAGGAGACCGTGACATACAAAAAACGGTAATAAGCAAGGCGATCCTGGGGACATATAGAAAATTTTTGCTCTGTTATGTCTCGCTTTTTTGGCACAGTGGGACATATAGAATCATTCCTTTGCATTATGTCCCTTATGTCTGCGGCAATGGGACATATAGCGTTTTTTCTGGCATATATGTCCCGGGAAACAAAAGAAAAGGGACATAGCCGATAAGTTTCCATGCATATGTCCCAGTGAGCAAAAGAAAAGGGACATAGCCGATAAGTTTCCATGCATATGTCCCAGCGAGCAAAAGAAGAAGGACATAGCCGATAAGTTTCCATGCATATGTCCCGAAAGAGAGAAAAAAATTCAGCCAGCAGATTTTCACACATATGTCAATATCCAGAAGGCAATGTGCATAAAAAATCCCGCCACAGAGGGAGGAAAAGATATTCTGTGGCGGATCTATAAGAAAAATCGCTTTCGCGAATTGTTTTTAGTCGGAACTGACAGCACCCCAACACCGTTTGTTAAAATACAACAGCCCCTTTTGTTTTGGTGGTTTTATATTACCAGTGCATTATGAACAGGTTGTGACAACATGCTAAAGAGTTTATGAAAATTCGAAACAACTTATAAACTTAGGCATAAATTTCTCAGCATGGTTCCTGGGCAGCAGGCGATTTTTTAAGGGTTCCCCAGATATGTCGATTCATGGACATCTAGTGTGTGATTGCTTATACAAAGACTTTTCTGTGCAAATCCGGAGATATCCGAACATTAAAATTTCCCTGTCCGAACAAGCCTCTTAAATCAATGTAAGTCGAGAATTACAATGAAAAGATTGGAGCAGTTAGTGGACAATAACAAACAATTAACTTTTCAATAAGCTGTGGATAGGTTATACTATTCATAGCTTATTTTTGTGGAAAAGAAGGGGGGCTTCTATGGCAAACAGTTTAAAATTACCGGTTGGAATTGAAAATTTTGAAGAAATCCGAAAGTTTGGATTTTATTACATGGATAAAACAAAGCTTATAGAACAACTGGTGGAAACCGGAGGCAAAGTAACTCTTTTTACCCGTCCCCGCCGCTTTGGAAAAACATTAAATATGAGTATGCTGCGGGCTTTTTTTGAGGCAGGCGCGGATACGACATTGTTTGACGGGTTATATATTGCGGGAAACAAGGAAATTTGCGAACAATATATGGGAAAATACCCGGTCATATTTCTTTCACTCAAGAGCGTGGAAGGATTATCTTATGAGGATGCAAGGTATCGTATCACAGAGCTGGCAGGAAGAGAGGCACAACGTTTTTCATTTTTGTCAGAGAGTGACAAACTATCTGATAATGAAAAGGAGCAGTATCAGGCAATTGTCGCATTGCATAATGGTAAATATTCTATGGATGAGAATATACTGACATCAAGCATATATATACTGTCACATTTATTGCATAGGCATTATGGACAAAAAACCGTAATCCTCATAGATGAATATGATGTTCCACTGGATAAAGCGTTTCAGAATGGCTATTATCGGGAGATGGTTTCACTCATTAGGGGACTTTTCGGAATGGCTTTAAAGACCAATGATAGTCTGCAGTTTGCCGTTTTAACAGGATGCTTGCGTATTTCCAAAGAAAGTATTTTTACAGGATTTAACAATTTCGAGGTTTTGTCGGTTTTAAATGTTCCGTATGATGAGAGTTTTGGATTTACGGACAATGAGGTTGAAAAACTTCTGGATGATTACACGTTTTCAGACCACTATCCGGAAGTTAAGGAGTGGTACGATGGTTATCATTTCGGAAACACCGATATTTACTGTCCGTGGGATGTTATCCGGTATTGTAAAAGCCTGTGTGCAGATCCGAACGCAATGCCAGAAGATTTCTGGTCGAATTCAAGCGGCAATGCCATTGTGCGTAGATTTATAGACAAAGCGGATGTCCAGACCAAAAACGAAATCGAGCGTTTGATTGCAGGAGAATGCATTGAAAAAGAAATCTCGCTGGAACTCACATATGATGAGCTTGATAAAAGCATTGAAAATCTGTGGAGCGTACTTTTTACTACCGGATATCTGACGCATCAGGGACGTACAGAAAGCGGAAAATACCGCCTGACTATTCCAAACAGGGAAATTAAAAACCTTTTTATAAAGAAAATCAGGGAATGGTTCAGCGATGTGTCCAGGAATGACGGTAAAAAACTGGAAGAATTCAGCAATGCATTTTTGGAAAAAGATCCGGAAAAAATTGAGCAGATCTTCGGGGATTATCTGTGGAACACGATCAGCATAAGAGACACGGCAGCTGCAAAAGAAAAGAAAGAAAATTTCTATCATGGCATTCTGCTTGGTCTGCTGGGCTATAAAGCAACCTGGCTTACAAAGTCAAATGCCGAGTCCGGAACCGGCTACAGTGATATTTTGGTTGAGGTGCCGGACAACCGGACAGGAATCGTAATCGAACTCAAATATGCAGAAAATGGAGATATGGATGCGGCATGTGCCAAAGCACTGGAGCAGATAGAGGAAAAAGACTATGTGGATAGGCTGAGACAGGATGGAATGAGAAACTTTATCAAGTACGGAATTGCGTGTTTTAAGAAGGATTGTAAGGTTGTGGTTGGAGAATAACAAAAATCTCTTTACAAACCGCAGAAGATATGCTAGATTTTTATACAAGCTGATTGTCCCGTTTGTTTCTGCAACCGGAAATGGGGGCATATGTTACACACAAAAAAGAACTTCTTAAAGTCAGCATTGGCTGTCTTCTGCATGGTTTCCATGCTTTTATTCTCCAATTACAACGGAATCACAACAGTATATGCTGCCAGCGGATACGAATACGTTCTGCTGACAAAATACAGTAAGACCATGAAAATTGGAGACGAGTATTATCTGACTGCGATTACTTCTACCGGAAAGAAACCAAAGTTTTCTTCGAGTGATTCCACAGTCGCGTCCGTGAACACTTATGGAAAGATCACGGCGAAAAAGGCCGGTAATGCTACGATCACTGCAAAAATTGCCAATGGGGAGGCAAGCTGCAGGGTTACAGTTGAAAAAACGGTCATTACATTAAGTCAGAAATCCATATCCTTGGAGAACGGATATACGGCCCGGCTGAAAGCCGAGACATCAACCGGGCATCCGGTCACGTACAAATCCGTCCGCTCGAGCATCGCCTCGGTGGATGAAAACGGCGTGATCACAGCAAAAAAACCGGGTGAAACTACCATCACGGTCACAGCGGATAAAACCGCCCAGACCTGTAAAGTGACGGTAAAGCAGCCAACGGTCCGGCTGGACCGGACATCCGCATCCCTTTACCGGAAGGGGACGCTCCGGTTATCCGTTTCTTCCACATCTAAAAGTATTCCCAGGTGGAAAACAAATAAAAAAAGCGTAGCCACGGTGGACAATGAGGGCAGAGTTACCGCTGTAAAAAACGGAACAGCCATCATCACGGTCACAGTCGACGGTGTCAGCAAAACCTGTGAGGTCACGGTAAAGAAGCCAAAGATTACCGTCGGACAGGAACAGATTTCGTTAGTGGCCGGTGAAACCTGTCAGCCGAACGTGACGGTATCCTCCGGCAACAAACCGGAATACTACAGTTCGAACACAAATGTTGCCACGGTAAATGAAACCGGCATGATCACCGCCATCGGCAAGGGACGTGCATATATTTATGCGAAAGAAGATGGCACGAAGGTACGCATGACGGTAACTGTCAAAGAAAAATAAAACTACAGGAAGCAGAACAAAATTATGGTCTGCATGACAGACAATCTGCGGATCATAACCAAAGGGACAATCAGCGAAAGATATTGATGATGCATATATACAATGATATAATTGAACATAGACAATATTCTGTCTATACTTCGAAGAATAGCCTTACAACATATGGTATTGTAGATCTTATGGAAAAGCTTTCCCAAAAGCTGCCATGGTTATATCTTTGTATGAAGGAGGAAAAATGAATTCGGTAGAAAATTATGCCATACGCTACTTAGAACCAAAGGATGTGAAGGATCTGGATCAGTACAACGCGCTGCTGCGCTATACCTTTCAGGTAACGGAGGATGAGCTGACGGCAACCGGATGGAAGGATGAAGAGATCAAACAGTCGAAGTTCCCGGTACTGGAGCGTGCGGATGTGCTGGGATGTTTTGACGGGGATACCCTGATTTCCCAGTTTGCCGTATATCCATTGAAAATGAATATATACGGGGAGGTATTTCCCGTTGGATTTGTTACGAGTGTTTGTACATATCCGGAATATACCGGGCAGGGCATTATGAAAAAACTGATGTATCGGAGTCTGGAACATATGAAACAGCAGGGAAGATCGTTTGCCCTTCTGTATCCATATTCCATACCGCTGTATCATCATCTGGGCTGGGAGATTATATCCAATAAAATTTCTTTCAATATCAAGGACCGTCAGATTCCGACGAAAGTAAAAGCACCCGGATATGTACGGCGTGTGGACTGGGACAATACCGATTTTCATGAGCTGCATTCGCATTTTGCATCAATCACACACGGCTGCCTGTTCCGGAATGCACTGGCGTGGGAGGAATACTGGCGCTGGGATGAGGACGATACGAACGTGGCAGTTTACTATAACACCAAGGACAAGCCATGCGGATTTATGGTCTATCTGATCAAAAACGATATCATGCATATCAAGGAAATGATCTACTTAAACCGCGAGGCAAAAAAGGGGCTGTGGGAGTATATCCACGCGCATGATTCCATGATCGATGCGGTGCATGGCTATACCTATTTCAGCGAACCGATTGCGTTTGAGATGGATGATGGGGATATCAAGGAAACGATCCGGCCGTATGCCATGGGACGGATTATTGATATCGAGAGCTTTTTACAGGATTATCCATGTGATCCGGATGGCGGAACACTGTATATCGAACTTGAAATTGAGGATCACCTGCTTTTGTGGAACAATCGCAGTTTCCGGCTCTGTTTTTCCGATGGAAAATGTATGCTGACCGATGAACCGGCAGAGTATAAGCTAAAAATGGAGATAGGTACGCTGACTACCCTTTTACTGGGATATAAAACGGCTGAGCGTCTGTATGCCCTTGAACGCATTGAAGGGAAGCAGGAAGCGGTAGACCGTCTGGATGATGTACTGTTTCATAAAATTCCATATATTTCCGATTACATCTAAAAAATTCAGCATGGTATGTTATAATGGAAAGTGAAAATTACCGGGATACCGTTCTGCAGATACCGGTATGACCAGACCGATCCGCCAGTTGACCGCTGTGATCGAACAGACAGCGAAACTGGATTTCCGCCCGACCAAAGAGGGAGGCAAATTGCGGAAACAGAAGGATGAGATCGGAAACATGGCAACAAAGATCCACATTATGAGAAAGAAGCTCCGGGAGATGATGGGAGACCTGCAGCAGACACAGCAGGTACTCGAGAGCAACGCGGAGGATTTGAATCATCTGATGAAACAGAACAGTGCGTATGCAGAAGATAACTCCGCTGCAACACAGGAACTGGCAGCCGGGATGGAAGAGACCAGTGCAAATGCGGCGCACATTGTGGAAAACGTTGGAATTATGAGAGAAAGTTCCGACAATATCCAGCGGCTTGCAGAGGATGGAGAGAAAAATTCCGGACAGATTCAGGAGCGTGCCGGAGAGATGGAGCGGATCAGTACGGAGTCCCGCCACAAGACAGACCAGATGTATGCGGTCATGAAACAGAAGACGGATGCCGCTGTGGAGCAGGCGAAATCCGTACAGAAGATCAATGCGCTGACAGACAACATCAAACAGATTTCTTCCCAGACAAACCTTCTGGCATTAAATGCCAATATTGAGGCAGCCAGGGCTGGCGAAGCGGGCAGGGGATTTGCGGTTGTTGCTTCCGAAATCGGAGATCTGGCAACGCAGACACTGGATACCGTTTCCACAATTGACGAGATTGTAGGAGAGGTCAACAGTTCGGTTTCCAATATGACCGAATGCCTCACAACGATTATGGAATTTCTGGAACAGACCGTTCTTGGGGATTATGAGCATTTCGCACAGGTGGGGGAGCAGTATCATGCCGATGCGGACACATTCCAGCAGATCATGCAGCAGACAAAAGAAGCAGTGGATGCATTAGAGCAGCACATTGGAGAGATCTCTTCTACCGTATCAGAGATCAACTCCATGGTGGAACAGTCCACAGATGGAATCAGCGGTATTGCCGAGAAATCCGGCAGTACGCAGAACCTTGTAACCGAGGGTTACGACAAGCTGCAGGAGTGCACACAGTCCGTCAATGTGATCCGGGATTTTGTCGCGCAGTTTCATTTGGATTGATAATTGTCCGAAGATAAGTTAAGACGTGGTTAGCATAGACTAACATGAAACCCTTTAAATATAGGAAAAGGGAATTTTACATCGGAAACGAGGAAAATTATAATGAAGAAAACATTAAAACCGGAAACCACAAAACCACAATATGTTGTGACAACAGACATTACTTATGCGCAGGTTGATTCCTGGTTCGGTCATTGCCGGAGAGATCTCAAACTGGATCTCATCTATCCGGAGGACGGGGAAGGAAAGACATATCCATGTATTGTATGGATTTGCGGTGGCGCATGGCAGCGCATGGATAAAGCAGCGCATCTGGCATATCTGGGCACACTGGCACAGGAAGGGTTTGTTGTTGCCAGCGTAGAGTACCGGACATCCAACGAGGGAACACATCCGATGCAGCTGTGTGATATCAAGGCAGCAATCCGATATCTTCGTGCATATGCAAAAAGATATCGGATTAACAGTGAAAAATTTGGTGTGATGGGAGAATCTGCCGGAGGATACCTTACATGCATGGCAGCATTGGATCAGGATAAAAAACTGGATGTGGGTGAGTATCTGGAGTATTCCAGTCAGGTACAGGCAGCCTGTCCATGGTATCCACCAACAGATGCGTCCCGTTTTCCATATAATGATGTGGAAAAGGCAGCCATGTCTCCGGAGTCACAGTTAATGGGATTTAATGTAATGACACATGCGCAGGAAGCTTATGAGAATTCCCCGGTTTCCAAAGTGACACCGGATGCGCCGCCATTTTTGCTGATTCACGGGACAAAAGACAGTACCGTGCCTTTTTCGCAGAGTGAGGAATTGTATGATGCGTTAGAAGCAGCCGGCTGTGATGTGACATTGCTTGCGCTTGATGGTGCAGAGCATGCGGACCTGATGTTTTTCCAGGATGAAGTATGGCAGCAGATCATTGCATTTTTTAAACGGACATTATAATAAGTGACCTGGTATCCGGATAAGAAAAGGTTCAAAGATTAATTGATATGAAAAAAACAGCAGATAACATTCGTATAATAGGAAAATCCGATGGCCCGACATCCGTTTTTATTGCCGGAAAAGACAAAAAGAAAACGTTAAGACAGAAGATAGAAAAGAGCATGTATGACTTCCGGCGAAAGCGTGTAATTAAATTTCTGAGGGCAGATTCGCACTCCGTGGATGAGGTGGCAGATTATGTGGTCAGGGAACTGGGGTATACCGAAGTAAGTCCATCGGATGAAACATACCAGACAGAATATTCCAATATGCGCGCATCGTTTCTGTTGCAATATCGTCCGGAACTGCTTGGAGATCTCACGGAGCCCCAAAGACCACAACAGTGGGATGAAAAAAGCGTGATGGAGTTTATGAAGCAGATCGAACAGAGAACCGAGGCTGCGCGGGCAGTTCCAAAGACAGAGTTTGATATTGATTTTCATCTGTACCGGAAAACAGGCCGGGATTTTGAGATGAGTATATCAATAGAAAAAACATATGAAAGTTTCAGTGGCTCCGCATCCGGCTCGACGCGGGTGATGCGCAGATATGGGGCGGATTTCCGGAAGGTGTACCGGTATTATGGAGTTTCGCAGGAGGATATCAGGCAGCATACGAAACGGTTTGAGGAAGTGGTAAGACAACTGACGGTCAGGTAAAATGAGGGGCAATGGGGAGTGGTTGAAGGACATATACAGAAAAAGTTCTTGATTATGTCCTTCTTTTTTATATAGTTGGGACATATATAGAAAAAATTGTTTTGTATGTCCCACAAGACAGTACTAATGGGACATCGTAAATGATTTTTTGTCTATATGTCCCGGTGCTGATGGAGAGGGGGACATAACAAGAGACTTTTCCACTATATGTCCCGGTGTTAGAGGAAAGAGGGACATAACAAATAACTTTTTGTCTATATGTCCCAGTGCTAGAGGAAAGAGGGACATAACAAGTGACTTTTTTTGGTATATGTCCAGCATTAGAATGCAAGACCCGGATACTTAATGTAAACAGTGGACACAATGCCGAATGAATGAATCCATATCGTATTGTATCCGGCATGACATTTTAAAGGATGTTTTGCTCAAGAATCGAAGCGAGGTGCGCCATATGCTGTTAACAGAATTTGATGAAAAGAAATTTGCAAAGTCCATGTGGAAAGAGGGGCATGAGGAAAATTTCAAAACGGGGATATTCCATTCAAAAATGGCATTAGTTAGAGCAACCTAACCAATGCCATTTTCCTGTTTCACCTCCACGAATTGCGCAACTGGAACGGGAAAACGAACAGCTTCGGGCGGAACTCGAAGTATATAAAAATCGCAATACCGGCGGGAGGAAAAAGCATGACGAAGCATGGATGACTTCTTACCGGGATTTTGCTGTAAAATATGAGAGTGGGATGACAATTATGGAAATTGCTGCACAGGGGGAAATCAGCCGTAGGACAGCGTACCGGTATAAAGCTTATTACGATGAGCTGCAGAAAAATAATAGATATAAAAAAAGAAACGAGCAAGTCCTGTCAGGCATAAACCCTACCCGGTGAAAACCCATTTCTTAATATAAAAAGAATAACCCCATTTCATTTTACAGTCAAGTAATTTTTAAATTTTACTGTATACAGATGATCATTTGTTCCTGTTCACTTAGCATCTAAACAGGAAAGATCATCTGGATAGCAGCAAAAAACACAACAAGGAGAACCAATTGAATTTACTCGAAACATTAAAACACTATTTTGGATACGACAGCCTGCGGCCGGGCCAGCAGGAACTGATGGATGGAATCCTGCAAGGAAAGGATGTCCTTGGCATTATGCCGACAGGCGCGGGGAAATCCCTGTGTTATCAGGTTCCGGCGCTGATGCTTGAGGGAATTACGCTTGTGATCTCCCCGCTGATTTCGCTCATGTCAGATCAGGTCAAGGCATTGAATCAGGCAGGTGTGCATGCAGCCTACATCAACAGTTCCCTGACGGAAAACCAGATACACGCGGCACTTGCCTATGCAGCGCAGGGAAAATACAAAATTATCTATGTGGCACCGGAGCGGCTCAACACCGCGCGTTTTCTCGACTTTGCATATTATGCCGACATTTCCATGGTGACAGTGGATGAGGCACACTGTATTTCCCAGTGGGGACAGGATTTCCGGCCGAGCTATCTTGAAATTGCAGATTTTCTTGCAAAACTGCCAGACCGTCCGGTTGTCAGTGCATTTACCGCGACCGCCACAGAGCGCGTCAAGCAGGATATTACCGCAAGTTTGCATTTGCAGAATCCTGTGACAGTCGTGACAGGATTTGACCGCCCGAATCTGTTCTTCCGTGTGGTCAACCGCAAGGGCGGAAAAGAGACGGACAACAGTATCTTAAATTATGTGAAAAGGCATGAGGATGAGAGTGGAATCATCTATTGTGCCACGAAAAAGAATGTGGACAGTGTGTATGCCCTTTTGCTGCAATATGGCATTGCGGCTGGGCGCTATCATGCAGGTCTTTCTTTAGAGGAACGGAAAAAGAATCAGGATGATTTTACTTATGACAGAATCCGTGTGATGGTTGCAACCAATGCATTTGGCATGGGAATCGACAAATCCAATGTGCGCTATGTGCTTCATTACAATATGCCGCAGAGTCTGGAATATTATTATCAGGAAGCTGGACGCGCCGGGCGTGACGGGGAAGAAGCGGAGTGCGTGTTATTTTTCTCAAAACAGGATATCATGATAAACAAACGCCTGTTGCAGTACAAATCCACATCCGGGCAGGTATCCGATGATCCCGTGGTGCGGGCAAATGAGCAGAGGAAACTCAATGAGATGATCCGTTACTGCGAGACCGATGAGTGTCTGCGCCAGTTTATTCTGTCCTATTTCGGGGACAACAGTCCGTGTACCTGTGAAAAATGCAGCAACTGTGTGGTCGTGGAAGATGAGGCGGAAGAAACTTATATCCAGACCGGAAGAGAAAAGAAAAAGGCATTGCAGCTTGCTGATCTGACACCGGAAGGGCAGGAACTGTTTGAGCAGCTTCGCAAATGCCGGACGGAACTTGCCGTGGAAAAAGGTGTGCCACCGTATATTATCTGTTCCGATAAGACATTAAAAGATATGTGTGCCAAATGTCCTGTGGATTCCACCGCGATGGCAGTCGTGTACGGAATGGGTGCACAGAAAATCGAAAGTTACGGTGCGCGTTTTACGCAGGTTATCACAACATTTTTGAACGAGCATGGTGGAGATACCGCCACAGCGGAGGCATTTTCCGGCATGACAGTAGATACCACGACAGCAGCTCCGGCAAGAAAAAAGAAGCTGCCGTTTTATATCGCTCCGGAAAAACTTGATGAGGTGGAACTGACCGACACCTGTATGCTTTCAGAACTGACAAACCGGATCAATGCGCTCTGCGAAGAGAACGATCGAAAGAAACTGACCGCTTCATTTATCAATCAGCTGCTTGTGGAAAAAGGATATCTTGAGGAAACCGTGCAGGGAGAAGAAAAGATAAAGCGTGTGACGGAAAAGGGAAAAGCCGTAGGAATCCGGGAAGAGGAGAGACAGGCAAAATACGGAAGAAATTATTATGCACTGATTCACACTCGGGAGAGCCAGCAGATGATTATGGAGGAACTGGGGAAATATTTGTTACAGTTTACGCCAGCAGTATAATTGTCCCCTGCTTTGTGTTATACTAAAACAAAACGATAAAGGACAGGACTATTCTATGAAAAAAACAGGAATCATGACAGACAGCCACAGTGGCATCTTAGAAAATGAAGCATCTAAGCTGGGGATTGCCGTACTGCCAATGCCTTTTTATATTGATGAAAAATTATATCGTGAAGGGGTGGATATTTCCAGAGAGGAATTTTATGAAATGCTTCGTAAAGGTGCGGATGTGGCAACATCCCAGCCGTCACCGGAGAGTGTGATGCATATGTGGTCAGCCATGCTGCAGGAATATGAAGAACTTGTCTATATTCCGATCAGCAGCGGTCTGAGCGGTTCCTGCATGACGGCACAGGCAATGGCACAGGAGGAGCCGTATGCCGGAAGAGTATTTGTTGTAGATAATGGACGCGTGTCTACGCCGATGCACCGTTCGGTCCTCGATGCCGTGGAGCTTGCAGAGAAAGGATACCGTGCACAGAAAATTAAAGATATTCTCGAAAAAAACAGAGAGCATATGGTCATTTATGTGGGGCTCAGCACGCTGACATATCTGAAAAAGGGTGGACGGATCAGTTCTGTTGCAGCTGTGGCAGCAGATGTGCTGAAGATTAAGCCGGTTATGAAATTTGGCGTAGGAAAGTTAGATGTCTATCAGAAGTGCCGTGGAATGAAAAATGCGAGAAAAGCAATGATAGACGCAATGAAAAAAGAATTTGAGACGAATTTTAAGGAGGCTTATGAAGCAGGAAAACTATATCTTATGGCTGCATCAAGTTCTACCGCAGAAGTAACGGAAGAGTGGATACGGCAGATCAAAGAAAGCTTTCCGGGTATGGATGTCATGTGCGATAATCTGTCGCTGGGGCTGTCCTGTCATATTGGACCGGACGGGCTGGGAATTGCCTGCTGTAACAAAGCAGAATAGTATTTTAGAAATTTATCCGTGCGATAAAAGCGTTAGAGAAAATGATGCGGTTCTTTCAGCAGGGAAAACGTTCGCCTGCAGGGAGCATTTTTGTGGGATATCAATATACCCACCGCAAAAAGCGATGGGTATCGTAACCGGTTTATTTGCCCCGTGATGCAAAAAAGTCATCAATTGCCGCGTGCAGTTTCTGAGGATTCATGCTCTTTAATAAATAACCATCTGGTTTTAAAGACATGACATTTTTTACGGTTTCTGCATCATTTTTTCCAGTCAGAAATATGATCGGAATATGGTGAAATTCCGGATCTTCCCGGAGCATCTGCATGATCTGGCTGCCGTCAACGATTGGCATGGCATAATCCAACAGAATCAGATCCGGGGTGTTTAAGGTCAGGTATTTGATCGCCATTGCACCGGAGTTTGCCAGTACAACCTGATAGGTGTCTTCAAGCAGTGCCTTGATTTTGCGCAGGATAATACCGGAATCATCCACAGCCAGAATCGTGCGTTTTTTCAGCTGATAGAAATCGTTCATCTGTGTGCAGACATTATCGACCATATCGCCCACCGTAATCGGGCGGGTGAACACATCCATGACCATCTGCTGTGGGAGGGTCTCCCACAGCAGTTCCAGTTCATCTATGTTTCCCATAATAAATACCGGAGTCTTGTTTTTTATCGCCTGGTCAACCATTACTTTTACGCTGACCGCTTTTTTTAAAAGCTCCGGGCTTGTGCAGATCAGGTAACCACTTGGTTTTTCCGAGATGACAATGCTGCTGGCTTCTGCTATCGTTACAATTTTTACTTTGACATTTTGTTTTTCAAAAGCACTTTCTAATGATTGTGCGAGATAACTTTGTTCCTCCATCAGGATGAGAAATGGGCTTTTTATTTCGTGCATAATGTCTCTCCTTCTATTGTAATAAATTGACCATTGTATCAGTTAATTTCATAATTTCTTCCATTTCCACATCTGCAACGCAGACACGCAGCTGTTCCATCAGGTCTTTGAGCTTATCCGGTGTCTGAAACGTATCCATGGTTTCCATGGCATGATCCACGCCATCCATGTCAAACTGTTCTACACACTGATGCATCTGCTCAAGAACGGTAATCCAGTCATCAGAAGAAACTTCCTTTTTGCTGCTTTCGTTATCTTCCACATAAGGACGCAGGAGGGACTTAAGACTTCGGTACATGGCAAGCATCGGTCCTGTTTTTTCTTCAAGTGCAGCAAGATTTTGTGCATTTCCATACATTTCCAGTTCCTTTGCAGCTTCGGACAGACCGGGGGCACCGATCAGCAATGCGGAACTTTTTAATGCGTGGACTTCAATCGTATAATCCTTTATTAATTGTTCCTTTAGACATTGTTCAATCTTTTTGGATTTGCTGTCGATGGTGTTGTAAAAAATCTGTATGATCTGTTTTAATGCTTCCTCCGATCCGCAGTAGGGCAGACCGTTTTCGAAGCGGAATCAGGGGTTTCAGAATATGAAAAAATAGATCTGCAGGCATATGAAAAACAGGCGGATAAGCTGGTAAAACAGCTAAAGAAATATCAGAAAGATTATGAGTATGTAACATTTGAATCCAATATTCATGGGGATCTGCGAAAAACGGATGTGGAAAAAATCCGGAAATCCTTTGAAACCGTGACTTAATAAAATTTTTAGAAATTTTATTAGCACTCATACTTGACGAGTGCTAATAACGTGCTATAATAGGGGCATAAACAAAGAACAAAACGTTTACAGGAGGAAATGACTTATGTACGATTTATTTGATACATTTTTTAACCCATGGTATGACGATAGTGAATATAACAAGAAAGCCCCGAAGCAGCAGGCATCGCAAAACACACAGAATCTGATGAAGACAGATATCAGAGAACTGGCAGACGGATATGAGCTGCAGATGGAGCTGCCTGGTTATAAGAAAGAAGAAGTGCAGGCAGCATTGCACAAAGGCTATCTGACGATCAGTGCAGCCAAGAGTGCAGAAGAGACCGTGGAAGGTAAGTATCTGCGCCGCGAGCGTTATACCGGAAGCTGCCAGAGATCATTCTATGTGGGCGAGTATCTCCGTCAGGAAGATATCCGGGCAAGTTTCCAGAACGGTATTCTTACCCTGTTTGTTCCAAAGGAAGATAAGACAAAGACAGAAGAAAAGAAATATATTACCATTGTGTAATCCTTTATAAATATCCCCTGATTTTTGAGCCGTTGCAGGTATTTTTCCTGCGGCGGCTTTTTTCGCGTCACAATTCTTTTTTCCGAAGAAACAAAACTTTATATACAGGTATAGAGGCGGGTGGCAATGATTGATGTTGCTTAATGATGAAAAAGGCAATATAATAAATAGATTGAGATGAAATGACACAGGAAAAAAGAGAGAATTTTATGTTTACAAACGATACGATTTTTTATAAAAAACTCTGGAGTCTTATGCTTCCGATGATGCTGCAGAACTTGATGCTGGCACTGGTTGCCGTGGCAGATGCGTTTATGCTCGGAGGGATGGACCAGAATTACATGTCGGCAGTTTCGCTTGCTACGCAGATTCAGTTTATCCAGAATATGCTTCTTTCTGCTGCAACCGGAGGACTGGCGATTCTCGGGGCACAGTACTGGGGCAGGGGAAATATCAAAACACTGGATGATATTTTCTGTATGGCACTGCGGCTTTGTGGTCTGGTGTCGATTGCATTTTTCATTGCCTGTATCTGTTTTCCACAGTATCTGATGCTGTTTTTTACGGATGAACCGGTATTGATCGGTTATGGCGTGCAGTATCTGCGGATTGCCGGATTTTCTTATCTGCTTACAGGAATTTCCCAATGCTATCTGGTGGTTATGAAAATCAGTGAGCACGCATTGACAACGGCACTGATCAGTTCTGCTACGGTAGGGATCAATATTGCACTGAATGCCATTTTGATCTACGGAAAACTGGGTATTACCCCGATGGGTGTCCGGGGTGCAGCAACAGCGACATTAAGCGCAAGGATGATAGAACTGGCCTGTTGTATCCTGATTTCCAGCCGTCCGGGCTACATCCGTCCGTATCTGACCCGTCTGTTTCAAAGAAACCGGGAACTGGCACGGGATTTCCGGAAATGCGCAATGCCGATTCTCGGTGCGTCCCTGTTCTGGGGAGTCGGATTTACTTCGTATTCTTCTTTTATGGGACATCTGGGAGTAGACGCGGCCGCTGCCAATTCGGTGGCGGCGGTTGTCCGTGATATCATCTGCTGCCTGAGTGCCGGAATTTCCGGTGCGGCGGGGATTATGGTCGGAAATGAGCTTGGTGCCGGCAACCTAAAACGGGGGAAATTATATGGTACGCGGATGATGAAGATTTCCTTTGTGTGCGGAGTTGCCATGATGGTTCTCATGGGAATTTCGGCACCGTTTATTTTGCATTTTGTCAAACTGACACCGCAGGCAGCCGTATATTTAAAGGGAATGTTTGTCGTGCTCTGCGTCTATATGATTGGCCGCTCCGTCAACGAAATTACCATCAATGGCGTGTTTGGTTCCGGCGGTGATACAATGTTTGATGTGTACAGCCTTGCCGTAACAATGTGGGGAATCGCGATTCCACTTGCTGCGCTTGGAACTTACCGATTCCACTGGCCGGTGATTGTCGTATACGCGTGTACCTGTATTGATGAGGTTGGAAAAATTCCGTGGACGCTCTATCATTTTCGGAAATATAAGTGGGTGAAGGATCTGACGCATACGGGGATGGAGCAGAAAGAAAAATCATAAATTTATAAAAAATCAGCTGGTCGTATCCCTGCGGATCAGTACCGGTGTAATCTGTTTATGGATCGGTTTCGAAAGAGAAACCGGTCTTCTTTTTTTTCGTTCTTCCATCTGCTGCACCAGAAGTTCCATTGCGGTTTTGGCGATCAGGTCGATCTGCTGTCCGACCGTTGTGATAGGCAGAATTGCCTCGCTTGCAATCGGGGAATTGTCAAATCCGACCAGTTCATAACTGTCAGGAAAGCATCCGTATTTTTGGAAAATCAGGTTTAAAAACATATTTGCATAGGTATCATTGGCGAGGAAAATCCCCCTTTTTTTGCATGGATACTTCTCATCAATATCAGAGAAAATGTGCTTCATTTGTGCAAAAATGTCCTGATAAGAATCCCCTATTACATTTAAATTCAGTTCATAAGGAACGTGATATTCCTGACAGGTATCTTCAAAGGCACGGATACGGTCATAGGCAGGGATGGACTTTGGAACATCCGCATTAACGTGAATCAGTACATCGCATTTGTCCCGGATCAGAAGCGTTGCCGCCTGGAGCGCACCCATATAATTGTCGCTGGTTACGCCACAGATATGTTCAGCTTCGCGCTCAATGGCAATGACAGGGATCTGGTAAGAAGCCAGTTTTTCGGAAGAAAGAGTGTGACTTAACACGATCAGGCCCTCAATCTGGTATGCCATCAGTTCATCAATGTACTGTTCCTCCTCGGACGGTCCGTTGTCGCTGACGAATACGAGAAATTTATAATGAAAATCGCGGTAGCTGGAAAGAATCTGTGTAAGCATTTCCGAATAATAGTGCAGATAAAGGTTCGGAATAATGATTCCGATAAATTCACTCTTTCCATTGGCAAGAACCTTTGCAAGCTTATTCTTTTTGTAACCCAGAGTATCAAGAGCCTGTGAAATTTTCTCCTGATTTTCAAGCGTCAGGGAGTCCGGATGATTAAAATATCTGGAAATGGTTGTCTTTGAAAAATTCGTATATGCTGCAATATCTGCAAATGTTACCTGTTTCTTTCCCATCTGAAAGCTGTCTCCTTTATCTGTTTTATCCATAGTATAACAACCGGAAAGAAAAATAGCAATGAAAAAAACTGGTTACGTAATCGGTTACTTTAATGAATAAAAGTGTTGACATATCGGAAACTTTGTAGTACTATCAGAATATAAAGTAACCGGTTACTTTACCGGTTACATCAAAGCAGAACGAGTAATACGATGAAAAGGGAGGAGCAATCGCATGAAAAAACTGGCAAAACAAGTCGGCTCTGCGAAAAAACAAACCATGGGGAGTAAGCTGTCTTATATAAAGAAAAACTGGCAGCTGTATGTTTTTTTTCTGATGCCGGCACTGTTACTCACAATCATTTTCAAGTATCTTCCGATGGGAGGACTTCTGATTGCATTTGAGGATTACAATGTCATTAAAGGAGTTTTGGGAAGCCCGTGGGTGGGGCTGGAATATTTCCAGAGATTTTTATCATCACCGGATTTTATGAACTACCTGCTGAACACATTAAAGCTGAGTATCTTTGGACTTCTCTGGAGTTTTCCGATACCAATTATTCTGGCGCTTTTACTGAACCGTATCCGCAAGGCGGGGATTAAGAAAAAAATCCAGCTGCTGATCTATGCACCGAATTTTATTTCCGTCATCGTGCTCTGTGGTATGGTGCGTATGTTTTTATCTCCGGTAGGACCGTTAAACCGTCTGCTGGGAATGAATACAAACTGGATGACCATGCCGTCCGCATTCCGTACCATTTATATTGCAAGCGGAATCTGGCAGGGAGCAGGCTGGGCATCCATCATGTATACTGCAGCATTATCCAATGCAAGCAAGGAACTGGAAGAGGCAGCCATTGTGGACGGTGCAAATCTTTTGCAGCAGATCTGGTATGTGGAACTTCCGGCAATCAAGGATATTATCGTGATCCAGTTTATTTTACAGGCCGGAAACATTATGAGCATCGGCTTTGAAAAGGCATATGCCCTGCAGACAGATATGAACTTACCGGCTTCTGAAATTTTATCAACCTATGTATACCGGATAGGTCTTTTGAATGGCGATTACGGTTATTCTACGGCAGTGGGACTGTTTAATTCGGTGATCAATGTGATCCTGCTTATATTTGTGAACTGGGTGGTAAAGAAATTAAACGATGGAGAAGGATTATAGGAGGAACGTGAAATGGAAACAGTTAGTAAAATGAAATATTCACGGACAGACCGGCTGGTGCTTGGAATCGGTTATGCCATTCTTGGACTGTTTGTTCTTTCAATTGTTGTTCCGCTGGTCTATGTTGTTTTAGCATCTTTTATGGACCCGACGGTATTGAATAATCAGGGACTGAGTTTTCACATCAAAGACTGGACACTGGATGCATACCGGCGTGTACTGGAAAACGGAATGATCTGGCGCGGATTTTTAAATTCGTTTTTGTATTCACTGGCATTTGCGGCAATTTCCGTATTTGTCACATTGTTAGCAGCGTATCCGATGTCGAAAAAAGAATTTGTCGGAAGAAAATTTTTTAACGTGATTTTTCTGATTACCATGTTTTTCGGCGGTGGAATGATCCCGACGTTTATTTTGATCAATCAGCTTCATATGGTAAATACCGTGTGGGCAATTCTCATTCCGGGAGCATTTAATGTCTGGAATATGATTCTGGCAAGAACGTACTATCAGTCCATTCCAAAAGAACTGCGGGAGGCATCCGCAATTGACGGGGCAAATGAGATCCAGCATTTCTTCCAGATTATGATGCCGGTGTGCAAACCGATTATCGCGGTGCTGGCACTGTGGTCTTTTGTCGGTATGTGGAACAGTTATTTTGATGCTATGATTTACTTAAATGATGCAAACTTACAGCCACTGCAGCTGGTTCTGCGTTCCATTCTGGTACAGAATACACCGCAGCCGGGCATGATCGCGGATATTCAGAGTACCGCGGAGATGGCAAAAGTTGCCGAACAGTTAAAATACGCAACAATTGTAGTATCAAGTTTACCATTGCTTATTATGTATCCATTTTTCCAGAAATACTTTGACAAAGGTGTTATGGTTGGATCGGTAAAAGGTTAAGCAGAAAGGACAGGTACAGATATGTGGAAGAGAAAAATTAAAAAATGTCTGGCACTCGGACTGGCATTTGCTATGATGACCGGTGTGGCAGGATGCGGAAAAGAGCAGCATCTGGAGGCAGAGATCAATCCGGATATACCGGTTTCAGAAGTACAGTTTCCACTGAAAGAACAGGCAGAATTATCATTTATCACAAGTGCTCCGGCAACCTCTACGCAGAATCCGAACGAGCGGATTATTTTTAAGAGACTCGAAAAACAGACGAATGTACATATTGACTGGACCTGTTTTGTGGCAGACCAGTTTTCCGATAAAAAGAATCTGGCACTGGCACAGTTTGGAAACCTTCCGGATGGTTTGTTTAATGCAGGAATGAGCGATTATGATCTGCTTCGTTATGCAAAGCAGGGAATTATTATTCCGCTGGAAAATCTGATTGACAAATATATGCCAAACCTTCAGGCGGTCTTTGAGAAATATCCGGAATACCGGACGATGTGTACCGCACCGGACGGACATATTTATTCATTTCCGTGGATTGAGCAGCTTGGCGCAGGGAAAGAAGCCATTCAGGCAATCGGGGATATTCCTTATATCAATAAAAAGTGGCTGGATTATCTGGGACTGGATATTCCAACGACAACCGATGAACTGGAACAGGTGCTGATTGCGTTCCGGGATCATGCGGATGATCTGAAAAAACAGTTTGATATCGAGGGAGATGTGATTCCGATGTCATTTATCATCAACAATGGCGATCAGGATCCGGCGATTCTCATCAACGGATTTGGCGAAGGATATGGAGATACGGGCGATCATTTTGCCGTAAAAGAAGACGGAACCGTGATTTATACGACCGTGCAGGAAGGTTACAAAGAAGGCATCGAATGGCTGCATAAGCTGGTAACAGAGGATCTTGTAGATCCGGAGGCATTTACGCAGGAGTGGTCAACCTATGTGGCAAAAGGTAAAAATCACCGTTACGGTCTCTGCTTTACCTGGGATATTGCAAATATTGACAACAATACCGATTATGTGATGCTTCCGGCACTGACCGGTCCGGAGGGAGTCAGAAATATCACAAGACAGAATAACAGTGAAACAAGTGGTTTTGACAGAGGCCGCTGCGTGCTTACATCCAGCTGCCGGAACACGGCACTGGCGGCAGCCTGGATTGATCAGATGTATGCGCCGCTTCAGTCCCCGCAGAATAACTGGGGAAGTTATGGGGAAAAGGATTCGTTTAATATTTTTGAACTGTCCACAAATAAAGATGGCGGTGAAATGTTAAAGCATCTGGATCTGGGCGACCAGTCACCGGTAGAGGTACGTGAGGCGCAGTCCGTTAACGGTCCGCTTGCAGTTCTCAATGAGTATTATGATGTGTATGTCACACAGCCGGCGGATGCCAAATGGCGTCTGGACAATATGCATGAAACATATCTGAAGGATATGAAAAGCAAGTATGTATATCCGAATGTGTTTATGAGTATTGACGATACCAATAAAGTATCCCAGTATGATACCGATATTAAAAAATATGCGGAGCAGAAAAAAGCAGACTGGATTTTAAATGGCGGAATCGACAAAGAGTGGGATTCCTATTTAAAGAAAATGGAGAAATACGGGCTTTCCGCTTATCTGGCAATCAAACAGAAATATTTCGATCAGTATCAGGAGTCATTGAAAGAAGAAAAATAAACAGGAGAATTTGTATGAGTGAGATGTTAAAAAAAGCGAGAGCATATGAGGCAGAAAAAGCAGCACAGACCGATAAAAATACCAGACCGTTGTTTCATATCTCGGCACCTGCCGGATGGATCAATGATCCGAACGGTTTTTCCGTTTACGATGGAAAAATCCATCTGTTTTACCAGTATTACCCATATGCAAGGGAGTGGGGACCGATGCACTGGGGGCACAGTGTGACAACGGATATGATAAGCTGGGAACAGCTTCCGGCAGCACTTGCGCCGGATCAGGACTATGACCGGAACGGATGTTTTTCCGGAAGTGCTATTGAAGCGGATAACAAACATGTGCTGGTCTATACCGGTGTCACAAAGATTACACTGCCGGACGGCAGGGAAGAGGAACGACAGAACCAGTGCATCGCATTCGGGGATGGCAGGGATTATGTAAAGTATGAAAACAACCCGGTTGTGACCGGGGAGATGCTGCCGGAAAACTGCAGCCGGATTGATTTCCGTGACCCGAAAATCTGGAAGGAAGAGGACACCTATTATCTGATTGTCGGAAGCAAGGATAACAGGCAGATCGGACAGGTCGTGCTCTGTTCCAGCAAAGATTTAAAAGAATGGAAATTTGAGACCGTTCTTGCGGCAAACAGTACCGGAAAAGTCGGAACGATGTGGGAATGTCCGGACTTTTTCCCACTGGGAGATAAACATGTACTGATCTGTTCCCCACAGAATATGAAAGCGGAAAAATATGAATTCCACAATGGAAATAATTCTGTTTATTTTCTTGGAAATTATGATAAAAATTCGCATATATTTGAAAAAGAAGAACCGCATACGATTGACTACGGACTGGACTTTTATGCACCTCAGACCACACTTCTCCCGGATGGGCGGCGTGTGATGATTGCATGGATGAAGTCATGGGATGCCTGTGTGGTGCCGGATACGCAGGACTGGCAGGGCATGATGACTCTTCCGCGGGAACTGGAAGTAAAAGACGGACAGATCTGGCAGCAGCCGGTTCGGGAGATTGCGCAGTATCATAAGAATCCGTGCCATTATGAGCATGCAGAGATTGATGGTGAGACAGCACTTTCCGGCATTTGTGGACGGACGATGGATCTGACTATTACAATGGATGAACAGGATTTTAACGTTTTTTCCATACAGCTTGCCGCAGATGAGGAATACGAGACAAGTTTTACTTATCATAAGGGAACAGGAATATTGGAGATTGACCGCACGTATTGTGGGGTGACAAGAGATGTGGTCTGCGTGCGCAAAATTAAAATTGCAGATCCAAAAGGACTTAAAAAAATGCGGTTTATTCTGGACCGTCAGTCCATTGAGCTTTTTATCAATGACGGGCAGCAGGTGGCAACAACGGCGGTCTGTACCCCTTTGGAGGCAGAGGGAATCCGGTTTTTCAGCGATAAAAAGATGTATATTACGGTCGAAAAGTATGATATTGTATTATAAAAAGTAACAGGAGGAAGAGAACATGGACGTAGTGGCTTTGGGGGAACTGCTCATTGATTTTACCGAAAACGGAGTCAGCGGGCAGGGCAATCCGCTGTTTGAGGCAAATCCGGGAGGCGCACCGTGCAATGTGCTGGCAATGCTGTCACGCTTAGGACACAGGACGGCTTTTATCGGAAAAGTAGGAAACGATTTTTTCGGAAAGCAGCTGGAAGATGCGATCACGGAAGTCGGGATTGATGCAGCCGGACTTTTAAAGGATGACAAGGTGCACACAACGCTGGCACTGGTGCATACGTATCCGGATGGAGACAGGGACTTCTCGTTTTACCGCAATCCGGGCGCGGACATGATGCTGACGGAAGAAGAATTGCCGGAGGAAATAATCCGCGGAACGAAAATCTTTCATTTCGGAACGTTGTCCATGACGCATCCGGGTGTCCGCGCAGCAACGAAAAAAGCGATCGCGGTCGCAAAAGAAGCAGGTGCGCTCATTTCCTTTGATCCGAATATCCGCAAACCGCTCTGGGACTCCATGGAAGATGCCAGGGAACAGGTGTTATATGGTCTGGGACAATGTGATATTTTAAAAATATCGGATAATGAAATCCAGTGGCTGACGGGTAAAGAAGATTATACGGATGGAGTCCGCTGGATACGGGAACGCTATCCGGTTCCGCTCATACTGGTTTCCATGGGAAAAGAGGGAAGCCGGGCGTATTATAAAGACAGAATTGTGGAGGCAAAGCCGTTTCTTCAGCCAAATACGATTGAGACGACCGGTGCGGGAGATACGTTCTGTGCGTGTGTTCTGCATTATGTGCTGGAGCATGGACTGGAGGGGCTTGAAGAGAAAAATTTGAAAGAGATGCTTCGTTTTGCCAATGCGGCGGCTTCTCTGATCACGACGCGCAAAGGCGCGCTCCGCGTGATGCCGGAGAAAGAAGAAATTGAAAAAATGCTATAAGAAATGGGAGGGCAGTGCCCTCCCGTTTCTTACAAAGAAAATGGTTCTATCTTACATGTATGAATCCTGCTTTTGGTATCGTAATTGATTCCGACCAGTAAAAGGTTTCCATGATACTCTTTCAGGCTTTCACAATATTGTTTTTGTTTAATCTGCGTGATTGCGCCCTGTGCACTATGATCCCATTTTAATTCGATAACAAGTGCTGGTTTATCCGGAAACTTCTTCCGTGGAAGAAATACCATATCCGCAAATCCCTTACCGCCGGCAAATTCCCTGTGTATCGTATAGAAATTGCGTGCGGCATAGAGTGCCAGTGAAACCGTATAACTTAACGCATTTTCATCATTATACTGGATATGTGATGTCTCAAAATGCGCCTGCTGAATCCCAAGTGCTACCTGTTCTGGTCTTCCCTGCCAGATTGCCTGCAGGGTGTCTGCTGAATTTTTCAGGGCTTTAGAGATTTCGCCCCAGTCGGATACGGAAACACTGTTAACGTATTCTTCACGCACTTCATTGTTTGGTATTTTTACGGTTTTGTTTTCGTAGTCATAGCTAAGATAGCCCAGATGGATTAAAAGAGTCAACACATCATCTTCGGTGCGAAAGGTTGTCATATCATTGGTAAAACTTCCGGTATTGACAGGAACGGATTCCCCGGCTATCATACTGAGAACATCATCTTTTAATCCTTCAAAATTCATATCGATATAAATCTGCAGGGCTTCAAATGTTTCTGTCTGGTTCCAGTAATTTCCAATTTTCCCAAAACGCATGCAGCTTACAACAGACCTCGGATTATAGATGGATGGTATTTTTTCAAAAGAGTATCCATTATACCATGCTTTTATTTCATCCAGATCCATATGATAATCTGTACAAAGGGCAGCGACTTCCAGTTCGGTAAAGCCGACATAGGATGCAAGAGGTCCCGGATTTATCATGGAAAATTCATCAAACATATTTAAAGCGGAATGGGTTCCGTATTTTTTGATCGGAAGAATTCCTGTCATATAAGCGAGTGCAATACAGGACTTATCTTTTAGCATATCCCTCAAAAAATCCAGATAGATTTCCTGGGCTTCTTTATCCTGTTTGTATTCCCGGAAAATACAGTCCCATTCATCAATGATTACGACAAAAGGACAGTTAGTTTCCTGATATACATCCTGCATGGATTCAATAAGATCTGTATCATCAAAATAATCAACATTCGGGTATTCCCGTTTTAAATCCCGCAGTACCAGCCGTTTCATGCGATCAAGCAGTTCATAGATGTTTTTCGTCCGGCTTAAAAATTCCTGCATATTTAAAAACAGGGTGTTGTATTTATTACGATAGGTGTCAAAATCCAGATTCCGGGCAATTTTATATGGGGAAAAGAGTTCTTTTGCATCACAGCCACGGCTGTAGTAGGCAGCAATCATGCTGGCGGTTATTGATTTCCCAAAACGGCGGGGACGGCTGATACATATATATTTCTGCAGAGTCTGTAAGACAGAATTTGTATAGGTCAATAATTCTGTCTTATCCACGTAGATATCAGAATGTGTAATTTCGTAAAATTTTTTTCCATCCTGGTTTAAATAATTTCCCATGCAGTACCCTCCTCTAATTACACGTTTGCCCGTGTAAATGTATCATATCACAGGAATGCCTGCAGACTCAACTATTTCCGCAGAAACAGCACACTTACATACTATTATGCGATTAAATATACAAAAATAACAGGATTATGTAAATTATAATCTGATATTCTCTTGGAAAATCTGGAAAATACCAGTATAATTTTCTTAAATGAAGATCGGAGAAGGAAATCATGATTAATCGGGAAGACATGCTCGAACTGACACGGCGCATGACTCCGGCGCGGTCACACATTGACCGGATCGCCGGTGCATATTATGATGCAGAAGGATATATAGATGGTACATTCAACACGCATTTTTTAAAACTTTCCACAGCAGAAAAAACGAAAAATCTGGAACTGGCGAAGGCAGTTTTACAGGCAGAGACCAACAAACAGCTGAAGGATTACCGGATTCCGGAAACCGGGCGAAAACCGGGAAGTATCTGGCAGCTTCTGGATGGAATCAAAGAGTCCGGGCTGCAGAACGATGCGTTTTTGGATCTACTTTATGAAATGATCGGGGAACGTGTTGCACCGGGAAAAGAAAGTTATTGTTTTTTGTTTCATGGAATGTATGATGTTCCAGTGAAAGGAACCGATAAGGAATGGCAGGAAGGTTCCGAGGAAGTATACAATTATCTTCTGTGTGCCGTGGGACCGCTTGAGGGGGAATATGAGCCGGGACTGCCGGAAGCAGGATTTTTATATCCGGCATTCCGGCAGAGAAGTACGGCATGTAATTATATAAATCTGTATGAAACAGCTGCTTATCAGAACCTGTGGAATCTGTTATGGAAATAGAAACTACATACGGAAACATTTTTGAAGTTCTTTATATTCACCGAGAACAAGCAATGTGGTACCAGACTGGAATACGGTATTTGGAGAAATTGCCATATTAATTTTGTCGTCTTCCCGGATGGCAACAATATTGATTCCGAATTTTTTCCGGATATCCAGTTGACCGATTGTTTTGGAAATCCAGTTTTCCGGAACTTCCACTTCAAAAATTGCATGTGCCTCATCCACCTGAATATAATCGCGTATGTGATCGGCAGTATACCGGATAGCAGCCCACTCTGCAATCTGTTTTTCCGGATAAACAACTTCGTCTGCACCGTTTCGCAGAAGAAATTTTTTCTGTACATCCCGTTCTGCACGCGATACAACCGTTTTTGCACCGAGTTCTTTGAGCAGGGAAGTAGTTTCAAGGGAATTCTGGAAATTTCCACCTATCGTTACCATACACACATCAAAATTACCAATGCCAAGGGAGTTTAAGAAATCGGCATTGGTACTGTCACCGATCTGAGCATTGGTGACAAACGGAAGAACCTCATTGACACGTTCTTCGTTGTTGTCGACTGCCATCACTTCGTGACCGAGATTGTTCAGCTGTATGGCAACATGTCTTCCAAATCTTCCTAATCCAATTAATAATATATTTTTCATGGTATTTTCAACTCCTTTTTAACCAACTGTTATCTTTTCGAGCGGCAGTTTTACTCCGTTTTGTTTTACGGAAATTGCCGCATAAATTAAGGTAAGCCCACCGACTCTGCCGAAAAACATCAGAAGGATCAGAATCAGCTGGGACGGGATGCCGAGAGTTGGTGTAATTCCAAGTGTAAGTCCGACGGTTCCGACAGCGGATGCCGTTTCAAACAGGCAGTCCAGAAGCGGAAGGTGTTCGATGGAACTGATGGCAATCCCTCCAATAAAGAAAAAAATGATATATAAAGCAACGATGGTGGCCGCATTTTTAATGGCATGACTGTCAAGCCGCCGACCGAAAATTTCAATGTCCTCTTTCTGGCGGAACGTGGCAACCATATTTAAAATAAGGACTGCAAAAGTTGTTGTTTTCATGCCGCCGGCAGTAGAGCCGGGAGATCCTCCGATCAGCATCAGAAGAATCATAACAGATTTTGATGTCGGTGTCATTGCTGTAAGATCTGCGGTGTTAAAACCAGCAGTTCTTGTTGTTACAGACTGAAACGTGGAGGCCAGCAGTCTGGTGCCGGTTGATGAACCCGTAAAATCCACAACAAAAAAGAATACGGCCGGAATTATAATAAGTAAAGCCGATGTCCAGAGAATGACTTTGCTCTGTACGCGATAACGTCTGATATGCCATTTATGGCTGCAGATATCGTCCCACGTCAGAAAGCCGATGCCACCAATTATGATCAAAAGCATAATTACGAGGTTGATCAGTGGGTTGGCGATGTATCTGCCCAGAGATACAAACGGCTGGCTGGAAGTTCCCAGAAGGTCAAAACCGGCATTGCAAAATGCAGATACAGAGTGAAAGGCTGCCATCCAGATGCCTTTGATGCCATAATCACGGAAGAAAACCGGAAGCATGGCCGTCATGCCGAGCAATTCAATAAATAATGTACCCTGTACGCTGAATTTGGTCAGGCGGACAATACCGCCGATTTTCGGTGCAGAAATTGCATCCTGCATTGTACTGCGCTGCATGAGCGAAATTTTCCGTCCGGATAAAATGGCAAAGGAAACAGCAACGGTGATGACACCCAGCCCGCCGGTCTGGATCAGCAGCAAAATAACTGCCTGACCAAAAGAAGACCAGTAACTGCCGGTGTCCTGTACAACAAGCCCTGTGACACATACCGCTGAAACAGAGGTGAATAGTGCCTCATGAAAAGGAGTCTGTGTTCCGGAAACCGAAGAGACCGGAAGCATCAGCAGCAGTGCGCCGACAAAAATGACAGCGGCAAAGCCCAGTACAATTAATTTAAAGGAGGAAAGTCTTTTCTTCCTGTGAACCACTTTTGACATATGTTTAGATTTCTCCTGTATTTATTCTACGTATTATAACATCATCTACATAATAACGCATTTGTGAGGATATACGAATTTACAGTAAAATTTTTGTAAACTATTATGCGTTTGTATCAAAATGCGAAAACAATGGTGGGATTTGTAAGAATTGCAGTTGTAAATATATAATAACGGGGATCAGAATTTGTATGGAAGGTGGGACATATGCAAAAAAAGGCGAGGAAACCTCCCACATCCTCAAGTTCTTCATCTGCAGATTCTGAAACAGACGTTTTGTGAATATACTGGTTCATTAAATTTTCGGAACAGAGATGTCTTCTTTTATCAGTAAATCCAGTCATACAGGGGACGTATGATATAAAAAGTCTTGCGACCTTCCAATAAAGACTGCGGACCTAATGGGTCAGCAGTTCTTCATAAATCCCCTTTGTCTGGGTATCGTCTACACCACCCATATAGTAAGTTTTCCCATTTGCGGAAAATTGGATGAACGCATCATTTTCTGGATTTAAGAAAACATTGACATCCTCCCCTCTGGAGATGGTAAATGTGCCTTTTTCCAATGTATCCATGCTGGTGCCGTTTGTTCTGGTCCAGTCCGGCAGATCACTTGCGGTAAGAAGTGTGGGATCTTTGATTTCACTAAGCGGAATCTGATAATCTGTTTTCAGATGCTGTGCGCATAGTGTGTGGTTTTGGATCACCAGATCAATGGGAGTAAATTCCTCCTGAATCAGCCATATGCATAACAGAGGGCAGGAAAGCATCATAATGGCACTGAAAATAGTAAGTCCTTTTCCGAGGGATGTGGCCATATTTACCGTTGTCCCGATGCCGACGCGCTGTTCTACCATCGTATGGGGATCGGACGGATTGTAGTAGAGGATGCCGCCGATCCAGTTTCTGTCATCATTTTCATCGCTGGTCAGATTCCGTTTCTGTGCATAGCTCCGGTCAATTTTTTTCAGCTTTATCATGCAGAAAATGCACAGCAGGAGTAAAAGCAGTGTATAAACAATCATGCCGGCGATGGAACATATTCCCATGTGTCTGGCAGACAGGGTAAGGATCTCCAGAAACAGGATCAGTGCCGTGTTCAGCCAGCAGGAGATCAGCCAGAAGTTCTTCCAGAGGTTTTTCTTTGCGCGTGCATAATTGATATTCACGTCACTGTCCGTACTGATGACGGAAACCGGCTGGCGGTCTATCCATACAGCTGCAAGCCAGAAGACCAGCCCGCAGGAGGCACCGATCAGACAGGAAATCCCAAGCCCGCTGGACTTTGGAAGCAGCAACAGGGCACTTGCAATACTGATGATATTTGGCAGGAAAAACGGGAGAAACCGGACTTTTCTTACGGAGCCTGCCTGTTTTAATTCCACATAATGTTCCGGCTGCCGGTCTTCGTACAGATGGTTTTGCGTTTTCCATGTTTTCAACCGGTGATTCGCACGCATGATCGGCAGGGAAAGCAGAAAAATCGCTGCCAGAAGCCAGAACATCCAGATGGTAAGCTGAATGGACATATGGGAGGTCAGCAGACTTACAAATGGAACAATCGCAAGGAGAATGGCGTAGTAACGCATTTCCTTTTTAAATTTTTGCCGGATGTCTGCGACGGTGGCATCTTTTATCCATTCTTTTTTCATATTTACGGCAAACAGGCGTCCGTTCTCATACTTATTTTGTGTGGAAAATAAAAACAGTATGATAAAGACGATTGGATACATGGTTGCAAAAAAGATAATATTCATAATCATAACAATCACCCCTTATAGATGTGTTTGCATAAGTCGAAAAATTCTGTCTGCGTCATGCCGCTTACTTTCGCTTCGGAAATGATCTGGCGCAGCAGTTCCTGGGATTTTTCCGACAATTCTTTATTCGTTTCAAATTCCTGCCGCACGCGGGCACCGCTTCTGCGGTCGGTGTAGATGTAGCCCTCCTGCTTTAAGAGGGTGTAGGCTTTGCTGACGGTCATGGAGTTGATGCCGATCTCCTCTGCCAGTGCCCGCACGGTGGGAAGTTGTTCGCCCGGAGCAAGCCGCCCGTCCGAAATGCCGAGCACGATCTGATTGCGGATCTGCTGGTAGATCGGAATCTCGGAGGCATCATTAATGGAAATTACCATGTTTTCTCCTTCCGTAAATATCATACAATATTTTGTATTAGTTATAATAATACAAACAATACAAAATGTCAAGTAAAACAAGAAGGAATCTCAGGCATTGAAAAATAAATAAAAAATTGCATAATAGGTTATAGAAGGAAGGGAAATTATTCTATGAAAAAATCAATGATCTATCGTGTATTGATCTATATTGCAGGATTATTAATTCTGGCGATGGAATCGTACAGGCGATTGCGGATTGTATTCACAGAAGTGTCGGATTTACGAAGAACTGTTTTGATGTGCTCAACGTGACAATTACGATTGTGATCAGTCTGGTCTGCACCGGGCGGTTGCATGGGATCGGGATCGGAACGGTGCTTGCCGTGATCCTTGTAGGGCGTACGATTGCGGTCTTTAATCATTTTACAAAGGAAAAACTGACGGCACTTGCCGGAATCGAGGAGTAAACAGGCGGTTACTTTTCCAGTGGAATTACTGCAAACGGGGAGCGTTCCCTGTTGTAGGTATGCAGTAAACCATCTGGAAAATTTCAAACCGCAATCTACATAATCAATTCTAAAAATATTCGTTTTCTATATAGTATAAAATAATCAGGAAATTCTCAGGAGAATAATTATTCAATCAATTTCATTTCAGTTTTCGTGAGCTCAAGTCAGGGCATATTTCAAGCGTGGTGGTGATGAAAATAAGACTATACTATTGAATCAGAAACATCTGATACCCATCTTGTACTATCTTTTTTGGTCAGTCAGTTGTTATATATATTAGAATAAACGTTTATGCATTACAAAATGAGGAAGGATGGCAACTTGAATGATGTTATTTTAATCTTGCAAATGAAACAAGGGGATGAACAAGCCTTTGATAAGTTTGTGCGGAAGTATTATGGAGATATTTTGTCTTATTGTAAATATCATTGTTTAGATCAGACAGAAGCGGAAGATTTAACACAGGAAACCTTTCTTCGCTTTATGAATAATATACAATCCTATCAGCATATTGGAAAAGCAAAGAATTATCTTTATGTGATAGCAGGTAATCTTTGTAAAAATCACGTAAAGAAATGGAAGGCAGATTGTGTAGAGAAGGAAGTATTGGAAAGAAAACTGATTTCAGATGGTGGTATCCCAAAGCAGGAAAAACAAATATATGTGAAACAAGCACTTGAACAGATGAATCCAGAACTAAAAGAAATTATTATAATGTTCTATTTTCAAGACTTTAAGTTAAAGGAAATTGCAGACATATTACAGATTGGATTACCACTTGTAAAGTATCGACACAAAAGGGCAAAAGAAGAATTAAAAAGATTATTGGGAGAGGAGGATTCTCATGAACCTGGAAAAGATGATGGAAACATATAAAAGAGAAAATAGTGTTACTCCGAGGGAAGAAAAGATTTTAGAAACGATACAGAAATCCAAGGAGATTGTGATGGAAGTACAGTCTGAAAATACAATGAGTTATACAGAATTCCTTTTTTCACAGTTTCGGTTGATTCGAAAGAGATGGTGGATGTTACAGGCGATGTTGCTTGTTTTGGTATTTCTAATTATGCCATCTCTGAAGGACACAACTTATTTTATGAGAATGCTGGGAGTTGCTTCAGTGTTTTTTATAGTGATGATTATTCCTGAGTTTTGGAGAAATAAGGAGAGTAACTCTTGTCAAATAGAGGTAACTTGTTTGTTCTCTTTAAGACAGATTTATTCCGCAAGGATATTCCTGATAGGGATTGTTGATATAGTTATGCTCACAATCTTTTTAACAGTAGCCTGTATCAATATGAAAATGCAGTTTACAGATTTGTTAGTACAGTTTTTATTCCCTATGGTTATTGCAGCGGGTATCTGTTTTGCAATGTTAAACTGTAGTCTGCTGAATGAAGCAACATCTATAGTAGGTTGTTTTTTATGGGGGGGTATATGGTGGGGGATTACGATGAATAATGCTATTTATGGCAATATTGTTGTTCCTATATGGATTATGCTGTTCGTATTTGCAATATGTTTTTTGTTTTGTGCAGTATATAAGACGATACATGGTTGTAATCGTTTTTTGGAGGTAAGTTGTTATGAAATTACAAATGGTTAATGTTACAAGAAAGTTTGGCGATTTTTGTGCAGTAGATGATTTGAATTTAACGATAACCAATGGTGTATATGGACTATTGGGGGTGAACGGTGCAGGTAAGACGACACTCATGAGAATGATTTGTACCTTATTGCCACCGACAAGTGGCAAGATTTTATGTGATGGAAAAGATATTTTCAAAATGGATGGAGAGTACAGAAATTTACTTGGATATTTACCACAGGAATTTGGATTTTATCCGGATTTTACAGTAAAGGATTATCTAATGTATATTGCCAGTTTAAAGGGAATCCGTTCTATGATAGCAGGTAAAAGAGTAAAAGAATTATTAGAACAGGTTGGTCTTGCCAAAAGTGTTAATAAAAAGATGAAAAAACTCTCAGGCGGTATGAAACGTAGAGCAGGAATTGCTCAAGCAATGCTAAACAATCCAAAAATTCTTATTTTGGATGAGCCTACAGCCGGACTTGATCCCACGGAAAGAGTGCGTTTTCGTAATCTGATTAGTGAGCTGTCAGAGGAGAGGATTGTTATTTTGTCAACTCATATCGTTTCAGATGTAGAATATATTGCAAATGAGATTTGGCTGATGAAGGAAGGACAGATTGTACAACAGGGAGATCTGGATCATATGCTTGCTTCTATGCAGGAAAATGTATATGCGTGTGAAGTATCGCAGGCAGAAGCAACTAAAATGATGAAACAATTTAAGGTGTCAAATATGAAGGCAGAGAGGGGAATGGTGGAATTGCGTATCATTGCTGATCAACCGCCTATTCATGGAGCATCTGTGGTGGAGCCAACATTAGAGGATGTGTTCCTATATTATTTTGGAGAAAAGGGTGGTGAGATGGAATGATATGTTTTGAAATTAAAAAAATTTTTTCTAAAACTATTAGCAGGATATCGCTGATCGTGTTGTTATTCTCACTTGTTATATCCTGTTACTTTGCGATTACAAATATCACGTACATTGACAACCGAGGGGTATCGCACACGGGAATAGCGGCAGCCAGAAACCTGCGGAAAGAAAAGCAGAGATGGGAAGGTGTTTTGGATAAAGCAGCATTACAGGCAGTTATAGATGAATACAGAAAGGTAAATGAAGAATATCCAATTCGTCAGGGGGACTATACAGCCAATTTGCTACATGATTCCAAAGTGCAAGGCTTTTCAGAAATTAAAGATATGATTAATATGGGATTTTGTGAGTTTCGAGATTTCAACTACTATCGTATTGATTCTGTATCGAAAGATGAGGTTGGTAAGTTATATGAAAATCGAGAAAAAAGTTTGGAAAAATGGCTAAGTTCTGAAGAAACCGAAGATTTATTTAATAAAAAAGAGAAAGCTTTTTTGTTAGAACGATATCATCAGATGAAAACACCATTATATTATGAAGATTATGATGGCTGGAAATCAGCATTACGCTATGCGCAAACAATTGTTATGTTAGTTATGCTTGTATCTGCATTCCTGGTGTCAGGTATTTTTCCAAATGAATTTAGCTGGAAAGCGGATTCCATATTCTTCTCGACAAAATATGGAAGGGATAGGGGAACGAGAGCTAAGCTTATAGCAGGGCTTATAGTAGTAACGGCTATTTATTGGATGATTATTGCTTTATATTCAGTCATTGTATTAGGCTGTCTTGGTTTTGGTGGTGGAAATGTTATGATACAGACGGGATTTTGGTACTGGAAGTCCTTCTACAATATTACTTATATGCAATTATATTTACTCACGATTGTATCGGGATATATTGGAACATTGTTTTGCTTGCTATTGTCTATGCTTATATCAGCGAAAACACACACAGCAGTAGTGGCGGTTACAATTCCATTCGCTATTTTGTTTTTACCATTATTTTTATCAAATTTCCATTTCTTAAAGGGCACATTAGGAGTATTTCCTGATCAACTATTGCAGATTAATGAGATTATCAATATTTTTAATTTGTATCAAATTGGTGGGAAAATTGTTGGTTCAATTCCAATTATGATGGTAATATACCCCATTTTAAGTGTGACGTTATTGCCAATTATTTATTGTACTTATCATAAAACAGAGATCAAATAGATGAAACGGAAAGATTATTGTTGGGCATGAGCAGGAAAATAAAGACCGGGCAGATTATGGAAAGCAGACTTTAAAGCAGCTTTCAAAAGGTATTATTTTTTGTATGGATAAAGACAGCATAGCTGCTGAATATGCTCTCGGGGGTTTGTCCAACAATATTTTTGCTTCACGCTATATTTCTTATATTCCAAATAAAGGGCAGTTAATCGCACAGATAGAAGCTGTTTTGAATGAATGGAATAAAGTAGAAAAGGGGTTGTAAAAATGCTGGATAAAGTATTGCTTATAGAAGCAAATACATCCTCCAGTCTGATCACATATGAACTCAAAATCCCAAAAGATTTGCAGAATTACCGGAGGATGAGATAATGCAAAAATATGCAGGAACAATTATAACCTGGCTGATATGTCAGAAGGCCATTCAGGAATGGGATAGAGAATTATATACATATGCACTTTATAATATGGTACTACTGATAATTCCTTTAGGATTAACAGTCATCTTTGGAGAGATTATTGGTAATGTTAAGCAGGGGATTGTAATGATACTTCCATTTATAACACTTCGGAAATATAGTGGAGGTTATCACGCAAAAACGCCATTGAGATGTATGATTATTTCCAGTTTGTTATTGTTCCTGTGCATTAAAATTACAAGTGGAATATCCTGTAGTTGGAGGTTATTATTGTTTACTGTGATTATGGGAGTTAGTCTTGTACTGTTAAGTCCGGTGGATTCAGATAAAAGAAAACTGGATAAACAACAGAAACGAAAGTACAGGAAAGTGGTTTGTGTATTAGTTTTGTTTTTTCTTGCATTCACTGTGGGTTTGAAGGAAATACATATGGAAAAATATGCAGTAAGTGTTGCTGTTGGCATATGTTTATCAGCAGGATTACAATTCCCATGTCTGGTGAAAAAAATAAAGTCAATCAAAACTGATAGAAAAATGTCGTTTGGGTTGTAAAATGTTGAAACTTATGAATAAAGGTGGATAATAAAATTGGCCACGGATTTGCGGGAGTACAAAGGAGAAATGAATAAATGAAAGCTAAAAAAATTTGGAGTGAGATGATAATAACATTGGTGTTGGTGATAAATCTTTGTCCATGTGTGATAAAAGCAGATACGGTGAGGCAAACAGGTGCTAAGGAATATAAGGCTATGTATGCAATACCAGAAGGAGGGTGGTCAACAATTACTTATCAAATGAATTTACGAGAAACTTTTTCGAATAATTCAACAACGAAAAAAAATGTTTTTAGTAGACATGAAAAAATTGCTGTATGGAAAATGGAATATGCAACAGAAAGGCCGAGTTTGGTAATTGGAAATATTATGCACAAAGACAGTTCGGGTAATATATTAACAACATTTAGTTCTTATAAAAAGCAGGATTTAATTTATAGTGCACAATGGGATGGGGGAGAGGACTTATACAATACAACCCAGAAAAGTTATTCTACTTCTACTAAGAATTATGCATTTTTACCATTTTATACATCTTGTAGTGGAGCACTATTTTCGGGTGGAACTGATTCGTCTGCTTTTCATTCTATTCAATTAAACTTAAGATAATTATAAAAACTAAGAAGAAGGGTAAGGCGATTGTTTTGAAGAAAAAAATTATTATAGGTTCATTATTTACTTTAATATTTATAGTTGGAGCTTTGACCAAGAATACTTATGCAGATATTGGACAAAAAGATTGTAATGTAAAATTTATAAAAATACAAAAGGATATTGCACAATATCATGATGATAAATTAAAAAATATTAACAAGTATTTTACAAAGTCTGGTAATATTAATAATATTTTAGAATATCATTCGGTAGAAAATGCATATGAGATTGGCAAAAATATAGTTATTACAAAAGACGAAGTAGATCAATATAGTAAATTTTTTGAAAATTTAAATTATAATAATGCTCATGAGATGGCAGTTAATTATGCGGAACAAAGAAATGCATTATATGCATCTGCAATAATTAATGGATACGGTGTGACAGATGAGCAGATATACAGTTATTTGACGGAATTAAAGAAGAATTTGAAAGAAACAATTACAGATTCTGAATATCAAGAAATGATTAAACCATATGGATCAGAGCAGGATTACTGGAATTATGAATTTTATGTATATACAATGAATCTTCCAATTCAAAATTATGTATCTGATCTGGAAAGAAAATATAAGAAAAATCATTATATTTATGAAGATTCAATTCAACAGGATAAAAAATGGGAAGAAAAATTTGAAGAGATAAAAGAGGAGTTGGTTGATGAACAAAAATATGTTCAAACGCAATAATAAAGTTATAACAAGTGTATTTTTGATTGTGTTTATGGCATGGATGCTTTTTATATCAGTTCATAGTAAGCAAGAACAGTTACAAAATAACAAGACTGTTTTTGGATTTTTCTTTGAAGAAACGGATGCCGATAAGGTAATTGATAAAATTGGCAGGAAGAATATTTATGCAATTGGGAAAAACACAGTTATAACGAAAGAGCAGGTAAAAAAATATCAGGACTTTTATAATACTATGGATGTCAATGCAGCCAGGAAAAAAGCAATACGGTATGCAGAAGAAAGAAATGCACTTTATGTTGCGGCCATACAAAATAAGTATTTTGTTTCCGATGAAGAGGTCTGGAAAAATATAAGAAAAATGCAAAATGAATATATAGAGTTAAATACACAAAACAATGAACCTAGAGAAATAACCAAATCAGATTTTAATAACTATAAAATAGATTTATCCATTCAAAAGTATGTAAAAAATGCAGAAAAAACATATTCTATTGATTTTGAAAATCTGAAAAAAAAAGTGGTTATTGGACAGGAATATAAAGTTGTAAATCCATAACATCTACAGAGGAGTACGATATGAGATTTCTTTTTCAAAATCATAAATACGGATAAATAATTGGTACACTTATGTTGTTGCTTGTGCTGACATTGTTTGCAAAATTAAGCCCGGATCAGACACAAATGCCTGTGGGAAGAGAATTTTTACTGCAGGAAATTTCAAAAGATATGCAGATGATTTGAGAACCAAAAGGTATTCCGGCAAGGATACCTTATAATCATAAATTTGTACCTTGAAAACTTCACATAAATGAGGATTTTGTCAGCCATAAGTGGTATTATATAAGCATAAGAAAGCGAGGAAACCACTTATGTCTTTTAAATCAAATGACAGTCAGCAGATTACATTAAATGATGCTTTATTCGGTCTTACAGACCGTGAAAAACGCATGCTTGAAAAATCATGGGCTAAACCATTCGCAGAGAAAATATTTCTTAAGATTGATGAAAGCCGTTTTGCCTGTCTGTACAGTGATAAAGCATCACGTCCAAACACACCTGTTAATGTATGTGCCGGAGCTCTTATTATCAAGGAGCTTTTAAATCTGACTGATGACGAAATGGTCGAGTCGCTTGCTTTTGATGTCCGGTTTCAGTATGCACTCCATACAACAAGTTTTGAAGAACAGCCGCTTTCCGATAAAACGCTGACCCGGAAGCAACTTACCGTGAAAAAGCGGGAAAACAGCACCGTGGCTATGCTGCAAACGTAACAGAGTCTGTAGGTGAAGACACGTCCATCATAACTGATTATCAGCTTGATGCAAATACGCACAGTGACAGTGATTTTCTCAAGGAACATCTTGAATCTGTCGAACGTACGCCTGAGTGTAATACGCTGGTTACAGATGGTGCTTACAGCAGTGAAGCCAACCGTCAAGCTTGCTGATGATAAGAACATTGATCTTGTTACAACAGATCTTCTTGGAAGAGATGCCAGAGATATCTGTGCAGACTTTCAGTTTTCAGAAGACGGAACCCGGATTCAGCTGTGTCCTGCCGGGAATCAGCCTAAGAGTTCTTCCATTGTAAAAAGTACCGGAAAAGTAAGGGCTTCTTTTCCTAAAAATAAATGCGAAAACTGTCCATACAAGGACCAGTGCAAACCAAAGACTTCTAATAAAATAAGTGCCGTTTATATTTCAAAGGGATCGCACGAAAGGGCAAAGGCTCAGCGCTTTATCGGGACATGGCAGTTTAAATTTCTGTCAAAGGTAAGGAATGGTGTTGAAACAATACCATCCACACTTTGTCGAAAATATAATATCGACACTATGCCGGTCAGGGGCAGGATCCGAATGAAGCACCTCTTTGGATTTAAAATCGGGGCATTAAATTTCCGTAAGCTACTCAAATATTTAGGCAGCCTGAAAAAGTGCGCCTTAAATCCGGAAATTGCCTAGAGTATTGGCTGGAAACAGGCACTTGATACACGGAATAGCACGTATAAAATCCCATTTTTTAAGTTAAAATCGTTTATGTGAAATTTTTAAGGTACAAACCGTTTTTTACGAGGTGGTTTTGACCCTCGAATCATATAATATAAAATAATCAGGAGGTTTTCAAGAAAATAATTATTCAATATATTACGGAAATACTCTGAGTCTGGTCGCATATGAACTCAAAATCCCAAAAGAGTTGCAGAATTACCGGAGGACGAGATAATGCAAAAATGTGCAGGGGCAATTATAACGTGGCTGATACATCAGCAGGCTATTCAGGAACGGGATAGAGAATTATATACATATGCACTTTATAATATGGTCCTACTGATATATGCTTATCAGCAGGATTACAATTCCCATGTCTGGTGAAAAAATTAAAGTCAATCAAAACTGATAGAAAAATGTCGTTTGGGTTGTAAAATATTGAAACTTATGAATAAAAGTGGATAATAAAATTGACCACAGATTTTGCAGGAGTACAAAGGAGGAATGATAAATGAAAGCAAGAAAAATTTTTTGTGCACTATTAACTCTCAATGTCACTTAGTTAAGCTTATTGGTTCACTATGAGGCAAACCTCTAACAAAAATTTATAAATTATAGTTGACACATCAATCAAAATGTGCGGCCGCTCTCGTTGCTGATATATTTTTAAGGTAACGAGAGCGGCCCTTGAATTAGAACTATATTTCATTCTGATTCAAGGAGGTTTACCTATGACATTTCCTGAAATTGTCAAAACTACACTTTGGGACATTATTGATGAGATGTCCCGCTCACTTTCTTCTTTTGTAAAAAATCCAGATAAGGATTTTATCCGCAAACGCAAACTTGATTTTAAGAAAATGATGCATCTGATCATTTCTATGGAAAGCGGAAGCCTAAATCATGAACTTCTCAAATTTTTTGAGTATGATTCCTCAGTTCCTACTGGCTCTGCTTTTTATCAACAACGTTCCAAACTTTCCGTTTCTGCATTCCGTCACCTTCTCAAGGAATTTAACCTTAAATTCCCCTTAGAAAAATTTCGCGGAAAATACTATCTTATTGCGTGTGATGGTTCTGAATTTAACATTGCCAGAAATCTTAAAGATGCAGATACTTTCCACGAACCAAATGGTAAATCGGTATCCGGTTTTAATATGGTTCACACCATCTCTTTATATGAGGTATGTTCTAAGCGGTACTTTGATTTAGAAGTCCAGCCTGGGCGTCTTAAAAATGAGTTTCAAGCTATCTGCAATCTTATGGATCGGTATGCCTATGGGGGGTCCCCCATTTTCATTGCTGACAGGGGATTTTCCAGTTACAACGTTTTTGCCCATGCAATCGAAAATAATGTTGATTTTTTAATTCGTGCTAAGGATTTGAATGTACAGCGTTTTCTTGGCGTCGGGACTCTTCCTGACAAACTGGATACAACCATAGAGCTGATTCTGACCAGAACACAATCTAAAAAGAAACATAAACATCCCGAAAAAGAATCACAATACCGCTATATTTGTAAAAACATAGCTTTCGACTATCTTAATCCAGCTGATATTTCCGATGAATATCTGCTGAAACTAAGAATCGTCCGCGTTGAAGTATCCGATGGTGTTTTTGAAAATATTATCACTACACTTTCCGAAGAAGACTTTACACCGGACGATATAAAATACTGTTACAATCTCCGCTGGGGCATCGAAACTTCTTTTCGCGACCTAAAGCATACCATTGGAGCTACTAATTTACACTCTAAAAAAACAGAGTATGTTGCATTTGAACTGTGGAGCAAGCTCATTTTGTACAATTTCTGTTCCATAATTATTTTACATGTACCAGTAAAAAGCAGGAATCGCAAATATGAGTACCAAGTCAACTTTTCTCTCGCAATGAAAATCTGTTTTGATTTTCTAAGAGGAGTCGCACCACCAAATGTAGAAAGCCTGATAAGTAAGTATATCCTACCTATCAGGCCCGATAGGAACTATGCCCGACAGCATAGAGTCCAAAAACCAATCAGCTTCTCTTACCGATTTGTATAACATAGAGTAACTGACAATTCTAGTATACACTAATTTTAAGGCAGACGAAAGTCTGTCTTAAAGTCGTGCCTGATATTTATATGATCTTTTTTGAATGAAGATTGTTTTAATCTTTTTTTGTTTACCACATCCTTTTCACGCTAGATGCACACAAATCCATTAATTTGTAAAAAGCTTAACTAAGTGACATTGATTAACTCTTGTTACAATTATTAGTGGAAGTGTTACTAAAGATGTATATGCAGACGAACCAAGTTTTCTTAGCGAAAATACACAGATAATTGAAAAGAGTTTGGAACAATCCGATATAAATGTAATTAAGGTTTCAAAAGACAAAGATACAATTATTCACAATAATGGTTATGCGATGGAATCAGATTATTTTGAAAATGGTAAAAATGAGGGAAATAATTTGGTAGCCGTCAAACTTGAACAAACAAATTATGGATATGTTGAAACAGCATATTTTGCAAATGTAGAACATATTAGCAAATCGGAGCTTAATAATATTGTATCTTCTGATTCACCATTTAAAGGAGTTATTAAAGCAACAGCGAAATCTACAATTTACAAAAGTTATAATTGGTCTTTTTATAGTGATGGAATTCGGCTGGCAACGCTTACATCGAATGTAAGTTTGAGTCGCAAATCATCAAATGCTACAATTAATGGAAAAAAATGCTCGGTATGGGATGTTAATAGTTTTACACAATTAGAAAAGGAGCATGCAAATCGTTTAAATTATCAATATACTCGATTAAGTGTAAATACTTCAAACCAGACATTGCTTTCATATGGACCAAACAAATCTTCATCAAAAGGTAATGTATCTGTTGGATTAGATGGAGGAGGAGTTTCGGGTGTATCGTATAGTTTTGATATTGGTGGATTTGTTGTTAATGATTTAAGTAGTTTATCTAATAAATATGGAAGATGGTCTTTTACTCAGAATGTTGGTAATCAGGCAAGTCTTACAACTAATCCGGCAATTAGAGCAACGAATAGTTCAGGAAATTTTGTGGTTGAATTAAGCCATACGGCAAATATGACTACAAAAACAGATGAAAATATAAATAAGGGAACTGGTGTGGTTCAAATCTATTGTGAAGATAGATGATTATTTTATAATAATTAAAATTATGAGGGTATCAAAAAATATAGGATACCCTCTAAATTTTATTTAAATAACAGTGATAAAATTATACTTTGCGTGATTTAAACAATAGTTTTATATATTATCAATAATGATGGTGTATTATTATTGCCTAATAAAGGAGTGCGATATGAGATTTCTTTTTCAAAATCATAAATACGGACAAATAATAGGGACACTTATGTTGTTGCTTGTGCTGACATTATTTGCAAAATTAAGCCCGGATCAGACACAAACGTCTGCGGGAAGAGAATTTTTACTGCAGGAAATTTCAAAAGATATGCAGATAAAATCAGAAATAAAAATAAAGGATAGTATTATCGCAGAGATAACGCAGGGAGATCAGACAGGGTATGCATTATTTGCGAAGACATCCGGAAAATATAAACTGCAGCAGTATTGGTTTAGTCTGGAAAAAATAGATACAGATGTAGTATTGATCAATGAGAAATCCTATATAGTAGGTGTTTGTGATGCAACGGAGGTGGATTCTGTAAAGATTGATTTTACTGATCCGGACACGAAAAAAATAGTCGAATCAAAAAAGGTAGATTTGCAAGGCAAAAAACTGTTTGTTGTTCCGTCACCTGATGTAAAAAGTTATATGGTTACCGTGCATTCAAATGATAAGGAAGGTTGAGGAGCAGCTGAATAAGAAACCCAGGCAGATGTCTGACGGCAGCAAAGATTAAGATAAAGGATGGTGAAATTGCATAAAAAAGAAAGCAATCATAATTCTGGCAGTGGCTTGTATGGGAATGGGTCTGCTTGCCTGCGGAAAAGAACATATAGATAAAGAATCTGAGATAAATGTGTATAAAGAGGAGTATACACCGGAAAAGAAACACAGGGAAGATCCACTGGAATTAAAAAAGGGTGACAGTGAAATTGAGGTTGATGTAAAAGCGACCTCCGGAGAATTTAAAGTGACATTTCTTGATAAGGATAATGAATCGCTTTCTTATGATGAATATAAAGTAAAGGCTGGGGATAATGCTCATGATATCATACCGCTCGACCCAGATACCCTAGAGGATAACTGGGTGCTGGTAATGGAAAAAAATGAGGATACAGATGCCTCGTTAAAATATGTGATGAAATAAAAACTGCCTTATTTTATTGCAGCATTTCCTGCTTAATTTTTTCGTATAAAGGACGAATGGTTTCCGGCACTTCCTCCAATTCGTCCGCAATCTGATCCAGAGGTTTGCCTTTTTGAATTTTTTTACGAATCTGCTCTGACAATTTTTCTTCTTTCCCGATCTCTTTCCCGATCTCTTTCCCGATTTCTTTTCCGATCCTTTCGCCATCCTCAATTGCTTCGGCGCGCTGCATTTCCAGCCGTCGTTCAAATGTATAGTCTAATGTCATCACGTGCATTACCTCCTCCCTGTGTTGAGCCAGAAAATCCCTAAGCACATTTTCTTCCATACACTGGTTGATAGCTTTCTCAATGGCATCTTCCAGATTTCCACTGATTTCATTATTTTTCCGCACCATATCCACAAAATACATATATTCACGCAATGTCTGGCATTTTGACAGCAGTGGGGTATTTTTTCCACTGTTGATATTGTAAACATGGCAGACCAATTCTATCTCAGGATTCTTGGTTTCTTTTTCAAATGCATCAGAAAGACGGAGATCATACTGATCCGGCGCATCTTCTTTTCCATTATAAAACACGACAAAATGGGGCACTGGAATCTTTAAGATTCTTCCACCATAAATATCACGTTTCTGAGCTTTGATTTGTTTTTGTATAATGCTTGCAAAATAAAGCAGATCCCTCAGTGGCATATTCGGGCAATAGGTCGACTGATGCTCATACAGGCTCAGATTCGCATCAAGAATGAATGATGCATCATTCCGTACGGTAAGCGAAAAGCTTTTGTCATCCAAAGTTGTCATTTCAACCAGTTCTGGATCATCATAGTCCGTTCCATTAATCGCGTTATAAATTTCCATTGCACGTTTCTTGTCCTGAAGAAGCATGCTGAACACATCACTTTTGTATTCTTTGTTTGCCATACAGTTTCCTCCTTGTGTAAGCCACAGAATCTGTATGACAACACATCCCATATCAATACAAATCCTGCTTATAACAAAATTAAGTTAAAATAAAGTTGAATTTTAAAAGCAAGACTTTCCGGGATAATTTGAAATGATAAAATAAAGTATATGATATAGACGGCTCGCCAGGTACTGTCCGCCCAAGCTATGGAAAAATATGTATTTGCTTTGTGATAAGTATAGCATTTAAATGCCTGAGATGCAACAAAAACCTTCCACATTTATGCAAACAGTAACGTCCAGAAAAGTGTAGCACTATCACATAAATACGTCCTGAAAAGTGTAGCACCATAACACAAATACGTCCTTAAAAATGTTGACGGCTCTGCCATAAAGAAATATGATATAAAGTAATAAGGAATGCTACATATAAATTTCACTGACAGGGAGGACGCACAATGAAACGTTTTATAAGGGAACTTCTTTTCCGGTAGGGAAAGTTGATTTCATGGATCTGTATGCGTTCAAAATTTATATGCTTGATGTCGGGCTTCTGCTTGCCATGACAGATCTGGATGCAAGCGTTATCATTGATGGAAACAGGATTTTTACAGAGTTTAAAGGGGCGTTGACGGAGCAGTATGTGCTGCAGCAGATGATAGCGGAACTGGGTGTGGAACCATATTATTACACAACGGCAAATTCTACAGGCGAAATTGATTTCACGCTGCAGGCACCCGGATCGGTCATTCTGGTAGAGGTGAAAGCAGAGGAAAATCTGCGGGCAAAAAGTCTGCGGGCTTTTTGTGAAAAGTATCATCCCAAGCATGCGGTGCGGACTTCCATGTCGGATTTCCGTGAGCAGGACTGGATGACAAACACCCCGCTTTATAATATTGACCGGATTGGAGAATACCTCAAATGAGCACCATAACTCGGCTGGAATTTAAAAACGGGGCAAAAAAAGAAAATAAATATATCAAAAACGGGGCAAAATATGAAATGTTCGATTGAAAAAACGGGGCAAATTTTGTTATCATGGAGCATATGGAACAAATATGAGAAATAACGAGGAAAATCCCATGAAAATGACAACCCTGTGTTACATAGAAAAAGACGGAAAATACCTGATGCTCCACCGCACCAAAAAGCAGCACGACATCAACAAAGACAAGTGGATTGGTGTAGGCGGACATGCAGAAGGCACGGAAGGACCGGAGGACTGCCTGTTACGTGAAGTAAAAGAAGAAACCGGCCTGACACTGACTTCCTACCAGTTCCGCGGGCTGATCACATTCATCAGTGATGAAGCGCCGGAGCCGGAAGAAATGTGCCTGTTTACTGCGGATGGTTTTACCGGGGAGCTGATCGAGTGCAATGAAGGCGATCTGCAGTGGATGGACAAAAAAGAAGTGCTTGCGCTTCCGACCTGGGAAGGAGATGCCATTTTTTTAAAACTGCTGATCGAGGAAGACGAGCACCGCTTTTTTACACTTCGGCTTGTTTATGAAGGAAGTAAACTGGTAGAAAAACAATTGTACCGGTATTCATAGAAAACAGATTAAATTTGAAATCATTAGTGCTCAAAGATTACTCTGCAAATAATACCTTCGCAACCTCATATAAAGTTTTGCCTTGCAAATGGTAAGAGGAGCTGTACCTGGACAGGAGAGGAAAGGAATAAAAAATGGAAAACGAAAACCAGACCCCGCACAAGCGCCGTGTGCATTATAAAGGAAAATACCCGAAGAAATTTGAAGAAAAATATAAAGAACTGCAGCCGGAAAAATACAAAGACACGATCGCGCATGTCATCCAGAAAGGAAACACCCCGGCAGGCATGCATATCTCCATTATGGTAAAAGAAATTCTTGATTTCCTGCAGATCAAACCGGGACAGACCGGTTTTGATGCAACACTCGGCTACGGTGGACACACAAAAGCCATGCTTGAACAATTACAGGGACAGGGACACATCCATGCGACCGATGTCGATCCGGCAGAGTCGGCAAAGACGAAAAAACGTCTGGCAGACCAGGGATTCGGAGAGGACATGCTGACCATCCATCTGCAGAATTTCTGCACGATTGATGAGATTGCAAAAGAAGTGGGTGGATTTGATTTTGTTCTGGCAGATCTTGGCGTTTCGTCCATGCAGATCGACAATCCGGAGCGTGGATTTTCCTTTAAAGTGGACGGACCGCTTGATCTGCGACTGAATCAGGAGGCGGGAATCAGTGCGGCGGAGCGTCTGGATACGATCAGCCGTGACGAGCTTGCCGGAATGCTTTATGAAAATTCGGATGAGCCGTACTGTGAGGAACTTGCAAAAGCGATCACCGATGAGATCCGCAAAGGACACCGCGTGGATACAACTACAAAACTGCGCAGGATTATTGAAGACACTCTCGATTTTCTGCCGGAAAAGGATAAAAAAGAAACCATCAAAAAGACCTGCCAGCGGACGTTTCAGGCACTTCGCATTGATGTCAACCGCGAGTTTGAGGTGCTTTATGAATTTATGGAAAAGCTGCCGGGTGCTTTAAAACCGGGCGGCCGCGTGGCGATTCTGACATTCCATTCCGGGGAGGACAAGCTGGTAAAGCGTGCTTTAAAAGAAGGCTGTCGCGCAGGCATTTATTCGGAGTATGCAAAGGATGTGGTGCGTCCGTCCGCGCAGGAGTGTGCGAAGAACGGACGGGCACGCTCCACGAAGATGCGCTGGGCGGTACGCAGTCAGTGATCCTGATACACAATCATAATTGCCATTATTTGAGTCTTTGATAGGTGATGGGAATTTCTTTTGCACCTTTACGGTAGGAATCCACCCACTTTTTCAGGTCAGCAGCATCTATGGCGTTTTTTTTCCCTTTGGCATTTGTCAGGAGATATACGATACCGTCGTGATCCTTATCAGCGGAATCCGGAAATGAGGAAAATCCGTCAATGCTGTCTGCCCATTCTTTTTTATTCCAGTCGGTCACAAAACCTATTTGGGTGTAGGAGGCATCATCGGCCTGATAGGACCATACCTGATAAGGCCAGAAAGTGGTGGGGTCGGCTGCACGAGCGGGGGAATAAGGACCACCGTAAGGACTTCCATGGGAAATATCCTCTTCCACAATTCCATTGTAGAGAAAATGCAAAAATTGTGCTATAATGCAAGCGCGTGTTTTACAAAAAACACGCGCTTATTCACGTAGGAAGGAAAAAGAAACGTATGTTATCCACAATTGAAGCAATCAATAGTGCGGTCAACAATTTCATCTGGGGTGTTCCTGCAATGATCTGTATCATCGGTGTTGGTCTGGTATTGAGTTTCCGGACCCGGTTCTTACAGATCCGCAAGTTCCCATACGCGATGAAAGTGACCTTCGGCCGCATGTTTAAGAAGCGTGAGGCATCGGATGGAGCCATGACACCGTTTCAGGCGGTGTGTACGGCACTTGCGGCAACGGTCGGCACGGGAAATATTGCCGGTGTGGCAGGGGCGATTGCCATCGGCGGTCCGGGAGCCGTGTTCTGGATGTGGATTTCCGCAATTCTCGGTATGTGTACCAAGTTTTCAGAAGTGACGCTTGCGGTGCATTTCCGCGAAAAAAATGTGCATGGGGATCTGGTCGGCGGTCCGATGTATTATATTAAGAACGGACTCAAAAAGCACTGGCACTGGCTGGCGTATCTGTTTTCCGCGTTTGGCGTGCTGACCGTATTCGGAACAGGGAATGCCACACAGGTAAATACGATTACCACAGCCATCAATACGGCATTAATGAATTATCATGTCATTTCAAAAGATGCGGTACCGACTGTTAATCTTGTGGTTGGGATCATTCTGGCGGTTCTGATCGCACTCATTCTGCTTGGAGGTATCAGGCGGATTGGACGGGTGACAGAAAAGCTGGTACCGTTTATGGCATTAATCTATATTGTTTTGGCAGTGGGAGTGATCTTATTTAATATCGGTCATGTTCCGGCAGTATTTGCTTCCATTATAGAAGGGGCATTTCATCCGGCAGCAGTGACCGGCGGCGCGGTCGGCAGCTTTTTCATGAGTATGAAAAAGGGCGTATCCCGTGGAATTTTTTCCAACGAGGCAGGACTTGGCACGGGATCAATTGCACATGCCTGTGCAGACACGAGAAAACCGGTCAAGCAGGGATTTTTTGGAATTTTCGAGGTGTTTGTAGATACGATTGTGATCTGTACGCTTACCGCGCTGGTTATTTTGTGCAGCCAGGTTCCGGTCAGTTACGGACAGGCGGCAGGAGCAGAACTTACCATCAGTGGATTTACCGCAACATACGGGAACTGGGTATCTGTTTTTACTGCGGTTGCCATGTGCTGTTTTGCATTTTCCACCATTATCGGATGGGGATTATACGGGACGCGCTGCATCGAGTTTTTGTTCGGCTCCCGTGTCAATAAGCCGTTCATGCTGGTGTATGCACTGGTTGCCATTGTGGGTGCGACCATGGATCTGGGCCTGATGTGGAGTATTGCGGAAACGTTTAACGGACTCATGGCAATTCCGAACCTGATCGCAGTATTTTTGCTTTCCGGTGTCGTTGTTAAACTGGTGAAGGAATACTTTGCCGGAGAAGGTGCAAAAAGTTAGGGGAAGCTGGAAAGAAAAAGGGCGAAAAACTTGACATTTGTGCGTTTATCATAAATAATAAGGTACTGAAAAAACAAAGGAGGAACTTGTTATGAAAAAATTTGGAATCAAAGAAGTTGTAGCAACCGGTATCGGAACCGCATTGTTCATTGTTTTGACAGAAGTGCAGATTCCGCTGGGAATTATCCCGAATACATCCATGCAGCCACGTGCAGCAGTGCTGGCATTTCTTGCAGCAGTGTTTGGACCGGTTGTCGGAGGAATCATTGGTCTGCTGGGACATGCACTCGGAGATGCACTGTTTTACGGTGGTGTATGGTGGAGCTGGGTATTCCCAGATGCGATCTTTGGAATTTTAGTTGGTTTATTCGCAAAGAGTTTTGAGATTAAGGCCGGTGGGTTTAATAGGAAGAAAGTAGTTCTTTTTAATGTCGTTCAGGTGGTTGCAAATGCAATTGCATGGATCGTTGTTGCACCGGTGCTTGATATTCTCATTTATGCAGAGCCTGCAAAGAAAGTATTCTCACAGGGCGTATTTGCGTTTGTAGCCAATATTATTATTGTGGGTGTACTTGGTTCATTACTCGGACTGGGATATACAAAGATTGGAGCAAAATCATCAAGTCTTACAAAGGAAGACTAAAAACGTATGGAACCGATTATTGAATTTGAAAATTTTACATTTAAATATCGGTCACAGATGGAGCCGACACTCCGGGATATCAATTTGAAAATTTATCCCGGAGAGAAGGTGCTCATCATTGGACCATCGGGATCAGGGAAGTCGACATTATCAAATTGTATCAACGGACTGATCCCTTTTTCGTATGAAGGAGACAGTACCGGAACTTTAAAAATCGAGGGAAAAGATCCGAAAAACCTTGGGATTTTCGGACTTTCCAAGATGGTCGGAACCGTGTTGCAGGATACGGACGGACAGTTTATCGGTCTGACGGTTGCGGAAGATATTGCTTTCGTGCTGGAAAATGACTGTATGGCACAGGAAGAGATGTTTCGCAAAGTAGACGATGTGGCAGAGACTGTAGAGGTAAAAGAACTGTTGCATCATGCACCATCGGAGATGTCCGGCGGACAGAAACAGAGAGTTTCCATGGCGGGGGTTATGATCGATGATGTGGATATTCTGCTGTTTGACGAGCCGTTGGCCAATCTTGATCCGGCGACCGGAAAGAAAGCCATTGCATTGATCGACCGAATCCAGAAGGAACAGAAGAAGACCATCGTGATCATCGAGCATCGTCTTGAGGATGTGCTTTATAAAGACGTGGACCGTATCGTTGTGGTAGGCGAGGGAACGATTGTGGCGGATATGAAACCGGATGATCTGCTGGCTGGAAATATCCTGAAGGAACAGGGAATCCGCGAGCCACTTTATGTCACGGCACTGAAACATGCCGGATGTACGATTGCGGCAGAAGATCATCCACAGCATGTGGAGACCATGAATTTTGAGCCGTACAGAGCGCAGGTCCGGGAATGGTTTGAGACAACGAAGATTCCGCAGAAACAGGAAGCAGAGGAAAAGGTGCTCAACGTGGATCATCTGCATTTTTCTTATCAGCCGGGAAAGGCGATTCTTTCGGATATCAGCTTTGATGTGAAAAAAGGGGAAATGATCAGCATTGTCGGGAAAAACGGTGCCGGAAAGACAACCCTTTCCAATCTGATCTGTGGGTTCCTCGAGCCAAGCAACGGAAAAATCGAACTGAATGGAAAAGATATCTCACCGCTTTCGGTCAAAGAGCGTGGGGAGCATATCGGAATCGTCATGCAGAATCCGAATCAGATGATTTCAAAACCCATGATTTATGAGGAAGTGGCGCTTGGTCTGATGGTGCGTGGGGTTCCAGAAGAAGAAATTCGTGAGCGTGTGTATGAGACACTGAAAATCTGTGGTTTGTATCAGTTCCGGAACTGGCCGGTTTCAGCATTGAGTTTCGGGCAGAAGAAGCGTGTGACGATTGCGTCCATTCTTGTCATGAAGCCGGAGATCCTGATTCTGGATGAGCCGACAGCGGGGCAGGATTACCGCCATTATACGGAAATTATGGAGTTTTTGAAGACGATCAATGAGACACAGGGAACGACCATTATCATGATTACGCATGATATGCATCTGATGCTGGAATATACCAACCGCGCCATTGTTGTGGCGGATGGACAGCTGCTGACGATTGATACGCCGGCGAAAGTGCTGACGGATGAAACCATCACGGCTCCGGCATATCTCAAGCAGACATCTCTCTATGAGATGGCGGTCAAATGTGGAATTGAAGATCCTTCCCAGTTTGTGCAGCGGTTTATCAATTACGAAAGGGCGGTGCGGTAATGGCAAAGTTATTGACCTATGAGCAAAAAGATACCTGGATGGACCGGCTGTGTGGTGTCACAAAGCTGATCTATTTTCTGGCATGGTCCATCACAAGCATGCTTACTTATGATACCCGTGTACTCGCCGTGATGCTGGTTCTTAGTCTGATTCTGTTTAAGATTTCAAAAACAGAGTGGAAACAGGTCGGTTCTATTTTTAAGTTCATTATGTTCTTTCTGGTCATCAATGTGCTTGCTATTTTTATTTTTGCACCGGATCAGGGAACAAAAATTTATGGTACAAAGCATGTACTCTGGCAGCTTTCGGCGCATTATCCGATTACCGCTGAGCAGCTGTTTTATGAGCTGAACATTATTTTGAAATATTTTACAATTATCCCGGCGGTGTTCATTTTTGTCGTGACCACCAATCCGTCGGAGTTTGCAGCATCGTTAAATCGTATTGGAATCAGTTACAACATCGGCTATGCGGTGGCAATTGCACTGCGTTATATTCCGGATGTGCAGGATGATTTCCACAAAATTAAAAATGCGCAGGAAGCGCGTGGAATCGAGATGTCTGGAAAAGCGAAGTTGATGAGTCGGATTAAGAGTACAGCCTCTATCATTTTCCCGCTCATTTTTACAAGTATCGGCCGTATTGACACGATCAGTAACGCAATGGAGCTGCGTGGATATGGGAAACACAGAAAGCGTACCTGGTATATGGGAAGAAAGTTACAGCGCAATGATTATCTGTGTATTGCACTGGTGCTTGGATTTGCCGTGGCTGCACTTGTGGTTACATATCATGATGGCAGCCGGTTTTATAACCCGTTTATATAAACAGTAGAGATTGCGCAACTCGTCTTAATAAAATTAGAAAAGGAGCTATCGCACCAGCGAATATCGGCGGCACGACAGCTCCTTTTGTTTTCCATGTCTGTTTTTAAGCTTCGGTTGAAGCATCAGATGCAGGTGCTTCGGTCTGGTTTTCGGAAGTATTTTCCGACACGGTCTCAGAAGCTGGTTCCTCAGACGGCTGTTCCGGAGGAATCACCTCGACATCCTCTTCCTTAACCGGTTCCGGCTTTGGCTTTTCCGGCATTTTCTGTCCACAGGCACTGCAGAATGCAGCATCGGCATCCACGCTTGCACCGCAGGATGGGCAGATCGCTACACCTTTCATCTGGTGAATGCTTTCACGGCATTCCTTAATTCTGGCTTCGGAAACGGCAATCGCATCCAGCCAGGTTTTTACATCTTCTTCGGCATCTTCGCGATGTTTTTCCACATACCATTTTCCAATCTGTTCGTATGCAGTATCAATCTTGCGTTCTTCCTCGGAGATATTTAAGTTTAATTTTGCAGTATCTGCCAGATCTTTTGTTTTTTTAATGGTAGTCTGGCTCACATCACTGATCTTTTGTCCTAAGTTGTTTAAAAAAGACATATATTTCACTCCTTTCCTATATCAAAAACCTTATGTTATGAATTATCATAACATGCTGTCTGAAAAACACAAGGAAGTTTACAGATTATTTATGTCTTTTTCTGTTTTTCTTCCGGGACATGCGTGGTGCTTTAACGGATGGTTTTGCAGCCGGAGTATTTTCACCAGCTGGAGTTTCCACAGGAGCAGATTCAGCCGGTGCCGGAGCTTCCACAGGAGCAGATTCCGCTGGTGCCGAAGTTTCCACAGGAGCAGATTCCGCTGGTGACGGAGCTTCGGATGAACCGGTGACAATTTCATTTAACAGCAATGCTTTTGCAAGATTTCCTTCCGCAGAAATTTTCCCACTCTGGTAAGCTTCGAGAATGTCAAGGCTGCCCTGCGCGAGTGCAAGCAGATCAGCAGCTGAAGTTGTGACTAAAATGTCACGGTCGTAATATTCATATGGTTCAACATGAAGCTGTCCGTTTGCAATTTCCAGATACAGGGCACCTTCGGCTTCTCCCTGTATGTTAAACTGGATGGCAAGATGTTCACTGATTTTGGAAGCATCTTTCTCCTGATAAGTATCTTTTAATTTTGAAACTAATTCCTGATATGTCATAGTCAGTCATTTCTCCCTTCTCCATCTGCTAATTAGATTGGTGATTGCGCAACTCGTTTCTGCGGGCTGTCGTTTTGTCGGGGACACCGTCTGAGCGATTTTGTGTCTGCCTTAGAGGGAAGCTTCGAATAAGCATGCCCACGGTTCTATTTGCGCAGTCACAGAGTGACATATTGAAAATAAAGTAAATATCAAGACAAATGGGGAGTGGGCGTAATAAACGTTTCGAAGATTCCCTCTTAGGCAGACTAGAAATTGCGAACGGTGTCCCCGACAAAACGACAGCCCGCAGAAACGAGTTGCGCAATCACCTGTTTGCTAATTAGAGTATAGCTTTTCTGTTATGCTTGTCAAGCAAACTTTATGAAATTATCATTGCGGGAAGCCGCTAAAAAGCGTACAATAGGGATAACAAAATTTTAAAATAAAGGAAGGGATCAAGATTATGAGAAAAACCAAAACGCACAATGTACTCAGGCGTCTGCTTGCGTTTGTCCTGATTGTTTCACTGCTTCCGCTGGGGTATGCGGGCAATGTGATGGCTGCAACAACCGGTACACGGAACGTAAGTATTCAGGTTACATACGGACAGACGGATGCCAGAAACGTCTATGGCATGATCAACAATATGCGCAGAAATTCATCCGATGCATGGTACTGGGATGCAAACAATTACACGAAGACATATTGTAATAATCTGCAGCCGCTTACTTACGACTATGCACTGGAGCAGGTAGCCATGAAACGTGCAGCAGAGATTGCACTTTCATATTCACACACCAGACCAAATGGCACAAATTATTATACTGCTTACAGTGAAAACGGTGTCTATGCGGGAGTTTATGCAGAGAATATCGGTGTGAATTATTCTTCCGCATCTGCACTTCACAACGCAATGCGGGAAGACAATGCAAATTATTCCGGACAGGAACAGCGTAGAAATATGTTAAACAGCCAGTTTACTGCTGTCGGAATCGGACATGTATATTACAATGGATATCACTACTGGGTAGAGGAATTTGCCAACACGGTAACCAGAACATCCTATACAACACCGAACAACCAGACGACAACGGTAAACAATATTCAGATTGCGGAAAGCAATATTACCTCAGATCAGATTGTTGTTCCGTCATCCATTGGAAATTACATTCAGATGTCTGCGGGTCAGACCATTGATTTATCTGGATGCTATGAAAACATTAAAGTATCGAATCACTGGCCAAGCAATGCAAACTGTCCGATTGTACAGGGACTGAATATGTATGTATCCAATACTGCGGTTGCCTATATCAGCGGAACAAAACTGATCGCAAATACTGCTGGTTCCACAACACTTACACTGAATCGTCCGGATGGAAGAATTCCCCTGCAGATTCCGGTTCAGGTAACAGGAACCAATAACAGCAGCAATACCTATTCGTACTATATTCCAAATGCTTCGGTAGGTACAATCGTTGATCAGACATACACCGGATATGATATTCGTCCGTCCGTATCGGTATGGCTGAATGGCGGCTATCTGTACGAGGGAAGAGATTATACACTTTCTTACAGCAACAACCGCAATATCGGTACTGCATCCGTAACAATTAACGGAATCGGAAATTATTATGGAAGCCGGACGGTTTATTTCCGTATCGTAAATCATGGGAACGGAAATACAACGGTTTCATCCAATAACCTTGCAAATGCGGTGATCAGTAAGATTGCAGCACAAAGATATACAGGATCTTCCGTAAAACCGGAAGTTACCGTTACATTAAATAACATTGTTTTAAAAGAAGGTTCGGATTACTATCTGAATTACAGTGACAATGGTGCACCGGGAAAAGCTGCTGTTATGGTAGTGGGAACCGGTAATTATACGGGATCTGCAAAGACAAGCTTTATTATTAAGCCGGAGAAGCCGGTTATCACAAGATTGCGTGCACACGGATCAAAAGTCCGTATCACATGGCTGCCAGGTACTTCCGTTACCGGCTATGAAATCTACCGCTCCAAGGGAGCATATGATTATGGATACAAGAAGATTGCGGCTACAAAAGATGGTGAGATGCAGTCTTATACAAGGGCAAAACTCACCAAAGGAACTTATTATTACAAGATCCGCAGCTATGTTACGGTAGATGGAACAAAGTATTACAGTCCATACAGCAGTGTGAAGTCTGTAAAGATCCGCCGCTAGGATCAAAGCATAATTGAAAATAAGAATTAAAAATGTCGGTAGATATCTGTCAGATATCTACCGACATTTTTGGTATACAAAGTTAAAAGATTTATTTCATCTGTGCGACCCGGTCAAATTCCTCTTCGATTTCTTTGGAAGGTTTTGGTGTCAGCAGACTGACGATTACGATCGCAGCGCAGGCAATCAGGAATGCAGGAAGCAGTTCATAGATGTTCCAGATACCACCGAGCGGGCGGATCAGGTATTTCCAGATAAATACCATGGAACCCCCGCAGACCATACCGGCAAGTGCGCCCCATTTGTTGGTACGTTTCCAGAACAGGGAAAACAGAACAACCGGTCCGAATGCGGCACCGAATCCAGCCCAGGCGAAAGAAACGATGGCAAATACGGAACTGTCCGGATTTCTGGCAATGAATGCGGCAACGACAGAAATTACAAGGAGTGTAATTCTTGCGGCTGCCATGCTTCCGTTTTTGTTGGAAGAATCTTTGCGGAAAGCACCGAGAATGTCGGAAGAAACCGCAGAAGATGCAGCCAGCAGCTGCGAGTCCGAAGTGGACATGGTGGAAGCTAAAATGCCGGCGAGAATCACACCCGCAAGCAGGGCAAATATCACACCGTGCTGGGAGAGCAGGGCGGAAATTTTTACGATAATGGTTTCGGAATTCGATCCGGTCAGCATCTCCAGTGCGCCGACTTTGCTCATGGTATAACCGATCACACCGATAAAGACGGCAACGAACAGGGAGATTACGACCCAGATGGTTGCAACGCGGCGGGACAGTTTCAGTTTTTTCTCATCCTCGATTGCCATAAAACGGAGCAGGATATGCGGCATACCGAAATATCCAAGTCCCCATGCGGCAGTGGAAACAATGGTCAGGGCACTGTAAGGAGCGGCCTTTCCGGTGTTTACATCATAGGAAAGTGTCATGGAAAGATATCCCGGAAGCTCGGAGGCGTTGTGGATAACGGCACCGATACCGCCAGCAGTTTCTACACCAAAGATCAGAACTACAATCAGAGCAACCGACATGATGATACTCTGGATAAAGTCCGTTGTGGAAGCAGCAAGAAATCCGCCAAGTGTTGTGTATGCCACAATTACGATAGCACTGATGATCATGGCGGTCAGATAATTTACCCCGAATAAGCTGGAAAAAAGTTTTCCGCATGCGGCAAATCCAGAGGCAGTATAAGGAATAAAAAAGATAACAATAAAAATAGCAGCAATGACCTGCAGCATCTTTTTTTCATCGCGATAGCGGTTGCTGAAGAACGATGGGATGGTAATGGAATTGTTGCAGGTGTGCGTATAGCGGCGGATACGTTTGGCAACGATCAGCCAGTTAATGTATGTACCAACAGCCAGTCCGATTGCTGTCCATCCGGCATCTGAAATTCCGGTGAGGTAAGCAACGCCCGGAAGTCCCATCAGAAGCCAGCTGCTCATGTCGGAAGCTTCGGCACTCATCGCGGTTACGAAAGGACCGAGTTTTCTGCCACCCAGATAGAAATCGTCAGTACTGTTGTTTTTCTTGGAACATCGGAAACCAATATAGATCATACCAATAAGGTATACGATAATGGCAATCATGATGCATATTTGTGCAGATGTCATAAATAAATCCTCCTCTTTTGTACGCTTTCACACGCTAATTGTTCATAGTATAGCACAGATGATAATTATACCGCAACCGGGAAATCCTGTTTGACACTATGGGCAATAAGATGATAAACTGTCTTTGTCTATACATGAGAAAAGCAATTCCGTTTGGCCTTCAACATGTGCTTGCCATGTTTGTAGCAAATCTGGCACCCGTACTGATCGTCTGCAGTGCAGCTCTGGTTCGGGGCATGGTATCATCTGCTGGTAGGTGCCCTGACCCTTATCGTGTGCCTGGTGGCAAGATATGTGTTAAAGGGTGTTTATAAGAATCTGAATATTCTGGTGGGACTTATTTTCGGATATATTCTTTCTATTATATTTACGGTTGCAGGGATTGCACCTATGGTGGATTTTTCCAGAATTCAGGAGACCATTGACCAGGTAGGATTTTTCAGCAGCAGAGACAACTGGCGCGACAACTGCTGTGTGTACCGGAGCACTTGGACGTGACCTTAAAATGGAGGAACTTCAGGGCTCACTTGCTGTGGATGGATTTTCCAGTGCAATTTCCGGATGCTTTGGATGCCTGCCACTGACATCGTTCAGCCAGAATGTCGGACTGGTTACCATGACAAGGGTGATCAACCGTTTTACGATTTTTATTGGGGCACTGATTTTAATTCTTGCTTCTTTGTTCCCGCCACTCGGAGCATTTTTTAATTCACTGCCGCAGGCAGTGCTTGGCGGATGTACCGTTATGATGTTTGGTTCAATCATGTATGAGGGGATCAAAATGTTAAAAAATTGCGAATTTAATGACCGTACAATGATTATTGTTTCCCTTCTGTTGAGCCTTCTTTTGCCGAAGAAGAAACAGGCAAATTAAATACACGTTGTTAAGGTAACGTTAAGGTGCAGCGATTTTTAAGATAAGGATTTGGTGTTATGATGATATCATCAAAAGGAAATGGAGGAATTTGATATGTGGAGTCGCGCACAATTAAAGGGAAGGGCGAAAGCAACATTTAAACGAAATTATTGGAAATGTATTCTGATCAGCCTGTTGCTGACACTGATTGCAGGGGGAAGCGGAGCTGCTTCGGGCAACATCAGCAGTGCAACCGGTTCCTTACATGGATCGGATAATCAGGCAGGCAGTTCCTATGATTATGACAGCAGTTATGACAGTGATGATGGTTCACTACGCGATTTTGAGGCTGGGCTTGAAGAAGGCTTTAAGGACGGACTGAAAGCAGGAAACAGGGGAATGATGGGCGGTATGGTCGCAGCAGCGATCGCCATCGGCATACTCATAGTTGTTTTTCTGGTGATTTTTGTCCTTATACTTCTGGTTGATGTATTTATCATAAATCCGTTGGAGGTTGGATGCAGGAGATTCTTTATCCGCAACTTAAACGAGCCGGCACAGATTGGGAACATTGGATATGGATTTGACAATAATTACAGGAATGTTGCAAAGACAATGTTTTTCCGTGATCTGTTTACGGTTTTATGGTCATTGCTTTTTATCATTCCGGGTATTGTAAAAGCATATGAATATATGATGATTCCGTACCTTCTGGCAGATAACCCGCAGATGACCAAAGAGCAGGCATTTGCGGAAAGCAAGCGTATGATGCAGGGACAGAAATGGAAAGCATTTGTTTTGGATCTGTCCTTTATCGGATGGTACATTTTATCCGGACTGACACTTGGAATTCTTGCAATCTTTTATGTGTCACCATATGTGAATGCAACACATGCCGCACTGTATGAGGCACTGTGCTATGCAAACCCGGCTGGTTCAAACGGATTTACACAGCAGGAGGATTCGGTGAATTCACCTTTCCGGCAGGAGAATGTATGAATTATACGATTTTAATTGCAGATGATGAGCCGGAGATACGAACGCTTCTCCGGCTGTATCTGGAAAATGAAAATTATCAGATTATTGAGGCAGAAAACGGGAAGCAGGCACTGGAACTGCTGAAGAAAGAACATGTGGATCTGTGTCTGCTGGATATTATGATGCCGGAGATGGACGGATACCATGTGTTGCAGGAATTACGTAAAACAAGCAATATTCCCGTTATGATACTTTCGGCAAAGGATGCGGATTCCGAGAAGATTCTGGGGTTAAATCTCGGGGCAGATGATTATCTGGCAAAACCGTTCAATCCTTTGGAGGCAGTAGCACGTGTCAATTCAAATATCCGTCGGTTTTATGCGCTGGGGACAGCGGAACTGTCATCCGGTATACTGACCGTCCGGGATCTGGAACTGGATCCGGAAGGCTGCGTATTCAAAAAAAATGGAGAACCGATTGAACTGACTTCGGTAGAGTACCGGATCATGGAGTTATTTATGAAGCATCCGGGAAAAGTGTTTACCAAACAACAGATCTATGAACAGGGATGGGGGGACACTTATGTGGTTGCAGACAATAATATTATGGTCTGCATCAGCAAGCTGAGGGCAAAACTTGATGAAGACCCGGCAGCTTATATTCGAACCATCCGCGGATTGGGCTATCGGCTGGAGAAATAGCAATGCGTGATTTACAGGCATTTTTGATCAAACGGTTTATTTATATCCTTGTACTGGTGACAGTTGCACAGTCGCTGATCAGTTTTTTGATCAGCCAGGCGGTTATGCCTGTGGTGATGAAAGTTTTTTTCCCAGATTACCAGAGGCAGTCATCCGTTGGAAAGACGGATCTGTTTATTTTTATCATATGTGTTCTGTTATTGCTGATAGTAAATGCCGTCCGGATGCTTTTGCCATCACCGCTGCAGGGAATGATGCAGTGGACAGGGGAAAGGTTACAGGACTGGCTGGGCAATGCACTTCCGGCGACAAGGAGTTCCGTCGTCGTACAGGAGATGGAAGGATGGAAAGCCATCCTGCTGTTTGTGGTTCTTCTGCTGTTAATGGTGTGTATGCTGCTTCCTTATATTTTGGGTGCGATAACGTTCGCGCGGATTGTGATGGCGGAGTTTCATCAGATCCAGGAGGAGCGCGAACAGCAGCAGAGAGAGTTTGACCGCAAGCGGAATCTGATGCTTTCCGATATCGCACATGATCTTCGGACACCGGTCACGACCGTATCCGGTTACGCAAAAGCATTGGCGGATCATATGGTACAGGAACCGGAAAAACAGCAGGAATATCTGAACGCCATCCAGAATAAATCGGTTCGGATCGGAAATCTGATCAATTTGTTGTTTGAATATGTAAAACTGGATAGTGAAGGGTTTGCATTAAATTGTAAAACACTTGATTTGTGTGAACTTCTCAGAGAAAATGCGGCAATGCTGTATGCAGAGATGGAAGAAAACGGAATGACACTGACAGCAGATATTCCGGAGGAAACGATACCGGTCTGGGCGGATGAACTTCAGTTATCCCGTGTAGTGACAAACCTTCTGACAAATGCCATGCAGCACAATCCAAAGGGAACAAGAATCGGACTGTTTGCTTATAGGGAGCTGGAGCGGATTTATGTATTGGTGGCAGACAGCGGAATTCTAATTCCAGAGGAACAGGCGCAGCATTTGTTTGATCCTTTTACGCGTGGGGACAAAGCGCGGGTAAGCGATGGGAGGAACGGACTTGGACTTTCCATCGTGTCAAAAATCGTGCAGATGCACGGATGGGACTTAAAACTGGTGCAACAGCCACAGATTCAGCATTATGCAAAAGCAGCCGGATTTGCAAAAGCATTTGTGATTCGGATGGAAAATGCCGGTATGTATTCTGTGCATTCGCCAAAATAAAAAAGTGGCAGAAAAGAGGGAGAGTCTATGATAATTATAAGAGCGATGGATCCGTATGAATTGCTTTGGATGGTACTTTTGATTGTGTTTGTTCTGGGAGAACTTGCAACAATCGGACTAACGTGCATATGGTTTGCCGCAGGTGCACTTGCGGCACTGGTTATGGCAATGGCAGGGGTAAATCCGGTGGTGCAGTTTCTGGTATTTTTAGTGGTATCCATTCTTTTGCTTGTTGCGACAAGACCGTGGGCGCGTAAATATGTAAATGCTAAAATGCAAAGAACAAACGCGGATAGCCTGATTGGGGAAAATATACGGATTTCCGAGCGCGTCAGTAATATGGATCAGACCGGGATGGCAGTTGTTCATGGACAGGAGTGGACGGTGCGTACCCGTAATGATAATGAGATCATTGAACCGGGAGAAGAAGCAAAAATTCTGGCAATCAGTGGTGTCAAACTTATAGTAGAAAAGGTATAGGTAAAGGAGGAAAAAGTTATGCCTGTTGTAATTCTCATTGTAGTGATCATTGCATTGGTCGTTATTGTGAACTGTGTGAAAATTGTTCCACAGGCGCATGCGGTAGTTGTGGAGAGACTTGGAGGGTATCTTACCACATGGTCAGTAGGGCTGCATTTTAAGGTGCCGTTTATTGACCGTATTGCAAAAAGGGTTTTGTTGAAGGAACAGGTGGTTGATTTCCCACCACAGCCGGTAATCACAAAAGATAACGTAACAATGCAGATTGATACGGTTGTATATTTTCAGATCACGGATCCAAAGCTGTATGCATACGGTGTGGAAAATCCAATCATGGCAATTGAAAATCTGACTGCTACGACGCTTCGTAATATCATTGGTGATCTGGAACTGGATGAGACACTGACATCGCGTGAGACCATCAACACCAAGATGCGTGCAACGCTGGATGTGGCAACAGATCCGTGGGGTATCAAAGTAAATCGTGTGGAGTTAAAGAACATTATTCCGCCAAAGGCAATTCAGGATGCCATGGAGAAACAGATGAAGGCAGAGCGCGAGCGGCGTGAAGCCATTCTGCGTGCAGAAGGTGAGAAAAAATCTACAATTCTGGTTGCAGAAGGAAATAAGGAGTCTGCAATTCTCGATGCAGAGGCTGAAAAACAGGCTGCAATCCTGCGTGCCGAGGCACAGAAGGAAGCAACCATCAAGGAAGCCGAAGGTCAGGCAGAGGCTACATTAAAGATCCAGCAGGCCAATGCAGATGGTCTGCGTATGCTCAAAGAAGCTGCTCCGGATAATGCGGTACTTCAGATTAAGAGTCTGGAGGCATTTGCCAAGGCAGCAGACGGTCAGGCAACCAAGATTATTATCCCATCGGATATTCAGGGGATTGCAGGACTGAGCAAATCCATTGTGGAAATTGCAAAAGAAAACGGATAACGCAGATACATCTGTGATGCATTGGACGAAACTGCTCCATGAAAATGGGGCAGTTTTTGTTATCTCAGTAAGGTCTTTATTTTGCACAGGGAAAATGTTATACTATAGATTATTGATGTGGGGGTATATTCCACAGTTGGGCGATGATGTGGAAAGAACAGGAGCGTAAATGAAATCAAAGGTTCGGTTTAAGGGAAAACTGAGATCGTATCTCTGCTGGCCATTGTGGCTGACGATCCCGATGACACTCGCAGATGTGGGGCTTTATTTTTACGATGTGACGGCAGGCTTTTTGCTGACGGTATTTATTGCTATCTATTTTGTACTGGAACTGGGATTATATTATAATACCAGACCGCGGCTTGCAAATGAGATTATCAATTTTGCCACACAGTATGCAACGGTACAGAAAAAACTTTTGAATGAGTTTGAAATTCCATATGCGCTGTTGGACTATACAGGAAAAATTCTTTGGGTGAATGAACGCTTTTCCGAGCTGACGGGAGTGGGGAGAAACTATCATAAATCAATTACAACCCTTTTTTCCAATATTACCCGTGAGTTTCTTCAGAAACACGAAGATGCACAGAATATTACGATTGAAAAAAAGGAGCGCATTTTCCGGATTTCCCTGAATCGTATTTATTTTGACGATATCATGGAGGAGAGCAAGGAAATTGACGTGAAGGATTCCGATGAATTCCTGACGGCACTGTATCTGTTTGATGAGACCGAACTGCAGCATTGCAAGCAGGAAAATCTGGATCAGAAGCAGGTATCGGCACTTGTTTATATTGATAACTATGACGAAGCACTTGACAGTATCGAGGATGTGAAGCGTTCGCTTCTGATTGCGCTTGTCGATCGAAAAGTGAACCAGTATTTCTCAAAGATGGACGCGCTTGTCCGCAAAATCGAAAAAGACAAGTATTTTGTAGTATTTAAGTATAAATATTTACAGAAGCTTATGGATGACCGGTTCAGTGTACTTGAAGATGTCAAGACGGTCAAAGTTGGCAATGAGATGGCGGTTACGCTGAGTATCGGTGTCGGTATCAAGGGGACTTCTTATAACGAGAACTATGAGCAGGCACGTGCGGCAATTGATCTGGCACTCGGACGAGGTGGGGATCAGGTCGTTGTCAAAAATGGTGAGGACATTGCATATTTTGGAGGCAAGGCAAAACAGGTCGAGCGCAACACCCGTGTAAAAGCGAGGGTTAAGGCACATGCGCTGCATGAAATTATTGAGAGCCGTGAGAACGTGATTATCATGGGGCACAGCCTGACAGATGTCGATTCCCTTGGTGCAGGGATTGGAATTTTCTGTGCAGCCCGTGTGCTTGGAAAAAAGGCACAGATCGTGATCAATGAGCCAACAACTTCCATCCGGCCGCTTATGGAATGTTTTACTCCGGAAAAAGGCTATCCGGAAGACATGTTTATCAATAGTGAGATTGCGATTGAAGAGGTAAGCCGCAATTCCCTTGTTATGGTGGTGGACACGAACCGTCCAAGTTATACGGAATGCCCGGAACTGCTTACGCGTACCGATACAATTGTTGTATTTGACCATCACCGTCAGGGCAGTGAAGTGATTGAAAATCCGCTGCTGTCCTATATTGAGCCATACGCATCTTCTGCCTGTGAGATGGTAGCAGAAGTTTTACAGTACTTCCAGGAAGGATTTAAGCTTTCTCCGGCAGAGGCAGACTGCATTTATGCAGGTATTTTGATTGATACCAATAACTTTATGACCAAAACAGGTGTCCGTACATTTGAGGCGGCAGCATATCTCAGACGCTCCGGGGCAGAAGTGACCCGTGTGCGTAAAATGCTGCGAAATGATATGGCATGCTATAAAGCCCGTGCGGAGGCAGTGCGTCATGCGGAAGTATACCGCGGTGCATTTGCAATTTCTGTCTGTCCGAGTGAGGACGTGGAAAGTCCAACGATTGTCGGCGCGCAGGCAGCAAATGAGCTGCTCAATATTATAGGAATCAAGGCATCTTTTGTGCTGACAGAGTACGCAGGAAAAATATACATCAGCTCACGTTCTATTGATGAAATTAATGTACAGTTAATCATGGAACGAATGGGTGGCGGCGGTCATTTGAATGTGGCTGGTGCACAGTTGACGGGATGTACGATTTCCGAGGCAAAACATGCCATTATGCGGACCATTGATGAAATGCTTGAAGAAGGAGATATACAGGAATGAAAGTAATTTTATTACAGGATGTGAAAGCTCTTGGGAAAAAGGGCGAAATCGTAAATGTGAGTGACGGTTATGCACGCAATGCAATTCTGCCGAAGAAACTTGGAGTAGAGGCAACGACAAAGAATCTGAATGACCTCAAATTGCAGAATCAGCATGCAGACAAAGTGGCAGCTGAAAATTTAGAGCACGCAAAGGAACTGGCGGAGGAGATCGGAACAAAGAAAGTTGTTGTAAAGATCAAATCCGGTGAGGGCGGACGTATTTTCGGGTCTGTTTCCACCAAGGAAATTGCACAGGCTGCAAAAGAGCAGGCAGGGCTGGATCTGGATAAAAAGAAGATGCAGTTGGGCGAATCCATCAAGGCTCTTGGAACTTATGAGATTCCGGTGAAGCTTCATCCAAAGGTAACCGCAACACTGCGTGTTCAGGTTGTTGAGGAATAGGAGGAAGTTCGCTTGGAAGAAACGCTGATCAAGCGGGTGATGCCGAACAGTCTGGAAGCCGAGCAGTCGGTCATTGGTTCCATGATCATGGATCAGGATGCCATTGTCACAGCCATGGAGATCCTTCTGCAGGAAGATTTTTATCACAAGCAGTATGGAATTCTCTTTGATGCGATGATCGAATTGTACAGCAGCGGACAGCCGGTGGATCTGGTTACACTGCAGAATAAACTCAAGGAAAAGGATGTACCACAGGAAGTCTCCAGTCTGGAATTCGTTGGAGAATTGGTGCGTGCGGTTCCGACATCCGCGAATGTCAAATATTATTGTAATATTGTAAAAGAAAATTCCATGAAGCGGAAACTCATCCGGGTCACGGAAGAGATAGAGAATGAGTGCTATGCGGGCAAAGAATCGCTCGAAAGTGTTCTGGATAAGACCGAACATGATATTTTTGCATTGTTGTCAAGCCGTACCGGTGGAGACTATGTACCGATTCGTCAGGTTGTCATGAACGCACTGGAAAAGATTGAAAAAGCGTCACAGCAGGACGGAAATGTTACGGGAATACCGACAGGGTTTATTGATTTGGATTACCGGACAGCAGGATTACAGCCATCGGATCTGGTATTGATTGCAGCCCGTCCGTCTATGGGAAAGACAGCGTTTGTTTTAAACATTGCACAGTATGTGGCATTTCATGAAAACATGTGCACGGCGATATTTTCATTGGAAATGTCGAAGGAGCAGCTGGTAAACCGACTGTTCTCCCTGGAATCCCGTGTAGATGCACAGGCACTTCGTACCGGTAATCTGTCGGATGCTGACTGGGCGAAACTCGTCGAAGGAGCCGGAATCATAGGGGATTCCGAACTGATCATTGATGATACGCCGGGAATCAGTATTTCCGAGATGCGCAGTAAATGCCGTAAATATAAGCTGGAGCATGATCTGAAACTTATCATCATTGACTATCTGCAGTTGATGTCTGGGTCCGGCAGGAGTACAGACAGCCGGCAGCAGGAGATTTCAGACATCTCCCGTTCCCTGAAAGCACTTGCCCGTGAACTGAATGTACCGGTGCTTGCTTTGTCCCAGCTTTCCCGTGCAGTCGAGCAGAGACCGGATCATCGTCCGATGCTCTCCGATCTGCGAGAATCCGGAGCGATCGAGCAGGATGCCGATGTCGTGATGTTTATTTATCGTGATGATTATTATAACAAGGATACTGAACTGAAAGGAATTTCAGAAATCATTATCGCCAAACAGCGTAATGGTCCGATCGGTACGGTGAACCTCGCATGGCTGCCGGAATACACGAAGTTTGCAAATCTGGAACGATAAAATTTTTCTTATGATCATGCATCAAATTAAATACATTTGCCGAAATGCTTGCGCTTTGGACGGGTTTGTACTAGAATACCATTAAGCCAATAAGGCAATAATGATCATTATTCATAAGGAGGATTTTATTATGGCATACGTTATTTCTGATTCATGCGTTAGCTGTGGTACATGTGCAGGCGAGTGTCCTGTAGGAGCAATCTCTGCAGGTGCTTCTCAGTACGAGATCGATGCAAATAGTTGTGTTGATTGTGGTACATGTGCTGGTGTTTGCCCAACTGGAGCAATCTCTCAGGGCTAATCACATAATAAAACGAAACGAAGAGCTGTCTCTTAAACCACGGAGGCAGCTCTTTTTCGATTATAGAAAGAGAGGAATAACATGGCTACATTAGGAAATCCTAAGAACACGATTGCAGTATTGCAGAAATACCAGTTTAATTTTCAGAAAAAATTTGGACAGAATTTTTTGATTGATACAGGAATTTTAGAGGAAATTATAGAAGCTGCGCAGATCACAAAGGATGATTTTGTGCTGGAAATCGGTCCGGGAATCGGAACCATGACACAATATCTCTGTGAGGCGGCACGCGCGGTAGTGGCAGTGGAAATAGATACCAATCTGATTCCGATTCTAAAAGATACGCTTGCGGAATATAATAATGTGGATGTATTGAATGAAGATATTTTAAAAGTAAATATTTCAAAGCTTGCGGAAGAAAAAAATAACGGGAAGCCGATCAAGGTCGTTGCAAATCTTCCGTATTACATTACGACTCCGATCATCATGGGATTGTTTGAAAGCCATGTGCCGATCGACAGTATCACGATCATGGTACAGAAAGAAGTAGCGGATCGTATGCAGGAAGGACCGGGAAGCAAGGAATATGGCGCACTTTCCCTGGCGGTGCAATATTACGCAAAACCGGAAATCGTAGTCAATGTTCCGCCAAGCTGTTTTATGCCGCAGCCGAAAGTCGGCAGTGCCGTGATCCGTCTGACACGTCATAGTGAGCCGCCGGTTACCGTAAAAAGCGAAAAACTGCTGTTTCAGGTGATCCGGGCATCGTTCAATCAGCGAAGGAAAACACTGGCAAACGGGCTTGCCAATTATGGTGCATTCGGTCTTCCGAAAGAAGAACTGCAGGCATGTATTGAGGAACTTGGCGTACCGGTTAATATTCGTGGAGAGGCACTTTCTTTAGGGCAGTTTGCACAGCTCTCCAATATTATTTATGATCACAGGAGTGCTGTATAAAAACAGCGCGGGCAGTCCATACTATCATCAAAGACCATAAAACGAAATGATGATGGAGGTAAGCCAAATGAGAAAACAACAGTATATAGCCACTGTCGCGTGTCTGGTAGCGGGAGTGATTGGATTTGTCAGTGTATATGCCACGGATAAAGGAAAAGAACGCAGGGAAGCAGAACAGGAAATTGCGGCACAGACCCAGCAGGAGGCACCGGCTTCCTATGAAGTGAAACCGGAAATAAGTGTGGAAGATGCAACGAAAAAAGCGGAAGAACAGGCGTTAAAGCTGGCAGAGCAGGAAAAAATGAAACAGGAAGAAACCCAGCAGGAGGAAGAGAAGAAACAGGACGAAGAAAAAACAGTAGAGACAGCAGCCACCGTGACACAGCATTTTGACAAGAGTTCTGCGGTCTGGCCAATTGAGGGAGATGTTCTGCTGGATTACAGCATGGATTCCACCATTTATTTTCCAACGTTAGAGCAGTATCGTTGCAATCCGGCCATGGTGATCAGTGGCAATGTCAATGATAAAGTGTTTGCAATGGCAACGGGAAAAATCACAGATATTCAGGAAAATGAAGAAACCGGATGTACGGTGATACAGGATCTGGGTGACGGATATGCTGCGGTTTACGGACAGTTGAAGGAACTGAATTTTGCAAAAGGGGATACGCCGGAAGCTGGTCAGGTGCTGGGATATGTCAGTGAGCCGACAAAATATTATACAACAGAAGGCAGCAATGTATATTTTCAGTTAAAGAAAGACGGAAAAGCTGTGGACCCGAAAGAGTATCTTCCGCAGATGGCGATGGATACGCTGGATTGACATTCATAGTTTTTTCTAATACAATAAAATGTAAACGGTTTTGGAGCTTTATGCGAAAAAACCGTACATAATCAAGAGGTATCTCAGCTTAAGAGGGATAAAATATGGAATTTAACCAGTACAATACAACCGTACAACAGTGGATTCATACAGTTCTGGAAAATCGGGAAACCAATGCGGACGTGGTGTTGGAATGCTGTCGGGATATCATAGCGTATGGACGGGAAACAGATGATCCAAAGCTGATAGGATTTGGCTGCTTTTATGGTGGGGAAATCTATTATGGATTAAATGACGGAGAGCATTTTTTCCATATGATGACAGAGGCACTGACTTATCTGGATCGTGCAGAGGAATGGGAACTTGTGGTGCGTTGTTACAATTATCTGGGAATCGCATCCATGAGCAGAGGAAATCCATCAATTGCACTTGATTATTATATGAATGGTCTTAAGGACAGTGATACATATGATCTTCCGATGCAAAAGGTTATGATTCTGATCAATATGGGGTTATTGTATCTGGAGTGCGAGCATTATGTGGATTCCGAGAACTCTTTATTAGAAGCTTATCAGGTTTTACAGACGAGACAGCAGGATGAAAAGTATAATTTTTATATGTATGTGTTTTATGGAAATATGGCAGAATGTCTGATCCTGCAGGATCGTCTGGAGGAAGCAAAAACATATCTGGAGTATCTGCATAAAGATGGCTGGGAACAGGCTGCCCTTACAGACCGGCTGTTTATCGCCATCGTGGATGTAATTTATTATCACAAGATGGGAGATGTACAGAAGCGGAATGAGAGTATTCAGATGATCCATCAGAATCTTCCGGATAATCTGACGGTGCTGGACTTTTTTTCGGATTATTACCGTTGCTGTCTGGTGTTGCTGGAAACGGACCAGGATGAATCGTTCTGGCGTATCATTGAAGTAATCGAACCACAGGTGGTGAATTTTAAGATCATTAATCTGCAGCTGAAAGTTCTGTCCCTGAAGATGAAATTTTACCGGAAGCATAACCAGAATGCGGAATATCTGCAGGCTGCCGGGCTTTACTATGAATTGTCTGAACGGAACGAAGCAGTGACGCGCAACATGCTTTCAAGTATGATTACGTTGCGCAAAAATCTGGAGAATATGCGCAAAGCCAGAATGAAAGCGGAACGAAAGAATATGGTATTACAGGAGCGTTCCGAGCAGGACCCGCTGACGCGTATGGCAAACAGGTTCCGTCTGAATGATTATGCAGAAGAGGTGTTTGCCTATTCGCAGGAGAATGATATTCCGGTTGCGATGGAAATACTCGATATTGATTATTTTAAGGAATATAATGATAATTACGGACATCAGGAAGGAGACCGGTGTCTGGTAAGTATCGCAAATACGATCCGTAATCTGGTGGAGGAAGCGGAAGGATTCTGTGCACGGTATGGAGGGGATGAGTTTGTCATTATCTATGCGAATGTGACACGGGAACAGGCTGTTTCCTTTGCAGAAGAGTTGCGCAGACGTGTACTTACATTAGAAATGGAACACCGGTTTTCCAAGGCACTTCCGGTAGTGACGATTTCGCAGGGAATCTGTTGGGGAATCCCGCGCAAGGGAAACCGCAGCTGGGATTTTTTGCATGCAGCAGATAATATGCTTTACCGGGTGAAGAAATTCAGCCGGAACAATTATTGTGTAGGGGGGCTTGATGAAACTGAAGACGTGACCATGGGAACCGCATTGTAACGGCATGGCAGTCGAAACCTGGCAAAAAGAAAAGGATGAAAATGGAAACAGTTAAATTTGAAGAATTAGGGTTATATCCGCAGCTTCTGCGGGCAATCAAAGAGATGGGATTTGAAGAGGCAACACCTATCCAGTCACAGGCGATTCCGGTTGTGATGAGTGGGGTAGATGTGATTGGTCAGGCACAGACCGGAACCGGAAAGACGGCTTCTTTCGGAATCCCTCTTTTGATGAAAGTGGATCCAAATAATAAAAAAACGCAGGCAATCGTACTTTCTCCGACAAGAGAACTGGCCATCCAGAGCGCGGAAGAAATCCGGAAACTTGCAAAATATATGCATGGGATCAAAGTGCTTCCCATTTATGGAGGGCAGGATATTTCCCGTCAGATCAAGGCATTAAAAGGTGGGGCAACCATCATCATCGGGACACCGGGGCGTGTGATGGATCATCTGCGCCGCAAAACCATTCGCTGTGATTATATTAACACGATTGTGCTGGATGAAGCGGATGAGATGCTTAATATGGGATTCCGCGAGGATATAGAAACAATTTTATCCTATATCCCGGATGAAGACCGGCAGACTGTACTTTTTTCGGCAACTATGCCAAAGCCGATTCTGGAAATCACAAGAAAATTCCAGCATGATGCGACTACGATCAAGGTGACGAAGAAAGAACTGACGGTTCCGAATATTGACCAGTATTATTATGATGTGCGCAGAAATGATAAGATGGAAGTGCTGACACGCCTGCTGGATTATTATAATCCAAAGCTTTCGCTGGTATTTTGTAATACCAAGCGTATGGTGGATGAACTTGCATCGGAGTTACAGGGACGCGGCTATGCAGCCGAGGGAATTCATGGCGATATGAAACAGGTGCAGCGTGACCGAGTGATGAAAAAATTCCGAAATGGGAAAACAGATATCCTGATTGCAACCGATGTCGCAGCGCGTGGAATTGATGTGGATGATGTTGAAGCGGTATTCAACTATGACCTGCCACAGGACAATGAATATTATGTGCACCGGATCGGAAGAACCGGACGCGCCGGCCGTACCGGAAAAGCGTTTAATTTCGTTAAGGGCAAGGAAGTATACAAACTCAAAGAGATCCAGCGCTATTGCAAGACAAAGATCAAGGCGCAGCCAATCCCATCTTCGGATGATGTGGCAGCGATCAAGGCGGATAAGATTCTTGACGGCATCGGACAGATTATCGAGGACGGAGATCTGCGCGATATGATTGAACTGATAGAGCAGCAGGTGAACAACTCTGATTATACAGCGATGGATATTGCAGCTGCATTTTTAAAACAGGCAATCGGCGGAGTGGAATTATCAAAGGAGGATCACGAATTTGATGATGCATTAGCAGGAGATACCGGAGCCGAGGAAGGGATGGTACGTCTGTTCATTAACATCGGAAAGAGCCAGCGGATCCGCCCGGGAGATATTCTCGGGGCTGTAGCCGGAGAGGCAAAGATTCCGGGCAAACTTGTGGGGGCAATTGACATGTATGATAATTACACATTTGTCGAGGTGCCGCAGGAGTATGGAAAAGATGTATTAAAAGCCATGAAAAATGTAAAGATCAAAGGAAAGTCGGTCAACGTGGAGCCGGCAAATGCACGATAGAGGATAAGGACGTTTTGGGGGGATATTTACTATGGGGGAAGCTGCAAATGGCAAAGATGCCATGGATCAGATCGAAAAGCTTCAGCCACAGATTGTTCTCAGTGACATTGTAATGCCGCTGATGGACGGTGTCGATTTTACGGTGGCGGGTACATCACCGCTATCCGCACATCCAGATGATCATTCTCAGTGGATACGATAATTTTGAATATGTAAAGCAGACGCTCATGCAGGGGGTGATGGATTATATCTTAAAGCCAACCCTCACACCGCATGAGCTTCTTGGCGTGCTTCAAAAAGCAGCAGCGCGGATTCCCGGCTGGCATCCGGATCATGCAATGACCGGGGAAACCGCGGAGGAGCTACTCAAAGAATTGCTGCTCGGGGAAACAAAAACAGGAGAAGAACTGCAAAAGGTATTTGCCGCATCATATGTTGCTACCAATGCTTACCCTTGACCCGACCGATCTGCCCCTGGTGCGTATCATCATGCAACAATTACTTATGGCCAAAGGTTATTATGATGGATGATTCCTCCCAGACCATGCCGATGCTGGTTGCAAACCTCTCCAGCGGCTACAGCATTGATTACGGTGTGCTTATGCTCGGAGTACTCATCTGTTCTCTTCCGACGGGCATCCTCTTCCTTGTTCTGCAGAAAAGTTTTGCAAACGGAATTGTGGGGGCTGTCAAAGGATAAGACGACATGCCAGATACCGTGGGTTTTCAGGATTTCAGTGAAATCGGAAACCCACGGTTTTTGCATTTAGAAGAAATATCAGATATGGAAGTAGTAAATAAAACTACATATAAAAGAAATGAAAACAAATACATGTTGACAAAAAAACCACATTGCCATATACTGAAAATTGTTTGATAGTCAAACAATTTTGAAATATGGAGGAAACGTGCATGATAAGCACATATACATCAAAGTTGAAACAACTGCAGATCGGGGATCTGATTGCAAAAATTCCGATTATCCAGGGTGGCATGGGGGTAGGAATCAGCAGAAGCCATCTGGCGGGAGCGGTGGCAAAGGAGGGTGGTGTCGGTATCATTTCTACTGCGCAGATCGGCTACGATGAAGAAGGCTTCGAGAATGATCAGGCAGGCTGTAACTTAAAAGCCATCAAAAAACATATCCGGAAAGCAAAGGAGCTTGCCTGTGGAAACGGACTTGTGGGTGTCAATATTATGGTTGCATTAAAGCATTACAAAGAGCATGTCCGGGCAGCAGTTGCGGCAGGGGCAGATGTGATTATCAGTGGAGCCGGGCTTCCCATGAATCTGCCGGAGCTTGTCAGCAAAACCTGTCGGACAAAGATTGCTCCGATTGTATCTTCGAAGCGTGCAGCCGAGCTGATATTGAAGATGTGGGCGCACCGCTATGACCGCACGGCGGACTTTATTGTGGTGGAGGGACCAAAGGCCGGTGGGCATCTGGGGTTTTCCAATGAACAGCTGGCACATATGGATGCCATTAATTTTGACGGAGAGATCCGGCAGATTATCGACTGCAAAAAGGAATACGAACAGCGGTATCAGAAAAATATTCCGGTCATTGTGGCTGGCGGGATATTTGATCAGAAAGATATTTCACACGCGCTGGATCTCGGCGCGGATGGTGTGCAGATTGCCAGCCGCTTTGTTGCAACCGAAGAATGTGATGCATCGGAGGCATACAAGGAGGCGTATATTCACGCCAGTGAGGAAAATATCGAAATTATCCAAAGCCCGGTCGGTATGCCGGGACGTGCACTGCGCAATAAGTTTATCGACCGTGTAAAGCGCGCAAAGCTGCCAGTCAGTAAATGTTACAACTGTCTGGAAAAATGCAGTCCGCAGAAAGTTCCTTACTGTATTACGAAAGCATTGATCGATGCCGTGCGCGGGGATGTGGAAAACGGTCTGGTATTCTGTGGAGCGAATACGGGGCGGATTCATGAGATCACTACGGTACATCATCTGATGCAGGAGCTGGCTGGAGATCTACAATAAAAATGGTTTGTGTGATTTTCCCTTGGAATCAAAGAATTCCTGTAGTAAAATAGGAAGAAAAGCAGTAATGCAGATACGGGAAAACATGAAAGAAGGAGAACACGCAGCATGACAGTGGCCGCACACGGTGGGGATATTTATCAAAATCAGATCACATATGATTTTTCTGTAAATACCAATCCGCTGCCGCTGCCGGAGATATTGCAGAAACGGATGGCGGAAGCGGCTGTTCACAGCAACCGTTATCCACAGTATGACAATGTGCTGTTGCGGGAACGGCTTGCAGCACTTTATGGTTTTTCAGCAGAAGAAGTAGTGTGTGGCAACGGAGCATCCGAATTATTTGTTGCGATTGTGCATGCACTGCGCCCGAAGCGGGTGGGCATTTTGGCTCCTTCTTTTTCGGGATATGCCTGGGCGGCTCAGACAGTGGGAGCCGAGATATGCAGTATTCCGTTGCGGGAAGAAAATAATTTTGCCATGGATATGGCACAGATGGAGTCATTGTGCAGGCAGCCGGATGGAATCGGTTTATTATTTTTGGCGAACCCCGCGAATCCGGTGGGGAACAAAATGGAAGCGTCTCTTTTGGAGACGCTTCTTGACGTGTGTGAAAAGAAACAGATTACTGTGGTGCTGGACGAATGTTTCATTGCATTCACGGGGACGGAAGGATATGTTTCCTGGATCCGGAAATATCCGCATCTGATTGTCGTGCGGGCATATACAAAAATCTATGCGATTCCGGGAATCCGGCTGGGGTATCTGCTGACGCAGAAAGAAATCTGTGAAAAAATTGCGCATCAGCTGCCGGAGTGGAATGTATCTGTGATTGCCCAGCGGATCGGCATGGATATTCTGGATGATTCGATTCCCGGTTGGAATCGCAGAAAGTATCTGATGGATACAATTGAGCTGATTCAAAAAGAAAAAGAATTTTTAAAACACGAATTAACAAAAATATTTGGAAATCAGATGACAATTTTTCCTTCGGAAGCTGATTTTTTGTTACTAAAAACACAAATTCCACTGTACCGATTATTGCTGGAAAGAGGAATTCTGATCCGAAACTGCGCAAACTATACAGGACTGGGACAGGACTTTTACAGAATTGCCGTAAAAGGTCATTCGGAAAATGTACAACTGATTGAGGCATTGCTGGATATAAAGAAGAAAGGGGAAGAAAAACGTTATGGAAAACATTGAATATGTTCTTCCGGGAGAGATTGAAAAACGAAGTTTTGCCATCATAGGGGAAGAATTAAAGGAGCGTGGTATCGTGCTTCCGCCGGAACAGGAGCCGGTGACAAAGCGCGTGATCCATACAAGTGCGGATTTTGATTATGCAAAGACGATGACGTATTCTCCCCATGCCGTGCAGATTGCCAAAGAACTGATTGCAGGTGGCGCTGACATTGTCACGGATACCAATATGGCGCTTGCAGGCATCAATAAAAAACGGTTAGAGGAATTCGGAGGAACGGTGCACTGTTTTATGGCGGACGAGGATGTGGCGCGGGAGGCAAAGACGCGGCAGGTGACACGTGCGACGGTCAGCATGGAACATGCAGCACATATTGACAAACCTGTAATTTTTGCCGTGGGAAATGCGCCGACGGCATTGATTTCACTCTATGAACTGATGCAGAAAAGTGATTGGCGTCCTGCATTTATTATTGGAGTTCCGGTGGGATTTGTAAATGTAGAGGCGGCAAAAGAACTGATTTTAAAAACAGATGTGCCGCATATTGTCAACCGCGGCAGAAAAGGCGGCAGCAATGTAGCGGCAGCAATCGTAAACGCACTGTTATATCAGATCCGGCCGGTATAAAGGAAAGAAGGAGGCGTATCTGGTGTGAGGTACGGATTTACAACCGGCAGCTGTGCTGCCGCTGCTGCAAAGGCTGCGGCATATATGCTTCTGACGGGTAAAATAAAAAACTGTATAACGATTGAGACCCCAAAAGGAATTCCATACACCGCGGAAGTGACGGATATCGTGCGCGGGGAATCTCAGGTTTCCTGCGCTGTGGTCAAGGATGGCGGCGATGATCCGGATGTGACCAGCGGAAGTAAAATCTGTGCCACGGTCACCGCGGACAACCGTGGGGATGGAGAAAAAGAACTTCTGCAGATTGACGGAGGAAAAGGTGTGGGCCGCGTGACGAGACCCGGACTGGATCAGCCCGTAGGCAATGCCGCAATCAATCATGTACCGCGCGAGATGATCACCCGGGAAGTGCGGGAAGTGTGCCGGCTCTGTGATTTTCACGGAACACTGCATATTCTGATTTCTGTGCCGGATGGGGAAGCACTTGCAGAGCGTACGTTTAATCCAAGACTGGGGATTGTCGGGGGAATCTCAATACTGGGGACGACAGGAATTGTGGAACCGATGAGCAGTCAGGCACTTAAGGAGACCATTCGTGTGGAACTCCGCCAGCAGCGTGCAGAAGGGCGGACCATTGCGGCAGTTTCACCGGGAAATTATGGACTGGATTTCATGCAGCAGACCTATGGATATGATCTTGACCGCAGTGTGAAATGCAGTAATTTTATCGGTGAGACGATCGATATGGCGGCGGAACTGGGATTTTGTGCAATGCTTCTGACCGGACATATTGGAAAACTGATTAAGGTGGCGGGAGGCATTATGAACACCCATTCCCATGAGGGAGATTGTCGGATGGAACTTTTAGCGGCAGCCGGCATCCGTGAAAATGTATCTTTAGAATGTTTAAAGAAGATTTTAGATTGCGTCACAACCGAGGAAGCACTTGCGTTTATTGATGCCGAAGGTAAAAAAGAAGAGGTTATGGAAGATATCATGGAAAAAATTGATTTCTATCTGAAAAAACGTGAGGCCGGTCGGTTACAGATCGAGTGTATTGTCTATTCCAATACCTACGGGCTGCTTGGGATGACCGGAAAAGCAGAAGAATTACTCAGGAGGTTGCTATGATTTATTTTGTCGGAGCAGGAAGCGGAGCACCGGATCTGATTACTGTGCGGGGAATGCGTCTGCTGCAGAAAGCAGATGTCATCATCTATGCCGGTTCGCTGGTCAATCCACAGCTTCTCGATTATGCAAAAGAGGGCTGTGAGGTTCATAACAGTGCCAAAATGACGCTTGAGGAGGTTATTTTGGTGATGGAACAGGCAGAAAAAAATAATTTAATCACGATTCGACTTCATACGGGAGAGCCCAGTATATATGGGGCAGTGCGGGAACAGATGGATATTCTCGATCAGAAGGGAATTGCGTATGAGAGTTGCCCGGGTGTGAGTGCCTGTTTTGGAGCAGCGGCATCGCTGAATCTGGAATATACCCTTCCGGATGTGTCCCAGTCACTGATCATCACCCGGATGGCCGGAAGGACGGCGGTGCCGGAAAAGGAGAGTATTGAGAGTTTTGCCGCACACCATGCTTCCATGGCAATTTATCTGAGTACCGGAATGCTGGAGGAATTATCACGGCGCCTTGTAAATGGCGGATATGAGCCGGATACACCTGCGGCACTGGTGTACAAGGCAACCTGGCCGGACGAGGAAGCATATATCTGTACTGTGCAGGAGCTGGCGGCGGTGGCAAAGAAACATAATATTAAAAAAACCGCTCTGGTGCTGGTCGGAGATGTAATATCAAATCAGCATTATACGCGCTCCAGACTCTACGCGCCGGATTTTACAACCGAATTCCGCAAGGCGAAACCCCAAAACACTGTAGAAAATGAGGGAGTAATGTGTAACATCCATGCGGGAAAGGAGTTACCGGAATGATCCTGTATATGACCTGGTTTTCGGAACGTGGAAGAGAGCTTGCGGCACGAATCACAGAACTTTCACTTTCTGTTTCGTATGGATTTTGGCAGAGCCGTTACGGTGGTCACCCTGCGGTTTCAAAGATACAGATAAGAGAAAGAGGAAACCGGTCACTTCCGGATTTTCTGGAGGAGGCTTTTGCACAACAGTTTCCCGTGATTTTCATTGGAGCGCTCGGGATTGCCGTCCGGACCGTGGCACCTTTGATCCGCCACAAAACCGTGGACAGTCCGGTACTGGTGCTGGATGAGGCAGGACAGTTTGTGATTCCGGTGCTGTCCGGACATCTGGGCGGTGCCAATGAACTGGCGCAGCAGATTGCAGAAGCATTGCATTCCACCGTGGTTGTGACGACTGCAACGGACGTGAATGGGCTTTTTGCCGTTGATGTGTTTGCAAGAAGAAATGGCTTGCGGGTGTGTAACCCCGAAGCAATCCGGCACGTGTCCGGAAAACTGTTACAGGGAGAAAATATTGTGATGGCGGTAGATCCGGCATGTATGTCCCATGGGGAGGTGGCAAAATTACAGCCGCCAAAGGAAGTAAGGCTGATTTCGTGGAACGAAGCACAGGCAGGACATGCTGTGGATGTGTGGATTACAAAAAAAGAGCCACGGGAATACCGTAAAACGCTTATTTTAGCTCCGAAAACAACGGTGCTTGGCATGGGATGCAGAAAAAATAAAAGTTATAACGAGATAAAACAAATGATAAAAACATTGGTGGATAGCAGAAAAATAGACCTGAATGATATCTATGCCTTGGCATCGGTTGATGTGAAGGAAAAAGAATCCGGTCTGTGGGAGCTGGCACAGCATTTGCGGGTACCGTTTGTCGTTTTTTCTGCCGGAGAACTGAAAAAAGTGCCGGGTGATTTCACCGTATCCGCGTTTGTGGCTCAGACAGTGGGAGTGGATAATGTGTGTGAGCGTGCTGCGGTCGCTGCAGCAGACGGAGGTAGTTTGCTGATACATAAGCAGGCTATGGATGGCGTGACAATTGCCGTGGCAAAACGGGAGAAAATCGTATTGCAGTTTGTGTGAGACGAAAGGAAGGAGAAAGAAATGAAACACCGGATTTATGTGGTCGGTATGGGACCAGGACAGGAAAATATGATGACGCAGGAAGCCATGCAGGTGCTGGAAGCCAGTGATGTGATCATCGGTTATACCGTATATCTGAAATTGCTTGGGGAACGGTTCGGGTGCAAAGAATTATTGTCTACACCGATGCGGCAGGAGCGGGAACGCTGCCAGATGTGTTTCGAGAAGGCAAGAGAAGGCAAAAAAGTGGCATTGATCTGCAGCGGGGATGCCGGAATTTACGGGATGGCATCCCTGATGCTGGAAATCGGAAAATTATATGATGATTGTATCATTGAAGTAATTCCCGGAATAACAGCAGCAAGCAGCGGTGCGGCAGTGCTTGGGGCTCCTCTCAACCATGATTTTTGCGTGATCAGTCTGAGTGATCTTCTCACCCCGTGGGAGAGGATTAAAAAACGGCTGATTGCAGCGGCAGAGGGAGATTTTGCAATGGCAATTTATAATCCGTCGAGCCATAAACGGGCAGACTATCTGGAGCGTGCCTGCAGAATTCTGATGGAACACGGGGTGGAACCGGAGCGTGCCTGTGGGTATGTGGAAAATATCGGACGCGATGATACGCATGCCGTAACCCTTACCATGGCGGAACTGGTGCATACACAGGTGAACATGTTTACCACAGTATTTATCGGGAATTCCCAGACAAAAATTATTGATGGAAAGCTTGTGACACCGAGAGGATACCATATATAGCAGCAGAAAACGGGGAAGAGGAATAAGATGGCAGAGAAAGTGTTAATTTATGCGGGAACAACGGAAGGTCGTCTTCTCGCACAGGAACTTTCACGGGCACATATTGCCTGTGATGTGCATGTAGCAACCGAATACGGTCAGATGGTCATGCCGGAACTTGCCGGGGTGAAGGTCTGTGTAGGAAGACTGGACGTAGAGGAAATGCGCGCCCTGCTGAAAAAAAACGGACAGAACAACTATGCGGCGGTCGTGGATGCTACGCATCCGTTTGCCACAGAAGTGTCTGCCAACATCCGGGAGAGTACAAAAGGAAGTGGAATTCCATATCTGCGGCTCCAGCGGCGAATGGATGATGGAATCTGTAGCATACCGGAAAACGAAGGCATGAAAGAGCGCGCTGGAACCGTGCATGTGTTTGCCGATTATGAAAGCTGTGTCCAGGCACTTACGGACACATCCGGAAACATTCTTCTGACAACCGGAAGCAAAGAGCTGGCGGTATTTGCACCCCTGAAGGAGCGTTTGTTTGTGCGTGTGCTTCCCGGATTGGAGAGTATCGGTCTCTGTGAAAAGGCGGGTATCCGCGGAAAGCAGATTCTTGCGATGCAGGGCCCGTTTTCGGAGGAAATGAATCTGGCAATGATTCATCAGTTTTCGATCCGCTATCTGGTTACAAAAGCCAGTGGTGCGCACAGCGGATTTCAGGAAAAACTTGCGGCAGCACAGAAGGCAGGGATTACGGCATGCGTGATCGGAAAACAGGAACAGGAGCAGGGAATGTCTTATGCACAGGTAACCGAAACACTTTCCCGTCTGCTTGGATATACGATTTCTGGTCGTCCGGAGGTGGAAATTTCCCTGATTGGCATCGGTATGAGTGCAGCAACACTGACACAGGAAGCAAAAAGAGCGCTGGAAGAGTCTGATGTGGTTTTTGGGGCAGAACGGATGCTCGAAGTGGTGGAAAACAGTAAGGAAACCTATCCTTTTTATCTCGCAAAAGATATTTTACCGGTTTTAAGACAAAAGGAATCCCAAATGGATGGCCAGAAACTGAAAGTCTCCATATTATTTTCCGGAGATACTGGATTTTACAGTGGAACAGAAAAAATAAAAACAGAATTAAATAAAAATAATTACAAAAAAATTCGTATTTTTCCAGGAATTTCATCCGTTTCCTACCTCTCTGCGGCAACGGGAATTGCCTGGCAGGATGCAAAAATTATAAGTATCCACGGGAAAAAAGATACCGCAGAGACCAGAGCACTCGTTCTCGATGCAATCCGGCATTTTCCCAAGACGTTTCTGCTGGTTTCCGGGGTGGAGGATGTCCGACGGATCGGATGCTGGATAGAAGAAGAAAAATTGACGCGAACCCGTATTATTGCTGGATTTCAGCTCTCTTATGACAGAGAAAAAATCCGCGAGCTATCGTATGAAGAGGCAAAAAATGCAAAAGAAGAAGGTCTGTATACCCTGTTATTATGCAATGAAAATGTGCAAAAAAGACGTCTTGTTCCGGGAATGTCCGATGAATCATTTTTGCGTGTCGTGGAAGGGGAAAAAACGGTTCCAATGACCAAGGAAGAAGTGCGTGCACTTTCCTTATGCAAACTTGGCCTGACAGAAGATGCTGTGGTATACGATGTGGGGAGTGGTACCGGATCGATTGCAGTGGAATGTGCAACGTGCAGTCCGGGGATTCGTGTGTACGCCATTGAGCAAAAAGCCACAGCACAGCAGCTTCTGCGCCGGAATCTGGAAAAATTTCATCTGGCAAATGTGATTCCGGTGGATGGGAAAGCACCGGATATATTGGAATCCCTGGAACCTCCGACACATGTATTCATTGGGGGAAGCAGTGGATGCCTTGCGGATATTCTGCATGTCATCTGGGAGAAGAATCCACGGACACGTGTGGTTGTCAATGCCATAAGTCTTGAAACCGTGGCTCAGATTACAGAACTTGCTGCAGGGAAAATGCAGACAGAAATCATACAGGTGCAGGTCAGCAGGGCAAAAACCGTGGGAACCTATCATCTGATGCAGGCTGAGAACCCCGTATATATCTGTGTGCTGACGATGGCATAATGAGGAGAGAACTATGTTACACAGTGGAATGGTACTGGCAGCGCCGCAAAGCGGCAGTGGAAAAACGACAATCACCTGTGCGTTGCTGGCAGCAATGAAAAACAGAAAACTTGCAGTTCGTGCGTTCAAAAGCGGACCAGACTATATTGATCCCATGTTTCACCGTCAGGTGATTGGTGTACCGTCGCGCAATCTGGATACGTTTTTTTCAGGGGAAGATCTGATCCGGGAACTGTATGGATATGACCGGGAGAGCTTCTCTTATTCGGTGATCGAGGGAGCCATGGGATTATACGATGGCCTAGGAGGCACACAAAAAGAGGGCTCCGCCTATCATCTGGCACAGACCCTGGATCTGCCGGTTGTGCTTGTGCTGGATGCCCGTGGGATGGGGCGCACGATGGTTGCACTTCTGGCAGGGATATTACAGTATGACAGGGATCACCGGATCATTGGTGTGATATTAAACCGGACATCGGAGGGATTCTGCAGGACAATGACACCGGTGATTGAGAAAGAACTGGGGCTTCCGGTGCTGGGATGCTTTCCGGTACAGAAAAGTCTGCATCTGGAGAGCCGGCATCTGGGTTTGAAAATGCCACAGGAAATGGAAGGTCTGCGCAAGCAGGTCAATCAGGCTGCGGAAAAACTGGAAGAGACCGCAGATCTGGATCGGATGCTGCAGCTGTTGCAAAGCTGGGCACTTTTACATGCGTTTCGGGACGGAAAAACGAAACTGCCTAAATTACAGGAACCGGGAAAAGACAAAGGGGTTTTACAGAAAAAGGAAAAACAGCAGGAGGAATGTCCGGTTATTGCAGTTGCAAAAGATGAGGCATTTTGTTTTTATTATGAGGATAACCTGCGGCTTCTGGAAGCGTATGGTGGAAAACTCGTCTGGTTTTCGCCGCTTGGACAGGAAAAAATTCCAGAGGAAGCGGATGCGCTTCTTCTGGGAGGAGGCTATCCGGAGCTGTGTGCCCGGCAGCTTTCAGAAAATGTCTCCATGCGCAATTCCATCCGGGAGGCAATTGAAAATGGTATGCCGTCCGTGGCAGAGTGCGGCGGGTTTATGTATCTGCATGAATCTATGACGGATGAAGAAGGAGAAAACTGGCCGATGGCAGGGGTCATAACGGGCAACTGTCATAACCGGGGAAAACTTGTACGTTTTGGCTATGTGAATGTGACGGAACAGACGTCCCATTTCCTGGCGGGAAAACCTGTCCGTGCACATGAATTTCATTACTATGACAGTGACAACAATGGAGAAAGCTGCGTGGCCGTGAAACCGGTAAGAGGAACATCCTGGACATGTATCCACGAGGACGACAGAAACTGGTGGGGTTATCCACATTTGTATTATCCGTCCAATCCGGCGTTTGTGGAACACTTTGTACAGGCAGCACGCTTATATCACAGAGAGAGGAATGCAAAATAACATGAAAAAAGCAATTTTAATTGTGAGTTTTGGAACAACCTATCCGGATACCCGGCAGAAAAATATTGCAGCCATCACGCGGCAGGTCCGGGCATTGTATCCGGATGCCGTGGTAGAGGAAGCTGTCTCGAGTACGATTGTGCGTAACGCAATGAAAAAGCGCGAGCATATAGAAGCAAAGAGTCCGACGGAAGCTCTCGAAAGCATGAAAAAACAGGGAGTGACGCATGTAGCTGTATCTCCTACCCATGTGATTGACGGAATTGAAAATCACAGACTCAAGGAAGCAGCGAAAAAATATGCCGGTGCTTTCGAACAGATTGCAGTTGCCGATGCGCTTTTGGCAAAACCGCAGGATTATGAGGATGTGGCAAAAGCACTGTGGGAGTCGCTGAAGGAAGAGGTGGGAGATTTCCCATTGATTTTGATGGGGCATGGAACCGAACATGCGGCAGATGCCAGTTATGCGATGATGGAACAGTCGCTGCGTGCTTATGCAAAGCATGAAATCTATATCGCAACAGTGGAGGGAAGTATTACCATTAAAGATGTGATTGCACGGATGAAGTCCGGGCCGCAGAGCAGACAGAATGGGAAAGTGCTTCTTACACCGTTTATGCTGGTGGCGGGAGACCATGCAAACAATGATATGGCAGGCGGCATGCAGGACGGGGAGCAGCCGGATGCGGATTCCTTTGCCGGAAAATTACAGGCGGCGGGATACCGGCCGGAATGTGTGATTCGTGGAATTGGGGAGTATCCGGCTGTCCGGGAGGTGTATCTGACTCATTTGCGACAGGTAACGAAAAAATTATTTTGTGATTTAACAACAGAAAATCGTCCGGGTATCCTTTATGGAATCGGTGTGGGACCGGGAGATCCGAAACTTATGACCTTACAGGCACTGGAAACGATTCGCAGCTGTGATCTTATTGTGCTTCCGGCGGTGTCAAAAGAGGAATGTTATGCGTATCGGATCGTGGAGCAGGTTTGTCCGGAAATTGCAGATATGCCGCTTCTTTGCATGCCATTTCCGATGATCAAAGATGCGCAGAAACTGGAACTGGCACACAAACGGATTTATGATGCTGTGGAAGATTATCTCCGACAGGGACTGCGGGTAGGAATGCTCACAATTGGAGATCCGGGGATATATTCTACCTATATGTATATGCACAGATGTGCAGCAGATGCCGGCTGGGAGGCGCGGATCGTAAGTGGTGTGCCGTCGTTTTGTGCAGTAGCGGCAAGACTGGGGATTTCTCTGGGAGAAAAAGATGAGGAAATCCATATTATTCCGGCGGCGTATGACGTGCGTGAGTCACTCGGTTTTCATGGTACACGCATTTATATGAAATCCGGGAAAAAACTCGAAGAGTTATTACGGGTGCTCCGGGAATCGATGCAGGATAAAGAGAGCAGAGCGCACCAGGACATTTATGGAATATCCAATTGCGGCATGGAGAATGAACAGGTGTATTGTGGCCTGGATGAACTGGAACAGGCAAAAGGATATCTGACAACTGTGATTGTGAAGGAACATGTGGTACAATAGAAAGCGTTCGATTTTAGAAAAATCTTTTAATGTCTGGAAAAAGGAGTGTCATATGTGGAAGATCAAGCACATTTTTGACGGAGAGTATGGGTGTGAGGAACTGGCAGAAGGGCAGCGGCCGAAGGTGTCGGTGACTCTGATCAATGAAAAAGAAGAAGAAACCTGTTTTTCTGTGGAGGACAGCTGGCTGACTGAGCACGGATTAAATGAGGGAGATCTCTGGCCAAAAGAAGATGAGTTCCTATAAAAACAGTGAAATAAAAAGAGCAGGTAATACGAACCGTATCACCTGCTTTTGCTTTGCATTTTATAAAGAGATGTCAATATGCATATTCTGCGTGCTGATCAAGGACATAATGTTCTCCTGTACAGCGGAATTCATCTTACGGGAAAGCTTGACGAGCTTCTGCGGATATTCCTGATCCGAAGAGAGCAGCTTTCGTGCCTTGGAATTATTGGCAGTTTTCAGCAGATCCTTGTTGAGGTCTAAAGTTCCGTCGCTGTTAACCGTGATACCAAGGTCTGACAGTTCATCTGCATGTTTTTTACTCAGCGTGTTGAGCTGCTTGACATAACGTTTGGTTTCGTAGTCGGAACTGGATTTTCCGGAAGTGATCGTATAATTGTAAGTATCCACAAAGGCTTCAATGGCGGCCTGTGATGTCTTATTGAGATCATCGTCTTTCTCATCCGTGTCAGAACCGAAATCACTTTTGGAAAGTCGCTTGGCAGCCCTGTTTAAAGCACGGCTGTCTTCGTAGGAAAGCTCCACATTACTGTAACCGGACCGACCGGAGGTTTTGGCTGCTTTTTGATTGTTGGTATAGAAATTTCTTAAAAAATAATTCGTGGATAATGATATTCCGGAAGAAACTTTTATGGACATAATAAACATCCTTTCTTTACTAAAAGGTTATAATTTCTATATTTCTACAATTTACATCGGCACTTGTTCTTTACTTCTTAACCCAAACAGGGTAAAATATTTTATTATAGATGTGATACAGAGCAGTAAAATTTTAGGAGGCAATTACAGTTATGGAACAAAAATCGTTTGGAAAGCTTGCCGATGGAGAAGGGGCAACGCTTTATACTATTTCTAACACAAAGGGGATGTGTGCACAGATTACAGATTTCGGAGCGGCGATCGTATCGCTTGTGGTAAAAGATAAGAACGGAAAAGATACCGATGTGGTTCTTGGCTATGAAGATGCACAGACATATCAGCAACAGACAGCAAGTTTTGGAGCAATCGTTGGAAGAAACTGCAATCGTATTGCAGATGCTCAGATTGTAATCAATGATGTGACATATCAGCTTGAGAGAAATGATAACGAGAATAATCTGCACAGTGGATCACAGGCTACATCCAGACGTCTGTGGGATGTGGAAGAACATACTGCAAACAAAGTTACATTTGTGATCGAAGATGCAGATGGACAGCAGGGATATCCGGGAAATGCAGTTATGAAAGTGACTTATGAGGTGACCGAAGCAGATGAACTTTCCATTACATATCATGCAACTGCGGACAAAACAACTGTTTTTAATATGACAAATCATGCATATTTTAATTTGAATGGGGCAGGCAGCGGTACTGCCATGGACCAGATTTTGCAGATTCGTGCTTCCCATTATACTCCGGTAATCGATGCGAAGTCGATTCCGACCGGAGAGATTGCGTCAGTGGAGGGAACACCGTTTGATTTCCGTGAAGCCAAACCGATGGGCAGAGATATTGAGCAGGCAAATGATCAGCTTTCTTACGGCCATGGATACGATCATAACTTCGTTTTGGATAAGGAGCGGGCAGGGCTTGAAAAGATTGCCACCGCATACAGTACAAAGAGTGGCATAAAGATGGACGTGATTACGGATTGTATCGGTATGCAGCTTTACACTGCGAATTTCATTCAGGGACAGAAAGTGCAGGGCGGAGCAGTATGCAAAGATCGGGATGCTTTTTGTCTGGAAACACAGTATTTTCCAAATTCCATCAATGAGCCAAATTTTACAACACCATTGACAGAAGCCGGAAAATCATATGATACAAAAACGGTCTATGCATTTTCGATTGCATAGATATAAATACAGGATGTAAAGGGGAAGAGGATGTTAGAAAAGGCAGCCTCTTTTTCTTTTGGAATCAGAATAGGGTAGGAGGATAAAATGAAAATCGTATTTTTGGATGCAAAAACAATTGGAGATGATATTGATCTGTCTGCATTTGAAAAACTGGGAGAGGTGGTAACATATAATTTTTCCACTACAGAAGAAGCTTTGGAACGGACCGTGGATGCAGACGTGATCGTGTTAAACAAAGTGGAGATTAATGAGCATTCGATTGGAAAAGCAAAAAAACTGAAACTTGTCTGTGTGACGGCAACGGGAACAAACAATCTGGATAAGGAATATTTAAAAAGCCGTGGCATAGAATGGCGTAATGTCGCAGGATACTCCACGGAAAGCGTAGCCCAGCATACGTTTGCCATGCTGTTTTATCTTTGGGAAAAGCTTGCGTATTATGATCAGTATGTCAAATTGGAGAAATATGTGGGAGATGTTATGTTTACCCATTTTGAGAAAAGGTTTCATGAGCTGAGCGGAAAAACCTGGGGAATCATTGGTCTGGGAAATATCGGGAGACGTGTGGCGGATATTGCAAAGGCATTCGGATGCCGGGTGATCTATTATTCCACTTCCGGTAAGAATTCTCAGCAGGGATATGAACGTGTGGAATTTGATGCGTTGTTGGAACAATCAGATATTGTTTCTGTTCATGCACCTCTTGATAAAAATACGCGGGGACTCATGAACCGGGAAGCATTTCGGGAAATGAAATCGTCTGCAGTTTTTTTGAATCTTGGACGAGGACCGATTGTTGTGGAACAGGATCTGGCGGATGCGCTTGAGGCCGGAGAAATCGCGGGTGCGGGGCTGGATGTCCTTTCCGCAGAACCAATGCGGAAGGATAATCCGCTTCGCAAAATCAAAGACAGCGAAAAGCTGATTATCACTCCTCATATTGGCTGGGCAAGCGTGGAAGCACGCACGCGTTTGATGGAAATTATCTGTCAGCAGATTGCGGATTTCCAAAATCAGATTATATTATAATCATATGTCTCTTATATAATAGGAAGAAACTCTTTTATTCATCACAAGGCAGACCACTCAGAAACGAAAGATTACCGTACGCGGATAGAAAGCGTGCGGTTTCTTTTTGCGGGAAACCAGAGTGCTGCAGATGTGCGTAATCAACCAGACGTTTATGATAAATTTTCTCAGCCTGTTCATAGAGCTCCGGAAAAGAGGCATTGGAAGACTCCTTTGTCCATGGATGAATCCAGGTGTGATGTTTGAGGTTCATCGGGTCCTGTATAAAACGATAATAATCGCTGGCAACCATCGGAGATAAAAAAGCACGTCCAAGGAAAATCTTTTCGATCAGACGGGATAATACTTTCTTCTGGCCACTTGGATCATTCAGCAGGTGTGTTCCGAGTTTCATCCAGAACGGTGCGCCGCTCAGGGAAAACTCACTTACGGAAATTTCCGGATAGGTGTTCCGGTAAGCATAGCACAGCATCCGTACAATTACTTTTCGTTGAAGTGTCGTTAGACGGATGGTTGCATTCTGATGAAACTGGGAAGGATACAGATGCTTTTTCTCATATAAAAGTTCGGAATCGAGTTCCGTTTCGAAATAAGCATGCTGACCAAAATATTCCGTATTGGAAGGTGGGGTCTGGGCATTATAGCCTGTAAATGCATATACATAGGGATGAATCGTACAATCCAGTGTGTAATGGCCCATAAATCCACAGATGTAAGCGTCTGCAATAGAGAGGGAATGTTTTTTCCCTGCAAAAAGTTTGCGGCTTTGCAGCAGATTGCCAAAGAACTGGACAGTATCCTTGCGATGTGCCAGATCTCCAATATTTTTTCGATGCATCAGGTAAGAGGGAAGATAGTAAAAAAACAGATCAGGTCCCTGCAGACCAAGTGCATATGCGCTGTGATCGCGTCGGATCATATTGTGCATGGATGTGGAGGTCAGACGTCTGCATGCGTCTACGCCAAACAGATAGTGGGTGGTAAAACCCGGCATACAATCACTCCAATCTTCAGTAAATAATCAATTTTTTAAAGAAACAACAGCATTATAGTATATTTTATTGCTTCGGTCAATTTGCGGCAGAAGTAAATATTTTAGGTTGACTTTACATAAGATAGTGGTATAATGTCACGTAGTATTCAAAACTACGTTTTGAGTCTGCAACAAAAATTATATCCAAAAATCGTTGGAAAAATGCACAAATCATGTTTTTTTAGACATTTTCAGAAGATTGTATATTGCAAACATACATGGTTTTGTGATTGAATATGTTCATTCGGTGGAAAAACAACTATACTTCCAATGGATGAAATATCTTATGATTTATTTACACAAGAAAGAAAACGGAGGAGTAAGAAAATGGCAAGTTTAAAAGATGCGGCAGAAAGACAGGCGTTTTCGCTCGCTATCGATGCTACGTTAAAGAGTCTGAATAAGGACAGAGAGAAAGGTTTGCTCAATATTGTAAACCTCGCACAGAAGTTTATGGGAAGCAATTTCCGTTCTGAGGCATACGAAGGCGCAAAGAAAATGATTCAGAATCCGGACAGCAAGTGGATGCGTTATGTGAATCGTCTTCTGGATGAGACAGATCCGCATGTTGCCAAGATGACAGCACTGAATCTTGGATATCAGGCAGCGTTTGCAGGAACCAAGAAGATTCGTAAAATGAGAGAAATTGAGAACTGCAATATTCCGTGGCTCATTCTTATGGACCCGACCAGTGCATGCAACCTCCATTGTACAGGATGCTGGGCAGCAGAGTATGGTCATAAATTAAATCTGACATTTGATGAGTTAGACAACATTGTTACACAGGGTAAGGAACTGGGCGTATATTTTTATATGATGACCGGTGGAGAACCACTGGTGCGCAAGGCTGATATCATCCGTCTGTGTGAGAAACACAATGACTGCGCATTCCATTGCTACACAAACGGAACACTTGTAGATGAGAAGCTTTGCGAGGATATGAAGCGTGTAGGAAATCTTTCCCTTTCCATTTCCCTTGAGGGATTTGAAGATGCCAACGATTTCCGACGTGGAGAAGGTGTATACAATAAAGTCCTTCACGCAATGGATCTGTTACATGAGAACGGACTGATCTTTGGAAACAGTGTATGTTATACAAGCAAGAATATGGATGCGGTTACCAGTGATGAGTTCTTTGATCTTCTGATCGAGCATGGAAGCCGTTTCGCATGGTATTTTCATCTGATGCCGGTAGGAATGAAGGCTTCACCGGAACTGATGCCGACCAAGGAGCAGAGAGAATATATTTACCACAGACTGCGTGAAGTTCGTGGATTTGAAGGTGGAAAAGAAATCTTCGTTATGGATTTCCAGAACGACGGTGAATACGTTGGAGGATGTATCGCCGGAGGACGTAACTACTGTCATATTAACCCGAAGGGTGATGTAGAGCCATGTGTATTTATTCACTACTCTGGAGCAAACATCCGCGAGAAATCCCTGCTTGAGTGTCTGAAGCAGCCGTTGTTTATGGCTTACCGTGATAACCAGCCATTCAACGAAAACATGCTTCGTCCATGTCCGATGCTTGAGAATCCGGAGATTTTACAGAAGATGGTTCATGAGACCGGAGCTCATTCTACAGATGTAGAACAGGAGGAGCCGGTTGAGCATCTGTGTGGAAAGTGCGTAGATTACGCAAAGGATTGGAAAGAAACAGCAGATAAACTCTGGGCTGCACATCCATATAAGCAGAAGGGATACACAAACTTCAAAAAGAAATAATTCACACAAAATTAAGATTTCAGACAGGATTCCCGGTTTACATGCCGGGAATTTTGTTGTATTGTAATGGCATGAAACCAAAATTTAAAATCAAACTTCAATACGATAAAAAAAATAACATATGGGCGGCGATTGCAATTATATTGGCAGTCGTAATGTATGTGACCATTGATTTTTCCATCGTTGCATTGATCGCATATGGATTTTTGTACTATCTGGTAAAAAGTCTGCATCTGGAACTGGATGACCGGTGTCCGTGGCTCTGGACACTGATTCTGTTTATCGGAGGTTCCTGTCTCACCACTTTTTCGATACAGTATATGCTGCTTGATCCTGAAAACTTTACGAGGACAACGTACGAGAAGCTCTTTTTAAATGTGCTTTGCTGTCTGATTGTCTATTTTGTTGTGCAGATTTTTACGAACAACAGTGGGCTGACCTGCATCATTGCCCATGTGTCGCTGCTTTCGTTTGGATTTGTAGACTATTTTGTATATCTGTTCCGCGGAAATGAATTTACGTTTTCCGATATCAGATCCATTGGAACCGGTCTGAGTGTGGCAGGAAATTATAAATTGCAATTGAACGATCGTGGAGTATATGTGATCTTTCTGGCAGCATTGTTTATTGCTTTTGTCCGCAAATGGCATGTCCGGTTTACCGGAAAAATTCAGATGCGGGTAATTTCTGTGATGGCGATTGCCTTAAGTTGTGTGATCATTGCAGCAAATGCTTATGATGTAAACACAGAGACGTGGGAACAGAAGGGAACTTATCGCAATGGATATCTGTTGAATTACGTACTGGGGATTCGTGACAGTTTTATTTCTGCTCCGGAAGGATATTCCAAAGATAAGATCAAAGAACTGGAGAAAACCTATCAATCCGATAAAAAGGATTACAGCACAACAAATGAAAAAGCAAAAAATCCGACGATCATTGCCATTATGAATGAATCGTTTTCCGATCTGAGTGTGTTGGGGGATCTGCAGACCAACATGCCGCTCACACCGTTTATCGATTCTTTGAAAGAGAATACAACGAAGGGATATGCACTTTCGTCGGTATTTGGCGCGAAGACTCCTAATTCGGAGTGGGAATTTATGTCCGGAAATTCCATGGCATTTCTTCCGATGGGATCCGTTGTTTATCAGCAGTATATCAGTGATACTCCGACAACGATTGTGTCAAATCTGAAAGATGACGGGTATACGTGCATTGCCATGCATCCATATTATGAAACCGGATGGAGCCGGAATCTGGTGTATCCGCATATCGGGTTTGACGAAATGCACTTTATTGATTATTTTGACCAGACAAAGATCCTGCGGGAATATATTACCGACCAGGAACTGTATGATAAGATTATCAAGCGTTATGAAAACCGTAAAAATAATGAAAAACTGTTCTTTATGGGAATTACCATGCAGAACCACGGTGGTTATACGGAAACCTATGACAATTTTCCGGAGAATTATTATAAAGTTGGACGTTCTTATACGGATGCCAACCAGTATCTGTCCCTGGTACACGAGAGTGATGAGGCAGTAAAAAACCTGATCAGTTATTTTTCAAAGGTAGATGATCCGGTAGAAATCATTTTCTTTGGAGATCATCAGCCAAGCTTAAACAGTAATTTTTATCCGATTCTGAATGGAAAAGGACTCACAGGGCTGACGGAAGATGAGCTGGAAAAACTGTACACAGTTCCGTTTTTTATCTGGACCAATTATGATACACCGGAAGAAACGGTAGACATTACCAGTCTTGATTATCTGTCTACCATGGCACTGGAACGGGCTGGAATTGAGCTTCCGGCATACAATAAGTTTCTGGCAGATATGCAGGAGGTTGTTCCAGCCATCAATTCCAGAGGCTATTATTCCAAAAGTAAAGGTTGCTATTTGCATATCGATGAGGCCGAGGGAGAAGAAAAAGAATGGATTGAAAAGTATCATATGCTGCAATATAATTCGATGTTTGACAAAAAGAACCGCAGCAGCTTTTTCTTCCCATATAATCTAAAAAGCAAGTAGAACAATCAGGCAAGGGGAATTAAGATGAGACTGAGTGAGTTATTAGCGTATGACAATATTGTAATACAGTGCCATGACAATCCGGATGCAGATACCATTGCATGTGGATTTGGGGTCTATCTGTATTTGAAATCCAAAGGAAAAGAACCACGTCTGATTTACGGAGGGCAGAATGTGATCCGGAAAACGAATCTGGTGATGCTGATCCGGGATCTGAAAATACCAATCGAGCATGTGGATTATCTGCACAAACCAGAGTTATTGGTGATGGTGGACTGCCAGTACCATTCCGGAAATTCTGCAGTGTTTGAAGCAGAACATATTGCTGTAATTGACCATCACCGGATCTGCACGGAATTACCAGAGCTTTCCGAGGTGCGTTCTAATCTGGGCGCGTGCTCGACACTGGTCTGGAATATGCTCAAAACAGAAGGATTTGATGTACGAGGTAATCGTGAGTTGTCAACAGCACTGTATTATGGATTATATACGGATACCGGAAGTTTGACGGAAATTGTACATCCGCTAGACCGGGATCTGCGTGACGAGGCAAACTTTGACCCGGCAATCATGAGGAAACTCCGCAATGCCAATCTTTCGCTGGAAGAACTGGAAGTTGCTGGAGCAGCACTTCTTCATACGGATTATGTAGAAGAATTTCGTGCCGCGATTGTAAAAGTGGGGCAGTGTGATCCGAATATTCTCGGACTGATTTCCGATCTGGTACTGGAAGTGGATGCGATTGATATCTGTGTGGCATTTAATCTGCAACCAGAAGGTGTGAAGTTTTCAGTGAGAAGCTGTGTGAAAGAAGTCAAGGCGAGTGAACTTGCGGCAGAGTTGTGCAAAGGAATTGGTTCCGGCGGAGGACATCTGGAAAAAGCGGGTGGTCTGATTCCGATGGAATTGATGACACAGGAATATTTAAAGTTTTGCAAAGAACATCATTTTGCACCGCGCATGGAGTATGATGCACAGGGAAGACATGAACAGCCGGCAGCTTCGGGTATTAAATCTGTTATCGAGCAGCGTATGCGGGACTATATGGGAAATACCGATATTGTGTATGCACAGGATTGCAGAATAGAGGCAGAGGATGCAAAGACGTACTGCAGACGCTCCGTTCCGTGGGGATATGTCCGGGCAACGGATCTCTTTGCGGAGGGAACGCAGGTGACTGTGCGGACTCTGCAGGGAGATATGAAAGCTACAGTGGAAGCAGGAATTGTTTTTATCATTGGACCGAAAGGGGAATGTTTCTTTCGTAATGAAGAGGCTTTTATGGAAGAATTCCGGATTTACACGGATTGGAAGTTTGATCTGAGAAATGCAGAGTATGAACCTACCATCAAAGATGTAGAGAAAGGAATCATCGTAGAACCGATGAAATGTGCAAAGGTCTGCGTGCCAAAGGGAACTACAATTGTTCGTGCACGCAGGCTGGAGCGCAAGGTAAAACTGTTCCGGGATAAAGATGAAAACGAACAGTATACACTTGGCCGGGTTGGAGATTACATGGTTGACAGCAGTGATACGATCAACAATATCCGGATTATGCGTAAAGATCTGTTTGAAGAAATCTATCGGGATTCCGGTGAGCAGGAAGAGCAAAAAAGTGTGATCTTTGATCTGGACGGAACCTTGTTATATTCGTTGGAAGATTTAAAAAACGCTACCAACGCGGCATTGGAGTCACAGAATATGCCGACTTGTACGCTGGATCAGGTGCGCAGATATGTAGGAAACGGGGTGCGCATGCTGATGGTGCGTGCCGTGCCGGATGGGGAGAAAAACCCGAAGTTTGAAGAGACATTTGCGGAATTTAAAAAATATTACGGGGAGCATTGTCTGGATCATACAAAGCCATATCCGGATATCATGCATCTTTTGACTGAATTAAAGGCGCGCGGAGTGAAGACAGCAATTGTATCCAATAAGCTGGACTCGGCAGTAAAAGAATTGGATGAACGTTTTTTCCGGGGTTATATGACTACGGCAATCGGTGAGATGGAAGGTGTGGCAAAAAAACCGGCACCCGATATGGTACAAAAAGCCATGAAAATTTTAAAAACGGACACGAAGAAGGCCATTTATGTAGGTGATTCCGAGGTGGATATTCAGACCGCGGAAAACACGGGACTTCCATGTGTTTCGGTCATGTGGGGATTCCGCGATGCGGAGTTCCTTCGTAAAAACAGAGCACAGGTACTTATTCAAAGACCACTGGAATTGTTGTACTTAATTTAAAAGTTATGGTATCATATAACCAACATACAAGGACAGGAGAAAAAAGATGGAAGAAAGAATTTCAGGACATACAGGGTTACTTGCACTGATCGGTTCGCCGGTAGGACATTCCGGTTCCCCGGCAATGTACAATTACAGCTTTGCAAAGCTGGGGCTGGATTATGCATATGTTGCATTTGATGTAAAAGAAGATCAGGTAAAAGAAGCACTTGACGCGGTGAAACTGTTTCATATGCGTGGAATCAATGTAACGATGCCGGATAAGACCGAGGCGGCAAAGTATGTGGATGAGCTGTCTCCGGCAGCACAGATTATCGGAGCTGTAAACACAATTGTCAACGATGACGGCAGATTGACCGGATATATCACGGACGGAGAAGGCTTTGTACACAACCTCAAGGACCATGGCGTAGATATTAAAGGAAAAAAGATCACGGTCGCAGGCGGTGGCGGAGCTGCGACAGCCATTCAGGTACAATGTGCATTAGATGGAGCCAGAGAGATCACGATTTTCAATATTAAGGATGCATTTTTTGAGCGTACTCTTCAGACCGCAGAAAAGATCCGAAAAGCAGTGCCGGGAATTGTTGTCAATGTATATGACATTGCGGATACGGCAAAGATGACAGAGGAGATCACATCCAGTGACATTTTTGCAAATGCGACGATCGTTGGTATGAAACCGATGGATGACCAGAGTGTGGTAAAAGATTTATCTGCATTCCGTCCGGGATTGGTTGTATGTGATGCGGTTTATAATCCGGCAGAGACAAAACTGTTGCGGGAAGCAAAAGAAGCAGGATGTACCTGCATTGGAGGCAAGGGAATGCTTCTGTGGCAGGGAGTGGCCGCATTCCGGTTATATACAGGTATGGATATGCCGGTAGAAGAAGTAAAGGAGAAATTTTTTCATGAATAAAGGAAAGAAAAATATTTTCCTGATCGGTTTTATGGGAGCCGGTAAAAGCACGATTGCACGTGCGATAAAGCAAAAGCTGGGTTATCCGGTTGTGGAGATGGACGAGCGTATCGTAAAAGAACAGGGAATGCCGATCAGCAAAATTTTTGAAACATACGGAGAACTTTATTTCCGGGAGCTTGAGACAAAACTGATCCAGTCACTAAATCAGCAGGAGCCGACAATCGTATCCTGTGGAGGCGGTGTGGCAATGCGACAGGAAAATGTAGACTGCATGCGGGATGGGGGAAGCGTTGTATTTCTTACGGCAACACCGCAGACCATATACGAACGTGTAAAAAACAGTACGGACCGTCCACTTTTAAACGGTCATATGAATGTTGCATACATTTCTGAACTGATGGAAGTACGCCGGCCAAAGTATGAGGCGGCTGCAGACATTCTCGTAGCTACGGATGGAAAAACAAAAGAAGAAATCGCAGAAGAAATTATTGGGCGACTGGAGGAATAAGCGTGAAATTTAATTGGGATAATATTGTATTTCAGATGCTGGGAAAACTTGTGGACTGCGTGTGGGTCAGCATTTTATGGGTGATCTGCTGCATTCCGGTTTTTACGATCGGGGCATCGACCACCGCGTTGTATTACACGGTACATAAATCCATCCGCGGTGACCGCGGATATACCACAAGAACCTTTTTCGGAGCGTTCAGGGACAACTTTAAGGCTGCAACATTGCCATATCTTATATGGCTGGCCGTTATGATTGTTCTGGGCTGTGATGCCTATATCACCTATCAGGTATTAAAAACCGGCAGTATGAAGGGCGCATTTTTCTATTTCTTTCTGATTATGATTGCTGTTGCGATTATGTGGAGCGCATTTTTATTCCCATATATTGCAAGATTTGAAAATACCGTAAAGCAGACGTTGAAAAATGCATTCCTGCTGATGGTAAGACATCTGCCATGGGCATTGTTGCTGCTGGTGATTTTGATTGCATCGGCTCTGTCGATTTATATTATACCGGTACTGCTTGTGGTAATTCCGGCAGTTGCATCGATTGTATTTGATTTTATTTTAGAGCGCCTGTTCCGCCGCTATATGAGTCCGGAGGATTTAGCGCGTGAAGAGGAAAATGATATGTATGCATCATAATACATAAATAAAAACAAAAAGAGAGGGAGAAAAAATGAGTGTAACAATTTCAGAAGCAGTAAAGTATATCGGAGTAGATGATAAGACGATTGACCTGTTCGAGAGCCAGTATGTAGTTCCACATGGAGTGTCTTATAATTCTTATCTGATTTTGGATGAAAAAGTGGCTTTAATGGATACGGTAGACACCAGAGGTGTGGAGCAGTGGGAGAAAAATCTGCTGGCCGCATTAGACGGACGGAAAGTGGATTATCTGATAGTTTCCCATCTGGAGCCGGATCATGCCGGAAGTATCGGACGTCTGGTAGAGCTTTTTCCGGAAGTGACCCTGGTGGGAAATGCCAAGACATTTCAGATGCTTCCACAGTTTTTTGACGAGCTTCCGGTAGATGAGAACCATAAAATTACCGTGGCAGAAGGAGAGTCTTTGTCTCTCGGTACCCATACGCTGAATTTTTATATGGCACCGATGGTACACTGGCCGGAAGTTATGGTAACTTATGAGAGCAGTGAAAAGATTTTATTCTCTGCAGACGGATTCGGAAAATTCGGCGCACTGGATTATGAAGATCCGGAAGGATGGGCCTGTGAAGCGAGAAGATATTACTTTAATATTGTAGGAAAATACGGCGCACCGGTACAGGCACTGTTAAAGAAAGCGGTAGGACTGGATATCCGGACGATCTGCCCGCTGCATGGTTCGGTATTAAATGAAAATCTTGGTTATTACATTGGATTATATGATACCTGGAGCAGCTATAAGCCGGAGGATAAGGGTGTTCTTGTAGCATATGCATCGATCCATGGAAATACTGCAAAAGCAGCACAGAAATTTGCTGAGATGTTGCGTGCCAAAGGAGTAGAGAAAGTTTCTGTCATGGATCTTTCCCGTGATGATATGGCAGAAGTTGTGGAAGATGCGTTCCGTTATGACCGTATGGTTCTTGCAGCAGCAAGTTACGATGGCGGTGTATTCCCATGTATGCAGGACTTCCTGCATCATTTACAGTCCAAGGCATTCCAGAACCGTACCGTAGGTATTATTGAGAACGGTACCTGGGGACCGACGGCCGGAAGAACGATGAAGGGAATTCTGGAAACCATGAAAAATATTACCATTGTGGAGCCGATGGTAACGATCCGTTCCACCATGAAAGAGTCCGATCTACCAGCGATGGAAGCTCTGGCAGATGTGATTGCAAATGCATAAGCATTTCGGAAAACGGACCAAAAAGAAACATCATATTGTGCTGATCTGTTCCGCTGTGGTCATTGCGGCGTTTGTGCTTCGCATGCCGGTGGAGATGAATGTAGCAGATGCCTGTGGAATGCAGCAGAAGGTCAATGTGCTTAGCAGCAGTATGCATAACCGGCAGGCGGAGGATTACCTGAATGATGCAGGAGAGTTTTGCATTTCCCAGACAGTGCTCAGGGAAGGGAAACCGTCCGTTGTTCCGCAAGTCAGGCGAATCGGGCTTCGTTTCCTTCCGGTGAGCCATATGACACAGCAGTGGCTGCTGGTACAGAGAATTCTGACCTCGAAGCCCAAATTTCTTGTTCCACCGGCGCGTCGGCTGATCGTCGGGCGGTATATCCGCGCAAATCCCGTCTGTGCGTGATAGGATGAAACTCAGGGGATACAAAAATTTGGATAGAGACAGGAGAACAAGCATTATGAGAAAAACAAAAATTATTTGTACCATCGGACCTGCAAGTGAGAGTGAATCTGTACTGACACAGATGTGTAAAGCCGGCATGAATGTAGCCAGATTAAACTTTTCCCATGGAAGCCATGAGGAACATCAGAAGAAGATTGATACGATCAAAAAAGTGCGTAAGGCGTTAGGTCTTCCAATTGCGATCATGCTGGATACCAAAGGACCGGAGTACCGGATCAAAACCTTCGAAAACGGAAAGATCACGTTAAAGGATGGAGATACATTTACACTGACAACGGATGATATTGTGGGAAATCAGGAGAGAGTTTCCGTAACCTACAAAAACCTGATCAACAATCTGAAGGTGGGAGATCATGTCCTGATCAACAATGGTCTGATTATTCTGGAAGTAGAAAAGCTGAAAGCACCGGATGCCATCTGTAAGGTTCTTGTCGGAGGTGAGGTGTCGGATAAAAAGAGCATGAATTTCCCGAACAAGGTCATGGATCATGCATTTTTGAGCGAGCAGGATAAGAAAGATCTGCTGTTTGGTATCAAAAACGACGTGGATTTCGTTGCGGCATCTTTTGTTTCCGTAAAGAAAGATGTCGAGGATATGCGTAAATTCCTTGACGAGAACGGCGGCGAAGATATTGATATTATTGCAAAGATTGAGAACCGTTCGGGTGTGGAGCACATTGAAGAAATCTGTGAGATTGCCAATGGTGTCATGATTGCCCGTGGAGATCTCGGAGTCGAAATCCCGGGCATGGAAGTGCCTGCGGTTCAGAAGTATCTGATCAGCAAGTGCCGTATGCTCGGAAAACGTGTTATCACTGCGACCGAGATGCTCGAGTCCATGATTCACAATCCGCGTCCGACACGTGCAGAGCTTTCCGATGTGGCAAACGCGGTATACGATGGATCATCCGCGATCATGCTGTCCGGAGAATCGGCTGCCGGTAAATATCCGGTAGATGCTGTGCGGAACATGGCAGAGATTGCTGAGTATACGGAATCCCAGATCAAATATACCAAGCGTTTTCGTACTTCTGATTTTGAGACAAGAAGCATTCAGGATGCCATTTCGCATGCAACTTGTGCGATGGCAGTTGATGTCCAGGCAAAATGTATTGTCGCAAGTACACTCAGCGGAACTACCGCACGTATGGTCAGCCGTTTCCGTTGTCCGGTAGATATCATCGGAATGACGACTTCCGAGAAAGTATGGCGGAAATTGAACTTAAGCTGGGGCGTAACTCCGGTTCTCTGCGAGGAATTCAGTTCGATGGAAGTTATGTTCTACCATGCAATGAAAAAGGCAAAAGAAGTATTTTCATTACAGAGCGGAGATGCTGTTGTTCTGACCGGTGGTCTGATCAATGGCAAAGTAGGAAATACGAATGTGATTAAGGTAGAAACCGTAAAATAAAATAGAACATAAGCGAATGCTGTGTAGTTGGAAAGCGCATGTGACATCTCTGTTGCATGCGCTTTTCGTGTGTTTTTGTGAAAATCTACTACCTTTACGAGGAAAATAGTTTGTGCTATAGTATATTTGTACGGAAATAATCAGACAATATTTACAGTTTACCAGGGAAAGGCAGGCCTATGGTAGAAAAAAACGATCAGAAGAAGTGCAGGGATATATCAACAGAGATTCAGGAGATTCTGGCAAAATGGGGAAAGTATTTTTTTTACTATTATCCCAAAGAACACAGGATCAGACCATCAGAGTTTGCAGCCCGTCACATGGGAATCGTGGAGAATGCTACGGATCTGGAGCATAGTATCCTCATGGACAGAATTATGGAAAAAGAAAAACTGTTAAAACTGTTTCAGGATATTGACCATGGCGCAAAGACGGTAAGTGCAAAGATTCAGTCTTCGGGAAAAGACATGGTATATCAGATCTCTATGGGTAGGATTCAGAGCGGTTCACAGAAACAACCGGAATATGTATTGGGTCTGATCGAACAGATCAGGGCAGACACACGCCAGAATGAGATTATTCAGGCACTGGGAAGCAATTTTAACAGTGTATATTATGTAGATGTGGATCATGATAAGGTATATGTATATAAGGTGAACTCCGCAGTGCGCTCTGTGCTCAATGATACGCTTAAGGAAATTCCGGGATATGAAGCTATCATGGCAGAATATGTGGGGAAGGTTGTCCTTACCGAAGATCGTGAGACAATGCTGTATGAGACCTCCATTGAAAATCTCCGTAAGCAGCTGAGCCTGAAAAAAGCATATCAGTATGATTAACGGATTGTGCGGGATGGGAAAGTAAAATACTGCCGTGCAAAATTTGTAAATACATCGGATGGAGGACAGCTGCACCGGATGGTAGCAGGATTTTCCGATATCAGTTCCGAAAAACAGAGGGAACTTGAGCGCATGGCATATGTGGACAGTGTAACCGGTGGAAATAATTACGAAAGTTTTAAGAAGAAAATCCGGGATTTCCGGCAACCGGGATATCTGGTGTCCATGGACATCCACTCCTTTAAAATTATCAATTCGATCTGTGGAATTATCAAAGGGGATGAAACACTCAAAGGAATCTGGAAGTGTATTCAGGGGATACTGGAAAAAGATGATCTGGCAGGACATATCAATGCAGACCGTTTTGTGATTTACAGTAGTGGAAAGGATCAGGAGAAGACGATCCGGCAGTTACAGCAGCTGGAGACCATACTGGCAGAATTGTCGGAAAGACTGAAGGTTCCGAAGCTGATCCCTTATTTTGGAGTGACGAAGTGGAAACCGGATTCCAAAGTGGAAGAGGTATACAGCGAAGCAAATTTTGCCAAGAATCAGATCAAGGATCGCAAAGATATCAGCTATCAGTTTTACAGCCATGAAGATACGATCCGCATGCTTGAAGATAAAGCCATGGAGGATGAATTTAAACATTCTCTGGAAAATAACTGTTTTGAGGTGTGGTATCAGCCGAAATATGATCCGGAAACAGAGCGGATGGTAGGGGCAGAAGGTCTGATCCGCTGGAGAGATGAAGAGGGAAATGTTATTCCACCCGGCAAATTCATTCCGTTGTTTGAGAGAGACGGACTGATAAAAGTTCTGGATGAGTATGTTTTCCGAAAAGTATGTATGCAGCAGTTAGAATGGCAGAAACAGGGAAAGGAGATTATTCCGGTATCCATCAATCTGTCCAGGGCGAGTCTGTATTTTGACAGTGTGGTCAGCCGGTATCAGCAGATCGCTGATGAAATCGGAGTAAAAACCCATCTGGTTCCGATTGAGATTACAGAGAGCGCAGCAATTGACAATGACAATATCAAGGGGCTGGCAGATAAGTTCCATGATAATGGTTTTCCATTACTTGTAGATGATTTTGGATCGGGGTATTCTTCCCTTGCAACACTGAACATGAAATGTTTCGATACGTTAAAAATTGACAAAAGTCTGATTGATTACATCGGGGATTTCAGTGGGGAACGATTGCTGGAACATACGATTTTACTTGCAAAGGAACTTGGATTGTGCGTTACGGCAGAAGGTGTTGAGAGAGAAGAACAGGTGGATTTCCTCAAACAGATGAAGTGTGACAGTATTCAGGGATATTACTATTCGAGACCGCTTCCAAAGGAAGAGTTTGAAAAACTTTTGCTGACAGCTTAAATGATAAGAAAACAGGGAAAACTTTTATGGAATCATAGAAGTTTTCCCTGTTTTATTTATTGACCAAGAAGGGAATCTACATAATTGCGTATTGCATAATTGTCTTCCGGCATCTGACATCCCACAATATATACACCTTCATCATCCGAGCACCGGATGACATGTCCTTCCAGATGGGACTGATCCGAAAGGGCAAAATTTTGGATATCGATAGCAACATCTGCATGTTTGTGATCCATGAAAAACGGATCCCGGATCAGAAATGCAAATCCATTGGCACTGATATTGTCAAGCTGACCGGAGAACGTTGTGTCGGAATCTTTCAGCGTGATGGTACATGGATTGGACACATCTGCCCGTGGGTATTTCCGGCGGTTTTTGATTTCCGGACGTGCGGAAAGCTGCAATACATAGGCATGGGAACCGGATGCCGTGTCAGCCTGTATCTGCGCCTGATCCCAACAGTAGAGAACATTGTCAACCGTGACCTGAACCTTACAGGTTTCGGATCCGTTTAACTGTGGATTGTCAGACAAAATCAGGGAAATACTATTTTCCGCAACAGATCTGACTTCTCCGTGATACTCCATGCGTTCCAGATGTTTTGGAAGAATAACTTTTGCTTTCATACCGGCATGAATATCATCCAGACCCATGAAACCACCGATGCCCAGTTCACACATCAGCTCCTGAATTACATTTTCTATGTTATTGATGTTGGAAGCACTTTCCTCATATTTGCTGAGCATGCGTTTGCTTGTTTCATCGGAATCACTGATGCATGTGGTCATGGTTTCCACGATGGAAGATACCTGTTCCATATTTTCTACCAGCTGACGATTGGAAGATTCCACTTCTTTCATGGCAGAATCAATTGTCTGGATGTGTTCACCCAGAAGAGAAGAATCCTGTGTAATTTTATTTACATTTTCACCGGTCTGGGTTACTTTTTCCAGAGTGACCTGAATAAGTTTTAAGGTTTCTTCAATGGAAGAAGTCATTTTTCCTGAAATTTCATCCAGCCGCGAGAGTGCTTCGCTGATCTGTCCGGAAGAATCTTTGGTTTCGGTACTCAGCTTGCGGATCTGTTCCGCAACGACGGAGAATCCTTTTCCGGCTTCCCCTGCGCGGGCAGCTTCAATGGAAGCATTAAGTGCCAGCAGATTGGTCTGGCTGGAAATACTGTCAATGGTTCCGGTTTCCTGTTTTACGGTTTCAAATTCTGCCTTGAAAGCGTCCAGAATATGTTCTACCTCATTGGACAGATCTGCCATCGTTCTGGCAGTCTGTACCAGACTCTCCAGATCAACGGAACTTGTTTTTGCATGTTTGCCGGATTCCGCAGTCAGGGATACCATATCATTGATCATGGAAGCAACATTCTGTACCTGGGAATTAATATCTCCTGTCATTTCCTGCGAGGAGGCTGTCCGGGACTGCAGCTGGCCGTTATGGTCGGTCAGTTTGTTCATTCCGTCTACGACAATGTCAGAACCATGTTTGTTTTCCGTGGCGAGTTCGCGGACAACGGTGATTCCATCCATGATGGTATTGCTGGCGGTTTTAACCTGTTCAACAGTTGTAACAACCCGTTTTAAATCGGCTTTGATACTGTTTGTCAGGGCACCATCGGATTCGATGAGATGGCGGATAGACATGATATAGCCGATATAACAGAGCAGGAGACAGGCAATCTGCAGCTGATAATTTTTCTGGTCCGTTGCAGTATTCTGACCGAGAACGACCAGATGATAAATGACACTGATAATGACACTGGCGATATTGGCGATTGCACATCCCACCATAAATTTCCGGTCTTTGTAAAGAACCAGAAGACTGACAACCGGAAGAATATAGGTAAAGGCAATCGGTGAATCGGTGGTGCAGATCAGGAACGTGTAAAAAATACCGTAACCGACGACAAGCGCATACCGATAGCGGTCATCAGCCTTTCCCCTGATGCGCAAAAGAAGATCACCGGCAAAAAAAGGAACCCAGCACAGTATTAAAAAAATGATGAAATTTGTGGAAGGATACCCACCCTGGGATACATCTGTGCCGTAGTTTGCACTAAGAAGAAGGGCAAATACAAGCCAGATGCGTCTGGCTTTGATATTGGCCTTGGCCTTAAATTCATTTTCATTATAATCCATAATACGTTTCTCCTAGGTGAATGCTAATTCTATTGTATGACGGGATGAACGTTTTTTCAAGTAAAATGCTTTGTTTTCTGTGCATAATTTTTCCGGGATTCCGGCATACTACCCATACAACATGAATATGGAAAGTAATCTGGAAAACAGGAGGAAATTTATCATATGAAAGCAACTGGAATTGTGCGCAGAATCGATGATCTGGGAAGAATTGTGGTTCCGAAAGAAATTCGCAGGACACTGCGCATCCGGGAGGGGGATCCCCTAGAGATTTTTACAAGCCGGGAGGGCGAAATTATGCTCAAAAAATACTCACCGGTTGGGGAACTGGGCGAGTTTGCACGAAGTTATGCACAGGCACTGGCACAGACCACAGAGGCTCTGGTCTGCATTACGGATCGGGAATATGTGATCGCAGCAGCGGGAACCGGGAAAAAGGAAGTTGAGGGGGAACAGCTGAGCGAAGAAATGGAAGAAATGATTGAAAAGCGCAGCACAGTTGTGAAAACAGGAGAAGAACAGGCCTGCTCCATTACAAAAAAAACAATGTCAACCCTTCCGAAGGGAATTGTGCTTTCAAGTATTCTGTGCAATGGAGACTGTCAGGGTGCTGTGATTCTGGCAGATAACAGCGGACAAAAGGAAACACTTGGACTGTTGAAAGCATTGTCTGCCACAGCTGCAAATTTTCTGGGGAAAAATATGGAACAGTGAAAATAATAAAATCTTAATAAAAAGATAATTTGCATATACTGTCCAAAAGAGATAAAATGTATGATGTATGTTTCCAAAATAAATATGGAGGAGAGTATATGTCAACCAAGAAGAAAAAGAAAAGAAAGAAAAAGCAGCATCGCTTTTTCTGGTTTGTAATAAAGCTGCAGATCGTGCTGATGCTTGTCGTGCTGGCAGGCTTTGGATATTACTATTTTGGCGGATATGCGGATCAGATACAGCAGATGCGCCGTGAGGCAGTGCAGGAGGTATCTGCTTCCGACGATTCTACGTTTATCCCTTCACAGACCTGCTCCGTTTTTGATAAAGACGGAAAACTGATCTCTGAACGAAGGGGAGACAAGAATGCGCAGTATGTCAAATACGAGGATATTCCAAAGAATTTTGTCGCAGCGATTATCAGTATTGAGGACAAGAAGTTTTACCAGCATAACGGTGTGGATCTGAAGGCACTCATGCGTGCGGTCAAAGCCACAGTCATGTCGAAACTGAAAAAATCGCAGGGAGGCACGCAGGGTGGAAGTACGATTACCATGCAGCTTGCCAAGCTGATTTATATGCAGCCGAAACAGACGTGGCAGTACAAGGTGAAGCAGATGTTTCTTGCGTGGGAACTCGAAAAACGTTACAGTAAGGATAAAATTATGGAATTTTATCTGAATAACGTGTATTTTGCAAACGGCTATTACGGAATTGACGCTGCCTGTCATGGATATTTTAACTGTGAACTGAAAGATCTTGATGTATCGCAGACCGCGTATCTGTGTGCAATCCCGAACCGCCCGTCCAATTATGATCCGGTGACACACCCGGACAATACCATTACCCGGCGGAATCTGATCTTAAAGAATATGCGGGATGACGGGAAAATCTCCCAGGAAGAGTATTATGAGGCCACCAAAGAAGAGATTGCGCTGAACCGGCCGAAAAAGAGTGACACGGAGAAAATTAACAGTTCGATTGACACTTACACGTATGACTGCGCAACCCGTGCACTGATGGAACAGGAAGGTTTCCAGTTTAAATATTATTTTGATTCGGATAAGGAAAAGAAGTCTTATGGGGAAGCATATGACGAACTTTACAGTGCGTGTCAGAAGAAACTGTTTTCCGGAGGATACAAAATCTATACGACGATTGATATGGAAAAACAAAAGGAACTGCAGTCTGCCATTGATGATACCCTCAAAGGATTTAAAGACAAATCCAAAGACGGAACTTACAAGATGCAGGCGGCAGCAGTATCAATTGATAACAACAGCGGATATGTTGTGGCAATCGTGGGCGGCCGTAAGCAGGATTCGGATAACTATACGTTAAACCGTGCATACCAGAGTTACCGTCAGCCGGGAAGTTCGATTAAGCCATTGCTGGTATATACTCCGCAGCTGGAGCGCGGGTATACTCCGGATACTGTTGTGGATGACCATAAACTAAAAGACGGACCATCCAATGCAAACAATACATATGCCGGAAAGATTCCGCTCAGATATGCAGTTGCACATTCCATTAATACGATTGCCTGGCAGCTGTATGATGAACTGACACCAAAAACAGGTCTGCAGTATTTAAAAAATATGAATTTTGCACAGATTAAGGACGGAGATTATACCCTTGCCACATCTCTTGGTGGATTTACCAAAGGTGTTTCTCCGCTTGAGATGGCATCCGGGTATGCAGCGGTTGAAAATGACGGACTTTACCGGGAACCGACCTGTGTAAAATCAATTGTGGATTCTGATGAAAATGTAGTCTATACGTCCAGCCTGACGGAAAAAACAGTTTATAAGCAGGATGCGGCGCGGATGATGACGGATATCATGACATCCGTTATGGACAGTGGAACCGGACGTTCTGCAAAGCTTGCCGATATGCCGTGTGCCGGAAAGACGGGTACAACAAACGATCACAAAGATGGATGGTTCTGCGGATTTACCAGATATTATACAACTGCAGTCTGGGTGGGATGTGATTATCCAAAAGCCATTTCCAATCTGAGTGGAAGCACGTATCCGGCACAGATCTGGAAAGCATATATGTCTGCGGCCCACGAGGGATTATCTTCGCTTGATTTCCTTCCTTATGCCCAGCTTTCGGATGATTTTAAAAATCAGCAGAAGCAGGAAGAGGAAGAACACGACAAGATGCGCGAAGAAAACCAGATAGAAGAAAACCAGACGGATGATCAGCAGACTTCCGAGAGCCAGCAGAAAGATAATACAACGGACGGAAGCTCCGAAAATGATAACCAGCCGGACAATAACGACAGCAATGCCGGTGATCAGAATAACAATTCCAAACCGGAACATAATGGGGACAGCGATTCCGGAGAAAGCGGAGGAAACACCGATAAGCCGGAAAATGGAGAAAATACCAATAAACCGGACAATAGCGAAACCACGGATAATAGCGGTGATACCGGAGAGAGTGGAGATACCAGTGGTGGAAACGTACAATAAACATATATAAAACAGTGCAACCGGTGTATTTATGGATACATCGGTTGATTTTTTTTAACGATACTAGGCAGAAATTCCGGAATATGGTAGAATATAGATACATGGGGTAGAAGAAAAATACATATCACATAGATCAAGGAGGAATCAGAAATTGAAGAAATATGGATTTGGCGTAGATGTGGGAGGAACCACCGTAAAAATGGGATTTTTTGAGACAAGCGGAGAGCTTCTTGACAAATGGGAAATCAAGACCGATACCAGCGATAACGGAAAGGCAGTACTGCCGGATATTGCACAGGCGATTGATAATAAGCTGGCGCAGGAAGGCATCAGTAAGAGTGATGTAGAGGGCGTGGGAATCGGTGTTCCGGGTCCTGTGCGGAGTGATGGCGTTGTTAACGGATGTGTCAATCTCGGCTGGGGAGTGATCAATGTTGCGGAGGAACTCGGTGCACAGACAGGTCTGAAAGTAAAAGTTGGAAATGATGCGAATGTTGCAGGTCTTGGCGAAATGTGGCAGGGCGGTGGAAAAGGAAGTAAAGATGTCATCATGGTAACGCTTGGTACCGGTGTCGGCGGTGGAATTATCGTGGACGGACATGTGGTTGCCGGATATAACGGTGCAGGCGGAGAAATCGGACACATTACCGTAAATCATGATGAGATCGAGCCTTGTAACTGTGGGCAGTATGGCTGTCTGGAACAGTATACTTCTGCGACCGGTATTGTACGCATGGCAAAACGTAAACTTGCCAAAACACAGGATGCGACAAAGCTTCGTGATTATAAAGATATTACTGCAAAAGACATTTTTGATGTGGCAAAAGAAGGCGATGAAGTAGCTCTTGGACTGGTAGATGAAGTGGGAGAAATTTTAGGGTCAACCCTTTCGAATATTGCATGCGTGACCAATCCGGAAGTTATCGTGATCGGTGGTGGTGTGTCCAAAGCCGGACAGATTTTAATCGATACGATCCAGAAGCACTTTAAGGAAAGCTGCTTCCATGCATGTCGTGATACCCGCTTTGAACTGGCACAGCTTGGCAATGATGCCGGAATATACGGGGCAATGCAGCTCATTATCGGATAAGTTCAAAAAACAGAACCATATGCACAGCAAACATTTTCGTGTAGGAAGAAAGTGTTTGCTGTGCTTTTTTGTACTCTTTTATCATTACCCTGTTGAAAAAATATCTTGACAATCAAACTATCTTTGCATATACTTTGACTAAGAAACTGTTTGATAATCAAACTATTTCACAATCAAACAAAATTGAAGACAGTAAAAGGAGAACCCATTATGTTAGAAAAGTTAAAAGAAATCATTGCAGACCAGTTAAACGTAGACGCAGATTCTATCACCGCAGAGTCCCGTTTCAAAGAGGATCTTGAGGCAGATTCCTTAGATCTGTTTGAGCTGGTTATGGCTTTGGAAGAAGAGTACGGTGTAGAGATTCCTTCTGAGGATTTAGAGAAGATCCTTACCGTTCAGGATGTCATTGATTATATGAAAAATAAGGGTGTTGAGGCATAAGCTATGAAAACAAGAGTGACAGAGCTTCTGGGAATCGAATATCCGATCATTCAGGGCGGTATGGCATGGGTCGCAACACATGAACTGGCCAGTGCGGTATCCAATGCCGGCGGACTTGGCATCATCGGAGCAGGTGGAGCACCGGCTTCCTGGGTGCGTGAGCAGATTCAGGCAGCAAAAAAAGAAACCGACAAGCCGTTTGGAGTAAATCTCATGCTGATGAATCCGGAAGCGGATGAGATTGCAAAAGTAATTGTGGAGGAAGGCGTTAAGGTAGTAACAACCGGCGCCGGCAATCCGGCCAAATATATGAGCATGTGGAAAGAAGCCAAAATCAAAGTGATCCCGGTTGTGGCAAGCGTGGCATTGGCAAAGCTGATGGAGCGTGGCGGTGCGGATGCACTGGTCGCTGAGGGAATGGAGTCCGGTGGACACATCGGTGCCCAGACGACGATGACACTCGTACCACAGGTAGTAGATGCGGTATCCATTCCGGTCATTGCAGCCGGTGGAATTGCAGATGGACGTGGATTTGCGGCAGCTATGATGCTTGGCGCAGAGGCAGTACAGATGGGAACCCGTTTTGTTGTTGCAAAAGAATCCACGGTTCATGAAAATTACAAGCAGCGCGTGGTCAAAGCAAAAGATATTGACAGTGAAGTGACCGGCATGTCCACAGGCCATCCGATTCGCGTTATTCGTAACAAAATGACCCGCGAGTACTTAAAGAAAGAAAAAGAAGGTGCACCGTTCGAAGAACTTGAGCAGATGACACTCGGAGCACTGCGCAAAGCAGTTGTCGAGGGCGATGTCATGTACGGCAGCGTTATGGCAGGCCAGTCTGCGGGTCTGGTAAAAAAAGAAGAGACCTGTGCGGAAATTATCCGGGATGTTATGAGTGGTGCCGAAAAGTTATTGGGACAGAAATAGGAGAAGACAGTGAAGAGAGTATTTATGTTCCCTGGACAGGGATCTCAGTATATTGGTATGGGAAAAGAGTTTTACGACGCCATGCCGGAAGCAAAAGCAGTTTATGATCTGGCAAATGAAGTGACAGGTCTGGATGTGGCAGCTCTTTGCTTTGAAGAAAATGATAAGCTGAACATTACAGAGTACACACAGATTTGTATGCTCACAACCGAGGCGGCTATTTATACAGCATTAAAAGCAGCGGGAATTGGCTGCGACGTTACGGCAGGCTTAAGCCTTGGCGAATATGGTGCGCTGATTGCATCCGGAGCGATGACAATGCGGGATGCATTTGCGGTTGTCCGCAAGCGCGGTATTTATATGGAACAGGCATATCCGGTAGGCGGCGGTATGTCTGCAATTCTTGGACTGGATGCGGAAAAGATCGCAGCAATCTGTGAGGAAACCGCTGCAAAAACAAACAAAGTTGTTTCCATTGCAAATTACAACTGTCCGGGACAGATCGTTATCACCGGAGCAGCAGATGCTGTAGGTGAGGCAGGAGATGCCTGCAAGGAAGCCGGAGCAAAGCGCGTGGTTCCGCTTAAAGTCAGTGGCCCGTTCCATTCTGCACTTTTAGCAGAAGCAGGAAAGAAACTCGGGGAGGCACTCGAAGATGTATCGATTCAGCCGATCACCATTCCGTATCTGACCAATGTGACTGCAGATTATGTCAAAGATCCGGCAGACGTCAAGGATTATCTGGTACGTCAGGTTTCTTCTTCCGTGCGCTGGCAGCAGACAATTGAGCGCCTGATTGCAGACGGGGCAGAGGAATTTGTGGAGATCGGACCGGGACGCAGCCTTTCCGGATTTATGAGAAAGATCAATCGCGATGTTACCACATGCAACATCGACAAAATGGAGGATTTCAATAAATATGTTAACCGGTAAAAATGCACTTGTTACAGGCGCTTCCAGGGGAATCGGAAGAGCCATTGCGCTGGAGCTGGCAAAACGCGGAGCATTTGTTGTGGTGAACTACAATGGTTCCGAAGATGCTGCAAATGAAACGGTTGCAGCGATCAAAGCGGCCGGAGGAGATGCCGTGAGTGTTCGCTGCAATGTCTCTGATTTTACAGCATGTCAGGAGATGATTGAATCCCTTATCAAAGAATATAAGCATATGGATATTCTGGTGAACAATGCCGGAATTACGAGGGATGATCTGCTGATGCGCATGAAGGAAAGCGATTTTGATGCTGTGATCAATACCAACCTGAAGGGAACTTTCAATACAATTCGTCATCTGTCACGCTATCTGTTAAAACAGCGTGCCGGAAAAATTATCAATATTTCTTCGGTATCCGGAATCCTTGGAAATGCGGGACAGTCAAACTATGCAGCCAGCAAGGCGGGCGTGATCGGTCTGACAAAATCTGTTGCAAGGGAGCTTGCATCCAGGGGAATCTGCGTCAATGCGGTTGCTCCCGGATTTGTAGAGACAGAGATGACCGCAGTATTGCCGGAAAAGACCCAGGAAGAATTAAAAAAGCAGATTCCGCTTGGCAGAGCCGGACAGGTACAGGATATTGCGAATGCAGTCGCATTTCTTGCATCACCGGAGTCGGATTATATTACCGGACAGATACTTTCCGTAGACGGTGGTATGGCCATTTAAGGAACCTGATAGAAAGAAAGGAAAAGGAAAATGAGAAGAGTCGTTGTGACGGGAATGGGAGCAATCACGCCGATCGGCCTGAATGTGGAAGAATTCTGGAAAGGAATCCATGCCGGACAGATTGGATTTGGTCCTATCACGAAGTTTGATGCAAGTGAATATAAAGCACATCTTGCGGCAGAAGTCAAAGGTTTTGTCGGGAAAGAGCATATGGATTTTAAGGCAGCAAAGCGTATGGAACTGTTTGCACAGTACGCAGTAGCAGCAGCCAAAGAAGCCGTTGCGGATGCAGGGCTTGATATGGAAAAAGAGGACGCTTACCGTTGCGGTACAGCCGTTGGATGCGGTGTTGGAAGTCTTCAGGCAATCGAGCGCGAGTATACAAAGATTGTGGAAAAAGGACCGGGCAGAGTCAATCCGATTTTCGTTCCATTGATGATCTCAAACATGGCAGCAGGAAATGTCTCCATCCAGCTGGGATTGCAGGGAAAATGTACCAATGATGTAACTGCCTGTGCGACCGGTACGAATAATATCGGTGATGCGTTCCGCAGCATTCAGTACGGAGAGGCAGATGTCATGGTAGCCGGAGGAACAGAGGCAGCCGTATGTCCATGTGCGATTGCCGGATTCGGTGCACTGACGGCGCTTTCTCCATCCGATGATCCGGAAAAATGTTCCCTTCCTTTCGATAAAAACCGCAGCGGTTTTGTATTGGGTGAAGGTGCCGGCATTGTTGTTCTTGAGGAACTTGAGCATGCGAAGGCAAGAGGCGCAAAAATCTATGCAGAAGTTGTGGGATATGGATGTTCTGCAGATGCTTACCATATTACTTCCCCACTCGAAGACGGTGCAGGCGCAGCACGCGCTATGCAGAATGCCATCGAGGATGCGGGGGTAGACAAAAACGAGATCACGTACATCAATGCGCATGGTACTGCAACGCATCACAACGATCTTTTTGAGACCCGTGCCATTAAGTTACTGTTTGGGGATCATGCAAAGGACATTAAGATCAATTCTACAAAGTCTATGATCGGTCATCTTCTTGGTGCCGCAGGTGCGGTTGAATTTATCACCTGTGTCAAAGAGCTGGAAGAAGGATACATTCACCGTACAGTTGGTTATGAGACACCGGATGAAGAGATGGATCTGAACTACTGTAAAGAAGAATCCCACGAGTCATTTACCTATGCACTGTCAAACTCTCTTGGATTTGGCGGACATAACGCAAGTCTTCTGGTTCGCAAATACGAGGAGTAGAAGCTATGAGTATGACAACACAGGAAATTATGGAAATCCTGCCGCACAGACATCCGTTTTTGCTGATTGACACAGTGGAAGAAGTGGAGCCGGGCGTGCGCGCGGTAGCAAAGAAAAATGTAACTTTCAATGAACCGTTTTTTGCCGGTCATTTTCCGGGAAATCCGGTTATGCCGGGTGTGCTGATCGTGGAAGCACTGGCACAGACCGGTGCGGTTGCGATTCTTTCGCAGCCGGAATGGAAAGGAAAGACGGCATATTTTGCAGGAATCAATAAAGCAAAATTCAAGCAGAAAGTTGTTCCGGGGGATACTCTGGTGCTTGAAACCGAAATTATCAAGGTGAAGGGACCGATCGGTGTGGGGCAGGCAACAGCAAAAGTAAATGGAAAACTGGCATGTTCCGCAGAACTGACATTTGCAATCGGATAGGGGAAAGGCAATGTTTTTTAATAAAAAATATATCAAAGTAAATCACAACGAAGAACCAGAAAAAACACAGGCAGAAGAGCCAAAGCAGGAAGAGGTAAAGGAAACAGCACCTGTTGTAGAGACCGTTACCTGTAAAATTTGCAAAAAAGAACTGGATAAACAGCGTGTCATCAAAAATAAATATGTCTGCTACGAGTGCGGATATTATTTCCGTGTCCGCACCAAAAACCGTATTCGTATGGTGGCGGATGCAGGAACTTTTGAAACCTGGGACAACGATCTGAAGACCGGAAATCCGCTGAATTTCCCGGAATACGAAGAAAAAGTTGCCGCAACACAGGAAAAAACCGGGTTAAACGAAGGCGTAACCATGGGAAGTTGTACAATCAACGGAGAGAAGACAGTTCTCGGTGTGATTGATGCCCGTTTCATGATGGGAAGTATGGGGCACGTTGTCGGTGAGCGAATTACACGTGCAATGGAAAAGGCAACGGAACAGAAACTTCCGGTGATCTTATTCTGCTGTTCCGGTGGTGCACGTATGCAGGAGGGAATTATTTCCCTGATGCAGATGGCAAAGACTTCTGCAGCTGTAAAACGGCATTCGGATGCAGGACTTCTTTATATTCCGGTTCTGACCGATCCGACAACCGGTGGTGTGACCGCAAGTTTTGCAATGCTTGGAGATATTATCCTTGCAGAGCCTGGAGCGCTGATTGGTTTTGCCGGTCCGCGTGTGATTGAGCAGACCATCGGGGAGAAGCTTCCGGATGGATTCCAGAGAGCTGAGTTTCAGCTGAAACACGGATTTGTGGATGCAATTGTAGAGCGCGACGAGTTAAAAGATACGCTGGGGAAAATTCTTCGTCTGCATCGTCCGACCGAAGGATATGCAAACTTTGATCCGGCACATGACGATGACCGTTATGAGCCGACCGAACTGATGCGCGAGAGAAATACGTTTTCCAGACCGTTAGAACCGTGGGATAAAGTAATGGCGGCACGTCAGATGAAGCGTCTGGCATCTGTCGACTATATGGGGCAGATTTTTGATGAATTCATGGAACTGCACGGAGACCGTTATTTCCGTGATGATCCGGCAATTGTCGGTGGTATTGCCTATCTGGATGGACAGCCGGTAACCGTGATCGGGGTGCATAAGGGAAAAGATTTAAAGGACTGCAAGGAACGCAACTTTGGTATGCCTTCGCCGGAAGGATACCGCAAAGCAATCCGTCTGATGAAGCAGGCAGAAAAATTCAATCGGCCAATCATTACTTTTGTAAATACATCCGGTGCATATCCGGGAAAAGAAGCCGAGGAGAACGGACAGGGTGAGGCAATTGCAAGAAACCTTTATGAAATGTCCGGAATCCAGGTGCCGATTCTTTGCCTGATGATTGGCGAAGGCGGCAGTGGCGGAGCTCTTGCCCTTGCGGTTGGTAATGAAGTATGGATGATGGAAAATGCCACGTATTCGATTCTTTCTCCGGAAGGATTTGCTTCCATTCTTTGGAAGGATGGGAAACGCGCAAAAGAAGCGGCAACTGTCATGAAGATCACGGCACAGGATCTGAAAGAACTGTCTGTTGTGGATAAGGTGATTCCGGAGTATGGCGGAGCGGATGACGATGCGCTGACTTCGATTGCGGCATGGATGAAAGGAAATATGAAAGAATTTTTACGTGCACAGAATGACAAGAGTGGTAAGCAGCTTGCACAGGAGCGGTATGATCGCTTCAGAAAGTTCTAATTGTTCCATAGAGGAGAAGCATAAAATGAAATTTTTAGGAACCGGAAGTGCGCTTCCGAAAAAAGTTGTAAGCAATGATGACCTGGCTCAGGTTATGGACACTTCAGATGAGTGGATTCGTTCCCGTACCGGGATCGGCATGCGTCATATTGCGGTGGAAGAGACAACGACTTCCATGGCGGTAGAGGCGGCAGAGAAGGCGCTTGCAGATGCAAAAATATCCGGATGTGAAATTGATCTGATCATCGCGGGAACCATTTCCCCGGATTACATATTTCCATCGCTGGCATGTGAAGTACAGGCTGCAATTGGAGCAAAAAGTGCAACGGCATTTGATCTGAGTGCGGGATGTTCCGGATTTTTATTTGCACTGGCTACGGCGGATGCCTATTTCCGTACCGGACGTTACAAACATGCACTGGTTATCGGGGCGGAAACCCTGTCAAAAATGATGAACTGGGCGGACCGCAGTACCTGTGTGCTTTTCGGGGATGGAGCCGGAGCTGCTGTAGTTAGTGCAGAAGGAAGCCAGCTGCTTTCCATGGTGCAGGGATCAGACGGAGCCGGTGGCATGGCACTGCATTGTGAGAACCGTCCGGTGAATAATCTTTACCGCCAGCTTGGTGCACAGCATTATGCGTTCACCCAGATGGATGGGAGAGAGGTTTATAAGTTTGCCGTGCGCACGGTTCCAAAGGCGGTCAGTGAAGCACTTGAACAGGCAGAACTTCCAATTGAAGATGTAAAATATTTTCTGCTTCACCAGGCAAATATCCGGATTATTGAGTCAGTGGCAAAGCGTCTGCATCAGCCAATGGAAAAATTCCCATGTAATTTACAGAAGTGTGGAAATGTTTCGGCCGCAAGCGTACCTATTTTACTTGATAATGTCCACAAACATGGTATGATAAGCGGGGGCGATAAAATCGTATTAGCTGGATTTGGTGCCGGACTTACCTGGGGGGCATGTGCAGTTGAGTGGTAGGTCACACCAGATCATGAAGGAGTTTAACATGACGCTGGAAGAGACCTTAAATGATCTTCTTGTAAAATTATTCAAGGATATTCTGGAGATTGAGGCGAAAAGCCTGATCACAGAAGAGTTTAAAGACATCAGTTATAATGATATGCATATTATCGAGGCAGTGGGAATTGATGAGCCGCGAAATATGAAAACCGTTGCAAAACTGATGTCCGTTACAACAGGCACACTCACGAAAGCAATGGATGCCTTGTGTGAGAAAGGATATGTTGTCCGGGAACGGAGTACGCGGGATAAAAGAGTAATAAAGCTGCGCCTGACAGATAAAGGGAAAGCTGCCTATTATCATCACGAACAGTTTCACCGCCAGATGATTAAAAATGTTGCGGATGAGATGAACGATTCCGAAAAAGAGATACTTGTCTTTGCCCTGGCAAAACTGGTGGATTACTTTAAACTGACCTACTATGATACGGACGAGGAATCCGAATTCGTTGACTGGTCGAAAATAAGCAGGGATAAATAAAATATATACTTATTTAGTGTTATAACCGGGCGGTTCAGAATGCAAGTTTTGAATCGCTCTGTTTCATTTTGTACTCAAAAAGCTGCTTTATTACGCCGTAGTGGTAGAAAATTACAATAATAAAGAATTTTCTATTGCAAAATCCTGCATTTTTCGTTACAATAAAAAAGGTTGTTGTAGAAACAGGCAACAGATTATGAACAGAACATGACGATTCGGGATTTTACTGGTTCCGGACGTTAAAAATTAATATTAAGGAGATAGAAAAATGGGTTATGTTGATGAAGTACTCGAAGTAGTAAAGAAGAAAAACGCAGATCAGCCTGAATTCTTACAGGCAGTAACAGAGGTTCTTGATTCTTTAAGACCTGTGATCGATGCAAATGAGGAATTATACAGAAAGAATGCGATTCTTGAGAGAATCACAGAGCCGGATCGTCAGATCATGTTCCGTGTTCCTTGGGTAGATGACAACGGACAGGTTCAGGTAAACAGAGGTTTCCGTGTACAGTTCAATAATTCCATTGGACCATACAAGGGAGGTTTAAGACTTCATCCTTCTGTAAACCTGGGTATTATCAAGTTCTTAGGTTTCGAGCAGGTATTTAAGAATTCTCTTACAACACTTCCAATCGGTGGTGGTAAAGGTGGTTCTGATTTCGATCCTAAGG
>OLAX01000026.1_pt1 | contig 51032 bp, 56 predicted proteins | sample 1607711 | NCBI WGS metagenome assembly OLAX01 (sample SAMN02674693, study PRJEB24791) | human gut metagenome, SKBSTL018 | isolation source: stool | host: Homo sapiens | place: USA
AATATACGAAGTATATCTCCAGCATAAGGATGTTCTCTTAAATCAACAGGATTATTAATATTATCACTATAGAAAGGAATATATATTTTGCGTACTTTATATTTAATAAATTCAAGAAATTTAATAAGTTCATAAGATTCATTAACCATAATATCAATATAACTATTATGAACTAATATAGGCTCATCACCAACTTCTTGTTTAGATACTAAATATAGACTTCTACTATCATCACCCATGTGAGTATTAAATCTACCATAATTATATTCATGAGTAAATACATGAAGAGGGCAGTTAAGTCTATCATTGTTATGTTCAGTTTGAAAGTAACATTTAGTTTTAGTAGACCAAGCATTATTAAAATAATAATCATGTAAACTAATAAAGTTACCAACTTTATAATTAAAACTTATTACTTCATTATGAGCTTCTTCAATAATAGTTTTACTAACAGGATTTATATTATCATATGTATAATCAAACTTAATTAAAATACGATTATTATATTTATCATGAGCAAATCTAACATTATTAGGACGATACTTATCTAACCATAACTTTATATCTTCATACATTAATTTAAGTTGTCCATCATCAAATTGATAAAGAGTATGAAAATCGTCATTATAGAATATATAACCAAATTCTCCAACTATATATGCTAAATCATCTTGCAATCCACCATATCCTTTATCACTAGTAAAAACTTCTTTATAATCAACTTCAAAAGCATCGGGTTGATAAAGTTGTACATTTTCATCTCTAGTTTTAAGTGCAGCACTGATATCAAACATAAACATACTATGTTGAGTATGTACTAATAGATAATATCCAATACCAACAAGATTAGTAATTATTCCTTTATTTTCAGTAATATTTTTATAACCTTCAATAGGAAATACTCTCCAAGTATTAACTTCACTTTCATCTTGAATAATATTACTACGTCTTATAGTTTTATCAAAACGAGTAATATTAATAATATCATTACGATATTGAGTTAATAACTTAGGAACAAATTGGTCAACATTACCAATAGGGTCTTTAAATAAATCAACACTATTTTTAGGTTCTACAAACGTACCAAATGCAACACTTTTTGTATCAGTTTCTTCTTTAATACTAAATGCTATTTTACTAGGTTCGTTATTAAAACATTTACTTTCAAAGAATTTATCACTATAAAGAGGAAATTGAATATATTCAACAAAAGGTTTATCAAACCAACAAGGATGTGTACCATCAATATAATAATAAGGAGTATTATCAGACGAATATAATCTATAATCTCCTTCATTCATAATAACTCTATTATCATTATATACTAATACTCCATCGTATGTCATTCTACCATTATATCCATGTTCAATAGAATATGTTCCACTAGAATAACGAACATCATTAAGTCTTATAAGTTCTTTTTCTTTATTAATATAAATGTTTCTAGTACAATTAAGAACAGTAGCAAGAAACATAGTTTCAGCATCTAAAGAAAGTTCTTTATAATCATCTATTTCTAATGCTGTACCTTTTCCAGCTCTATCATCTGCGATACTATCAGCTACTACTAATTTATAATTATTAATAGGTTTATATACATTTCTACTTATTACTCCTTTAACAGGCATATTATAACTATATGGATAAGTAGTATTAACAACCATATCAACAACATCAGATTTTTCTCTAAACGGTTCAAATGTACATTTACCATCAATACGAATTATATTAAAATCATATTTAATAGTATCATCAATGTCAAATCTACCACTATATAGATAACATTTATCACTAGTATAATTATTAGAAACAAAACCTGGCTTAGCAGCATAATTAGATTCTTGCCATGTAACATTACTAGCTATATTAGCAAAATCTTTTCTAGTTAATAATCCTGTATATCTAGTAATAGGTTCTACTTTTTCATAACTAACAAACCAACCAACATAACCTAATTCTTTTATTTTATTCCAAAGATTATTATCAATATTAACATTAATATAGAACTTATTAAAGGTATCATTCATATTATATACAAAACCTCTAGTATGTTCTCCACCAATAGATTCAGACTTAAATATTAAATCTGGTATTCTAAATAGTTCATCACCATTAATATTTTCATAATAACCAAATTTAGCTTCATTATCATAATTACCATAAATAATTTGATTACTAGTTGGAGTATAGCTACCACTATTTATAACTTGATAAACATATAAATCATTATATTTATCTTTATCTTGATAGTCTATAAAATAATTAGAAATAAGAGTATATAAATCATCTCTATTAGTTGCTTCTAATTCGCCAGCACTATTAAGTAAAATATTAGTTAAAGGATTATTAATAGGTTCAGCAGTATAAACTACAATTTTACTATCAGCAATATATTGTTTAACATTAGAATTAATACTAGATATTGGAATAGTTCCACTAATTACAACCCAATAAGGAATAGTACCAGCAGTACCATTAATCCAATCAACAGTTATTATAGTACAATGAGAATTATCATTTATAACATCATTTATATATTTATCTTTATTAGATAATTTATATCCTCTACTAGCATCACCATACTTATCAACAAAATGAATAAAGAAATTATATACTTCTCCAGGAATAAGAGTATCATTCTTTTTACGTTCATTAAAATCATAAGAAGGATCAATTACACTATGAGTAATTCTCATTTTACAATTATCAATATCAAATTGAGCAGTTCCAAATATTATAACTCCGCTAGTAAATACAGCATCTTCTGTAAATCCAACACCATTATAAGTATAACAAACAATTTTAACTTCACTAGGTAAACTATAACTAGATATATTATTTTCATACTTATAACTAGTAGGAATAATAAAACAATTACATGCTAAATATTCTTTAATATTACCTCCGCCTTTAGAACCTACTTTTATTACAGTATTATAATTAACTTTTAAATATTCATGAGCAGCAATACCTTGAATAACAGTTTCATTAAGAAGAGTTTTAAAAGTACGAAAAGGATATTGATTATTATTAAATAGTTTAGTATAATCAGCTATTTCATAATCTACAGTTCCAGTAAATCCAAGACTAGCCATTTTAAAATAAGGTCCTTTTTCACTAACTGCATGTACAACATTATAACTGTTATAATAAGCATTAACAGATTTATTTCTAAGTTTAATAACAATATCATTAACAGATTCTTCTAATGTTTTACCATCACTCAAAGTTCTATTATCATTATCACTTTTTTCATCATAATTAGCAATATATATTCTATTTTTATAATTAATAATGTTACCAACATTATAATAATTATAATAATCAGTAGTTAAATCTGCTATATTATATTCCACAAGTACATCTCTACTAAACTTAAAAATATTACTATTTAAATCATCAGTTCTAAAAGCTTGCGTACTATCTTTTTTACATATAATAAGTCCTAATTGATAAAGTCCTGAACGACCACCAGTAATACTTACTTCAAAAGTTTGATTACATATATCTTTAGAATCACTAAAAGAATCACTATTTCCATAGCAATATCCATTAGGGTCATCTTTAGGATCATAAACAAACTCTTTACGAAAACAAACTTTATTAATAACTTGTGGAATTATAACATCATTAAAAATAGGAAATCCAATACTATACCATTTAGTATAATTAGTCTTATCTATTTTATATCTAATAAACATAAAATAAAATCCTTTATAAGCAGCTCCACTAACATAATTTAAATTACTAACTGTGGGTAAAGTTACTTGAGGAATAATAGACATTTCAGTATCAGGACTTCCAGAATCTAAATCAATATTAATAGTTTTAAGAGGAACATCAACAGAAGCATCACTTTCGGCAACAGCAATTATAAGATGATTTTTAACATTATATGTATATGTTCCTTTAATCTTACCGCCGTTATATTTCCAATTACTGTTTGCTCTATAACAACTAGAAGATTCTTCATTATATCTATAAATATAAGATTCATTATTATCTACATTAATAACAAATAAAATAAGTTCAGTACTAGTAGGAATAACACCAACTATTTTAAAATTATTAATACCATCTTCATGAATACTATTAGCAATTATACTACAATCTTCAAGCCCTTCTTCATTAACAATCATCCTATCGTCATTACTTATCTTAACATTCTTAGCAGCAACTAAAGAATAAGGAACACAATCTCCAGGATGTTTATTAAGACTAAGTTTCTTTTGTATATTCATAATTATTTAGGAAAAGTAAAGTTATAAAAGAACTCATTCCAACCACTATCATCATCACTTTGTTCATCTAATAAAATACTAGTCTTAATATCTTTCTTCATACTTTCCCATAGATAGAAAGGATTAGTTCCATATTGACTAGCAGAAAGATTAAACACAGGATGTTTATATCCTCTCATAAGCATACGAGCCATACAATAATAAGTAAGACCTTGAATTAATTTACCATTAGCAGGTATAACAGGAATCTCACAATGATAATTATCACTATATTGAGTTTCAATATCTTTATAAACAACTGTTATACAAGTATCATTAAAATTAAGTTCAATAGTATTACCTCCAATAAGAATATAATTATGATTTGACTTATCATATCCTCCACGGGGGGTCTGACAATGAGAATGAACTTCATGCTGACATCTTGGACATTCAGTATTATTATGAACTGTATAAACAACAGGATTACATCCTACTTTACCAGTATCAATAACTTCTCTAGTTCTAGAACCATTAGGACAACAATCATCTGGCATACCAAGATAGTCTTTATTAGTAGCACGCTCCGGACTTTCGTCCTCCGCTTGACCCCCCGTAGAGGATGGAGCAAATTCAGTATCACCACATCTATATTTACTAGTATCAGCTCTAGGTACTTCACAACCATTACTATCATATACTTTAAGACCGTCATCAATAAGACAACATTTACTTTTAGCTATCTTATTAATGACGGTTAGTTTCATTTTCTTATCAACTTTACGAAGAACTTTAAGTTCATTCATAGCATCAACACACCAAGCAGGAACTCTAGGAATCCAATCACTTCCATCAGGATTGAAATCATTATCGAGTTTAGCAATAATATGTTCTATTGTAATAGTTTTATTGTTTGCCATAATTTATAGATTTATCAAGAATAACTCTACCATCAGCATCAAGCATAATACCAATTTCTTTATATATGTCAAGATAAACTTTAATAAAATCAGAATAACTACCTTTAAATATCATTTCATGATTAACAACATAAACAGACTGTTTAGTAGTTCTACGAATTATATTATTCATCTCAAGTTCTTTAATATATCTACGAAGATGAATAAATGAACAAATCTTCTTAGTTTCATCATTTTCTTTAAGTATAATTTTATTAGAATTAAACTTAATAGTTTTAGCAATATAACAAATCAGTTTAATAATAACTACACTTTTTACGTTATTAGTAATATAATTTAGTAAATCAGTACTTATTTGAGCATATCCTCTACGTTCATAAAAACTTTGAATAATTTTTATTCTAGAAGCTTCAGCTTCAACAATATTAATATCTTTAAGTTCTTTTTCAACAAAAAATGGACTAGGAATTACTTCTTCAAGAATAATTTCAGTTTCACGAACTTTACGAGTAACAACAGGACTTTTAAAATTAAATTCAGGCATACCTTTATTTGTTTAATGATTAGTAACTTTATCAGTATAACGAAAATTCGACCTCCGGTGGCGATATTTTAGTTAAAATAAGTGTTAAACTCGCCATGGGTGGCGTAACTTTTTTTTATTTTTTCTTCTAACTTATTGAGTATCAGCGATTAATAAATGTTAACCCTATCTTATATATATACATACAATAGCAATATTAATAAGTTCAGCATTAAAAAGATTAGCAAAATCATTAGTGGATACTCCCCGTGGAGGATGAGTATGATTAGTATTAGCTAGAATTAGTTCAAGATGTATCTCCATCCTCCACGGGGAGTTGAGTGGAGCGAAGCGGAACGTTCAACTACATTACTTTATTTATCACTATATCTAGTTTTATTACCATTATTATGTGCTCCACGTTCATACTTTTGTTGATTAACATTTCTAATATATTTAAATGGAGCATTAGGTTCTCGTTCAAGATAAACAAGAAGTTTACTTCTTAATCCTAATTTAAGATTAAAAATATCATCAACAGTTTTACATTCAGAATTAAGTTGTTTAGCATCTTTACCTCTAAGTTCTCTATTAATATAATTAGCATACTTAAATTTAATAGCACTATAACTATGAGTTCCATTATTAATAAGTTGTATTTCATAAAACTCTTTATTAGTTTTATAAACTACATAAGGAATACCATCATACTTAAGTCCACGAATTTTATATATTTCTGCTTCTTCTTTATCATAAAGTTTAAGACCAGCATTAATAATTTCTTGTTTTTTAAGTCTAGTAGCGTTCCAATCAACATAAGTATCTCTAGGTTTATCTCTATATCTCCAGAAATTAATAACTAAATCACCAATTTCATATTTAAAATGATAAGCATAACCTTCAAGAACACATTTATGAACACCATAACTATAATACCTATGAATGTACTTTTTATAATCAGAAAGACTTAATTCAGAACGTCTTGTAGCAAGTTTAAGAGCAATAATATAATCGTTTGCTTTTTTAGCTAAGTTACAATAACGCAAAAGTTGGAGAAGAACAATACGTCTTTCTCCAACTGTATAACTAAGTTGATTATTAATTAATTGCTCTAACTTATTAATTAATTCAACATTATCATTAAGAAATTGAAACCCATATTCATTAAGATTAATTTTTAAATCATCTTTAATAACTTGATTTTTACTTTTAATATAAGCACGGCAATCAGCTTTCATCTTATTTATAACTTCAAGTTCTTTATTATATTTTGCCATATCGTCATTAGAAGTTTCAATAAACTTTTTATAATAATGACTAATATCTATATCTTTAATCATAATTTATCTAGTTACAAAATTATCAATAGGAGTTTCATTTGTTTGACGAGGAACTTCAATAAGATTACGTTTAAATACAATCTCTTTAAGAGCTCCAATCATATCTTCAGGAATAAGAAATTCATCATCATCGTATTTAGCTTCATCATCAATAGGGTCATAATTTACATCTTTAGCTTTTTCAACAGTTTCGGTAGGAACAAGATAAGGAATTTCAAATGGAGATTCAATAATAATAGAACCTATATTTTGAAACCAATCTTTATTATTACTAAAGAAATAAATGTAACCATTAATATAATCATAAACAGGAAGATTACACATACCTGCAAGATAATGATAAAACTTAGCACTAGCTTCTTTTGCAAATGGTATTTCTATCCCAGTATGTCCGGTAGTTCTAATTGATTGGAAAGGTAAGTTATTAATAAGTCTAACTGGCTTTGGAACTTCTTGTTTAGTACGTTTAATTGCAGGAAGCCCAAGAGTTTGACTATTATATAGGTCACCATCAGGAACATTAATAATAGAAACACGAATACGTTGTTGCAAACCTTTATCAACATATTTATGATTTTCATAACTTTTACGAATTAGTTCATTACGACCATGAAGAATAGCATATCGAAGATTACGTCTAAGAGGAATACTATTAGGATTGCCAACAGCATGAGCAAATTCACTAACTAATTGATTAAGACTAGCCATGTTAAGATTGACTTGCGTTTTCTAATTGATGAACTCTTTCTTCAAGTTCATTAATCTTATTAGAATATGTTTCAACTTTAGTTTTAAGTTCATTAACTGTTTCAGCTAATTCGTTATGTTTTTGTGTTATAACTTTAACATCTTGTTCAAGTTCAGTATTATTAGTATAATCAACAATAGATTTTAATAATTCAATTAATAAATTTCTATCTTTATTAGATATATCACTATTTAAAGAATATATAGTTCTAATAATATCATCTTTAAGTTTATCTTTAGTCATAATATATTATGTTTTAAATTTATTATATTTAATGTTATAATAAACTATTGCAGGAGTAGTATCGAGAAATGCAAAAACAGAAAACAAATTAATTAATCAACTACTCCTAACAACAGTTCCACGTGGACTTATTTAATCAAGTTTAACTGTAGTAAAGAAACCGACACTAGGAAAAAAATTCGACCGAACCCAACGAGAATTAAAGCCACCAGAGCCAGTCCGAGAACCATGATTAGCGCCACCGCCAAGCAGAAGCACACAAGCAGCTTTATCTGTATCTTGCCCATCATTACCTCTTTTCCAATTATAATCAGCTTTTTTATTACTTCCAACTTTATTAGGAATAAAATAAACTCCTCTTTGAAAATCAAATTCAGTAATAAAATTATCAGTATTAGCTTGACATCCAATTAGATAACATTTTTCATTAACATTATCTTTTGTAACATCAGCGTGATTAACTCCTTTTTTAAGAATATAAACATAATTATAATCTTTATCTTTATTGATAATGACTACATCTCTAATAAATGTCCATATATCTCCAAAGAAATTTAGAATACCACGATAAATAGCGGGATAAGTACTTAAATTACTTCCATCTGCATTATAATTTTCTAATTCATAATGGTCGCCATTAGTACTACCATTACCAATATTATGTTCAGCACTCCAATAAGTTTGTACAATAGGATTATTATCATTAAACGCTGTCCATCTTTCCCAATTTAAGTTAGTAACTCCAGCATCAAGACCACCTTGTTTAAATCCATCACTAGTTAAATTAGTATTTAATGCAGCTTGATTATCAAAATTAGCATACTCAATATAACAAAGAGCTTGTAAAGCACAATACTCAAGATAATCAATCATCGTAATCCAATCTCCGCGATTAGCACAAAATTCATTGGCTTTATCGTAATTAATACCGGTTCTAGGTCTACCTTGTAATTTAATAGCATTAACAGAAGAATTTTTATTTCCTCCTAAATATCTAGCATCATCGGATTTAATACAAGCACTAAATACTTCTTCTTTACCATCTTCTCTAGTTCTAGTCATAGTTTTGGTATGACTTATAATAAAAGGATGAACTCTAGTAAATGTTCCATCAATATTAAAATCACTTATCCAAAGTTGATATTTAGTACCAGTATCTTTAACGCACATATAAAACTCTGGAATTCTTACCCCAACATCGCCATCACTTCCATCAAGAGGAGGAATAAAACCATTTTCAAGAGGTTTAGCCCAACCCGTAGGATTAAGGAAATAACTGATTTTCTTTTCATTATAGACACAACCTTTAAGTCTATTTTGAATAGGAAGTTCTCTATGAAATTTAGCATTACCAATTCTGATTATATCATTATCATCTTTAGTCTATTCAATACCATAAGCAGCATTTTCAAAAGTAGGAATAAATGCAACAGAACCCCAAGCTGGATTACCTTGTTCATTAATAATTAAACTATCTCCTTTAGATACTCCATCTAAATTAGGTAGATGTTTAAGTCCTTCTGCAAGTTCATTTAGTATATGCTTGTTAAATCTTAACAAGCCATTATACATTTCTACTAAATTAAAATTCATGTTAAGCTTGTTCTAGAGCATCAACTCGACCATCAAGAGAATTAATATTATTAGTATTTTGATTAACTTTAGTTACAAGTCCTTGAAGAGCAGTAATAGAGCAGTAATTATAGCATCGTTTTTAGTATCATTACTAGATTTCATAGCATTAATTGCAGCAACTATATCTGTATTTGCTTGATTAATAGTAGAATTAACAGTATCAAGTTTATTACCAATAGTAGTTTTCATATTATCAACTGAAGCTTTAATACTATCTAATTTAGCATCAATTTTATCAAAACGATTATTAAGAAGAGTTTGAGTTTCATCTGATTCACTTTTATGTTGATTTTCAAACTCATCAAATTCAGCTTTAACCATTTCATGTAATTCAGTAATCTTTTGACTAATCTCATCAAGATTAACTATAACATTATTTTCTCCAAGCTCATCATGCTCTTTATTACCTGAAACACTAAGTTTAAGATTATTAATAAGTTTATTAATTGCATCTAACTTATAATTAACTCTTTTATCATCTTCCATATCTTTAGAATTTAGTTTATTACAAATATAAATTATATTATTAATAACAAGTAGTTTAACAATATTATTAACATTTTTTAATTAAGCAGTTTTAGAACTATTAATACCTAGATATTTAGTCCAAGTATAATGTTTACGTTTACTAATATAATTAAGATTATCATCATTAATATGAGCTTCTTCTTCAAAACTTACATCTTTATAAGCATCATGTTGTTTAATATGAAATAGTCTTATAATAAGATATTCAACACCATACCATATATAGAAAAAGATATATAACATCTCTTTCATTTGTTCTGTATGAATAGCTTCATGATTAAGTTCTTTGTTACTTAATTCACCTTTAGTAAATATAATACCAAAAAGATTAATAGCTTTATAACCATTAAAAGGAAAATGTTTAGTCTTAATAACTCTCATAACTTTACTATTTTAAATTTTAATATTGTAAATATTTATGTACGTCCATAGAGCCACTTTTTAGGCTCATAACAAGACTTTCATTAAATCATGTACAGTTAATCAGCTAGGCTTAAAACTAGCCAAATTCGGCAAGCTATACTCCCCGTAGAGGATGGAGCAGGCTTGAATTAGTCAATCAAACCTAGCTAATCAATCTCATACAATCTTAACCAATAATATTATCAATATCTTTATAACCAATTCCAAGTTTCTTTAGAATAGGACTAACAACCCAACTCCAAAACACAGGAGCAAGAACAGCACTATTAACAAGCATAATAGTATTATCATACCCAGATGCAATATAAATACCAGCCATAGTAGCAATACTTATTACTAATACACATCGTTTTTGCCAAGTAGGAACTTTATTATCACCATTAAAGTAATCAATAACTTTAATAACAATATAAGTTAGAACATTAACAATAAACATAAATCCAAAATCAAAATTACTAAGGATTCCATCTACAATTACATCAATAAATTTGTCCATACTAAAATTTAGATAAATAAAAAAGGGAACTACTAAATTAAGGTTTAAGTTAAAAAAATAGATTAATACTTGTAGTTTGAACTACATAATCTATAACGCTTAAACCGTTATCTTTGCTTGGTCATTAACATTAATTTAACTTTCAATAGGACTATATATTGTCAACTCACCAATTTTATTAAGTTTAGTATATTTTATTTCACCTATTGAAGTCTTACCATCATCAGCTTTGCCACCTTGTGTACCAACATAACATTGAATAGTTTGTTGTCCTCTAAATTCAGAATTACCTGCAACAAAACCAAATCTAAATTTATAGCTATCAGTATAATTATCATTATAAACAGTATTATCTTCATTTAATAAAACTGTATGATATTCATAACTATAATTATCATCACTAGTTATATTAAGAGTTGGTTTATCAAGAGTTAAAGGAGTACCAGTTGTATTAACTTGATTATTCCAAACTTTATATTTATCATTAGGTTGATTTTCATACCAACAATAACCATCACGATGAATATAACCACCACCATGACGAATTATTTTAATATTATCTAAACCAATAGTTTTATCATTAACAGGATTAATTCTAAAATATTTTACTTCATTATTAGATTTAGCAACTCTTTTAATAACTTCACCATACCAACATTCTTTATAACCACCATGTCCATCAGGCATATTAATAGTTCCATCAGCCAAAGGAAAAATAAACATTCCTCTATTATCAACATCAATTTCATGATTCTTTAATTGCCAAGCATGAACAATAACTCCACCTTTATAAGCAGTACATTCAACAGTAACATGACCTCTACTTAAACTTCCAAACCAATTAGCACAAAGATTCATTTTCATTATATCAGGCATTTTATCTTCAAGGTCAATCATAGATTCAATATTAAACATAACACATTCAGCACCTGAGTTAGTATTATCGCCACCCCAATATAGATAAGGAATTTGACTTAAATTCCAAGACCAACCAACAGCTACATAATTTAAACTATTAATAGGAGAATTAACATAATATGATTTAGTATCCAAATCTCGACCATCATCACTACCCCAAATATATCTAAGTTGGACACTAGTAAAATCACTAAAATGAATAACAGAAGTAGGCCAAATATGATTAGTACCATCATAAACATGAGCAATATTAGTTTGACCTACTGTTCTCTTTCTAAGAGGTTGAGCAACTCCTCCTTGACGTCCAAGATTTAAACTCATTATTCATCAATAATATTATAAGTCATTCCAGCAACTGGGGTAATAGTTGCATATTGGGTAGCAGTTCCTGTCCAAATTGGAAGACTAAGTTTATTACTATTTGCACTAGGCATAGTCATATTAACTCCACATCCATCGTTAATAGCTTTTTGAATCTTATCAAGATTAACACTTTGAGTAATAGTTTGATTTATTTCTTCTTTAAAACTATTAAATGTATCATTAGTAACATAACCACCAAGTAAATTATTAACTTCTTGTTTACTATAAGTTTCACTTTTAGTATAGTAATTATTAAACATGTTATTAATTTCTTCTTTGGTATATCCCTCCATAGCAGAAGTATCACCCATTACTCTCCATTCAGTACCATTCCAATAACAAATCTTTCCACCACGATATTCAATTTGACCAACAGCCCAATTACTACAAATAACATTAGGAAGATATTCAGATTCTTTACCAACCATACCTGTAAGTTTACATTTGTTCAAATCAATAGTACCATTCTCAATAATACCACCTTCAAATACAAGTTCACAACCAACAGGCATTGTAATAGTTTTACCACTTAAATCAAAAGCATAACGAATAATATAACGAGTATTTTCTTCGTTAACCATATCTTGAGTAAGAACAGCTTTATAATTAAGATAAATATTATTCTTAACTTGAACTAGATTTTCTTCATTAAAATAATATTTAATATTATCTACTGAATTAACATATATAATACCAAGTCTTGGACGTTCATCAGAAAGACAAGTATTATAAATATTATAATCTTCACTATTTCCATAAACAGGAGTGTTGACCCCCCGTAGAGGATGAACTCTATCAGTAGGTTCTACAATAGTCCATCTAGTATAATAATTATAAAAACCAACTCCATCATGAATAGTCTTAACTCTAAGAACAAATAATTTATGATATGTATCATAATAAATACCAGCAGTATTACCTAAATCTGTTCTAATAATTTCATATTTATCAGTATTAAGAATTATTTGTCCATATTGTTCACAATAAGTATCATCAAGAAAACCATCAAATAAAAGCTGTTCTGCATTACTAGCATCATCCTCCACGGGGAGTAAGACCTTGCGAACTATTTTATATCCTTTACCACTTTTATATTCAGGTTCATAAGGTCTATCTTTAAGACTAAGACGATTAACATTACAACAACCCGGACTTAATCTTATAGTAATATCTTCTTCGTCAGGATAATTAATAATATTAACTTTACCATTTCCTGCAATCATTTGTTTAAGAGCTTCATTAAGCATATCCCAATCAATAGTTCCATCAGCAATTGGAATCTTAGCACCATTCTCTTCAAGATACTTCTCACTAAGAATTTTAGTCCAATTATCATCAGAAACCCAACTAGTTTCAACACCAGCTTGAAGATTACTACCTATATAACTTTCAGTTACAGAAAGATTATGTTCAGCATCATAATAACTAATAGTAAGACTATTACGTCTAAAAATAGCAGGAACAGCTTTACGAGTATTAACTCTAGTTCCTTGATATGGAATCCATAAATGATTAAACCTAGAAAGAACAACAGTTAAATCATTATTTGTATCTTTGTCAAGAATATTTTGAAGATAAGTAATAGGAAATACTTTATCATAACTATTCTGACCTAGTTTTTCATATAGTTGTTTATTGTTCATAATTATGTGATTAATTTAAATAACTTTAATAAGTAAATAAACAATATAAGCATTAGCAATATTGTTATATTAAATAGTATTTTCATCATGGTTCAATTAAAACTCTTACATTAAATACTGTACTATTAGAAGTCATAGTAAATTGGCATAATATAGTAAATGAAGAAGTAGTTGTATTAGCAGTAACACTAATAATATTATTACTATTAGATACAGAAACATTATTCATAGGTGTACTAACACTACTTAAAGTACAAGTATATTTACTGCCACCACCATCTTTATTTTCAAACCAAAATTGCAATTTACCAGTGTTCATTATAGAAATATTAGTAGGAATATATACATAAACAATAATAGGAGTTTTCTTAATATTATTATAACTTGCTTCTTGTCTATATATTGAATCTACATTTTCACTATCTAAATAAATAGGTAATGCAATATTTTGACTAGTAAAATAATCATTTTTAATAACAAGTCTACCACGTATGAGATTTGCTCTTTGTGTTCCTTTTATAATAACATTATGATTTAACCAATTCCATTCAATTTTATATTCTCTTGCTGTATCAGAATTATTTGCAGAAAGTTTAAATGTTATTATAATCATGCTATCATAATTAAAGGCATTTGCAACAGATACATCACAATTAACTTTATTTGTTACATTTACATCCTCCGGATTATAATATACAATTTCAGTTCTGCCTGAACCAGCAACACCATTCCAAGTCCAAGGTTGAGTTGTATATAACCTATAATAAACACTTATAGATATAGTATTAGCATCAGCAACTTTATCAATTTCATTAGTATAAGGATAACCTGTAAAATCTAATCCACTTCCATCAGGATTAGTATCATAATATTTAGTATGATATACTTTAGCACCATAAGACTTAGCACCAGCAGATTGTGTAATATTAATAGATTTACTAACTCCACTATAAGTAGCAGTAACAGTTGTACTTCTACTTGTTGTAGTAGTTCTATTATCATAAGTAAGTTTACTACCGCTAGTAGTACCGCTTAATGTGCCATCTCCAGATTTACTTAATGTAGGACTACCATTTTCAGTTTCAGAAAAATTTTGTCCAACTCCATTCCAAGTATATTGTCTACTACGAACAGCACTACAAGTAATAGTAGAACTACCTCCAGCAGCAGCAATATTAGTAGGACTAGCAGAAATATTTACTGACCATGCTCCCCAACTACCATAAACTTTACTACCTGCTCTTTGTTCAATATCGCAAAAATTAATAGCACCATTATAATTTGCAGTAACTCTAGTTCTTCTAACACTTGTACTAGTATTATTACTATAACTTAAAGTACTACCACTTAAAGTTCCACCACCACTTCCTGCACTAAGACTTGGAGTAGCATTTTCTGTTTCAGTTCCACCTGAACCTGCAACACCATTCCAAGTCCAAGTACGAGAACGAGAAGCACCATAATAAATAGTAACAGAACCGCCTGATGCCGCAACAGTATAACTACTAGCATTACAATATACAGACCAACTAGACCAACTACCATATGATTTACTACCAGCAGATTGACTAATAGTTATATCTTTAGTTGCACTATCAATAGTTGCTCTAAATACAGAACTACGGGAACTAGTAGAAGTATTATTACCATAACTAACAGTAGAACCACTTAAAGAAGCAGCACCATTAACTTTACTTAATGTAGGAGCGCCACTAGCATTTTCAGTATAAGTTGTTCCTGTACCATTCCATTGCCAAGTACGACTTCTAGTAGCAGAAGTAGATAATGTAGCATTTCCACCAGCAGCAGCAATAGTTGTTACATTAGCACTTAAACTAATAGACCATGCTCCCCAACTACTATAAGTTTTAGCACCAGCATTTTGAGTTACAGTAGTATCTTTAGTTACAGAATCCATTGTAGCTCTAATAACTGTACTTCTAGCACTTGTAGAAGTATTATTATCATAAGTTACTTTATTACTAGCAAAAGAACCAGCACCACTAACTTTACTAAGAGTAGGAGTTCCAGTTCCTGTTTCAGTTCCACCACTTCCACTAACTCCGTTCCATGTCCAAGTTCTTGTTCTACTTGCAGAAGTAGTTATATTTGAACTACCTCCACTAGCAGCAACATTTCCACTATTAGAAATATTAACTGTCCATGCAGACCAAGCACTATATTGTTTAGCTCCAGCAGATTGACTAATAGTTATATCTTTAGTAGTTGAATCAATAGTAGCACGAATAACAGTTGATTTACCGCTTGTACTAGTATTATTTCCATAAGTAACTTTAGGACTAGTCCAATTACCACTTCCACTAACTTTACTTAATGCAGGACTTCCATTTCCAGTTTCTGTACCACCAGAACCGGCAACACCATTCCATGTATAACTTCTAGTTCTACTAGCACTAGTTGATATAGTAGCTGTTCCACCTGTTGCTCCAATACTAGTTTTATCGGCACTAATATTAATTGTCCAAGCCGACCAATTACCATATACTTTAGCACCAGCGGATTGTGTTATAGTAATAGATTTAGAAACACTATTGCTAGTAGCAGTAATAGTTATACTACGACTATTTGTTGTAGTATTGTTACTAGCAGTAACAGTTTTACCACTTAAAGTAAATCCACCAGCACTACCACTAAGTGTAGGTGTAGCAGTTTCTGTATCAGTATGTGTAGTACCAACTCCATTCCAAGTCCAAGTACGAGAACGACTAGCATTAGTAGTTATCGTAGATGAACCACCACTTGCAGCTATCGTTTGCGCGCTTGCCGAGATAGAAACAGTCCAAGCAGACCACGCTGAATACACTTTTGAGCCTGCCTGTTGTGTTATCGTAACCGTTTTGGACAATCCTACATAACTAGCTGTAAGTGTCGCTGAACGGGCTGAAACGCTTTCGTTTGATGTAAATTTTATTTGATTTCCACTAAGACTAGCACTACCACTAATACTAAGAGTAGGAGTAGCAGTTTCACTATAAACAGTACCAGTGTTATTCCATTTATAAGTTCTACGGGCAACATTAGCAGTAATAGTTCTAGTACCACCTTTAGCTTCAACACTAGTTCCATCAGTTTGTAAATCTAGTACCCAATTAGTATAAACTTTAGCTCCAGCAGCTTGATTTAAAGCAGCACTAACTTCTTTAGTTTGTTTATTTTCTAAAGTAAATATAACAGTTAAAGTACCACTTTTAGCATTAGTAGATTCATTATTAGGTATAGTTAATACATTATTACTTATACTACCTAAAGTAGTAGAACTAGTAAAACTAGCAGTAAGATTAACAACAGTTTCAATCCAAGTTCCAGCATAAGTAGAGCCTTTGGTTATACTCCCCGCGGAGGATGCATAGTCAGTTCTCTTATATCCACTCTTAACAGAACTAGTAGGAAGTTTTAAATCATAAACACCACCAGTATTTGCAATAGCACTATCAACTACTGTTAATGTACTAGTATCATATATACTAGCTTTACTACCTTTAAACGTAACAGTATAACTATCTTTAGCTTCTGTATCATCAATTAATACAACTAACTTACCATTAGTTATAACTCCTTTTTCTATTCCATCAAATAAAACTTTAACTCCATCAGTAGGAAAAGTAACAGTATAAGAAATAAATCTTTGTTCCCATTCTAATTCTACATTATGAGTTATAGGTAAATAACCACCGTTACCACTAATAGTTTGAGATTTATAATGTTCAGCAGTAATATTAGCAGTATAATCAGTCTTAACAGGAATAGTAAATACAAATTTAGTATTATTTTCACTTATAACAGGAGTATAACCATTAATAGTAACAGTTCCGGAAACATTTAATTTAAACGTAATAGTAATTTCAGTATTCTCTGGATAAACAAGTTTAGAACCTTGATATATTTCAAATACATCTATACTACCAAGTTTAATATCATGTATTCCAATATCTCCTTGATATATAGCCATAACTTAAGCATCTGATTTAACTATATAAGTAGTATTGTTATCTTTTTGAGCAATAGCTGCATATTGAGTAGCAGTACCAACCCATATTTTAGGATTAACTATTGGTTCAATAGTAAGATTAGATAATCTATAAAGAGTTTGGTCAACTATTTGAATAGTATTATAAACATAAGAACCATCTTCGGATAAAGCAACATGATGAATTGCCTTACTATTACTCCATTGAATAATTATAATGTTATCTGTATATCTAACATTAAATGTACCATATTTACCATTATGAAATACAGAATTAGGTTTACCAATGGCTGTAACAAATCCAGCAAAATTAGTAAAAATAGAATTAATAGCAGCTAATACTTTTTCTTTACTACCATTATTTGTTAATAATATAGTAATACTTTCAATATCATAAGATTTAATAATTGAATTACTATTTATAGCTACAAAAGTATTAATACTTTTTGTTTCTTCACCACCAACTCTAGCTATACCTTTATCCCAACTTAAATCAATTTTATTAATTCCACCAGCAGAAAAATAAGTAATTGTGGCACTAATATCATTATTGCCTATAACAATTCTATCAAAATTAATTCTACTATTGTTATTATCAATAGCAATAATGCTCCCACCTTTTAATAATATTTCTTTTACTTCGTCAAAAGTTTTATCACAAGTAAATTCCTTTTGTCCATTAGTATATACTCCAGTAGGAACAGTAACAACTACACCATAAACAGGAATAAATCCTTCAGGATTATCTTTTCTTTCATATAATTGTTGATTAATATCTTGCATAACTTTATAAACTTTAAATGGTGGCACTTATTCAGTACCACCATGATTAACATTAAGTTGTTTTCTTTTTAATAACAAGTTCATAACCATCAGGAACTAAAGCCTTAATAGCATCAGCGATTGCTTTATCAACTTCTGCTTTAGTATAAGTTTGTTCTACTGTTGGTACATTATTAAACTTATTATTAATTTCTTCTTTAGTATAAACATTATTACTAAGTTTAGTAATTTGATTAGGTAAAGTTTCATCAAGTTTAACTTTATCAGCAGCAGACATACTACCATTAGCAGTTTTACTAGCATTATTTAAAACAAGGGCAACAGGACTTGGAGTATTATATAAATTTGTATTATTATTTTTAACAGATTTACTATATACAATTTTAAGTCCTTCTGCTGTTTGTTCAACTCTATCTAGTCTACTAACAAGTTCATTAGATAAACTATTAACAGTATTAGTAGTTTTCTTACCTTTACCACCATCATAAGCAGTACCTGTAACTTCACCTAAAGCTAATGTTTCAGATATAACTGAATATTTAGTGCCAGACCAACGATAAGTCTTACCGCTATGTTCAGTATCTTTACTTATATCAACATAAATCTTACCTTTTTCAGGAGTATAATACACAGGAGCATCTTCTATATATTTTTCAGCAAAATGAGTATCATCAATAAAATATCCTTCAAGAACATCATCAACATAACTAGGTAATTGACTTGCTGGGACTTTACCATCTCCATCAAGACTAGCAATACCATTTGCTACACCACGTTTAGCTTCAATAGCTTCATTACAGAATTGAATAATCTTCTCTTTAATAATAGGATAATTATCTATATTACTAAGGATATATTCAACTGTAGATTCAACCTTATTCTCAATAACAACTTTAAGGTTAGGATGATTATTAATATTATCAAAGATATTTTCTATATTACCTTTAATAACATTAAGTAATTCAGTAAAATTATTAATATGTTCAAATATATAAGTAACTCTAGCTTCTACTTTAGTTTCAATAAGATTCTTAAGAATAGGAAATCTATCAATATTATTGAAAATATAATCAACTCTACTATTTACAGCATTATTAATACAAGTAACAAGAGCTGGATAATTATTAATATTAGCAAATATATTCTTAACACAATTACAAACTAAATCAGAAAGAATACCAATAAGTTCAGGATAATTATTAATATTATTAAATATATAATCAACTCGTTCATTAATATTATTCTGAATAGCTTCTTGTAATTCTGGATATTGACCAATATTCTTAAATATATCAACTACTTTATTAACAGTATTAGTAATAATAAGATTCTTAATTGCAGGATAATTATCAATATTATTAAATATGTTGCCAATAGTAGTTTCTACATGAGCATTAATAGCATTAGTTATAAACTGATTAAGAACAGGATAAGAAGAAATATTATTAAAGATAGATTCAGTCCATTGTTTAATATATTGATTAAATATCTCTTTAAGCTCAGGATATTCATTAATATTATTAAATATATCTCTAATAATAATAGGCAAACTTTCAACTGTACTATTCTTAATAATTTCAACTAGTTTAGGATAATTATTAATATTATTAAACACATTAATAACAAAATCATTAATAAAACTAGTAATAATATCAAGAAAGTCTTTATAATCACCTATATTAGTAAATATCTTTTCAAGTGCTTCTGCTAAATCTTTAATAACAGTATCAAAAGACCATCCTTCCCAATTGTCAGGATTAGTCCAAGCTTCATCACTAATATCATCACTATTATATCGTTGAGTCCAATTAACATTAGTTTCATCACGATAAGTAATAATATATCCTTTACGACGATAAATTTTATCAAGTTTATTAACAGTATCAGCAAAAGTACCTTCCCAAGTTAAATAAACACTATTACAAGAAGCAAGTATTCTATCTAGCCTAGTACCAGTTTTACCATCAAATATAGCTTGAATAACAGTTAAAGGATATATATTATATCTAGTATCATTTTCTTCACAATACTTATCTAGTATATGAATTGGCATATTGCCTTCTTTATCACATTGAACTTTACTAGGGTCAAAAGATTGACAATTAGTACCAACAAAAACATTTTCTTCTTCAGCCATAATTACCACGGATTAGAAACACGTTTAATATAATGTAAAGCAATAGTAGGCATAAGTTTATTAATAGCAAGATAATTACCTGTCCATCTATTACCACTTATTTGACTCCAAGTCATTTCACCATTATTACTAATATTAGGTCCAGTCATATACCAATTAGTAGAACGATTAATGCCAAGATTATCAAGTCTATTTCTATCAGTACCATAAGGATAACCATGTTTAACATCACCAGCTAAATCACCTGATATAAATCTCCAGTTACTTGGCGTTATAACTTGATGGTTATTATCACCGGATTTAGTTTTACCAACAGCAACAGCATGTTGATGAAGAGGTAAATCAGTACCACCAATATAAAATGCATATGCACTTATATTACGACCCGGAGCAGCAGGGTCATATGTATCTTTAATATTTTCAAGAACTGTTTTCCAATCAAGATTTCCTTGTTTAGGATTATTATAAATATTAATACCATTAGGTATATAACCCATAACAAAACGTCCTTGTGCAGCAGTATAAACTTCCCAACCATTAGGAGGAGTTGAAGTATCCCAAAGCATAATAGAACCAATAGGAACAACGGCAGCAATCCAAGCTTGAATTTGACTAGCAGCAACTCCACCACCTTGTCCACTTCCACCACCTTGCCCAAATCCTTCTCCAACTAATTTATTTTTAATATCAGTATAGAGAGAATTAAAATCTACATCAAGTCTACTAGGTTTAGTTTCACTGTCTGCAAATTTATTCATAACAAGATATTTACCTGTTCTAGCTTCACCAAGTTGAGTAACAGACATGACATTATGGGTGCCATCACCGCCTGTTCCACCACCACCGCCAAGACCTGCAATAATATCATTAATTTCTTGCTTAGTATAATAATTATTAAGTATAGAATTAATAATATTACGTACTTCTTCTTCGGTTAATCCACCTCCGCCAGAACCTCCACCGGCAGCATTAATAGTAATAGTACCATCAGAGTTTTCAACAAAAGTAATATTAGTACCAGCTTTAATCTTATTTTTAAACATTGATACATAATTACTTTCAAAATATTGTTTATACTCATTACTGATATTACTACCATTTTGATTTATTTTATTAAGAATCTCTTCAATCTTATTATTAATATATTGTTCTAGATTATTAATACTACCTTCTATACTACTATTTAAATCTCCAATCTTATTATAAATATCAGTAAATTTAGCGTTATATTCAGTAATAAGATTATCTATTCTAGTATTAATATTAGAAACTTCTTGTTTAAGATTACTTATCTGTTGGTCATGAAGTTTAAGATGTTCATTAATCTTTCTAAGTTCTTCAAGAAGCCAAGCATAGAACTTTTCCATTTCTTCTCTTAACTTCTCTAAGAAAGCTTCAAATTCAGCACGAGTAAGATATACAGATAAATCAAAACCCATACTTACCCATTTTTCACCATCCCAAAACCAATAAAAATCATTAGTATAAGAACCACCCCAACCAACAATTTCAACTTGTTTATTATCTTCACCTAAATCAAGAGGATGATAAAGTATTTGACCTTTAGCCCAATCACCATCTAAAGATATAGTTTCTTTATCAAACATATCTTCTTGACGATAATTACTAAGAAGTCTACATTTATTTAGTTTAACAGCTCCATCATACATTCTACCACCTCTCCAAAGAATAATACTATTATCTGGAAGTTCAATAGTTTGTCCAGCTAAACAATAATCATATTGAAGTATATAAATAGTATTAGGCTCGTTAATCATATCTTGAGTAAGAGTATTAACACCACTAATCATATTCTTACGAAGATATTTACGAGCCTTTCCACTATAATCATTAACATTATAGTCTTTATCTGCAAATTTAAGAAGATTATCAACAACTGTTAAATCTTCTTCATCAGCTGCATTAGTAATCTGTGAAGCAGTAAACATTTGTTTAACAGATTCACTAAGCATTTCAGGAGTAATCTGACCTTCAAGTATTTGAACAGCATTATCTTCAAAATACTGTTTAAGTACTTGTGCCATATAATTAACTACAACATTACGACGAAGATAATTATCTTGAATATTAATACCAAATTCATCAGCAACTGCGCGTTCTGCAATTGCTCTTGGAAACATACCACTAAATGATTCTACAAATTTAGAACCAATTTCAGAATCAGCTTCAAGATGCCATTTCTTTGCATTAGTAACAGGAGTTATTTCATCAAGAATATAACTCTTTTTAGTTTCAATAACATAAACTTCACAACCTACTCCAATCTGTTCCCAAGTAAGAGCATCTCTATCTTCCATTGTAGATACTACAATTCTAGCAGCTTTAAGACCTCTTTGAACAACAGCAATAAGTTCTAGTATTTCTTTCTTGAAAGTTTCATAATCAATAACTAAATCTTCTCGAAGTTTAGCAATAGGCTGCCAATACTCTTCATTAGATAAAGGAATACCAGCAGGAACAGCTTTACGAGATATATAGCTAGCATAGAAACCGTCATGAACTATACATAGTCTTTCATAAGGTCTATCATTCCATTGACCATTACAAGTAAGACTAACTTTACCAAGTTCTTCTTCTATTGTTTTCATACGTTCTCTAGGTTTACTAAATTCATAGTGTAGACCCCCCGTAGAGGATGGAACACATTCACATTATTCATTATCATAATCAACATCACTAAGACTATAAGTTTCATTATATTCTTTGCCTTCTTCTTTCTTCTCCCAAAGTTTACCAGTTTCAGGGTCAACATAAAATTTAGGAGCATCTCCACAACTAACTATTGCATGAATTTTACCTTCTTCATCAACAGGAAGCGTAATAGAACCACTATGCTGAACTTGTTCACTACCTTCATAAATAATATTAAGTTGACCTTTAATATATTTAAGAAGAGTTTCAGCAAGTTTATCTTGACCAAGTTGATATGCTGCCATAGCAGATTGAAACATATTCCAACAAGTAACAATATTTTTATTATTACCTTTACAAGTAGCAGAACAATCATTAAGCATATCAAGTCCATATTGTGCCATAAGAACTAATAGTTTATGATAAACACAAACATATTTGCTAGGAACAGTCATATAAACATATTGAGGATTAATTTCAACTTGTTCAGTTCCATCAGCTTTTACATAGACACCATTAACATAATTATCATCTATTTGTTCACTCATTCTATCATCAAGTTATTATATGAATTAATAATTGATTTTTGTTCTTCGTCAGAAAGCAATTCTAAGGCTTCTAGTGCTTGAATTAAAATTTGCCCTTGTGTTAGTTTGCACCAATTTTTTTCGTTCAATGGGAAGCCTAATTCTGCTATTCTCACCTGTTTTTCAGCCATGCTTGCGATACGCAATTGCATCTCTTTCGATAGCTGTTTTGGATTATTAATATAACCTCTTATCATAATATCATCTTATTTAAATGCCTTATTAATAATATAAGCAGTATAATCATTAACTCTAATATCAATACGTTTATTAAACGCAAGAATACGTTGATTAGAATCAAGATTTTTATTATAGACAATATTTATAATATCACTATAAATATCTTCTTTCCATTCTTCTTTCATATAATGACTAAGATAATCTTCATCACCACGATACATATTAAGTTTAGAATAAGCATCATAATAAACACTATTAACTAAATGTCTAGCGTTATATTCTATTTGGTCACGATTATTATCAACATTATTAGTAATAATAGTTGAAGCAACAAACTTTGCACATTCCGAAGCTGCATTAACTATAGTAATAGAAATAACAGCTTTAGATTTTTCTCTATCTTTTTCAATAATATCTCTAGTAACTATATTAAGAAGTTTGGCAATATCATCTAAAGGATTTCTTTTGTTATTATCAATTATCTTATTAATTATAAGATAAATAACAATAACAATACCAGGAATAAGACCTTGTTCAAAGGCATTTTGAATTAATTCCATTTTTATAGATACAAGAATAGGGACTATCAGTATCAACACTAATGCTAATACCAATAGCCCCTATTCGATTAATATTACCTAATATTTACCTAATCGAGTCGGGTAATAAGTTATGCTTTTTCTTCAGTAGCAATAGCTTTAAGGATAGTTTCAACAGTTGCAATAGCAGTAGCTCCAGTAGGAAACGCTATTTGTACAATCTGATGAACAACTTCATCTCTAGTTTTCATTTCACGTGGAACAGCAAAACGAAGAGTAAAGATAGTATATCCAGCATCTGCACTATCAGGTTGTTTCAAAGGATTAATAGGATATGCAGGATACAGTTCAGTATAAGTATCACGGTAAGTATATTCAATACCTGCATCAGCAGCAGCCTTATTAGCTAAATCAGTAATATAAGCAGCGTCACCATAAGCAGGTAAACCGTGAGTTGTAACTGTAACAGCTATATCCATTAATTCATCAACTCCAAGAATTTCATAATCAATACCTTTAGACTCAGCAGTTAGAGTGATTTTAGCATCAGAAACAGATGCTTTAATACCATGTCCAACAGTATTATTATTAATTTGGTTAGCTAATTTCTTTGCTACATCATTAGCAGTAGGATTAAGACCAGTATGAATGGTAGCAGTCCAACGATTACGTTCATTGAACTTTAATCCTTTTTTCACAATCATAATAGAATAATCAGAATAAGCATTTACATCTCCGATAGTAAGATTAGCAGAGAAAGTAGTAGCAGCTTGATAAACACCTTTAACAAAAGTAAGATGTTTCTTATAAGCTGGAAGAACTACTGGACCATTTGCTTCACGGCCAAGATTAATGTAAAACTTATCGGTAATCTTAGTACCGTCAGCGTCAATCGTTTCTTTGCCATCAGCAAGATAAGTAAAAGCAACCGCCCCAGCAGCAAGAGGTAATTTCGCTCCATAAGCGACATTGCCCGCTAACAAAAACTGTCTCATTTTTAATTTAATTTAGAGTTTAACTTTGTTTATCAGCTCCATTAGAAGTAGCACCAATACTAGCAAGATAAATCTGCACTGCACGCATAACTATTTCCATATGTAAATAAGGAGGTAAATCACAATTAACCCAATCTTCTTCTCTATCTTCATCAAATTTAACTTTAGCAGGTTCTTTGATATAAAGATATTTAACTAATTGAGGTTTAACTGTATTATTACGTCCAGTATATATATCAACATTGATACCAGATTCATCACCAAATATAGTAACTATCGGAGCATCTTTCGCAGCACGATTACAGAAATCTCTTAGCGTTTGACCTAAATCTTCAGCTTCAATAATTCTACAATCATAAATTGTCTTGCCATTATAACTAACTTGAAAGCCTGTATATAGCATTATTCCGTCGCTATCAATATTAATTTTATAAGGGTCAACTTCTGTTCCACCACCTGTAATATCTCCGCCGTTAACAGTACCCGCTGTGTATAAAGTTCTAAGAGCATTAACAGGACTAATAGAAGCATTTTGTCGAGCAACCTTATCATTATAAGGAACAGGTCCAACGTTTTCTACTATTACATTTCTAGCTTTTTCAATTATAGCAGCATTAAGACAAATATCTATATCTTCCATGAGAATAGCACGAACGGTCTGCATACCCATCTGTTGTGCCAGTTCTCTGAACGTCACGTGCATCTCCCCAATGTTCATAATCAAATGTTTTTAAGTTTATTTTTATAAGCACTAACAAGAGCACTATTAGTAGGATTTTTAAACCATGTAACAGCTTCCTTAACATTAGCACCAATGAACTCACCATCAGGAGTAGTAATATTTTGATTATGAATTGCTCTGATAAATTCTCCACGAGAAATAAGAACCTCAATTAAAGATTTAATAGTAATATCTTTATCATTACAAAGTTTATTAAACTTAGCAGGTTCGTTTGTACTAAATTTATCAAGATGTGATTGTTTATCGACAGTATCCATAGCCATACCGTTAGGAATATTAATATTATTGGCAACACAATATTGAATAAATACAGCATCAAACAAATCACTATTCGTGAGAAGTTTAACATAATTGCCTTTAGCAGAATTAATTTCCTGACGATGTTTAGCAAGACGCTCAGCTTCTCTTTGGTCATCTTTAAAATAAAATCTAATAGATGGGTCAGAATTAATAAGAGCAATATCTTTAGCTACATCTTTATATAATAAACAATGACGATAAATTAGATAATCATCAAGAACAATAGGATAACCATATTTATACTTTTCACTTTCAAGAAGATTTAACTTAGTAATCTTAGCTTCAAGAGCTTCTCTAAGTTCTTTAACTCCTTTACGGTCACTATTCATATAAGCAGTTTCAATAGCTTCTTCTTCGGCTCTAAAACGAAGATAATCTCGTTTACGATTCCAAAAGAAAGAAATATCAAAAGTCTTACCTAGTTCATCAACTGAAACACTAATATTATTAAGATAAGCCTTAACCCGTGAAATAAAGTTTTCATTATTAGGAGCAAGACCAATTAAAGCAGGAAAATAAGATTCAATCTCACCTTTATTAGAAGAAAGAGTACGAGAACTACGAACACAACTACCAATCTTATCCATTCGTTTAGGTAATGTTTTATCATTAACTCTACGATATAATGAATAATTAGTAACTAAATTAATAGTAATAGTTCGTTTTTCAGTATAAGGTTCATCAAGACTTTCATCTCTAAATCCTACTGTATTAGCAGGCTGTTTATCTACTCCATCCTCTACGGGGGGTATAACCTGTTTATCTGTATTTATATTAGAAGCAGCAGGAGTATTTTCTCCTGCTTTATTAGCTTCATTTACTTTGTTAAAATCCATATCTTAAATAGCTTCTTTTAAATGATTATAATACACATTTCAATAAGAACATCTTAGTGGTATTATCTACCTGCAAACCAATAGAGCCTTTAACTTCATAACGAGCCATATCAATTTCAGTAGCTGCATGATTAGTATTAGGCAATCCCCAGCAAGCAGGAATATCAGTCATACCTTCGATAACTTTAGCTTTATAAGCCTGTCCTTTTTGACGTACTATACGAACATTCTGATTACCTTTATAATTACTCATATCAATCAAAGCAGCTTGATGAGAAGTAATAGGCAAACCGGTAGTAGGATGAATCATACCATTTTGCTTAGCAGCTTCAGCATCAGTACCCTTATCGAAATAAGCATTATGAATAACAGTAATGATATATCCATCTGGAGTTTTATACTTATTAAAGTAACGTCCATAAGAAAGACCATCACCATTATCTTGAATCATCTTTTCACCAAGAGGAGTAATAAATCCGTTTTCTTTAGCATCAGTTCTGATAGCCATTTCAAAGTCACGAATAAATCCTTTACCGCCCATAAGAGCTACATTCTTATCGCCATCTTGAGTATCACGGTCAAGAACATCACCAACTGTACGTTCAAGTTTGTTAACAGTCAGAACTTCACCATAAGTATCGTAGTTAGATTCACGACAAATTTCTAACATACCAGCAGTACGAGGAATAGGTTTACCATTATCATGGTCTTTCAAAGGAATAGTACCATCAGGTAAACGGTTATATTCAGACTTCCACAAACGTTCTTCGTTCATTACTCTCATGTGTAAGTTGAACTGTCGCATCTCTTCGTTAATCCAAAGATTAGAAGTACCACCATTATCATTTTGGAATTGATATTGAGTAACAACATTAGCAAGATTACCAGCTATTTCTTTAGAATAACGATAAAACTCAAGTTGAGAAGTCATTCCAGCAGGACCCATAGTATTGCTTCTGTTACCTTTAGAATAAGATTCAGAAACAGTAGGAGCACTCATTGCCCAATACATACCTTTAGCCAACCATTGAGGGTCAACATAAGCATCAGGATTAGGAGAAGTAAGTTTCAAAAGATAAGCATAACCATAAGCAGATTCACCTAAGTCTTTCTGAATACGAACTTGAGTAACACCATCAGGGGCAGTAAGACCATGTTGTTCAATAAACCAATGAGTAGAGAAATGAACTTCAAATTCACTACCATTTTGACCCGGTTTAGTAACAGCAGTATTAAAGTAAGTTACAAAGTCTGTAAACTTCATACGACCCATAGTTTTCCAAGTCCATTGTACAGTAGCAACATCTTTAATACCACGACTACCTTGACCTTCAGTAATAAAACTTAAAGGAAAACGGTCATCATCCATACCATAATTATAAGTCAGAAAACTATTAATTTCTTCTGGCTTTTGAAGCTGAAGATAAGCAATTGATTCTTCATTAGAATAACCTCTATCTTCATAACGAGTTTGTCCAATAACACGTAATGTTTTCATCTACAAATTTACTATTATGTTAATAACCAAAACGCTCATCTTTCAGAGCATCTTTTTTACTGTCAGGTTTAGTTATTTTAATAGCTCCTTTTGTAGATTTACGTTGACTAGCAGTAAGTTTCAACTTTTTAGCTTCTTTATCAGAAACAGCCATTTCTATCAAACTATCATAACCTTTACCTGTATATTTAAGCCAAGCTTTAAGCAGTTCTTCATCGCGTCTTTCAGCAGGAGATAACTTCATTAAATCATTTTCATAACGAGAAAGTCCTTTATCGTCAACTTGATAAACATAATTGAAGAAATCTTCTGGAGTAGTAGAAATTTGTTTACCATTACGTTCAATAATAACAGTTTCAGGAATACGATAACCAGCAATTTGTCGTTTATCAATACATTCTTTAACTCCATTCCAAAATTCCACAAGTTGTTTCTCTTCTTCTGCTTTAACTCGCATAGCTTCTTTAGCATTAGCTTCACGCATTTCGTTATCAGCTTTCTGAAGAGCTTCAAGTTCTTCTTTAGCAACATTGAAAAGTTCATTGCTATCTTTAAGATATTGAATATACTTATCAACATTACCACGACGATTAAATTCCTTAAACGCCTCACGAACAATAGCTTCTTGTTGACTTACATTATTTTCATCTACTTCAATACCGCTTCTATCTCGAAGTTCACCAAAGCCTTCAAATGAATTACCATTTGCAACATAATAATTAAGAAAATCACTAACGATAGGATAATCTTCAAATAATTTATTAACACCAGCTTGAGCAAATTCATCACGTTTTAAATCAATAACGGATTGAATATAACTTGCAACTCCTTGAGGAGTATTTTCAAAAGTAACAGCTTTACCATCTTCTGAAGTAACAGAAACACCTACAAGTTCTTGAATTGATTTAACATCAATAGTATTTTCTTCTTTAGTATCTTCTACTTCAAATTCTTTAAGATAAGCAGCAACTTCATTTTTAGCTTTAAAGATATTACCTTTATCGTCAATAAGATTACCATCTTTATCAACAGTATATTTATTATCTCCATCTTCGATAATAGTACCTTCTTCTAAACCATGTTCAGCATCAGCGTCATTCGCTTTACTAGTAGGCTGACCCCCCGTGGAGGATGAAGATTGGTCATCTTTATTAGCATTAGTCTTACTATTCTCATTTCCATTATTACCACCAGTAATATCATCAATAGGATTACCATCAGCATCTAACTGCCCTGTTTTACCTGTATCAAGGTCTGTAATGTCGTCAGTAGGTTTTCCATCACCATTAGATGTTTCACCATTAAAACCAAAACTATCAAAATTAGGCATAATTCTTTGTTTTTAATTAATTACTATATCACAAATATAAACTATAATAATAATATGAGTTTTACTTGTATCGTTAAAATATGTTCACCTTTAAGCCGATTTGCCGATTAACATACTATTGTTAACTAGGATATTTATTACTGATAACCTATCCTGTCGCTTTCAGAGAAGCCGTGTATGAATTAAATTTTATCATAATGATTAATCTATCACGAAATGAATAAAGTGCTTAAAATGAGCTTAAAATGGCTCATGTGATGTAAATAAAAATGAAAATGGGCTGAACCTACTTTCACAAGCAAGTCCAGCCCTATTATGAACAAAATTTAGAAGTACAGCCGATTATTTACTTTTGCTATCATAACGATTTTTATTCGTTTTTGCAATCTTGACTTTATCATCACTTTCTTTAAGTTTAACAGCTAATTCTTTTTCTTTAAGTTGTGCTTCAACAGAAGTCTTTTGAGCATCTAAACTAAGTTTACTACGTTCAAGATTAAGTCTAGCATTTTCCATGCGTTCTTCAGCTTGACTCTTTTCAGCATCACTAAGACCATTATCAAAACTCATAATATTAGCATTTGCTTTCATAGCTTCAATCTGGCCATCAAGATATTTTTCAACTCTAATTGTTTCTCTATCTTGTTCTGCTTTTCTATCAATCTTAGCAAGTTCAAATTCTTGACGAAGTTGTTCTGTTTGTTGAGAAACACGTTCAACATCAAGTTCATGTTCACGTTGAATGTTTTGATACTTATCAATAAGCTTACTAATTTGAGCAACATTATCTCCACGTATAGCAGCATTAGCCATATCCATATTACCATTCTGAGCAGCACTAAATGCAAGTTGTTTATATTGTTCAAGTTTCTCGCGTTCTTTAACAGAAGTTTTACAAGTAACAATATAATTGGCAAATATATGACTATTAACATCAAGACTTAAATATCTAATATCACCATCTTTAGTTTTATAAGAAGTATTAAGACCATCAATCCAAGCAAGTTTAGTATAATCCATTTCAGCTTGATAATCTCGTTCTCTCATTTTATCAAATATAAATTCAATAATAACAGAACCCATACTTCCACGAATAACTGCTTCATCAGTAACTCCTTTACCAGCACTATTAGCAATCTCACCATAACGTTGTGGAGTCATATCACATTCCATTTTAGCAGTCTGTTCAATCTCTTGAATAAGTTGCCCAAGTTCAGTAATATAATTATTCATACGACTTTCAAGATAACGAACATTTTGTGCTTTAACTAAATTAGCATCATCTTCATCATCAATATAAAGTACACCATCAGCAGCCATACGATATATAGTTTCAGCAGGTTTTTTACCAAGAAGAGATTTAGCAATCATAAGAACATTCATCTTATTTTTAGCAATAGTCATTTCTCTATGATAAGAAACTATATTACGAAATACTTGATAAGGAATAACTGTATCTACAACACTAAATCTTCCAAAACCAGGCAAAAGTTCTGCAATACCATTATAAGGAAGTTTACCATTAATATTGTAAGCAATAGGACGAGCCTTATAAGGATATATACTTGTAGCACGAGAGCCAATTCTAACGCTCTCATAAACTTGTGGACGCCACACCCATTCAATACTAATATCACCACCAGCAGGGTTAAGCTGATAAGTTTCATCAACAATTCTTGTTGTAACAAATGCTCCATTACTATATGTAAGAATACCTTCTTTTATTTCACCTCTCCAAACAGTATGCCAAACTTCAAATAAACCATTATTAGCATCACGAGCCATTATATTAGTGTTCTTAATATGTTGCAAATCATCTTTATTAAATTTACTACATATATCACCAAAATAATACATATATTTATCCCAATTTAAAAGTGCTTTATCGCTAGAAGTAGTAGCACTATATTGATAATATGTATCAAGAGCTTCACGTTCTTTTTCAGAAAGATATTCATAAAATTCATCTATAATTTGTTGTTTAGTCAACATACGACGTTCAGCAAACATATCATAATCTTCTGCAAACATATTATCGTTAGGAACAGGAAAAGCATCTCTAACACTAACAACACGTTTAATTAATTGATTACCTACAACATCTCTATATGTATAACAAGCTCCAAAAGCAACAAATTCAAAATAAGCTCTAGCGTATATAGTAAAAGCATCAGTTAAATCATCAATAACATTAATTAAATCTTGACCTTGAGCACTAATATCATCAATAAAATTTTCATTAAATTCTTTAATAAAAGCTTCAATATCAACAGCTTGTTCAGGATTAAATTGTTCAGGATTATTACCTTCATTAACAAACTGCATATAACTTTCTTGTATCTTCTTAGCAACAGCTTGTTCAGCAAGCATCATAATTTGTTTACCAAGTTCAGCATCTCTAGCAAATACAACTTCTGGATTATTAGCCCCAACAATAAAATCATGTGGATTTTTAATATATTCACCAATATATCTTCTAATAATACCTTTCATCATATCATAATTACGCATAGTAGCTGGAAAACGAGTAAGATTTTCATCTTTCTCATTATAAGGATTAAGAGTTTTTCTATAATATTCTCTAGGAATATTACCAAGAAGTATATTAAACTTTTCTTCTACATTAAAATCAGCTTTACAAGCAATACCAGCTTCTATAACATAATCACAACATTTAGCATACCAATCAACTTCTTGTTTTTCAGCATAACTAACGTGCTGATTAGGAAAATCGAGTCTACCAAAATTATACATATTTTTATTTGTTTAATCTTAAAACCATTGTCTATTAAAAATATCTGTTTTATCATTATCTTCTGTAACTTTCTTACGACTAGCAAGTTCTCGTTTACATTTAATATCAATAGACTTCCAATATATACCTAAAAGTATAAGACTAGATATACGGTCAAAGTTACCTTCGGCATTAAACTTTTTAAGTTCAAGAATTGTTTGATAATCAAGAAATCTTTCAAAAACATAAATATCTTCTCCAAATTCATTCTTACCAATAACTTCATATAAGAACTCTTTAAGTAGACGAAGACCATCTAGTTTCTTAGCTCCACTACCAATATTATAACCATAACTAGTACTAACTTTTTCTTTAACAGTAGAATCCCAAACATATAAAGGTTCATAACCTAGATATTTAGTAGCTTTCCACTTACGAAAATTAGAAACAGTTTCACCACGATTTATTTCTACAAGTCCAGTACCAATACAATTATACCATTTACATAAACGATAAAACTTTTCATCAGCTTCTTCTAGTCTTTCAGTACGTCCATAATATGAAGCACATAATTTAGGTTTAAATCCATTACGTTCTCTAGGCATTTCAATAACAAATATACTATTATGAGAATGTCTATCAGTAATTTCTTTTTTATCTTTATCAATACCAACAGGATCATAAACTGCAACATAAGTACCGGGAAGAATACTTCTTACAAGTCTATCGTTAATATATGTTTCTTCATATTCAGGAGCAAACCAAACTCTTATACAACCATGAGGGTCTTCGTTACCACGTCTAGGAACTCCTTGAATATAATCATAAGTTTTCATATCAGGATTTTCAATTCTTATACGAGCATTAGATTTAAAATAAATCTTTTTAGTTCCATCTTCAAATAGTTCACCATCAGTATAAAACTTATAACTATTATCAATTCGAAGTTTATCTTCAAACTTATTAAGAGCTTCACTACTAAATATATTTTCACTAGCACTACTAAAAGATTCAGCAGGAAATAAAGCACGCTGACCAAGATAATTAAGATATTCTGCAAAAGTCTTAGCAGTCTTTTTCTTTTCAACTCTTTCTCGTGCAGCAAGTTGAAGTCCTATTCGTAGATTACTATTTCCATCTTCATCAAATCCTTTAACTCCATCTATTTCTCCTTCAAGACCCCAAGCATAAGATTTAAAAAATCCACAAACTTCATTACGAGCATCATTATCAAAAACATTTTCAAAAGCCATAAATCCAAATGCTCTAGGATTATAAAAGTTTTGTTCAAATATTTGCATATTAGCAGCAGTAGCAGTTCCCCAAGCCATAAGAGTACCAGTAGTACGAGTACCAACAGTCATTGTAGGTTCAGTTACATTCATAAACTCATCAAAGTTCTGCATTGTAGATAGCTCTTCAACTTTAATTGTAACAGCATCTTTACCAATAGCACAGTCAGGATTATTATTAGCACTAACACTTAAAAGAGAACTAGACCAACTATCATCAGCTTCAACTCCATTTTTCATACGATAACCAAGTTTAAAACTATCAGTAATAGGACTATATATACCTCTTTTAAATGGAGTCTTTTCTTCAAAGAACTTTAAGTTATTAACAGCAAAATCACTTAAACCTCCTTGTTTAATTAAATACTTATTATCAGCTGCAACATGAATAACAACTTTATGTTTAGATAAGTTAACTTCATTAGAACTATCAGCAGCCATAATATAAGAAAAACCTCCACGTCGAGTTTTATCAATAATAAGATGTAAACCATTACGTCTACAAAATTCTATAATTTGCCAAGTCCAAAATTGAGCATCAATAAAACTAGGAAAACTATAAATTTTTTTAGCAGTAGCTCCATGTTCAGTAACAATAACAGATGATTCATCTGTACGTTCCATACGAGTATAATTAAGAAAATTATAATGACCACCTGTTATCCAAACATCTTCTATACTTCCATCCGGATTTTGCCAACAAGGAGCAGAAAAACCATTACGTCGTCTATCACATTCTCTACGTCTAAATTGTCTATGAGGAATACTATCAACTTTAAATTGAGTATATTTACCTGTGGCTTGATATGTTCTAGCAGCTTCATTAAAAAGTTCAGTATTAACAAATTTGCCAGGTCTAATATTTAAAAGAAAGCCACCACTATCTCCAATTAAAAAGTTATTATGAGGGTCATACCATCCACAATCACTAGCTTTCTTATACTTTTTCTCTTTATCAGGTTCTTCAATGTATTCTAGAAAAGGATATTTACCATCAGCCATAATATTTTATTTAACTAGTAAACAAACAACAAAAGCGATAGCGCAAACAGCACCACCGCTTACCAAATATCTATTCTTACGTTTAATACGTTCAATAGACTTATTTAAATTATCATTTACTTTATTACTATTATCAAGATTATTTTGTAAAATTTCAACTTCTTTATAAAGAGCATTATATTTAATCTTATGGAGATTAATTATACTATCTTGTTCGTTAATAATATCTTTATAAAGTTTAGCTTTAATAATTTTAGTATTAGCAATCTTAATCATATTAATAGGAACAAGAACAGTTGTATCAGTAGTGTTGACTCCCCGTGGAGGATGCACTACATTATCAATCTCACTCTGACACCAACTTCTTGAATAACTCCCAAGTAGCACTGTCATTAAGACTAATAACTTTATCTTCAATATCTTTTTCATGTTCTTTAAGTTTATAAACTATACTTTCTCTTTCAGTTATAACTAACTGTATAGAATCAATCCGAACATGATTAATAGCGGTGTCACTTTTATTATATGAATTGGCTTCTACACTAAAACGACTTATTGATAAATACAAAGTTAAACACAAATTGATAATCGCTATTATAAATATTGCTATCAACATCTTCTTCATAATTCTATACAGTATTAAGTTAATCTTTTATTTCTATAAGTTTATTAAGTAAATCAAGATTCCATCTACCAGTTTCTTTAAGTCCAAGAACTCTTTGAGCCATCTTGATAGCTGCAACTTGACCACAATTCACGTTAGTATCAAATAATTGTTCAGCAACTCTCTGACTATTAAAATCATCAAGTTCAAATACATCCCAATAACCTATTTTATACTTTTCCCAAACAAGTTTCTGAAGCTGAACATCATTATCAAGCTTAGACTTAAACTCTTTACTACCAACAGTATAATGTTTCTTATAAGAATCAATCATAGTCCAACCTTGCCAAGTAGGATTATATTTACGACTGATACCTCTATAAGTTTCTCCACCAGCATCATCTTTATCGTTTACATAACCACCTTCTTTAATAAATAGTTTTTTAAAAGCATCTCCAAAGTAAGCCATAATTTAATTTATATAAGGATTAGTACAATATCTAAAACAATCAACAGCGTCATAATATTCATCTTCATCAAATTCTTTAATTGTAACCCAAAACCAAAGAACTTTAATTTGAACTTTATAAATCACAAATTCAAAGTCATCACCAATATGATGTTCATCGCCAATTAATCTTATATTTTTTCTACGATTAATAATATACATAATACTTTATTCTTCAAGAGTTCTACGAATCCAACCTCTAAGATATTTGATATTATTTCCTTTACCTGCAATATCATTATAATATCTAATACGCTCAAGTTTATATTTAGCTACAAAATAATCAGCACTAATTGTAGTATCAGATTTATAAGCGTTAAGAGAATCTTGAGTTCTACGAAGCAATTCTTTAGTTAGAACTAATTCATTAATAGCAGTAGAATCAGTAACAGGAACATAACGAATTTCAGGAACTGGAGTAATACGTTTAATATATCCACTAGATAAACAAATAGCAAATATAACTAAAACAATAAAACCAATAATTACTCCAATTAAATTGTCTTTATTTAATTTCATATAGCAAGTTTAAATTGAGTTTGAACACCACTAGCTTTAATTTGTAATTCTCTATCTTTAAGAACTTTATTAATATCATCCCGCAGATAATTCATAGTAAAAAATTTAGTAGTTTCAACAGGATTTTCTTTAATATGATAAAGACCATCAGAAAATCTTTTTGGCATACCATATTCATTAAGTTCAAAATCACTATCAATATGACATAACCAAATACCTTTAATAGTTAAACCAAGTATATATTCAACAGCAAAAGCATACATACTAAGTTGAAGATTATATATAGCACCATTACAATTAGGAAGATGATTAAGAGGAGCTAAAAGTCGTTCATCTTTATCAACCCAAACATTAGTTTGTTGTGCAGGTTTAACTGTTTTATCTTTCTTATAATAACCACTACTAAATTTTAATCCACCACGATTAGTTTTCCAATCACCTACAACAGCACAATTAGTATCTTCATTAACTAGAAGAATATCAATAGTTCCACTAATTAACCAATCTATAAGAAACATACCAATTTCACTATAAATCTTATATCCTCTTTCAGTGTACATTTTAAACGCATCATAAATAAGAGGATAACGATTATCTGTAAGTTCAATAAAATCTTTAAGATTAAGAAGTTTATAATTAGCACCAAAATTTGGAATATCAGCAATAGTAACCATTACACCATCTTCTCGTTTATCAAGATAATTAATAGCTTGTTGAAACATAGATGCTCCTTTAACACCATCTTCAAGACCATTGTGAGTATTAGTTCCACGTTCACAAGCTTCTTTAGTAATAGTTGACCATTGTTCTTCTAGTTTCTTCTCACTTATTCCTAGTTCTTTAGACTTCTTTCTCAACCAATAGTTCTTATCGAACTTTGGAGCATAATTATGAAGGATAGTAGTAGTTGAAATATAATCATTACCTAGACTATCATTATATTTATGTTCTTCTTCATGAAAAATAAGTCTAATATCATTATATCTTTTATCTCTAAGTTCCATATTATTAATACCATTAAGTTCAACACTAGTTTGGACCCGCTTCGGCACTACGTGCCTGCGCTAGACTCCCCGTGGAGGATGAAGTAGATTAGCATCAGCTTATTCCTCAATCATACTACTAGTAATTTCAACTCCACCTCTACCAGCAACATTCTCTTGTTCATACAGAAGATTTTCTTCAGCTACATTAAGAGCTTTAATCGTGTTTGGAAACTGATTAGCTAAATCATTAATTTGTTTCATATAACCAATAACAACTGGAACATCTTCTAGACTAGCACCATCAGATAACTTGTCATTCAGCAACTCATTTAATTTGCTAGCAGCTAAAGCAACATTATGAATACCACGCTTAATATTAAGTACAGCTTCCATACCAGCTCCAGCTTTTTGATTATAATATCTTTTAATAAGTTTCCAAACAAGAATATCAGGTTGATAATTTTTAGGTAAATCAAAGTTTTCAATAGCTTTCTTAAGAGCTTCTTTTTCACTAAGACCTTCTTGTAGACACGGACCTTTAGGGTCACCAAGATAATAAATAACTCCAACTTCTTTAATATACATCTCTTTATTAGGAGATTTATCTCTAGTATAAAGAAGACTAACATCTCTATCAAGAAGTTGTTTAAGTGTAGGAGCTTTTGGCATACCAGTTTCATCTATGGTCAGCATCCAATCCAATTCCAAACCGTTCATATATTTCTTCTACTTCTTCATCAAATTCAATAATTTCAAGTTTACCCATAGCATATAGCCAAAGATTAGCATAAGCAGCATTATGTTTTTTACTTAGTTTAATCCAAATAGGAAGAAGTTTCTTTTTAAACTTAAGTTCAGTCTTAATCTTTTCTTCTTCTTCATAATGTTTTTGCTTTTCTTCTTCCATAACTTTAGCAGTATATTCTTTATACTCTTCTCTAGTCATAGTTTTTCTAGCTTCTTTAAAGTCTTTATAATGACTAATAAGTTTGGAACGATACCAATTCTTTTGAATAGTACCAATATGAGGAATAGCAACACATTTATCTTTTCGTATATTAATACTAGCTTCTTTTTCAAGACTTTCAATAATAGATTTACAAAGTATTCTATCATCACCTTGAAATCCAATATCATCTAATATATTATTTATATCTTTATAAATAAGAATATAATCATCATCAAAATCTTCATGAGAACTAGTATTAGCAATATTAAAACTAGTATTAGTCTTAAAATCCATAATTGAAAGTTTAAGAACTCTTCTTAGATTACTACTATAAACAAAAACACAAGTACCTATAATTTTAAATTATACATAAGTAGTTCTAAGAAGAGTTCGATTATTTAGACGAAATGGCTAATTAGCTTTTTCAACAGAATGATAAATAAAAGGATTAATAGCTTTATGTTTATTAGTAATAGCAGCTCTTAAATCATTAATAGCTATAATTTTAAATTCAACAAACCAAACTTTTTGTCCTTTAGTATATCCTTGATTTTGTCCAAAAGTACCAACAGTAATAGAACGAGTTAGTTCAGTATCATTAGTAATATACTTATTAACAAATTGAGGACTAAGAACATTATGTTTAAGATAAAGATGATAGCCACGTTCAAGAGTAGAACGGTCAATAATAATCTTATCCATTTGATTCATACCAATAAGTTCAGCATCTTCTTTACTAATCTTAGCAATAATTGGCATAACCTCAACTGTATTAACTTTATTATTAATAACACTAAACAAACTTTCATTTTGGCAAAGAGCAACAACACAATAATGTTTAGCAACAACTACATTAGTAAGAACAGCGTCAAGTGCTTCACTTGTTATTTCGCTAATGTCAGTAGGTATTTGAATACCAAAATCTTTAAATTTACTTTCAACTTTAATCATAATACTAAATTATTTAGTTTTAATAATATTATCAATACCAATATTTCCAAGTTTAAGTTTGCTAGGAACTTTAACTTCTTTTTTATTCCTTTCTCCACTATGAAATTCTCTAGTGTATTTAGGTTTAGTTTCACTTTTATCTTTACCCATAACTTAATTGTTTTTAGCAAATGTAGGAGTTTGAATGAATCTACCAAGAGAAAAACTATTTTTAACATTTCAATCGTAGAGGATTATATGATTATAAATATGCAAGTCATACTCCCCGTGGAGGATGGAGATGAGTTAAACTTAACCATATTAGTATTAATGATATTAATAGAGATAATGATAATGATTAACTTGATATGATTGATACTGATTATATCCATCCTCCACGGGGAGTCTAGCGGAGAGCGAAGCTCGAAGCGGGTCACAGCGAATCTATATAATATATCTATATAATATATCTTTATAGTAATTATAATACATTGATTATCAATAAGTTATAATACATATTATGTATCATGCTGAATACCTAATTCCCCATCAGTATGCAAATTAAGTGGCAAAAATGACTACCTTTTTGCACGAAAGTTGTTCCATCTATGGAATACATTTCGCTAATTTCCTAGAGTAATATATTTTTATGTTAAACTTAATAATATTATTGTTATGACTTTTAAAGAAGATTTTAAACCTAGTCGAGTTTATAATAAACTTGTTATTGATGCTATTAATAAAGATATAGCTAATGATAGAAGTATTATTATACCTAATACTTTTGATATTGATGTTAAAAATAATAATAAAAAATATCTATGTGGTACTGGACGTATGGAATGTTTTGATACAGGTAAAATTATTAAAAGATATTATTCTAATGTTGGTATTAATGCTTGGAGAGAAATAGTTGAATTAAGAAGTATAATTCTTCATGAACTTTTTTATTTTATTAATTATACTATTTGTTTTAATTCTAATGTTGTTAAAATTAGTAAGGATTTATTTGATGCTGTTTGTAGGAATGGAATTAGAAGTGGATGTAATAAACGAGATTTTGCTAATGCTATTGTTACATTAGAAAAACTTAATATTATTCGTAGAACAGATAAACGTAGTATGTTTGAAGTTAATCCTAGAGTTATATTTAAAGGTGATATTAATAAATTTCATGAAATTATTACTAAAGGTAAACTTGATGATTCTAAAATAAAACTTGATAATAATGTTAATTATATAGATAGAATAGGATTAGTTAAAGATGATAATTGTATTATAATTAAAAATAAACAAGTATATAAAAGTGAACTTGATTATTTATATGATGATAATGAGAATAATGTAGATAAAGCAAATAATGAAAATAATGAAACTGAAATAATTGAAGCAGAAGAAGTTGATACTGGTAAAATTGATTGGGATTGGTAATGATGATAAAGATGAAAATGATAGTATTGAAAAAGAAAGTTATAAATATAATGAAGATAAATGTAATAATAAGGATAATAATGATGATGATAATAATAATGATAATGATGATGATAGTGATAGTGATAATAATGATAATGATAGTGATTGAAAATGATGATGATTGAAAATGATGATGATGATGATGATAATAATAATAAGGATAAGGATGATAATAATAAGGATAAGGATGATAATAATAATGATGATAATGACGACGATGACGACGATGACGATGATGACGATGACGATGATGACGATGATGACGATGATAGTGATAAGGATGATAATAATAATAATAATAATAATGATAATAATAATGATGATGATTGAAAATAGTGATAATAATAGTGATAATAATAGTGATAATAATAGTGATAATGATGATAATAATAATAATGATAATAATGATTGAAAATAATAATAATGATGATGATAAGGATGATGATGATGATAGTTATAATAATGATAGTTATAATAATGATGATAGTTATAATAATGATGATTGAAAAATTGAATGTATTAATGTGATAGTGGGGCTAGTGAGTATAACCCCCGGTCATGTTAAACTTGATTGACTACCCCCGCCTAAAGTTGATAGAGTTAATGATGATCCTGCTCATTATCAACATTAAATATATTGAGATTATTCATCTCATTACATTACTAATTATTAATACCAATCATTATGAGAACAAACAAACCATTGTTGTTAGTTGCCATCATACTGATGATGCCAGCTATCATACTAGCATTGAAAGTAGAGCCAACTAGTGATGAACAGATTACTGCTGTTGTATTTGGAATACTATCGGCTATTGTTAGTTATCTTAGTAGAGATTAATCTCTACTAGATGATGTTGCTCATTATCAACATTAAATACTTTGCAGTTGAAACGAAACAACTGTCAGTAATGCTACTGATTAGCGTAATTAAATACTTAATAGTCGTGCCAGACGTTAAAGATTTTGCACAAGCTGCACAAGGTGCTGCTGCTGCTCCCGAGAATGTTAATGCAGATAATAAAACTGCTAGTGTTAACCAACCTGTTCAAGCTACTGTTGATGCAGATAACCAAAATTCTGCGCAAGTGGAAACTATTGATGATGTTGTTAGACGCATCTGTACTGATGGTCATAGTTATGTAATGACTACTGTCATTACTAATATTGATTGTCAAGAACGTACAGGTCGTAATGGCAATTCTTATCTCAATGCGTTTGTTACTATTGCTAGTCCTGTCAAAGGTGCTCAAAGTATGCCTGATGGTACACATCGAATGGGTATGCTTGGTGCTATTCAGATGCCATTCAATCAGATACTGCTTGTAATGCGCAAAGACAAGTTCTACGGTAGATTTGTCAACTATGTTGGCGAAGCTGCTGAAGCTGGTTTTGCTAGTATGTATCTGACTGGTGTTGCTGTCAAAGTTCTTTGCCAGTTTGTACCTGCTGGTGTACAAGACCGTAATCCATTTACTCGTAAAGATAATCTTTACAATGTTGTGGATTATGATAGATATGTATATCATATTGTAGGTATCGAACAGCCTGCTGACCCTGTTCTTGTTGGTGCATATAATGTACTTATCAAGCAGATTATGGAGGATGCTCGTGCTGTCATTGCTGCCAAGCGTGAGGCTAAAGCTAAAGCAGCTAGTTTTGTTGCTACTGCAATGAATGATGACGACGTACCATTCTAATGAACATGGTGCTACTGACCTTCGGGTTGGTAGCACTGATGTTATCAACAATAGTTTTGTTGATGCTATTGCTAGTGTTCAACATGGAAATGCTCATTATCAACATTAAATAGATTGCAGCAAACGAACTTAACAGTCTGATAAGTCTTATCAACCATGAACTAGCTGCAAGTTCTGATAAGTCTTATCCTAATATTAAACATCATGAAAGTACATCGTATTATTACTACTATTGAAGTTGAGAATGATAATTCTATTACTTCTGTTGAACTTACTAAACTTTATCCTGCTGGTGCTAATATTCCTCTTGCTATTACCAATTTAACTACTAATGGTAATGCTGATGATATTAATAAAGTGCATGCCGTTGTTGATAAACTTAGAATTGTTATTAATGATGAATTAAAAAGTATCGCTCGTGGTATTGATACTGCTCTAACTCAAAGTGGAGTTCGTGGAGAATCCCCTATTGAGCCTGATGGTACTAGTAAGACTAGTTAAGCTAGTAAGCTTATGGCTGCTGTTGCTTGCAACAGTAGCCACCGAATGACCCATGATGTTGAGCTTAGCTATACTAATATTAATAATGCTAATAGTCATGGATAAACCTCCATGTTAATGAATTATAAAATAATCGAGCTAAATTTGGTAATGTCAAACATCCTACTATATTTTAAACTAGCTATGCTAGCAAGCTAGCTTGCAATAGCATAACGCTAGTTTAAAATACAGATGTAGTGATGTTTAACTTACTGAATATTAGCTAGTTATTTCATCATCCATCCTCCACGGGGGGTATACCCATGAATTTAGCTATATATTAATTTAGTTATAATTACAGTTATTAACAATTAGAGTCAGTCATACTTATACTACTAGTGATACTAGTAGTATAGGAATTAGTGAGGCTTCAGAACTTGCTTCACAAGTTCTTCGGATTAGCATTACTAATCTAGCTCGTCATGATGATAATCTTGATGGTATTCTTCATGACGAAACTAATGGAGATAGAACTAGTGATTACTGATATTGATACTGATATTGTTAGTGATATTGGTCATGGAGATTTACTCCTATAACATTTTGTTATACTGATATTGGTCATGGAGATTTACTCTCATAACAAAAAGTTATAGAGGTGAAATTAAAGGTGACGAGAGGTATTGAATGTGGAGAAAGAGGATATGGAGATGAAAGTGGTGAATGTGGATTTCGTGGAGAATGAGATGGTGGAGTTGGATGTGGTTCAAATAGGGTTAAATTGAGGTTGATGGTGGAGATGAGAATGATTGTGGTAGTGATGAATGTGGAGATAAGTGTGGAGATGGTCATGCTGAAAAGACTAATATTACTGCCATTCTTCCTAATCCTCTTCATCCTCCTAATAACACTCCTAATAATCAATCTAACCCTATTGTTCCAATTCCCTCTCTTTCCCTCCTATAACTTCTCGTTATACTATCATAATCTCTAGTTCCAGCATCATAACCTCTAGTTCCAGCATTATAACCTCTAGTTATACTCTCTATAACTTTTCGTTATACCTCCTATAACTTCTAGTTATATCACTATTAGTTTCAGTCATAGCATCATCATTATCATCTCATTGACGTTCGTCATAACGATTAGTCATACAATCGTTATTAAGACTAGCTCTAACAATACTATCAAGTCTAATAAGACTTTTAGTCATAATGACCAATAGCATTAGTTCTAGCTAACAATAGCACTATTAATACTATCAATATTATAATGACTATTAATACTAGTCATGCTAATATTACTGGTGGTATTACTAATTATATTCTTAATATTCTTGATATTACTGATTCTCTTTATACTAATGATACTCTTGATACTATTGATATTTATTATACTCGTGGTAAGTTAATTCCTATTGCTATAACTATTTTAGTTATTTTAATATAGCTATTGATTATTAGTTAGAATTATAGTATAAATAAATTATAATATATTTGGAGTATTATATTTAATTATTATATTTGTCGTGTTGTTCAGTAGAGTAATATTACTACTGATAATAATATTAATCTTAAACTTATAAGTGTTATGGTAAATTTTGATAATGCTACTAGTAATGTTCAATCTAAGCCTAGAAAGAAAACTATGGCTGAAAGTTTAGAAGAAGCTAAACAAGAAGGTAAACTTGTTGTTCCTGAAGAAGATACACAAGTTAATGCTGTTGTTAGTAGTGAAACTGTTCAGCCTAAGAATAAAGCTAGGAAGAAGAAACAAAGTAAAGTTCGTAAACAGGAAAAACAAACTACTGTTGTTAGTCAAGCTAATGAAGATAATGATTTTAAAGATGCTAAGACTGATAAACGTGGTGTTCCTGTTGGGATTAATATTCCTCAACATATTCTTGATGTAGTTTGTATTGTTAAATTCAATGCTGCATTTAGACGCCATACTTCTCTTAATATTCTTCACACTCTTGAAGATGATGGAAGAATATGTAATTCTAAAGGTGCTTATGTTGACTTCTTATGGAATAAGTTTAGAGTTACTGCTGATGGTGGACTTCATAGAGAATATAGATATACAGATGATTTATTCATTGATGCTTTAGTTAAAGCTCATGCTGATGTTGCTAATGATAGTCAACGAGTTATTGGTATTATGATTGATACTGAAACTGAACTTCATAAAAAGAATAAAGATTCTGAAGCTAACTAAGTTTGTAGTATAGACTCCCCGTAGAGGATGGATAGTGCTGTTGAGCTTGTTAAAGCTAATTCTCATGTTCTTGCCATTTTATCCATTTTGTTTATTGGGTTTGTTATAGTTAACTAGTTGATGATAATCATCCTCTACTCGGAGTTTATTTTATATATAAAGATATGGAAAGAACTGATATTTATTTTGTTGAAGATGATACATATTTCAATAATAATGTTGAAGGTGTTGAAATTCATGCAGAATGTCTAAGTCAAGATTTTGACGATATTGCTTGGGAACCAATAGTTGATGATAGTCCTATTGTTGACCCTGAAAATGATGTTTTTGGTTATTATGATTAAATAAATAAAATTATGGAAAATATTAATATTAAAGTTACTCTTGATGAAGTTTTTGGTAAATCTTGTGATAGTATTACTTGTGATACTTGTAAATATAAAGAAGATTGCGAACTTATTAATAAATTCATTAATGATATTAAAGATAAAGGTTTATCTCCAGACCAATATGTTAGAGGTTTAGTTTTATTTATATATGTTCTTAAAGAACAAAAATATATTAATGATTTTAGTAAAACTCAAGAAGATATTATTAAACTTGCTACTGAAAATGGATTTGAACTTGATTGGCTTATTAATCGTTGGGATAGTATAATTAAAGATAAAGATATTCTTAAACCTATCATTGCTGTTTTTCCTAAATATGCTAAAGATATGATTATTAATATTGTTAATGCTAATACTGAAATTAATCATTTTATAGCTCAACATATTATTGATACTTCTAATGCAGAATATAAGGAAATAATTAAAATGGTTAATCAATCTGTTGATAATAATAAACAAGAGAATAAGTTTAAGAATTTTAGCGATGATGAAATTTATGCTGAACTTAAACGTAGAAAAGCAAATAAATCTACTAAATAATCCCACATAAATTTTTGATTATATTTCTAACACTATTGTCTGTGAAGATAATAGTGTTATTTCACTTGCTGATGATGGAGGAATTGAACTCCGAAACTATGATATTGTTATTATTAGTTTTAATTTCTAATTGTAACTTTTGTAATAGTACGGTCTGTGAAGATAGTGCTATTAATATTTATCATAGTCCAAGTGTTATATGTCATATTTGATTTGGTGTTAATGATGTTATTATTGATTGTGAAATTAGTAATAACAATGTTTGTGTCAAATATCTCGTTTATATGATTTCGTATTTGTAGATTTGCCTAGTATTGTCTGTGAAGATAGTGCTAGGCTTTTTAGTATGTATATTATTAACTTTAAATATATAATTAAAATGGATAATTATGATTCTTTTATTTTTGATGGTCTATTAGATAGATATATTGAAGAACAAGCTAAGTTTAAAAAAGGACAAGTAGTATATATGGAATATACTTATCAATATCATAATCAAACTAAGCTTGGTGTTTGTGTTGGTATTGTAACCGAAGTTGGAATTACTAAAATCGAACGTACAGTAGGTAATAATAAATATATTAATTATCCTATTGTATATGCTGTAACTCATGCTAAAGGTGTTAGTCATTGTGTTAGTGAATGTAAACTTGGTTCTGTATCTGAACATATTCTTAAAGAACGTCTTAAACGTGATGGTAAGAATAATGAACAGAATAATGAGCCTGCTACAAATGACTAGCTATTTACGCTTATAACATATTCATAGATACGGTTCTTTTGCTCTCTGTTGAATTTTCATATATAATCTGATTAATCTATCACGATTAATATTGAGTTCAATATAGGGCAAAAGAACTAGCTAATAAATGTTAAACTAAAAATTTAATACAGTTTTATTGTGAATTATATTACTTATAAACAAATTGATGGTACTATTACATCTGGATTTAAAGTTAAACTTTATGATATAGTTACTTTGAATACTGGCTATTGGAAAAATAAACTTGCTATTGTTCTATATATTAATGAGGATAAAAAACAAATTAAAGTTCGTATTATTGAATGTGGTATGAACTTAACTCTTAAAGTCAAAGATGTTCAATTTGTTAATCATAATAATAGAACTGCTGCTCGTTCTTATATTGATTTATGTAATAAACTATCTAAAGTCTTTCGTGATAAATATACTGATAAACACTATATAAAAGATAATTGGTTTACTGATAAGCTTATTATTAATGATATAACTGCTGATACTATTGCTAAAGGTATTGGTCAATATATTACTAATACTGATAGTGATAGATATTCTGTTAGTGCTATTATGTGGCTTAGTGATATTAAAGATTATATAGATGCTTTACTTAAATATGGTGATTTTAATTTTGTTGCTAAAGCATTTAAAATTTATAATATTACTGATACTAGATTTGAACTTATTCGTAAACTTTATTATTATTTTTATGATTGAAAATGTTACTCAATATGTTCTTGGAGTTTGTATTGGATGTATTTTATATCTTATTTATGAAGTATTTAGTCTATATAAAAAGATTGAACGAATTAATATAGATATTAATAAACTTCAAATTAAAGATATAGAATTTCATCGTAATATTGAATTTATTATTAATGATAGTCAATATAATAAAGAAGTTCTTGAACATATTATTGATAAACTTAATAAACTTAATGATAATATTAAAGCGAAAGTTGATGACTAGCTTGCTTCCATTCCTCTACGGGGGGTCGCCACGGAGCGTAGCGTAGTGGCTCTACTAATCTTAATGCTATTAATTTAAATACTATTGATATGAGTGAAAGTGTTGATTTGATATTACTTATTACTATTTGTTTTATTATATTAATTTCTCATGTTAGAGCTAATTATCTTATTTCTAATGGATATGACAGTGGTGAGGAACTTAATAAGGCTATTGTAAGAGATATTGCTATTGTTGTAATTTATCTTTTTATTAAATATATAATTATTAATCTTTAAAAATGTAAAATACTTATGAAAAAGTATGATGAAGTTTTTGTTGTTCGTCAACTTAATAATGTTGACGCTGTTATTGGAATCAATCCTGCTAGTAAAGTTATTAAAGTAGCTAAAAATAGTGCTATTGGTAATGGAACTAGTGGTAAGATTGATTTTCTTACTCATTATTGTGGTTATCATGTTGAGATTGTTGATGTTATTCAACAACAAAAAAAACGTGATGAAGAAATTGTTGCTAAGAAAGCTGCTAAAAAGGCTGCTCGTAAAGCTAAATTTGCAGAGGATAATACTTTTAAAGGTATTACTCGTGCTGTTGATAAACGTATGCGTACTATTAAAAGAAAGTAGTATGCTATGGTTAGCTTTAAATTCTCATTTGGAGTTGTAGGTAAATCCAAAGAGAAAGGAATAGTCAATAAATATGTTATTATAGTTGCTAAATGTGAAGGTATTATTAGATATATTGATGGTACTTATAAAGTAGAATACAATGGCAAACTATATAGCATTACTGGTGAAAGTTACAGAACTAAAGGAAAGAAAGTTGTTTATGCTCGTCGATTAGATGAATATAATCATAGAATTAAAATTATAAGAGATAGTGAAAATAGAAAAACTGTTGATACTAGATTTTATATTCCTTTTGCTGCTGGACTTATAGCTAAAGGTAAAATTGTTAAAATGCCTTTTGCTAAGGAATTGTTTCATATTACTACGTGTTATAATCGTGGTGATAGTGAATCTACTATTTTAGCTTTTCAAGAATGGAAAGAATATGAAGATAAAGTTAAAAATAATCTTATTGATGTAAACAACGAATTGTAATGATTGGTAATCTTAATATTGCTAATAGTAATAGAAAAGATACTAACATTAAGTTTACTAAAGACCAAGAAATAGCTGTGCATGAACTTATTGAGTTTCTTGCACAGCCTTGGGATGATAAGAAATATATTAATGCTATTTGTGGTGCTGGAGGTACAGGTAAGACATTTGTTATTAAATATGTTATTAATAATTGCAAATGGTCTGGTGGTGTTATAGGTTGTGCTGCTCCTACACATAAAGCTTGTAGAGTTCTTAGTAATTCTATTGGTGGAAAAGAAGTTAATACTATTCAATCATTGTTTGGTTTTAGACTTGATGTTAATATTGAAAATTTTGACCCTGAAAATCCTGCCTTTAATCCTGTTGGAAAAGATAAACTAGATGGTCTTAAAGTTTTAATTATTGATGAAGCTTCTATGCTTAATGCTAAACTTGTTAAGTATATTAGTAATAAATGTAAGAAGCTTCAGATTAAAGTTATAATGCTTGGTGACTCTAGTCAGCTTCCACCGGTTAATGAGAAAATTAGTCAAGCTTTTCTTATTGCTAGTAATACTTATTATCTTAAAGAAGTTGTACGACAAGGAGATAATAATCCTATTAGTAAACTTCTTAAACTTCTTCGAGAAGATATAGATAGTAAGAATGGATGGAGATTTCTTGATTATATATCTAAAAATAGACAAGATTATAATGAGGAAACTAAAGGATTTTATGTTTGTGGTCAAACTGAATTTTCTGATTTAATTGATACTTGTTTTAATGATGAAGAATATACTAAAAATATTGATTTGTATCGTATTATAGCTTATACTAATAGTCGTGTTGCACAATGGAATAACCATGTAAGACATATGATTATTCAAGATGCTGATAAGAGTCTTATTACTCGTAATGATTTAATAATGAGTTATACTACTGTTGTTAATGTTTTTAATGATATTATTATAAACAATAGTGAAGAATATATTGTTAAAGATATTGTTGATACAATTGATAATGATTATGAGTTTAAAGGATTTCTTATTAAGTTTCAATCTATTCATGGTGGAACTATAACTCAACCTTTATTTGTTATTGACCATTATGATAACTATACATTTCAAATGTATTATAAGAAGTTGACTAGTCTTATTGATGATGCTAAAAAAGCTAGTAGTTCTGAACGTGGAAGTAAATGGAAACAATATTTTGATTTTAAACGTAAATATCTTATCGCTTCTAATATTACGAATAGTAATGGTAAGATTTTATTTAGTAGAGATTTAGATTATGGTTTTGCAATTACTTCTCATAGAGCACAAGGTTC
>OLAX01000033.1_pt1 | contig 41673 bp, 49 predicted proteins | sample 1607711 | NCBI WGS metagenome assembly OLAX01 (sample SAMN02674693, study PRJEB24791) | human gut metagenome, SKBSTL018 | isolation source: stool | host: Homo sapiens | place: USA
GCCGAGGTTGAGGAATATGTGAAGCAGAAGTTAATTGCCGCACTGTTCAAGTTTCGATTTGACCGATAGTAAGCAGAAAATTAAGGAGGCAAGAGGTTTTATGAAAAATCAGCTTTCAACAGTGACGGAAGTTGTAGTTAGAAGCACCTTTTACATCATCACAAACTATGTATTTGTTAGCATGGGACTATCATTTCATACTCAATGGATTTCAATTCTATTTTTGCTTTCAATGGTATGGTCTACTATTGATTACGGAAAGTCCATAAATGAAATAATCGAAAAAAAGGTAATTGCTGAAATACTATGTATATGTTGCATTGCACTGAGTATAGCGATGGCATATTTTGTGGGATATATTCAAGGAGCATTCGTTTCCCTCTGAAAATACAGGGCCACAACTTTCCGCTTAATATATCAGTATGGAACAAGTTATCAAAAAGTCATGAATGCTCGTAGCTCACCGGCCCGGCCAGCGAAAGCAGTAAATCTGAAATTGATTTACTGCTTTTTTGCTCAATAGACTCTTAAATCATCTGAAAATATTTCAACGCATCCCTGATCGCCGCTTCCTTCTCCGGCGGACATTTTGGCACTTTGGCATCTTCCTTCTTTGACAGGTTATAATTTTGCCCCACATCCAGCCCGCACTTGCGCTTTATCTGTGAGATGTACAGGGAAGATACCTTCAAACCGGTATGCTCCAACACATACGCCTTGATCTGCTCATAAGTCGCGCCCTTCTGGAAGCCGGACATATCCATATCTTCCAGCGAGAACTCCACCCGCACCTTCTTTGAGTCGATTTCTCCCTTGGAAAGCAAAACAACCGTCTCCACATGGCACGTATATCACCATCATATCATAAGCGTTCTTTTTTTATCTATCTAGTTCTATGATGATACCACAATCTGCACTTTCTTTCAATGTTTTGCATTTTAGTTATATTCGCTTCTATACCCGTACGCAAAAAGCGGTGGCAGATGGGTGGCAATGCCACCCATTCAAAAAATATATTGCATTGCTTCTATAATATACGTTATCAGAACATTGAAAAATGACCACAAAAAAAACGATTCTTTTCGCCGCGTAGCTGCGGCGTTTCTTTTTTTGCCCCGGGAGCTCCCCGGGGCTTTTTTAATTTTTCACTGGCGATTGCACCATTCCTGCAGAGCCTTGACCATAGCAGAAGGATTGCTGATCACACCGTCAACCATCGTGCCGAGCTTTTTCTGCATCGCTCGGATGGTCTGTGGCCCGATGTAGCCGTCCGCGGTTACTCCTGCCCATCTCTGCATGGCCTTGATCAGATCGGAGCCGCCGGACAGTTTATCAGACCATTCGGCCGCCGCGATGCCAGCGCAGTATTCTTTGTTAGCTGTTGGCTGATCGCTGATCACGCCGTCTACTCCGGTTTTAAAAATCTCCTGCAAGCGTTTGGTCAGCTCCGGTCCCCATACTCCATCAACCGAAATCGCTTTTACGGTCGATTCTTCTTTCGGAGCTGCTCCGCCGTAAGTGCAATACTTAGTATGGCAGTTAATCCAGCCAGCGCCAGAGAGCAACCGTCCCCAACTCGTATTCTGGATTTCCGTCACCGTATAGCTGCCCTTATCCCGGATTACTCCGACGATTTTACTGTCTGCATCTGGTGCACTTCTAATATTAAGCGCTGCATCGTTGACTTTATAGATTCCAGGCTCGTATTTCGTATTTTCCGGCTGCTTCGGCGTGTTGGATGCACCGCTGATCAACTTCTTGAAGCGACCCCAGTCATCCCTTTCCATAATCTGGCTAGGGCAGTGCTTGCTGCAGATATCATAGTGCCGATATACCCTGGATGCCGGGATTCCGGTTTTTCTCATGATCTCCTTGACCACCGCAACGGTATTACGGAAAGCCTTCTCATAGTCATATCCGCTCTGCACACACATTTCCACGCCGATGCTGCTCCGATTGCCATAGCGTCCAAACAGGTTAGCACCGCCATAGTTGACTCCGACGTGCCAGCATCCGCGGTTATGCGGCGCGGCCTGGTAGGCAGTGTCGCCATCATCAACGTAATAGTGGGCAGACATATTGGACAGCTCACCATTATGCTGCGCTTCTGCGTGTGTGCGGGCATCGGCACCCGCTCTGAAATTATCTGTGTTGTGGACTACAATACACCGCGGATCGTTCTCTTCGTAGGTGTTCTGGTTGCTGATGTATGATCTATCAATCTTCATTGTCTCTCCTTCTGCCAGGCGAATTGCGCCGGCGCAAAAGAGGACGGTTGTTAGCCGCCCTCACTCTGATTTCTGTCCCTGTTTGATAATCTGATTTACATAGTTACTCAACCCAGCCACGAGGATGCCCTGCGTGACCGCCGTAAAGACTGCCATCGCCGCCTGCTGACCGGTGCACACCTCACTGGTAGCCAGCACCCAGATGGCGCACAGTACGATGCTCACGCCGCCGAGAATCAGAGGGATATATTTATCCTTTACAGCCTGCGCCTGTTTGAGTGCCATACCAAAGAAATACAGGGCAACTGCCACCACAATAAGTTCCGGTTTCACATAATTCATAATCTGTTCCATATTAATCACCTTTCTTTTTGATATGTAATTCATCAATTTCCTGCTTCATTTTCGTTACCATACCATTTCCACCTAATGCATGATAGGCTTCGTACATTTCACAAAAATTCTGGTATGCATAGAATGGGATGTCTCCCAACTGTGTATACTTGCTATGGTACTCGATCAGCTGGACCCTGAGCAGCAGCATGGTTCCCTTGCTGTTTGCGTCCCGGTCTCTTTTCTGGTTCTTCAGAAGCCAGACGATGTACCCAAGAAGCACTGGAAGTACTACAGTATATGTCTGCATTAATATTTCGCTCACTGCACCGTCTCTCTTTCTTCTTGATTCAAAAAAGCAGGACCGTTTCCGGCTCTACTCAGCTTTCTCCTTTTCTTCTAATTCAGCGGTATACTTATCATACTCATCCCAGATGTCATTTTCGAACTTATCAACAATGTCATCAATTGCTGCCTTGTCCGATCTGTATTTTCTTCCGTTATTGATATACCGATTGATAATCGGCACATCCGGGTGTTTTGCATCCATGTTCGCATCCATGGATACTACTGTTTCACCGTCTACTGTGATGATTCCTGAATAGTGGATATCCTTTGTGTACGTTGCTTTTACTTCTGACATAATGTATGTCCTCCTTTAAATTAATTATTTCCAGAGAGATTATCTCTCATGGTATCAAGTTCACTTCTGAGACCTGCAACCTCCAATTCGAGTTTGGATCTCTTTTCTTTTTCAAGTTGCAGTTCATGCGTTATTACAGCAATTAAATTGGTATATACCATACTATAGGTATCAATATAACCATCCTCCGTGTTCTTTCTATCGTGATGCACCAGATCCAGCTCATCTTCTCGGATTCCGAGCGCTCGCATGGCTTCCACAACATCCTGTGCGACAAATCCATAGCAAATGCGTCCATCGCCGTCAATCATTCGGTACTGCACCGGCTTCAAGCGGTCGAACAATTCCGAATGGATATCGGTTTCATTGATCTGGCTTTTGCCGAGCGGAAATATGTTCGTTTTGGAACGTCGGTCAGATGTAACCTGCGGGGAGTTTTTGACAATCAAACGTTCCCATACTCGTCCGCTATCACCAAGCATAATCTTTTCAGAATACTCCTTCGTTGGTGCAAATGCTCCAGTGTAGGCTCCACCTGACCATCCACAACCATAAAATTCAACTTCTGCCTGATAACCATTCTTTTTTGATTCAAGAATGACACTACCGTTACACACATTGATGTTTGCTTTGTTATTGGCGTCTGAGTAGGTATTTACAACAAAAGTATCATCAACGGCTCCTGCTATGCAGCTACCTGTTGAGCTTGATGTTTCGACTACAGCCTCATGAACTCCTTTAATGTCGACGTATTCGCTCTGAATTGATAATGCTGCGCTACCACCTGGTGACGTATCTACTTTGATTTTTCCAACACCACCGCACAGCTCAATAACCGCATCTTTCGCGTTTTTACCAAGCTGAATGAGCTTATCTCCGTAGTAGGCAAGTGTTGTTCCTGCCTGATTTAAAATTTCGAATGCGTATGCTGAAATTTTAGTCCGATAACCAGACCATGAACCATTGGTTTTGTTTCCGACTTGCAAACCAGTTCCAGAAGTAAATTCCAAGAAATTCGTTGCTACTTTTGCAGCATTTTCAGGATTCATCCTGTACGCCAAATCTTGCAATGTTCCAGTTGTAGGTTCTGCGGTCTGTGTTGTTTGTGATGTAGCCCAAGATGTATATTTTCCAGCAACAGTATATGTGCCCCAGCTGTATGACCAAGGCAGATATACCCACACGTCACACTGATTCGAAGCCGTTGCTCGCACCTGAACTTTTAAGTCATCACAATTTTGCCTTGTTACACTTACACCAAATGCCGCCGTCGTGGAAGCTGATGCTTGCCATCCATCTTTGATTACGATTTCGGCTTGAGAATTCTGACTCGCTTGTCCGTTATAACCGCTTCCTGTATAGATATCAATAATAAAATTACTGTTATTTCCAGCCGATGTGAGTGTTCCAAGTTTAGACCATACGAGTTGATTAGATCCACCTGTTAATTGGTAACATTTGATATCGGCTTCACCTTTTACTCCTTGTGGCCCTTGAGGTCCTGTCGCCCCCGTGTCTCCCTTATCTCCTTTGTCACCTTTACTTCCGGTGTCGCCATAAGTTCCGATAATACAAGGTGCCGTTGTACTTGCTGTTGTTCCGTCAGTATACTTCACCACCTCATAATTCCAGAGATATTTTTTGTTTGACGATACCGACTGAACGCTCGTAGTCCAGCCGCTCGTTGAGGCAGTAACACCACTCGACGATGCCGTTGCGAGATAATAGTTTGTAACAGAACCAATACTTTTCCCATTCGACCCATTAGCACCATTAGTGCCGTTTGTTCCCATTTTGCTAACACTATAAAGTGTAGACGTCGTGTTATCGGTATAGGTCATGATTGTTCTTGTCCACAGATACTGTCCAGCAGATGCAGACGGCACTGAGCTACTCCATGTACCTGTAGGCACTGATGTTCCTGATGATGATACCTGATAAGTTACGGCTGTCGATTTGACGCCTTTGCCGGTTGCTCCGGTATCACCCTTAGCACCATTGAGGACTATTCCCGATGATGTATAATAAGCGGTAACCGATCTTGTGCCATCGCTTCCAGATTTCACGACTTCGTATGCATTTCCTTTTGCAAGTCCTTTCATGCCAATAAAAACATGCGTGACTCTTGATGCCACCCATGTATTTGCCATAGTTGCTCCACAACTTATCAGGATGTTTCTTACATTTTGATTTAGTCCAGTAGCGTCCGTACTGAATAGACATATAATTTTTCCTGATGCTACGGCATTTAACGGTGACTCCAATGACGATACATCCGAATATGTGTCGTATGTTTTTATACTTTCTACCGAGCCGTTAGCCGGATTTATGACAACTAATGTATGTCCTCTACCCGGTGTAAAATTATATTTTGTACCATTTATCAGAACATACGAAACAGTATTACTTGCGCCAGCAACTGCATCATAGTTCGATCCCGATACAGTAATATAGGTGGCACTCTTACCAGTATCACCTTTAGTTCCAGTAACACATACCGGAGTTGTCGTAGAGGTGGTATTATTTGTATACGTAATAACAGATCGTGTCCAGATATACTTTCCATTCTCCCATCCAGGATAAGTTGTCGACCACGATCCGCCAGAAAGAGATGTGGCCGAGGTGGATTTATAATACTGCTCTACGATAGATTTGACGCCATTGCCTGTTGCTCCAGTTCCGCCAGTTGCTCCAGTCTCTCCCTTATCGCCCTTGTCACCCTTCACACCAGTTGCTCCCTGTGCGCCAGCAATGCAGACTCCATTTTGATTTGGCGAATAGGTCTTATTACCAGCTCCGTCTGTCGTTACCGTACGACTCCACATATACTTTCCGTTAACCCAAGTCGGCGCTGTCGTTGACCATGATCCGCCAGAAAGAGAAGTCGGCGATGTCGAAAGATAATACTCAACATCGACATATGATACATAGTCCTCCGGTGCTGGAGTCCAGTCAGTTGCAGTATTGCCTTTTTCGATCTTAAGGTTTTTAAACTGATATGAGACCCCAACATTACTGTTCATTCCAGTAAAATATGTACTCTGTGAAGTTCCGCTAGGCAATGTTGCCGCTGATTTTACAACCCATACCAGTTTTGTCCATACATTCGCAACTGTTTTGTTGTTTACGGCTTTACATGATTGTATCAACATGTTTGAACCGTCACCATGTCTAAAGCCTGGATCCATCGATGTAGAAACACTTGCTTTGACATCTACGGATACGGTATAATTCGTGTCAGCCTCCCATTTTGTGCGTCCAATATAAGAAAACTGTATTACAGACCATCCGGATTGTTTTACCGAATCTCGTGTAAGTTTACATGTATTAACCCCAGTTTCGGATACAGATTCTTTGGAATAGCCGCCAGTTTGCATTGACCAATTCCATCCGGTTGTTCCTTTGTTAGTATTCATTGCTAAATTTCGTCCGCCGACGACAATTCCTTCCGGTGTACTACCAACGTTGTAAGCAGTTGAAGTTGTATTATCCGTATAGGTGATGATCGTACGAGTCCAGAAATATGGTTTGTCCGCACTTGTCGCCGGAGGAGTTGCTGACCATACTCCAGTAGGGATCGTAGTTCCAGACGAACTTGCCTGATATGTAACCGCTGTGGATTTAACGCCTTTTCCAGTTGCCCCGGTATCGCCTTTATCCCCCTTACTACCTGTAGCTCCTGTTGCACCCCTCGGGATAATTGTATGGCTTATGCATAAACCTTTCAGATCTCCAGATGCAGTATTACTCCGATAATAAGCAACATGAGCATTTTTTGTATCTGTTGCCGTTCCAACGATCGCGAACATATCCCCGATTCGGCAGCCATTACGGATACCAGATGTACTAGACCAAGTTTCTTCGTGATTAATAGTTCCGTATGCCGTCCACTGAGACTCGGTGAAGGCATCTCTGACTACATTTGCTACAAGACTATATCCCTGTGAACCAGTGGCACCAGTAGCACCTTTGTTACCATATACACCGATAACTCGTTTTGTTGTGTCTACAGTTGTCCCATTTGTATAAGTAATTGTCTCGTAGTTCCAGAGATATTTATTGCTCTCTGTCATTGTCGGAACCGTAGACGACCATGAGGTAGGAACAGTCGAATTTGACGCGGAGACTGCATAATGCTCGGTAATACTCTTAATACCATTTCCGGTTGATCCGGTATCACCTTTATCCCCTTTACTTCCCCGATCACCGTATGATCCAATGATGCAAGGCGCAGTTGTACTCGCCACGGTTCCGTCGGTATACTTCACAACCTCATAATTCCAAAGATACTTCTTAGCCGCAGACACCGACTGGACAGCTGTTGTCCATCCACTCGTCGCCGTTGTAACTCCGCTGGAAGATGCCGTTGCCAGGTAATAATTGACTACTGATCCAATACTCTTTCCATTGGTGCCATTTGCACCATTGGTTCCCATACGGCCGACACTATATATCGTGGATGTTGTGTCGTCAGTGTAAGTGATGATTGTACGTGTCCACAGATACTGCCCCGCGGATGCAGATGGCACAGACCCAGACCATGTGCCAGTTGGAACTGTTGTTCCGGAAGTTGAAACCTGGTATGCAACAGATGTCGATTTAACCCCCTTACCCGTATCACCCTTATCACCTTTGGCTCCAGCCTCGCCTTTGATTTTCGCCCACTTATACGTTCCGACACTTGTAGGATCATCTTTTGCATAGTCCACGCATGTTCCGATATAAGCGCCAATATCCTCACCACTGTTCCCGGTGAATGTCTTCCCACCGTCATTGCTATATTTGATGTGCAGATAACTGGTTTTCCCGTCTGCTCCATTGGTACCTGAAATTCCCTGTTTTCCCTGTGGCCCCTGCGAACCTTCCAGCTGCTGCCAGCTGTACTTCTTCGGATCATCCGAATCCGTCTGTGTAAAATCCACATACGTTCCAATGTATTTTGACGGTGTCTCTGTCATCTGAGACGCAGAGGTCGGATTCGAAACCGCAGAATATTTGATGTGAAAATACGTCGTTTTTCCATCTTTTCCGTCAGCGCCTTTGGGTCCCTGGATTCCCTGATCACCCTTATCGCCCTGCAGGCCGCGCAGTCCTTGCTCGCCCGGATCTCCCTTATCTCCTTTCGGCCCCTGAAATTTGCTCCAATGATACTTCGCCGGATTGGCGCTGTCAGCCTTGGTAAAATCCACGTATTGGCCTATATACGTTTTATCGACGGCGTTGGTTGTCGAAAAGCCTGTCTTTCCATCCGCGCTTGTTGCATAAGCGATATGCAGATAACTGGTTTCACCATTCGCACCGTTTTCTCCAGGGGTTCCATCGGCGCCGTCCTCTCCGTCATCGCCCTGAAATTTTCGCCAGGTGTACTTGGTCGGATCTGTACTGTCCTCCAATATATAGTCCACGTAGGTACCGATATATTTTCCTGTATCCTTCCGCAACTGATTTGCTGTCGGGTTCGGAACATCAGCATATCTCACATGGAAGAAACTAGTCAGACCATTCTTTCCGGGCTCTCCCGCAATTCCCTGCTCTCCAACAACCTTTACCCAGGTATAGATGCTCGGGTCTGTAAGTACCGGCTGTTTTGTCGTCTGATTGTATGCGATACCCATGTATGTCTTTCCAGCTGATTTGAGCGATATTCCGCCGCCCGTTTCCGTATCAGCAAACACAACCCAAGTGTAAAACGTCCGGTTCTTTGCCAGTTTTTCAAACTGTGCAGCCAGGTTCTCCATCTTCTCGGAAATTCCACTTGATTTAAGCTGATATTCGCCCAGTGTCGCTGTATACTCATCGTTGCAGATGGAAGATTCCAGTTTCATGATCCGCGCGGACAGATACAATTCTCCGGCGTCATCTACGATATTGACTGTATCGCCGATCTTGATTCCATCCGGCAGATATGCCAGCTCCACTTCATAGGATACCGCAGCATCATAGATCTTTTTCAACTTGGATACAGCACGGTTGCACAGCTCCGACTGGCTTAAAGTATCATAGGTATACGTCTGGACGATATGCCCAGTTCCATTCCCTTTCTCGGAAAGATACCGGCTCCATTTTGCCACCGCGCTCCGGGAATAAATCGTGCTGCCGGACAGATAAATATCACCGTCATCATACTTATACCCCTTCAGATTGATCGGCGTTTCACTCTCTTCCGGATATCCGCCGGTGACAGAGAGTGCCGTTGCCAGATCTTCCACCGAGCTTTTTACAATGATATTTTTCACTTCCCGGTTGATCCGAAGTTCTCGCCCCTGATCCACACCGCGCTTCTTATGCAGGTTGATATATTTGTGCTTGATTTTCAACCGGTCGATTTCAAAAGTATAGGAAACTTCCGCGTCAAACTGCGTGGCAACGCTCAAAATACGCTCAGAAGCGGTGGTCTCACCCTCCCAGGACAGTTTCCGGTTATAATTGCTGACCTCATTGATTCCAATTTCAAAGCCGGAATCGTCGCTGAATTTTTCAACATAGTAGCTCGCTGGATATGCCTTGTCTGCTTTGTATTCGCCAACTGTCTCGTTCAGGAGATCCATACCGGCATCCTCGGCATAGATTTCTACTTCCTGTTTGAAAATATTTTCTTCGCTGGTAATGATCGTATAAAATTCCTGCTCATCGCCATTCTTCCGAAGAATATAATTGCCAACAGAACCATACTGTTTCGCATCATTCCGCGTGCTCGCCGTGTAATTCAGCGTAAATTCTAGTGTAGCAACACCTGCTTCCACCTCTTCTGTTTTCAGATCATCAGAAATGTACAATCCCTTCGGTAGCTCTGTGCTTGCCTGCCCAAGGACATTCATATGTCGGTCCGCAAAATATAAAATCATAGAAACACCTCCCTGTATTTCATTGTGTATGTTGGCTGTGTTGCCCAGTCCGATGCAATGCATTGGATCTGATTCATTCCAGGCTGCAGGCAAAAGTTCTCCCAATCGTTGCCCAACGCACCAAGATCCTGTCTCGGAAGTCCCTGTAACATGACCTCTCCATTGCTACAGTCAGCTGTCAAAACCTGATTTACCGAAAATTTATTCGGAATATCACGCCATTTTTCTACATTGTCAATTCTCACGAAGATGCCGCGGAAATAATTTCTGGTGACAAGCTGATTTCCTGTATTTCGACTTCCCCACTGTCCCAAATACAATTTCACTGTTGCCACTTTCACATCTTTTAATTCTGGAACTGTAAATTCCGGATAACTGCCCTTCCAGAAAAAACGTATTTTCTCTCCATGTTTCATCATGTCGCTTGCGCCATACGTTTGGCTGTATGGGTTTGCATCTTTTCGATGGCAAGGTTCAAAAGTATATGTTTTGACGATACGCGGGTTGTTTCCACCTACCCACATATTCATGTGCGCTGTGTTTCCGATCGTATCGGTTTTGTATATCTCCTGGCAGCAGATCATTTTTCCGTTCGCATCGCAGAAAGCAATCGCCTGGCAGCCCGTCTGCCCCATAAGACCAGTTTCAAACCAGCTGTTCATGTAACAATAGAGGTGCGTCGCTCCCTTTGCTCCATTGGAATCTACCACATCAATAGATTTCATAGCTCCATTCCAGCCGTTTGTGTTTGGACTTACATATCCACTGCTGGCCAGATACAGACCTTTGATGCTGTCTACGCTCATGACACCCAGCTTTCCAGCCGTCTTGCTGTTACTGTATAAGAAGTTGCTCCCTGTATCATCTTTCCACGCCGCATCCTGTGACCAGACATATTGGTCAGCATAGCTTGTTATCAGTTCGCTTTTTTTGTATGTTTCTCCGTTCAACTCATCCGGATCACCGAACTGAAGAATTTTCTTGGAGTCATTTACAAAACCTACTACTCCATTTTCACTGTGCATTACTGCCTGAAGCTTTGGAAAGGCCCGATAAGTGCCGTTGTACGACACAATGAACGTTTTTCCGTCATCCGCAGTCGGATTCACCGTAAATTCTTCCACCGAATACTTGAATGGATCCGCGCAGTAAAATTCCAGCTCCGATGTAATCGAGTTCTTTCCTGCAGGCACCTCACCGGTTCCCTGCTTTGTTCCGATATAATATTTGTCCGGCTCATCCGCAAAAATAAGAGTCGCCTGTTCTTCATCCAGAAGAGCATTCAGCTTGTTATACGCACTACGAAAAGCCGAATTATCTTCAGCAATCAGTTGATATCCAACCACAATGGTTCTGGGTTGATAGCGTTTGCGCCGGTATTTCGTACCGTCAGACACGCCTGTTTCCAGATCTGTAATCTCCGTACCCAAAATTTCCCGGCCGGACACATAAAGTGTCCGATAGCCGGGAATTACGTTCTCAAGATAACTTCCATTAAACATGAGAGCCTCCGAAGGCAGGTTCTGCCCTTGGTATCGCTCTGTTGTATCTACAAAGTTATACATTCATTCTCCTGCCTTTCTTTCGGTTCTCCCTTGTCTCCTGTTTCTCAATTTCTTCTCGTGTATACGTTGCGGTCGCTTTTCCGATTTCTCTTCCGTCCAGATTAACGGGTACATAGATGGTATATTTTCCATTACTGCTGTACTGGTAGCTGTCGTTCAGGTCTTCAGATCCTGTCCGAAGGCTCATTCCGATTTCCGGCGCAGGTGTAAGCTCCGGAACCTGTATCAATTCCATGGCTGCCTGCTTCGCCTCCTGAACATGATCCATAATGCCGTTGATCCAGCCGATCCCGAAATAGTTACCCAGCTTATCCGTCACCCGCGATGGGCTGTGAATCTGTGCTTTTGCGCGGATCGCCGCCTCTGCTGCCGCCGCAAGCTGTGCAGCAACCGCTCTTACATGCCCAACCTGACTTGCCATACCGTTCGCAAGACCCATACCGATGTAAGCACCGTAAGAATAAGTGTTTATATTGCTCAAAGGCGCCTTTGCCGCATTTGCAAGTGCGCGTGATGCACTCGTTACAGTACTGTTTTTTGACCGGATTCCGTTTGCCATACTGTTTCCAACGCTCTGTCCACTGCGAAGTGCCGCCGGTTCTGTCGTTTTCAGAGCGGCATTCACTGCTTTTGAAACATTTTTAGCGCTGGAGACTGCTTTCGTTCCGCCACTCGAAATTGTGCTTGAAAAATTGCTCATTGATGTGGACGCAATATTGTTCAATGGTTTCAACCCAGTATCCATGCTCTCTGTAACTGCTGTTCCTGCGCTCGTGCCCGCTGAGGTCAAAGCTCCGCTGCCTCTATTGATGCCGGATGTAATCGCGTTGATTGCTGTGTCGCCTATACTGCTGGCGGACGCAGCAACGCTTCCGATTCCAGACTGAATTCCGGCCGCCGTACTGCTTGCCGCAGTATTCCCGAGTGCATTCGCCGCGCTGGATACCTGCGAGCTTCCGGCATTAATTCCAGATGCTGCACCAGACGTTACACTCTTGCCGCCTTTTTCTCCTCCGGCGCACCAATCGCTGATATCGCCAAAGAACTTTCCAATCTTTCCGCCAAACTTGGAAAGCCCGCCAAAGATTCCTTCTCCAATGGCCAGTACAACCTGCTTTCCGACTTCCAGCCAGTCTGTCGCCATAATTGTGTCAATCATAGCAGACAGCACCTGCGGCAATGCCTCCAAAAGCTGTGGAATAGCGCCTATAATACCCTGTGCCAATGTTCCGATAATCTGAGCTGCGGTCATCAGAATTGTAGGAAGATTCTGCAAAATTCCCTGTGCAAAAGAACTCAGTGATTGAATTGCAGCGTCGATCAGTGACGGTAGATTCTCAGTAATTCCCTGTGCCAATGCAAGTAAAAGCTGCATGCCGATCATGATGAGCTGTGGCAACGCTGAAGCAATTCCCGTAACGAGTGTCGTTACCATGCTGACTGCTGATGGAATCAACCCCGGCAGGGCACTGATCAATCCAGATACCAGCGATTGAACCAACGTTACGCCGCCCGTAATCAAGGCTGGCAGATTGGCTGTAATCGTATCCAGCAATTCAGAAACCAGATGTCCACCTTGCTGAATGAGGTCCGGCAGCCTGCTGGCCATTCCATTGACCAAATTCGTGATAAACTGTGGTCCCTGTGTCTGTGCCAGTTGCAAAATACTATCAATCTGTGACCCAAAAGTCTGATAGAGCAGTCCAAGCCCGGCGAGTACGACAGCAATCAAAGCTGCTGGCATCAATGCTTTCATTGCAAGCCCCATGATCTGGGTCAAGCCGCTGAACATCTTTGAACCAACACCAAAAATCAATTTTCCAACCGTCTGGACCGTTGATGTAACTGTCTGCACAACTTTTCCGCCCAGCACACCGATTTTTTGTATCCCGTTGGCGCCATCCAAGGTTGCCGCATCCAGAATATCTTTAAATGGATTTTTTATTTTTCCAACTGCAGACTGTAATATTCCGCCAAGCTTCGAATTATTAAATGCATTTCCAAGGCTTTTTCCAGCATTTTTTGCCCATTGTGGTGTCTCTTTTAGGGTTTTGTTTATGCCTCCAATACCTGTGGATACCAGTTTCCATGTATTGCTCTGGAAAAAATCGCTTGCTTTGGTAACAACACCTAAAGTTCCAAGAACTGCTCCAAGAGCTTTTACCTTCTCTCCGGTTCCATCCAGAAGGCCTCCAATTTCTTTCAGCCCGCCTTCCAAACCGCCATTTTTAAACGCAGATCCAAGCTTTTCAACCCACTGAATTGCTTTTTCAATGTACTTTCCATCAGCCAACTTTTTATTGGCGTCACTTATTTCGGATGTAATATTCTTTACAAATTCTTTGAGTTTTCCCTTTGCCTGTTCAAACGCGGTTATTCCAATACCTTCAATTCCAGACTTAAGCTTATCAACAGCACCTTGCAGATTATCCGCTTTGATGCTTGCCATCGTCTCTGCTGCTCCAGATGCATTGTTGATCGCATCAGAAAGCTTATTGAAATCCTCATCACTTGCATTGACAATCGCTAAAAGCCCAGACATTGCCTCCTGCCCACCAAGCATAGCCGCATAAGATGCTTTTTCATCCTCAGTCAACCCTTGCATACCTTTTCGCATATCTTTCATAATTTGGGCAAAGGAATTCATATTTCCGTTAGCATCAGTAAGGCTAAGGCCTAATGCAGACATTGCCATGCTAGATTCTTCCGTCGGTTTTGCCATACGTGTAATCGTGGCGCGAAGTGCCGTACCTGCGGCGCTTCCTTTGATAGAACTATTCGCCATTATAGAAGTCGCAAGAGCTATATCCTGAATCGAGTAACCCATTGCGCCCGCTACAGAGCCGACATATTTGAAGGTTTCGCCCATCAAATCGACATTCGTGTTCGCATTGGCAGAAGCGGTCGCCAATACATCGGCGAATTCTCCGCTGTCTTTGGCCTGTTTTCCGAATGCAGTCAATGCATCCGTAACGATATCGGATGTCCTCGCCAGATCACCGCCAGATGCAATAGTCAAATTAATAACGCCATCCATACCGGATAGCATTTCATCCGCCTTCCAGCCCGCCATCGACATATATTCCATCGCAGAAGCTATCTGACTGGATGTGTACTTTGTGGAAGCACCTAGCTGTTTTGCTTTGTCTGACAATTTATCAAAATCTGACCCTGTAGCCCCAGAGAGGGCTGCAACGGAAGACATTGTACTTTCGAAGCTCATACCTGCGCTTACCGCGTTTGTTGTTACGCTTTTAAGCGCACTTCCAACTGCTGTAACTGCTTTTCCACCAATTGCCGCCATTGCGCCGAATCCAAGTCCACTGGATATGGTACTGCGTAGCCGTTCTGCTGTATCGCTGCACGATTTCATCGTCGAAGAGAAATTGCTGTCTACCGCTGATAGAACCGCTTTTACGCTATAAGATTCTGCCGCTTTCACCATCTCCTTTCTTGATCAACTTCGAAAGTCCAGCAAAACGAGGATCTGTCTTTTTTGTTCTCTTTTTTTTCAAATTTTCAAGTTCCCGCTCATAATCGAAGAATTTCTGGAACTTTTTATAGACTGGAACTGTCTTTTTGCCTGTTTTTCGTTCTGCACGCACAGCAAAATCAAGATATGCCTGCCTGTGTGCTTCGAAATTTCGGTCAAACATTTTCAGTTCCAGCGCCTCCATCATGACGTTATACTGAGCTACTGTCAGGCGATCCACCTGTTCGAACGATGTAAAATTGAAGTACCGAAAGCAGTTCACAGCAACATCGTGATAAACTTTTTCGAAATCTACTGTTTCTTCTCGTCCTGAGCCTTTTTCTGAAACTCCTCCAGTGCTTTCTTCAAAGATTCCTGACGTTCTTTCTCCGCTGCCACTGCTTTCTCGATTTCCGCGACGGTTTTCTTCGTAGCATTGGCTGTCCTTAAGAAACCCAGTGTATCCTCGAAAAGTTTATCGATGTCTGTTTTCGGATCATCAATATAATCATCCAGCAGTTCTTTTGTAGCTCTCGGAGTCTGCCCCTGATTTGCTGCATCCAGCAGATCTACAAGCGGCTCCACCTCTCCATCCATGACGCTGCCGATCATATATTTCAGACCAATTCCTTTGCTGACATCTTTTAAATTGTCAACTGGCACCTGAATTCTTTTGTTTACATCACGAAGGAATCCCATGCCAAAATTAAACTGATACACCTGTCCGTTGATTGTAAGTTCCATATCATTTTTCTCCTTTACTATTCAAAAAGAGGACGATTTCTCGCCCTCAGTATTTTTACGCTCCTGTTTTTGTCGTATCTGTAAATACGTAAGCTGCTATTTCCTGCTGCGCGGTCGTTACGGTTACATCACCTTTCTGACCGGTTCCATTGACACCAAAGGTAAGAGACACCTCCACCATATCTTCGGCGTTTGAAGTCTTTTCTACCTCCGTCACATAGCCCTGGAAGTATTTTCCCTTAAATTTATTGCTTCCGCTGGATGCTGGATCATCCAGATTTGCTTCCCAGATCTCGACCAGTTCATCGTTGATCATGGCATCTTCAAGAGAGTCGATCAGTGTGTCGCCCTTGGCAAGAATACTGGTTGCCGTAATCTCAACCTCGGCTGCTCCCGGGGTACGGATCGTGCCATCCTTTGTCTCTGTGGTATCGGCATCCTTGCTTGTCGTTCTGCCGTTCTCTGTCGTAAACGCTAATGCTGTAGCTGCATTTTTAGCCGCATCTTTTTTAAGGCGGTACAGATAAACGATCTTTTTACCACGTACCGCATCTGCGAATAACTGTAAATCAATTGTTTTTCCCATGCTGTTCTCCTAACTAAATAAAAAAGTCACTTCCACGATACCGTGAAGAAGTGGCTGGTTGGTGGTTGTGTCCGGCAATATTCTCTGATTTAAGTCCTGCACGGACCAGGAAAAGTTGCCGGTATGTTCCAGATGTCTGCAAACCTGCTTGATCTGCAGAAGCATCTGCGAAACTGTGCCGCGCTGCCGCGGATTGTCGTGCCAAACGTGGATTGTCTGACTTACAGTGCCGAATACAGCCGTTTTGTTGGCCCGATCATTCAAGTCACTGTCCGCCAGATAGATAAACGGGTATGGCGTACCTTCCGGCGGTAAAAACGTGTCATACACACCGTCTGGATACTGTTTTTTTAATTCCAGAAGCAACGCACTGAATAATTCCTGCTGTGGGTCCATGATGTCACCTCGTAAGCTTTTTCAAATCGGATTTGAACTTCTCTTTCTGCGCTGTGTAGGAAGGACGCATATATGGCTGTGCACTCATGTACCGAGTTCCATACTCCACGTATGCCGCATATTCTGCTGTTGGCTCCACTTCAGCCGTAAGACCGCCATCTCGGATCTCAAGACCAATACTCCGTTTCAGTGTACCGGTATCCACTGGCGCTTTTCTCTGTGACGCCTCCTGCAAAGCTTTTCCGTTTTCCTTTACCACCCGCTTAATATCACTCATCTGCACGTTTTTCTTCAATTTGACCTGCAGTTTCTCCATTCCTTCCAGCTTGATTTTCGGCATCAGACCATCTCCGATAGTATGAATGTCTGTTTTACACGCAATTTCCGCGTATAGTCCACTTTGTAGGTCGTGTTTCCAATCCGGATCCTGTCAAACGGCTTCTGATAATGGTTCTGGAGCTGTACGGTCACGCTGCCCTGACGGATCCCACCGTATACGATCTGCATGATTTCCGCCCGCGTATCCATCACAGATGCCATTTTCTGCACCTCTGTGACCTGGTCTGCAGCATAGTTTCCGGTTTTCGAATCATACTCACCCGGCAGGACTCGCTGGAAGAAAATTGGCGTATCGTATCTCACAGAAACTTCACCTTTCCCTTCCTTGCCTCCCGCTGGCTGTCCAGATAAGACTGAATATCATCCATGTACCCGGCAAAATCATTTTCAGACCAGGAAAGGCTCTCACCCTCAACGCTGTGAGAGGAGAGCCCTTCCGAGCCGATCCGGTTGAATCGAATGACCGAAACATCCAATATGATGTATTCCATCTCTTCCGGCGGCTCCAGACCGCCAAGAAGAAATTTCAGCCGCTGTTTCGTGGCATTCAGAATCAGCTGTAACTGCTGTTCTGTCTTTTTGTCTGTATCTTCCATTCCAAGAAGCAGTTTCAGATCTTCGATCATAGGCTGCCTCCTATTCTGCCAAGGAATCTACTGCCTTATTCTTGCTTTTCCCTTTGCCTGCCTTTTCCGGCTCCACCAGCTCGATCAGTGGGATACCACGCAGATTTTCAGCAGATGCAAGCTCCGCCAGGCGGGCTTCGGATACCTTAAGCCCCTCACGTGGGAAGGTATCGCCTACTCTGTATTCATGGTCATCGTCATGAAGATCCGTAAAGTATTCAATCACCCTGTACATAGGTTCCTCCTTCTCAGCTCTTCACAGCTGCTGTTACATCGCCGGAACGGACTGCTTTATAGTTCTGATCACACTCAACCAGCGTGATGTGATGGGTTGCTGTAGATGCGATTTCGGATTCTCCATCCCATTTGCTCCAGTTTTTCACGTCATCGCCGTATTTCACGGCAGTCGCGGATGCCGCATCTTTGTACTTCCAACAGTTTTTCATAGACATCAGCTGCTCTTTTACGGAGATCTTTGTTTTTCCCGTTTCAGATCCTTCTGCCGCCGTTACGGTCAGTTTTCCAAGAGTCTGTGTATCCGCGCCACCAACGGAGATGTAGGCGATGGCATCCAGGTACTCACAGAATAAGCGCAGACCCATAATAGCGTACAGATCCGAAATTGCTCTCTCGTAAGTACCCTGTGCATGGAAACCGATAAAATGAGTAGTCGGGTCCGTTGTATAGCTGAGGCCAGCTTTTACGAACTCAGAGTCGCCCGGATCGATGTAATATCCGATGATGTTGTTGAGTGGAGTAGCAATGACGACGTTTTCCGGGATTTCAGAGCTTACGAAGACAACATCAGCGCCAAGGAATTTCTTCATGTACTCAAAGCCGAACGCTGTCTGCAGGGAGATATCCGCGGCACCGACATATTTATACACATCCAGTGTATTTACCCATACTGCTACGCCGGTAGCCGTTCTTCTCATCTTTTTGAACTTATCTTTAACCTTTCCAATTGCCATAGCAACTGCCATCTGCCAAGTGCTTTCATGGCCGGTCAGAGAACCTGCTTTCAGCTGTGCGTACAGCTTATCCATGACAACGTTCTGCAGATCGGTTTTGAACTCTTCGTCGGTATCCTGTACTGCGGCATCATATCCCTTTTCCGCGATTGCCTCCAGGGTTACTCCCTTACGATACTTGCTGATTTTAATAGTATCAAACGGAATTTCTTCCACAGCGTACTGGGAGTACGGGATCTCTTCGCCCTCTGCGACCTCACCGGACTGCAGGTTTCCTGTCACCTTTTTTGTATTTAAAACGGTGTTGTTATCTTTCTTGATCATTCGGATAATGCCCAGGACATCAAGCAGCGCCTGAATGTTTTTGCCGAAAGATGTTACGAAATCAATCTCGCGGGCTTTTACCTGGATCTGTTCCTGACCTGTCATGTTATCCGGTGCCGCAAATACCTGCAGCCCTAATTTTCCAATTCTATGCATGCTGTTTTCCTCCTACTGAAATAATGCAATATTTTCCGCAATCAGCCGCTGCCGTTCAATTGGGTTGCTGACTGCAAGAATCTGTTCTTTTGTCACAGCGCCTTTTCCGCCGGATCCGCCCTTTGGGGCATTTCCTTTCAGGGCATCTTTTACGGCAGCCTGTACTGCATCCTTGTACATCTTTGTGAAAGCTTCGACTGCCGTCTTGGTATCCTCAGCGCTTTCCGATACCAGATGTGCCAGAAGTTCATCCGGGATGTTGATTTCTTCATCTGCCAGCATCTTTCTGGCCGTCTTTGACATTTCCGAGAGCGAATTCTGCCGTTTCAGATCTGCCAGTTCCTTTTCCAACTTCCGGTTTTTATACTCCGCTTTCTCTTCCTTTGTCATCTTCGCCAGCTTTTCCGCCTCTGAAAGCTTATCATCAGTCAGCGCCTGCCACTTTTCCTGTGCTTTGGTCACTGCTGTATTTACCGCCTTTTGGACCCTGCGGTCGAACTCTGCACGATTCTCTGCCTGTCCAAGAAAATCATCAAACGACATCTCATTGCCGCCATCTCCAGAACCTGCTCCAGCTCCGCCATCGTCTCCGTTTCCGGCTCCATTGTCGTTTCCTTCGCCTTCTGCAAATAACTGCAGGTTGATCATTGGAGATCTCCAACGATTGTTTTTATACTTCATGTTCGGTCCTTTCTGCCCCGTCCCGTTCTGTAATAGCCCCGTGCCGTTGCTCCAGAATCATAGTTTAACGACATTCCGGTCACATCGGTTACACGATCCGGACATGCTCCGGAAATTCATCGGCCATCAGATAGATGCCGACAAAAAAGGAATCCACCAGAGTTCTTGCTCTCTCTGATAGATTCCCATACTGTATATCAACCCAGCCGGGCGATACTTCGTATTCTATTTCATCCCTTGTCAGATCCTCGATCGAGCGGATCAGCGTCCGCACGAGGCTGGAAACGCCTGCGCAGACAATGTCCTGCCCGTGCGGTGCATACATTGCATGGCCGGATACCTTGATTTCGTTCTTACGAACGGATACTTCAATCACTCTTTGATCCTCTCTTTCTTAAATGGGCATAAAAATACCACCGGCCTCTCGACTAGTGGTAACTATGAAATAATCGCGCCAAGTAATGCAGACAATATCACGTTGAATGTTTCAGTACAATATTCTTTTGCTTTCTGCATGCGGCTGTTTTCTTCCAGGAACTGTACGCCCTCAAACGTAATCTCAAATGGTCTGTCTGTTTGGAGCATTGGCGCGTCTTTTGTTTTGTCAACGACCACAAATCCTGTAATATATCCCTTCCTTACAAGCGTTGCAATGATCTTGCACCAATAGCTTTGCGGAATATCAAATAATTTTGAATTCCACGCGAACTGTTCGAGTTCTGGTTCTACACCGAGTTTCATGCATTCGTACAGATACCTTAGTATTTTATACATGATTACTTCCATGTCATTCTTTGCCATTATCGTTTTTACTCCTTAAACAGTTTTATACGAACGGAACCATCTCTTTTACGTCATTCAACGTCTTTTTTGCCTTTTCAAGCAACGAATTTTCGAACAGATAGGAAATACCCTTTGGTGTGATAATGGCATCCGGCAGATCGCCTAAAAGAACGCCATCTTTCGTATGATTAACAGCAATGCCTTTTACATATTCTTCCGTAATCAGGCTTAAAATGATATACTGCCAATAATTCTCATGAATATTATAAGCCGATGCTGTAAGGTAACACGCTTCTGGTTTTTCACCCTTTTTCAAGCATTCATACAGATATTTCAGTACCTGGTATACAATCACGAAATAATCATTCTGAGCCATTTGTCCTGTCTCCTTATCATCAGTTGATAATTAACTGATTCTTGCAAGAATCACAGTAAAAAGTATTGGTTTTTTCACGGTCGCCAACAGGAATCATAATTCCTTTTTTGCATTTCTTGCACAGAACTTTTTCGCCTTTTCTCAAAAGTTTTACCCTCTCATGAGGCGGCATATTCAGAGTATTCGTCATAAACAATCACTCCCATTTCAAATTCGGATATTTATCATTTATATGATTAATTATATCCTGGACAACTTTCTCTGTCAATTCAATGTTTTGATGTCTGTACTCGTTCATATAGCATTGTAACTCTTGATTTTTGGTGTTTGGCTTGTTGATTTTGGCATGTGTGGCCTCGTGAATCACTGTAATAGCTGTCTCACGAACCGTTTTGGTGTTATCAGCATAAATGTTGATTTCACCATCTTCGAAAAGTCCGTCCAGTCCCTCGTCGACATCAACTCCGTACCATACCTTTATTTGAATATCATTTTCCTGAAGATATTCCAACATTTCCGTTCCGATGCTGGACTTTTTCATTTCTTTCATGATATTTCGAGGTTTGATAACGTCTCGCCCCTTTGATCTGCCATCCAATGTTTGGAATATTCCTTCGTTGTCTTTATATCTTGCCTTTCTGTTTTTCGATGCTTCCCATTCTTCTGTGGTACCACCCTGCTCCAGAAATTTCAACCATTTCTCATACTCTGTGCTGTCTTCATAGGCCGCCGTAGAGCAGTGGCATCGCGGATGCATCGGCGGCGCATTTGTCCCTGGCATCATATCCTGCACCCTAAAATGCTTACCGTCCAACGCCTGGCACCGCTCGCAGACATCTGCATTCCCGCAGGCAACGTATGTATACTCTTCGAATCCATTTCGGATATAGGACTGTTTCTGAGCTTCTGTCTGGACTCTGGCAAGCTCCGTGACCATGAGCCGCTCTGCATCCTCCCGGCTTGCACCGAAGCGTTTCTGCAGGTGCACCGCAAGCTCCCGCGGGTTCTTACCCTGGATTAGCCCTGTTTTCAGCAGCTTGTCCAGCTCTGCTTTCAGCATATCCTGATACATCCAAATCCGGTCGGAATAGGTGGCGTTATGGAATGACGCATCGACGATTGCCCGCGCCATTTTCCCGTTTTCCTGCACAGAATTGCCAAGAATGCCCGCCTGCCTGCGAAATTCTTCTATTGTCTGCTGTGTCAGCGTCTGATCAAAGTATTTCTGCAGTTCGTCGAAGCCGGATACCATTTCCAGCCCGATATTGGCTTTCAGCAGCTCCAGGCGATTGATTTTCATGGTCGCATTGTACAACCGCATCTCTTCATTCGCCTGATCAGAAAAATCTTTTTCTTTGACGTATTTTGCGGCTTTCCTTCCATATTCTTCGATGTCAAGCTTGGAAACTCTCCTTTTTGCCTCCGCCAGCGAGATTCCCTCTTTTGTGGCGTACTTTGCATAAAATCCATCGATCTCCTTCTGGATCTGGTCTGCCATATATGCATAGGTCTTCCGGATCTCTTCTGCATAGGCCTGCTCCGCCATCTTATTCTTCTTAGCATGCTCCGTCTCACGCTTCTGCCAGTATTCCTTACTCGTCATTCTGTCCACCGCCGCCAAACATCTGCTCCATCACAGGATCCGCTCTCATCTTATCCTGATCAGCATCGATTTTCTTAATCTCGTCCTGTGCATTATCCACGATAGACAGCACGCCCAGCTGTGTTTCCTGGCTGACAACGCCTTCCAGATTCTTCGCGATCTCTGCCTCTTCCTGCAGGTTTGCCGGGAAGTTCGGCGTAAAGTGTGGATGGATCTTCACCCAGTCATCTTTTTTCATCCCCGAGACCGGATTTGAGAAGATCAGACGGTACCGCCGGTTCATACCGCTGGTAAATTTCCGTTCCTTCGTCTTTTCCAGGTTGCTCATCGCCTGCAGCTTATACTTCATGGCGATACCGGAGCTGGTACCAAAATTCTCATCCGAGATATTGGCTACCATGCTGATATGGAAGATGAGCTTTTCCAGTCGATCGATCAGATGCTCCTGTGTAGTGTCTCCATCTGGCTTCTGAAGAAATTCAACGATCAACCGCTCGGTATCTCCATCAAAGTTAATGATTCTGTCGTCCCGGATATGCGCCACATCATCTTCTTCCAGCTTGGATCCAAGAACTTTCAGATAAGCATCCGCGAAATAGTCAACATCATTGGCCTTCTCGCTGATCGCCTTATTGTATGCGTTGATCATCGTAAGCACCGGTTCGAAGATTCCCATCCGCTCCTTGTTTTCTACGTACTCAGATGCCGGAACGCCATCAAAGCCGTGTATCTTCTCGTCTGCATCCCAGATCAGCTTTCCCTTTATTGTGAACCATCGAACCTTCGTCTCATCTGAAACGCTGCCATGAAGGATCTGATTCGAATCGTAATACAGCCGCACGAAATACCGTTCCCTTTCCAGCACGGAATCATCGTAAATCATGAATGCATCCAACGGGCTTAGATAGGTAATGCCGATGTTTCCGTTCTCATCGACATAATACATTTCATAGCCCTTGCCGAAAATGCTGCAGATTTTGGACAGCTCAGCATTGTTATCGTCCTGATCGTTGTACTGGTCCAGAAATTCAACATACTTCGCAACTGCTTCGTTCCCATTGTCGACCTGCATTTTGATGGCATTTCCGATAAAAAAACCGTTCATCGTATCCACGATGTATTTGGCAAAATTAACCATAATCCGGTTGTCTGGCTTCCATTTCGGCTTTAACGGCTCATGCAGGATCGGATACTCCGTCTCGTAGGCCTCCTGCAGTCTACTGTAACGAAATGCGCACTCTCCGGAATGCCGTATAATAAATTCGTTCAGTTTGGCATCCGTCAGCGTCTCTTCCGACGGCAGCCTGTACAAATTCGTCCACACCTCTATATCCCTCCTTTCACTTTTCTGTTCAGCCGCGGTTTTGCCTTACGTTCTTCCTCAATCGAGTACCGAAGCATCGCCATGGCATCATCAAAAAACGGAACTGGCTCTTCGAGATAAGTGTTGGTACGCTCATCCTTCTTCCACTTCCATTGCTGAATTTCTTTTATTGTATTGACGCAGGACGGGTAGATATGGATCCTATGCTGTTTCAAATAGTCTATCTGGGCATGCACGCTGTTCGGCTCTTTCTGCACACCTTTTGCGCGGTATCCCGCCTTCTGCCACATCTTGATACGGTCCGGCTCCGCAGAATCGCACCACATACGCAGGCGCTTGCTGAACTGTCCTTCTGCCAGCCGGATGATCTCATCCGTATCCATCTCATACACGTACAGCTCCCGGCACAGATACAGCTCCCCATCCTTGAAACCGACCTCGCCGATGCAGTTTGCGTGGTTGAAGCCGAAGTCCTGTGCATTGACCATGTAGTCGAATCGTTCCGGCGAGCGGTCAAATTCTTCGACAACATAGTTTTTGAGGATCAGTCCGGCGACTTCTCCCCATTCCCCCAGGCCATATACCCGATACCCTTCTGGATCCACTTCCTTACGCCGCATCATACGTCTTCGGTAGGCATCATCGATAAAGCGGTTCTGCTCGTAGGTTGACTGATGTGTCAGAACATCCGGATCTGACCGGTCAAAGAACACACGCTTAATCCAGTGGTACGCCGATACCGGGTTGAACGTCATCCGGATCTGATAGAACTGTCCATCCGGCAGTTCACCACGGAGACGGTCATCAATGATCTCGAAGTCCGCCTGCGTAATTTCCGTGGCTTCTTCGATCCAGACATCCGTCAGCTTGCCACGTTTGAATGTAATGGATTTCAGTTTTTCACGCTGCTTTTCATCGTTGACGCCTCGGAAAATGATCTGATTGCGGTTGATTTTACACTCCACAATCATGTTGGAGCTGTTAATATGCCAATATTTCTTGTACTGCTCCCCAAACATGCGAAAAATAGCACCTTGCAATTCTGCAAAAGTGCTATCCCTGTTGGTCACGTCCGCCTTTCGAACGCATAGAAGATTTCTTCCCGGATCCTGCATCAGCCGCAGGATATAATTCTGCGCCGTATCAACACTCTTTCCTGATCCAGCAGAGCCTTTCATAACGATATATCTTTTCCTGGAACGGTCAACTTCTTTGAAGCCCGGATTCATCTGGACGTTTATATTCATCCGGAATCGTCCTCCCCGTAGTCAATCGTGATGTTGAGATCCATATCTGCATCCAGCTCAACTTTCTCAGTAAACATTCCAAGGTGTTTACCTAACTGTTCCAACGCTTTCATCTTGTCATTCAGCTTAACTTCCCGCTCCATCGACGTTCCTTTCGGTCCATCCGTCGTCTTGACCTTTACGGACTGGATACACGCCAGATCATCTTCTGTAACATCCGGTCGAACAGATGCATCTTCAAAATCGATTATGTTTTTCGGATTCACAAAAGCTATTCTTGCCAGTTCCTGAATCACCCTATCTTGACTGATTCCCGTTCGCCTTGATCTTTCAGCCATTGCCTTTGCAATAGCCTCTTGAACACTAGCATTTGCTAACAGCCGCGCTCCTTGTTCATTTGCTGTTTTCGGCGAATATCCTGCTCTAATAGCGGCCTGTGTTGCGTTCAGGTCGATCAGATACTCTTCCACAAATCTCTGCTGCTTTGCAGTCAATTTTGCCATCCGGCAACACCACCTTTCTTTCCAAATTTCTGCATACAAAAATTCCCCGCATCTCTGCGAGGAATCCTTGGAATAAAAGTAACAAATCGGAGAATCTCCATCCACTGGAGAGTTGGAACGGCAGGATTCGAACCTGCGCCTCGTGCCGGCGTCTCTGCGCTCTCCTTGAGCTACGTTCCAATAGGCGCAGGGTGTGCACGCCCAGCACCGTACATCATTTGGCTCTGCCAAGGTTGATGCCGACCTTATTCAGTGGCCAGGTTGTGATGCCTGGTCACTGATCAAAATACACCTGAGGAGTTTTTGCAAGAAAGTGTAGGAAATGTTGATCCCTTATCCATTCTCTGGTTCTTACACTATACCATAGGTGCGATAGGAAAAAAAAGGAACTCTTTTTATGTTTCAAAATGAGCAAGCGCCTTCCCGTGAATCTTCGTAATGTTTCGAAGGCTGTATCCCATTCGCTCAGCGATCTGCTCCCACCGCAACCAGTGTATGTATCTCAGTCTTAAAACTGTTTTTTCGGTCTCATCTTGCATTGCCTCAATCCGCTGCGTAATTTCTCGCCGGATTCTGATCCGCTGCTCCATCTGATCTTTCAACTCTGTCAGCAGCTCATCAAGCTGTGCGGCATACTCTGAAAGATCCATGCAACTGCTCCCGTGTGGCATCCCATCCTGGATCAGTGCCGGAAACATTTTATTCATTCGCAAATCATCAATCTCTTCTCGAATTTCTCGTTCCGCAAGCTCTGCCGCATGGTATCTTCTCAGGTATTCTTTTTTCTTCTCGTTCTCCTCTTTGTGCTGATCCACTGGTATCACCTCCCCACTTGTGTTCTCTTCCGGTTGTCCGATCTCTCATTTTGATCTCCACCAACTCCAAATGTGACACATTCAGAACCTCCCGCACAGCCTTGACCACGTTCCAGATTGGCCTCGGCAGGCGGACGGCGTTTCGAATTGCTTTGTCTGCGGTTGGATCGCGATATCCTTCACCATTCATCTGCCATGCCCCTTTCTGTTCTTCCTAAATTCTTTAATCTTGTTCTGAAACATCTTCATTTCATCCATCGTAAGAAATGCCGGAATTAAATAGTCTGCTTCTTCTGGGCAAATATACACCATTACTCCATAAAATGTGACTTTAACCATTTTCTTTGTACCATGTGTGTAATTCATTTCATATGTGATCTCGTCTCTATTCTCTTGCACTTTATGAAATCCGTATTCTTTTAATTGATCATCGATGATTTTTACTTTTAATAATTTCATACTCGCTTCTCCCACTCACGCAAATCTCAACTGCCACTGGCTGTCGTCGATATTCAGATTCGGCACCCGCTCGCCTACTTTCAAGTACGGGCAGTTGGCCTCTACCAGTTTCTGAGCCATAATCGGCACCACGCTGTTCCCGATCCGCGCCACCTGTTTTGCAACCGGATAACTTTTCCAGTTGTAATCCCGGTTGATAATGTAATCTTTCGGGAATCCCTGCATCAGCTTCAGTTCTTCCGGTTTCAGCATTCGCAGGAAGATATCCTTCAGAATGTATTTTTCTCCCTGAATATCCAGCACCACATTAACCAAACCAAAACGATCCTTCGTGGTGATCGTATCCAGTGGCCTGTCAATGCCTTGGCAGCTTCCGCCGGATCCGTAATATTTAATCAGGAATGCGGATATCAGCCCGAAGTGCCCCGGCGATGTTGTAATCGTATGCAATGGCTCATCGCAACCCTGTCCGATACCAGTCTTGTAATATTTGGTAATAAACGCTGTCACCAGCCCGTACCGGTTACTGGTATCAATGGTCTTGATCGGCTCCGTTAGAAACTGGCCCCGGGAATCTCCGGCTTTCGTCTCGCCGTGATACTGGATGAGAAAAGCAGTCACCAGACGATTGTGATCTACGGTGGTAATTGTGCTGCAAGGAGAATGCAGGTCACTTCCACAACCTTTATAGTTTCCACCATATGCTTTATCCAGATACGACAAAAACAGCTTTTCTCCATCTTTTACGATATATGGATTCGGATTTTCCACGATATATTTCCGGATTCCATTCGCGATACGCTTCATAGTCGCGTCCGCCAGAGGCTTTGGCCTATCAAATATGGATCGTCCAAAATCTGACCAGTCTATGTAGTCGCCACAGGCTTTCCACCGTGGCTCTCGATCCTTGAAGTGAGTCGGTGCCGGCCATACAATCTCACGTCCGTCTCTCCGGAAGATTGCGTACCAGCGTTTCCGTGTCGTGGGTGCTCCGTAGTCTGCTGCTATCAGTTCTCTGCACTCAAACATATATCCAAGAGATTTCATTGCCATAATAAATTTTCGATAGTCCTCTCCACGACGTTCCTTAATCGGATGACCATTACTGTCAAGCGGCCCCCACTGTTGTATTTCCTCTACGTTTTCCATCAGGATCACGTCCGGCAGAATTGCTTTAGCGTGTTTGTAAACAGCCCACGGAAGAATTCTCAATCCTTTCTCCCGTGGTTTACCGCCTTTTGCCTTGCTATGGCTTGTACAGTCCGGCGACGCCCACATCAGAGCCACGTGCCGGCCTTTTACATATTTCTTCAAGTCAACCTTAAAAATATCTTCTGTTAGATGCAGCGTGTTCGGATGATTCGTTTTGTGCATCAGGATGGCATCCGGATCGTGATTAATCGCAATATCTACCGGTCTCCCCAGTGCCATCTCGATGCCGACGGAGGCGCCGCCCCCGCCAGCAAAGCAGTCAATAATCAGATCCTTCATTGTTTGACCCTCTTTTCGAGAAATTGTTTTCTTTGATATTTTTCATTTTTTTCTTTTGCCCCGGCCGGAGGCTGGCTCCTTTCTGTTTGTTCTACACTGTCATTTTAGCTCCGCACTTCGGGCAGAACTTCCATTTTGCTTTGATATATTCTGTACTGGATCTTCCTGTTTCAACGGCATCATAACTCTCAACCTGAAAGCCACAACCAGAGCATTCAGCATGGATATAGTCGTTGTGCTCTTCTCTACTTTTCCACTTTGCTTTTTTCATTCTTCCCATGATTCCTGCTCCATTCCGTAAGATATTCTTCCTGCTCCCGGTCCTCTTCCGGATCCTTCGGACGCTCTGCCCGGTTCAGCAGCCACGCCACCGCACAGATGATCCCCCCGCAAAACACGATGATTCCAATCACTGCCATCTACTCCTCCTCTCTGCCCTTCCAGCAGCGTTCCAGTTCTTCTAGGACTGCAATGCATACCCGGTCTACAAAATCCCCATTACCGAATGATTTCGCAAGCTGAGAGCATTCCTGGACGCTCTCAGTATAGTCCTGTTCTTTTCCTGGCCGATTATAATACTTCTTGAAAAATCGCCAGACCTCTGTAAAGAATTTAAAATAATTCATCATGGTAGCTCCTCAATCCGGATATAGATACCAGGCTTCTCCGCCCAAAACTTTTCAGTAATTTCAGATGCCACCAGCGCATCATCCTTCCAAAAGCCTACCAACGTCATGCAGTCTTTTAACATCTTCTGCAGGTTATCGGTGTCAGGCTTTGTGATCCTGTACTCTCCGTCCTTATGTCCATTCTTCGGGAAACACCACTTGGTAATCAGCCTTACGCCCGTTCTGTACGGTGCCATAATGCGATACTTGTACAAGTTGCCAATCAATTTCTCCTTAGCAGCTTTCAGTTCCGGCGGATCATAGAACACAGGTCTGCCATTCACGATTGTGACCTTGTGCTCCTGGTGTGTTATTGTTGGCGGTTCCATCGCCATAAAAAACTCTGTCATTTTTCATCATTCCTTTCCTGCGCGTCTGTGCTGGGTGGGTATGCTCCTAACCCGTTGTGGGGGCGTACTCAATCGCCCCACACTTAGGGTGGGCATGCCCGCACATTCCCGCCCGATTAGGGTATATATTTATATACAGGTGCCGGGCGGGCATTCCTGTCACCTAAAAAACATGGTGTCGGGCAACTTTCTGCCCGATGCCCGTTACCATGATCGCGGGCATTCCCGTTACCTATGTTGTTTTAGGTGTCGGGCATTTGCCCATGACCTAAAATGTTTCAGGTATCGGGCAAATACAACGTGTATCTTTATTTACCATAAATCCGATTTCTTTTAATGAATTTCGAACCGTTTTTTCCTCCGGATATTTCTCGCCGGTTGCTTCTGCATCCGATTTCAGGACTTCATACAGCTCCTTTACCGTCGGATATTTGTCCTCATGCGTAAACCGGAAATTTTCTATCGCCATCTTATATTTTTCCTTTTTGGCTTTACGCGCTTGCTCTCCTTGTTTCTTTCTGGCTTCTCTACCTTTCTGCCATGCCGGTTTGTCTGCTTCCAGTTCAAGATCTTTCAGCACGCCGATCTGATCCAGGCAGTGAACCGGATACTCAAACCACATGTTGACCGGTTCGAACTTTGGAAATTCCCGAAGTGTCCCTTCGATTCTCCATGCCGTATGGGCCTGTACTGCCGCTTTTGTCTCGGTGATCTGCTTATCCAGGGCTATCTTCTGCCACCGGTCCAGATGCGCCTCGCAGTAGCTCATCATCTGCGCACTGCTCAGTAAATCGTCCTGTGAAAGATCATCCTCCCACTTGAAATGCGCATCCAGATAGTCCATACACGCCTTGCAGATCGCTTTGTTTTCTTCCTGTTTCATCAGTGCTTCCGTAGGTTCCAGTTCGATCAGATCCAGCAGGGCATCCGGATCACGGGCAAATACACCGGAGCCAGAAGCACGGTCCATAGATTTCTTTCCGCCCTGGTTTCCTTTACTGTGATGATGGCAATAAATCACCGCGCATCCAAGCTCTGTGCAGACTTTATCAAATTGGTTACAGAAATTCGCCATCTGATCCGCGCTGTTTTCATCTCCCGTTATGACTTTATAAATCGGATCAATAATAATAGCCACATAGTTCTTCTTCGCAGCACGCCGGATCAGCTTTGGTGCCAGCTTATCCATAGGGACTGATTTACCACGCAGGTTCCAGATATCAATATTCTGCAGATTATCCGGCGTAAAGCCCATTGCTTCGTATACATCCTTAAAACGGTGCAGGCAGCTTGCCCGGTCAAGCTCCAGATTGACGTACATGACACGTCCCTGTGCGCAATGCCACTGCAGCCACTTCTTTCCTTCTGCAATGGCAATACACAGTTCGATCTGCAGGAATGACTTACCCGCCTTGGATGGACCGGAAATGAGCATCTTGTGGCCTTTTCTCAGGATCCCATCAATCAGACACGGCGACAGCTCGGGGAGGTTATCCCATACACTTTCCAGCCCTTCCGGCTCCGGCAGATCATCGTTGACACCCTCAATCCATTCGTACCATTCATTCCAGGACTGTTTTCCGATGTTGGTATCTACGATGAACTGTTTCTTTTCACCACGCTGCACTCCTGGCATTCTGGAAAGTCTCGATGGATTCCGGTTCTGTGTATCCACGTCGATTCCGTTTTTCTGGCAGACTTCATACAGATAATCAACCCGTTTTCGATACTCGTTGTAATCTGCCGCATCTATCCGCACAATAGCATGCAGGCTCTTTTTTCCGGAATATACCAGGCAGGCGATCGGAAGTTCTAGCTCCCGCAGGATAGCATTCTGCTGTTCCAGCTCCATGTGATCCGATTCTACTAAAGCATACCGGTACTCTGTTACATTTTCATTTTTACAGCCGTTTCCGTCCAACGGATTGAAGCGGATCCACGCCCCCGCTTCCGGATTGTAGTCACCAAGTACTGCGCCAATGTCCCCTTTACAGTCGTTCAGCAATTCAATCAACTGTCCGGCAGTACGGTCCCAGCTGCCTTTTTGTGGCAGCCAGCGCGTACCTTTTTCATCTGTCTTTTCCCAGCTTCCAGTGACGTATCCTACGTTTTCTCCTGCTTCAAACAGTGTTTCCAGATACGTGATCAGCTGCTCCGCCGGATTCCAGTTGGAAGGCTCCTGTATCTCTTTCCCTTCCAGCCAGTTTTTATCCACAACAACACGGTCACTGTCCACCGCGATACTGTCGTTCCAATCCAGTTCATGGCCCTTCTCCGGAACCCATCCATGATCCAGGGCAAGCTGTACGATCGTGCCGCCGGTTACCGGTGAGGATGAGCCGGAAAAGGTTCTCCATTTTTTCTCACATTCATTTGTATGATATCTGCCGTAATCTTTCTGGCTCCAGGCATCCCACACAGAAACCGGATACCCTTCCTGTTTCAGAGCCATTCCAACAGAACACCATTCCTGATAAGTAAGCTCGGATGGATTGATATGTTCTATAATTTCTGTAAGGCTCGTCCTCTGTTCCATACTCTTTAAGCTCCTTTATATTCTCTCGGGTTGATATCCATTGGAATCCGCCAGCCATTCGCTGCGATCCTGTCGATCAGATTCTTTGCTGTTTCAAACTGCCAGGTTCCTACATGCTCAAATCCCCTGCTTTCCAGAAAACGGATCTGTTTTGGTGTCGTCAGCCCCTCCGTGCGTCTTTTACTCAATCGATCCAAGATCTTTTCTGCTTTTCCTGCATTCTCGATTTCATCCGGCATAATGCCCAGCTTTTCCAGTGTCTTTTTCTGCTTCTCAGATGGCGGTCCCATTTCCCACCCAAAAGAGGGAACATAGCTGGACAGGTCTTCCGCCTGGATGGACATCTCAAACTGCAGCGGATCCACCAGTTTCTTTTTGCGCTTCTTCATTTCTGCAAGCTGCTTTGCTAAAGCTTCTTCTCTTTGTGCTACGACATCCTCAGATGCTTTCTGTTCTGCTTCTTCTAAGTCAACCGGCATGCCTGCTTCTTTTTCCAGATTTTCTGTCATCTGCTGGGCTACTTCTTCATTTTCGCAGATCAGGCTCGCCGGATGGCACAGCTCATGCCGCTCTGTGTGCCACAAAAAATCAAGCAACAGTAGATGGTCTTTTCCTGTTTCCGGGGACAATCGGGTACCGCGCCCCACCATCTGACAATACAGGCTCCGCACCTTGGTTGGTCTGAGAACCACAATACAATTCACAGACGGGCAATCCCAGCCCTCTGTCAGGAGCATCGAATTGCACAGCACGTTATACTTCCCGGCATCAAAATCTTTCAGAATTTCAGCTCTGTCCTGGCTGTCTCCATTTACTTCTGCCGCCCTAAATCCATACTGATTCAGCAAGTCACGGAATTTCTGGCTGGTCTTTACCAGCGGAAGGAATACCACTGTTTTCTTATCCATGCAGTATTTCTGCATTTCTTCTGCGATCCCCTGCAGATATGGATCCAGTGCGGTGCCGATTTCGCTTGCTTTAAAGTCTCCAGCCTGCACTGATACACTACTCATATCAATTTTGAGCGGAATAGTCAGTGCCTTGATTGGGGACAGATACCCTTCTTTGATTGCTTTTGGAAGCGTATATTCATAGGCCAGCGATTCAAAATAAACTCCAAGATTCCGCATATCGCCGCGGTCCGGTGTCGCTGTTACTCCCAATACATGCGCATGCGGGAAATGCTGCAGCACTCTCTGGTAGCTGTCCGAAATACAGTGATGGGCTTCGTCGATGATGATTGTATTAAAATAAAAAGGATCAAAGCTGTTCAGGCGTTTTTCTCTCATCAGTGTCTGCACAGAGCCAACTACCACGCGGAACCAGCTCCCCTGACAGGAACTCTCTGCCTTTTCAAGCGCACAGCCAAGACCGGTTGTCTTCATCAGCTTATCTGCCGCCTGTTCCAGCAGTTCCCCTCTGTGTGCCAGGATCAGGACACGATCACCCTGCCGGACACACTCTTCTGTTACTTTAGCAAAAACTACTGTCTTTCCACATCCAGTAGGAAGGACCAGCAGGGTTTTTAACACCCCGCTGTCCCACTGTTCAAAAATAGCTTCTTTTGCTTCTTTCTGATACGGTCTCAGTTCCATTTAAAATCTCCCTGGCGTAAATGCTGGCTTATCCGAGTCTTTCGGATACAGCTTTTCGATGTAATTGAACTTCTTATTTGGATCTTTGATTCCCGGCTTCACGCCGATTTTTGCTCTTGCCGTTTTTCCCGGAAGTGAATTCCAGTCCATTCTGAGCTCTTCGCCCTCTTTTTTCAGGCCAACACCACGGAACAACTCCGACAGCTTCCATTCCAGACTGCTATGTAAGATATAGTTCTCGCGAATTGTAATCTCACGGTCTTGTCCGTGTACAATAAAGTACACGACTGCCATATTGCATGGCGGGAGCTTTCCTTCTCCTTTGGATCTGCTGCGGTCATATTTCTCGATGGTTACGTTGTAATCCCCCTCCGGGATTGGATCAAAGTTCTGGGAATCCTGTTTAATAGAATCATCCCATCCAAGTTCTCTTCCTTCTACTGACATAATCGTTTTCCTCCTTAATTAAATGGAATTTCCTGTTTTTCTTTCATTTCTTTGATTGCAGCATAGACCTGGTCCCAGCAGGCTACCAGAAGCCCCTCGATAATGCCAGGATTTACGACATCGTAATCTTTGATCTTTGTGCCGACCGGAACATACCCTTTCGCTTCTACGACGTTCTCCACGTCCCATTCATCTACGTGATAAGTTTCCATCAGGTCTCGCAGTGCCTTCGGGATTTCCGGATCCAGACTGTTCTCCCCTGCAGGATCCGGCGTTTTAGGCGGCTCATCCAGTGGAAGATTCATCTGTTCCCCAGTTACTTCTTCTGGCGTTGTCGGCTTCGGAGCTTCCGGAACGGGCTCAGGAGCTGACGCCGTTTTAGGTACTTCTGCAGCTTTGTACGGTTTCATATCTGCGGAAGCTTTTCCCTGTTCTATAATGCTCTGAATGACTTTGTAGTCAAACGGAACCTCATCCGGCAGACCGAAACGGTTCTTTGCATCCCAGCAGGCGTTATGTGACGTGTACATGACACGCTCACCGCCCTGCGCTTTCCTCTTCTTTCCCTTGTCATCAACTGCAATGGAAAACGTTTTGTAGTTGGCAAACAGCAGCATGTCCGCCCATTCCTTGATCAGCGGCGATGTCTGGGATGTTGTTTTCTTTCCAAGCTTCAGTTCCCATCGGTCATAAGCTCCCAGCTCATCCGGCTGTTCAAATTTTTTAATCTGCGCATGTGCTGTAAGAACCACGTTGACGCCCGCTTCCACAACTTCTGAAAGCCGATTCAGGAACCGGCCAATCTCCTCTTTTACATAGGTATAGCCGTTTCCATACCCGAAATCCTCGATTCCAAACTTCCGATGCTTATCGCAGATAAACTGGATGCACATAGACTCCGCCCAGTCGATCGTGTCAACCACAAGCGTTTTACACACGTCCGGATGCGTCCGGATGTAGTCCACCTGGTCAAGAAGGTTCTGCCAGCTTGTAGCTTTTGGCAACCGGGCAACATCCATTGAGTTCGTGCTACCCTCAGTATCAATGAACACCGGATCCGGGAATTTACTGGCAAACGTAGATTTGCCAATTCCTTCCGGACCATAAACCACAACTTTTTTTGCACAGGGAATTACACCTTTGATAATTTCCATTAAAATACACCTGCCTTCCATGATTTTTGCTGTGGCTGTTCAGCCTGCGCCTGTCCAACCACATAACCGTCTTCGATTATGATGCTGCACTCATCACCGGTACTTACCCTGGTAGCGATCGCCTGCAGCCCTTCGCCCTCCAGCCAGGAACCAAACTCCTGCAGTGTCTGCAGATCCATCTGCTCCAGCTTGTCCAGAAGAACAAAGCCACACTCCGGATTTAATTTCCGGACAATGGCTGTAGATACCATCAGCCGCTCAGAGCCGGACATGTTGTCCCATTTCTGCCCTTTATACACCAGCTCACCTTCCTTTACAGACAGATCTGGAAGAGGCAGCTCTGCAGAAGAAAGCAGGTTTGCTTTCTTTTCCCGGACAGAAGTAATTTTCTCTGAAAGTTGATCATACTGACGACGGTATTCTTTTGCATCATCCTCCGCCTTCTCCTTGTCCAGATTTGCGCGTACCATTCGATTGATTTCCTCAATATTGGAAATGCTGTCTTCCAGCTCCTTGGTAGACTGATCGACCAGATCAGCGGCCGACTTTTCAGCAGTTTCCAGATCTTTTACCAGCTGCAGATGATGCTGCTTTGCCGCCTCCAGCTGTTCCGACAACCGTTTCACTTCGTCGTAGGCGCGTTTGGTCTCTTCCCGGATCTTTCCGGCCTGTTCTCTTTTCCGTTGATTCTCGCCGTTCTGAGCGAGGATGTCCTGCTGCTGCCGAATCAGTGCAGATGGGGAAACCAGATCCTTTGGAGCATCCGGATAATACGGCTGTTCTTTGGCGAACTTTTCTTTCTGATCCGCAGTCCGGCCGATGTACAGCCGATCCTGATACAGCTCTTTTTCTTCTTTCTCTAACTCCGCCAGCTGGTTACCAACGCCGATGATCTGCAGCAACGTCTGTGCTTTTTCCTTCCCGGAGCTCTCCATGAACTTCGGAAGATTCAATGCCAGAGACTCGACAAAAGTGTTTAACAACGACTGTCCGGCCTTCTGACCGCTTGGATCCGTTACCTTCAACGCACTGTTCTTGCCTTTACGTTCAACGATCAGACCGTTGTTCAATACTATTTTTAAGTTTGGCGGGATGATGGATCCATCACGCGTTGCATCTGATGGTCTGAAATTTTCGCCACCCAATGCCCACGCAATGGAATCCAGCACCGACGTCTTACCCTGGTTGTTTCTGCCACCAATGACGGTCAGGCCGTTTGCCGTCGGTTCCAGTTTCACTGCTTTGATTCGCTTGACATTTTCAATTTCAAGCTTATTGATTTTCACTGACATCTTTCTTATCCTCCTTGTCTTTGTTAAAGTAATTCCAAACCGTCCCCGCACTGCAGCCCATTTCGTCCGCAATCTTTTCATAGGACCATCCGGCGTTTCGAAGCGCCATCATTTTGCCGGTATCCAGTTTCCTCTTACGGCCCTGTCCTGCAGGGCGCTTCGGGGGGGCGTTGGTTTTGCCTCTGCTTTTGGCTCCGGCTCTTTCTTCTGCTTCTCTTCCGCCTTGGCCTGCGGCTGTTTCATGACCGCAAACACTGCACCAGCCTCTGCGGCCGCGCGCACATCCTGCATGGTCATACTGCTGATGGCAACCGGATGCATGACGTAGATATCATCATGCATTCCGTGCATCGTCAGATCCACTGCCTCCGTATATTCAACAATCTGCATCATTCTCACCCTTCTTTCAACGACCCCGAGCGAATCCACGCCGCAAACACCTCGTCCCGGCGCTCTTCTTCCCACTCTTCCTGCTCCTCGCGGCACTCATCGACGTAATCGCCGATTTTCTTACCAGCGAACGCAAGAAAGAACATTCCGGCTCCCAGGGCGGCGCGGCCCCACATATCCGAATCCACGCCGCCGATGTAGATCCATGTGCCAACCGCGCCGATTGCCAGCGCCACTTTATCTGATCTCTTCATTGCTGACTCCTTCCACGCTCACTCCTTCGATCTCTGAAAAACGTTTTGCGTTGATGAAATACACCCAGTGTTCCGATGTTTTGATTCCATATCCCCAGGGGAACACGCCCTGCTGGAGCCCTTTTCGTACGGTCTGATGATTAATTCCCATCATCCGCGCGGCATCCATGACACTCAGGCGCTGGATAATGCATTCTTTCGATTTCTTCATTGGAAGTGTTGCCGTCCGGTCACTCGGTTTGGAAAAATAGTCCTCTTCCAGACCCAATGACACCGCAATATCGCGCTGCTGCTCCTCGGACGGAATCTGCTTTCCGGAAATGTACTGACTGATTGATGCCTTGCTTTTTCCAGTCATTCCCGCTATCTGCGTCTGTGTAAGATTCAATTCTTTCACGGCTTTTTTCAATTTTTCTGAAAAACTCATTGCCTTATTACTCACTTTCTGCTACGATGTAGCTGGTTTATTTGTGTGTCCCATGGGAACTGGTCCTTCCTGTGGGACTTTTTCTTTTTATCCCGCCTCTTCTGTTCCAAGGTACTTGTTCAGGAAATACTGCTGGCCTTTTCCGGTCACCTTCGTGGTTTTAGTCATCCGCACGCTACCGTCCGGATTAGAAATCACAGTCTCTTTGATCTGGAAAAATCCATTTTCCACGTATTTCTGCTTCGGCATGTTTCGGCTGGATCCAGTCTTCATAAGATAGCCTTCATTACGGAGCTGTTCGAATAATCTTTTCTGTCCGGTATCCACGCCGTTCTGGCGTAACAGCTTGGCCAGATCCCCGATCAGGATGGAGCTGTTGCTTGCACTCACCGCGTCGGCGAAGATTTCTTTCGGACGCATGCGCTCATTGTCCTCAATCAGCTTCTTGTTATCTTCTTTCAGATTGTCAATGGTTCTGTCTGCGAGCTTCAGCGCTCTTGCCATCACCTGCTCCGGGGTGTTCCAGGCTTTCTCCAGATCAATGAAGTACTGACGGTACTGCTTGCCTTTCTCGGATCGCTGGATCATACAGATCTGCTTTGCCATATCGATGGAGATTTCATGGTCAATCATATTCTGTCCACCGTGACTCTCGCTTTCCATTTTTGGAAAGCAAGTTTTAAAGTCTATTTTTTCTCTGAATCCATATTCACACATGCGATTAAACCATGTTGTAAAATTGCTTTTGACCTCTAATGCTTCATGTAGATCTCTTGCTGATACGGTCAGCTGTTCTGCCTCGTAGTTAATTTTTAACAACTCGTTCATCTAATTCCTTCTTTCTATCTTTATTTTTGATTTTGTGTTATACTTCTTTCAAAATATTTTGAAAAGGAGAATTGTCATGAATAGTGATGTAACCATTATCCAATCTCGCTTTCACTACACCGAAAAAGCATATGTGCCAAACACTTCGAACATCGTAGTTATCATTGACGAGCTGATCAAATTGATGGAACCGTATTTTCACAAACAAGCCTCTACATTCCGACTTATAAATGATATTCGCTTTGATCACCCAGAAACCGCTTCTACTTACGATAAAATTCATATCTGCTGTATGGACACTTCCTGGTCTCAAATAGCCTATCAATTTTCCCATGAATTCTGTCACCTTTTGATTGGAAGTCCAGTTCCACAAAAGATGCGATGGTTTGAAGAAAGCATTTGCGAGCTTTCCTCTTTGTTTTTCATGGAACAGCTGGCCATTGTTTGGGCGAAAAGTGGAATCCTCGGTCATCCCGAATACGCGGGATCTTTTATCTCCTATCGAAACAATCTCATGAATTCGGCAATTGATCTTCAAAATCTCTTAGATGTTTCTGATCCATCTTCGACCGTCTGGAGTCATGCTGTTGCTGAATGTTATGACAGAAATTTCAATTTGCAAATTGCGAAATTACTTCTGCCAATCTTTCGCAAATACCCTGCATTATGGGAAACTGTTCCCCTTTTAAGCAGGTTACCAGAAGATGAAAGCTCACTTACTCGGTATTTAAGTTATTGGAGCATCCTTTCTGGAGAATCATTCCGGCAGCCTTTTGTAGAACTCGCTGAAACTCTTCATTGTTCCATATAAGACCAATTTACCCACTGATTCTCACGCCATAACCAAAACTCAGCCGCGCCACCGTTGTAATAGATATAAACTTTATATCCTGTTACCTCTGGTGGCTCTGGTTTCCCGCCAAGCAAGATCTCTTCTCTTTTCGCCATGAACTGATGCATAGCAAAAGAAATTGTTTTTTCAAGCTGTGCATAGTCAACGCCCATAGCTCCCGGTGCTCCCTTAGGGCATCCGTAATTCTTGAACGTGTTCATGTAACTCACCTTCTTTCTTTTTTCTGTCATCCTGTTTCTGGCTTACCATGGCTTCTCCCATACCCAAGAGATAACCCTTGTCAAATTCCGACATCTTCGGGATCGCGGTCGCGATTGTCTCGAGAATCTTCTTTTCTTTTTCTGACATCGTTTCACCTCTTTTCTTTTGTGACAAAGCATTGAGTCGCTTTGTTTTCTGTTTGTTGCTATGCGTCTATTATATGTGGCTTAAGGTCTTTTGTCAATAGCTTTTTGTGGCTTTTCGACTTTTTGTTCTTATGCCACAAATTTATATTGATTTTTTCTTTTTTATGGGTTACAATAATTCATGGAAAAGAGGTGATTAAAAAATGAATGAGCGTCTCAAGAAATTGAGAAAAGAGTTGGATATAACTCAGCAGGAACTTGCCGATAAATTAGGAACGGCACGAAACAATATAGCCGGTTACGAAACAGGCAAGCGCCAACCGAGTGATGCAGTTATATCATTAATCTGTAAAACAGACTTCCCGCAGGGGAGAGTCAACGAAACCTGGCTACGTACCGGGGAAGGAGAGATGTTTATCGAGGCATCACGAGACGAGCGGATAGCGACTTTTGTGGGCGACATCCTAAAAGATGAGGAGGAAACCTTTAAAAAGAAATTTATATCAATGCTCGCGGCACTGGATGAATCCGACTGGGAAGTTATCCAGAAAATGGTGGAACTAATGCAAAAAAAGGGGGCTGATTAGCTCAGCCCCAAGATCGCTTTTACATACTGATAGATCAGGAGTAGTTTCCTGTCGTCGGCGTGGTCAAGCATCTTAATTATAAGTTTCTTGTAATCATCCATAATATGTACCCTCCGATCTGGTATTATTATACTAGAACATTTGTTCGATTTCAATATCTTTTTCTCGAACACTATGTCCTTTTATATAAATTACGGATCAGAAGGTCGAAAATTAGCAAATTTTGGAAATCGTCTCTAAACGTGGACACTTATTTCCATGGGCTGTCATACAGGTCCTGCATACGCACCTGTAGGCCCTTCGCGATCTGCTCCAACGTATCGAGCCTCGGAATGCTACCATTGCACAGCTTTCCAATTGTCGATTTCGGTACTCCGGTCAGAATCGATACCTGCCGGAGTGATAGATTTTTCTTATAAATGACTTCTGCAATTAATATCTTCATGCAGATAGTATTTACAACATTGAAAAAAACATTCTGAAAATGTGTAATTTTTTGAATTTTTAAACGTATATATTTGGGATATTGTATCCTACATATAAAATACATTTCAAAAGGAGAATGTCTATGAAAAAGAAAATCGTAACCCTTATGCTCGCCACCGCGCTCACCGCATCCGCGCTGACCGCGTGCGGATCATCAAGCGATTCATCCACTTCTTCCTCTGCCAGCGCCTCTTCGGCAGCCGTTGAATCCTCAGATTCTTCTGTAGTCGAAACCGCAAGTAGTTCTGGTATTGCTGACATTTCAAATATTTCTGATTCTACCGCTACAGAAAATATCTCTGAGGAATCCATTCCGGCAAGCAGTGAATCTTCCGAGGATTCAGTTGCCTTCACGCCGATCGGCGATAGTCTTGCAATTGATTTCGATTTGAACGGTCCATTAGAATTCCCTGATGATGCAACTGGAAAATGGCGCAAAGTTACTTTTTCTGAGGGTGAAGTAGAGTTTCAATATTACGCTTTATGCTATTACGATACATATTTCGAATCCGACGACGAAGTTCATGTCTTATACAATTTCTCGAATAAAACCGTAAACTGCATAAATTGTTTTGGCAGTTTCCTTGACCTTCGTGTACTTGACTATGTAGATAAAGAAGAGCATAGCGCAAAGGCTGCTTGCGGCGGTACTTTGCTTGCTGAGTATCACATTGACATTGCCACAGGTGTCGTGGAACAGATTCAGTAAAATAAAAAACCGCCCCGGTGCGCCAACACCAGGACGGCAAGTCATCCAGAAAATGGACAACCAGACAAAGCTATAATACCATTTTCTGGACACCAGAACAACCGAAAAGTTTGTTCGGTGTTATTTTTGTACCCTTTTTGTCTGCAAGCAGGCGTAAAACATCAAAAATACAAAGGAGGATGGCTATTATGGCAGAAGGAGTTAGAAAACGAGGAAAAACATGGTCTTACTATTTTGATA
>OLAX01000076.1_pt1 | contig 23460 bp, 20 predicted proteins | sample 1607711 | NCBI WGS metagenome assembly OLAX01 (sample SAMN02674693, study PRJEB24791) | human gut metagenome, SKBSTL018 | isolation source: stool | host: Homo sapiens | place: USA
CGTATGAAGCTGCCGCGCTTCTTCTAATGTCAAGTCAGAAAAGGTTACTTCCTTTGCCTTATGTTTACGAAGCTCTTTGTGAGCGTCGCAGGCTTCATTGTGCAGCACCGTATTACAATACTTCTGAAAAGAGCATTGTTTATAAAATTCCCTACGTTCAGGTTCCACATTCTCACCTCCTTTCTCGTTGAAAGTTGGTGGTGCTTCCCCCTTTTCGCGGGGCAATACTGCATTTTGAAAAAACGCCGAACATTTTCGGAAATTTTTTCAAAAAATTTTTTGAGCATACAAAATGCGCCCGTCTGAAAAGCTCGGACAGGCGCAAAGGTATTATAAAAGGTATTTAGATGATTTGACAGTTCATACTGATAGATAGAAAGATACCCGGTGGCGGTCGGGCTTTTTTTGATAAGTCAAAGAATGTAAGAATTTGTCGATATGGTTTATAATTCATGGCGGCTACCTCCTAAAGCCGCCATGTCTGCATGGTTAAGGGTCGTCGTAAGTTTCTGATAGGCAAAAAGAAACGGCGGCTCTGAAAATCAAAGCCGCCGGAAAATAGTAGGCGCATGAAAGTACATCTGCTCCGCGACGGCTTTTTTTCTTTTGCCGTCGTTCGGCAGAACAAGTAAAATTTATTTGTTCCAATTATAATAAAGTTAGCTTACAAACACATGAATTTCGTCTTACTCATTTGTAAGATATAAAAACCGCTTATGATGATTTTACTCGTCATAGGCGGTTTTTACAAAAAGTGTTATTGTTGTACTTTAACTGTATCTACGATTGCCATTTTACTTATCTGTTTAATCGGTCGCCCGATTGCGATTGCCGCTGATATAAGGCATAAGAGAACAATCAACAGTAATGAACTAACGGGAATGCTCCAATCTATTCCCCATTTATCTGTAATCAAGAACAGAAACATCATTTTATTAAGGGGTAGTCCCAAGACACACCCGACTATGCATCCTAATACAGCGTAGGTAATAGCTTCGGCAGCAATCATTTTATAGAGTTGATTTGTACCCATGCCAATAGAACGCATAATACCATATTGTCTTGTTCGGGAAGCTACACTGGCGTTCATGCTATTAAAAATATTAAATACTGTTATCAACGCTATAATAATCAGAAATCCATAAATGAATATCGCTCCTGTATAGTATGAGCTTTGCGATTCAGAATTTGATAACCGTTTGTCTGAAATAAAGCTGTCAGAGGTTAAAAGGTTCTTAATTGAATTAACAGTATCATCATTTCCTTTGCCAGAAAGTTGAATGTCTATTGTCGTATAACCCGGATTTCCAATAATATCACTAAAAGTATCTTCGGAACATATCATATAACCATTACTTCCCGCGCTGTTTTGGGCATTTATCGTGGATAATATTCCCGCTATTGTTACTTGCTTGTTCCCCTTTGCAGTACCGAGAATTACAGTATCACCAACATTCCAAGTCATTCCGTCATAATAGGTTACCAAGACATAGCCCTCATTCTCCTGTGCAGGCGTTATGCTACCATTGTTTAAGTCATCTTTTGCCCATTTGAATTGAATATCATCATAGGATACAAGCGTAACCGTACCGCTTTCATCATTATAAGAAGCAGTTAAATCCGATTGTTCCATTCTTCCGTACACTTTATCTACACCAGAGATTGAATTTATTTCCTGTATCAGTGAGTTGTTTAAATAGGTGTTTCCTTTAGAAATAGATATATCTGCTGCTGATGATGAAAGTGCGGGCATACCTTGATTCAAAAAAACTACCATAACTTGAAAAGATAAAAACATCATAATACTTATTGCAAAAGAGCATGTCATAAGAAACAGATTTTTCTTTCCCGATAAGGCATGAAAAATTCCCATACTTGTTTCTACATGGAAAAGCTTTGTGTTTGCAGCTCTTTTATTCGCAAGTTCCATATTTCCGCTAATTGCCGTAACAGGCGACACTCTGGACGCTTTTTTTGCCGGAGCCAGAGAAGCCAAAAGTACAATTAAAAATCCTATAATTGCTCCGGCAATTAAACCAATCCAACTAAATTGAAACAAAGGTATTTCCGAAAATCTGTCCAAACTTATATATTTTAACAGCAAACAAGCACACCATGTAATGATTTGTCCGGCAATTAAACCAATCGGAACACCTTTTATACTTTGTCGTATTCCTTGCAATATGACAAAATGCTGTACTTGTTTTTTTGAAGCTCCCAGACACCGTAATAATCCATAGAATTGTACGCGCTCTAACACATTCGTGTTAAAGCTGGCTGCAATCATAACAGTACCGGCAATTAAAACCAAGATAACAAGAAAAGCAGCTACAATATATAGAGATTGCATAGTGCTGTTTTCACTCTGTCCCATTAAACCAAGCAAAGCGGTATTCTCTGCCACCTGTTCATCATTTAACCCATAGGTTGATTTTATTTCTTCAATGGCATTTTGAATAGAAACCCCATTTTTGAATAGAATACGAAAAGTCGAACCATTTTTCGCATTTTCATCAGCAATCATGCGGAATCCATTTTCACTTAACGCTACACCATATACATCTGCTTTTAGCAGACTTGACATATCTTCAAATGTACCAGTGATAAAATACTCCTTTTGAGAACCGTTGGGAATAGAAATTGAAACCGTATCTCCAATAGAAAGTCCCAGTGAATTTAAAGCTGCTTCATTTAGTAAAACCTCGTTTTCATCTGTCGGGTATGTTCCGGTTTGGATATTCATTTCCGTTAGTGTGGTAAAAGCGTTTTCATTTGCACCGACAAAACTAACTGTTTTTCCCCCAAGAGAACCAGTACACCCTTGAAGCACCCAACCACAAAGAGAAACATCAATTCTCGCATTAAGGAGAGCAGCGGTTTCGTCGTCAATATCAGTTAGGCTTATATGGTATTCTCCCTGTGTCTTAATGAAATAATTTTTTTGTGCGCGGATTGCCATATCAGCCATACTAAAAATGGCAGTTACCAATAATACGGACAGAACGATACAAATAACAGATATTCGATTATTTTTTTTATGTACCTTTTCATATTGCGGAACCAGTCCCAGATAACTTTTCATTTTGACGACACCCCCAAATCTTTCAATATGCCGTCCGACATACGAAAAACTCTGTCGGCTGCACTTGCATGATTTTCGTTGTGTGTAATCATCAGAATCGTTTGCTGATAATTTGCAGACATAGATTGTAAAAGTGCAATTACTTCCTGGCTATTTTTGCTATCAAGATTGCCCGTCGGTTCATCTGCCATAATTAAGGCAGGGCGTGTAACTAAAGCTCTCCCGATTGCTACTCTTTGCTGTTGCCCTCCAGATAACTGGCTCGGCAAATGAGTTCTGCGGTCAGCAAGCCCTAATACATTCAAAAGTTCATTAACATATTTCATGTCTGGCTTTCTATAATCTAATAGTAATGGGAATGTAATATTTTGCTCAACATTTAATTCTGGAATGAGATTAAATGATTGAAAAATAAACCCTATATGTTGCCGTCGGAAAACGGTCAGTTTTTTTTCAGACATAGAAAAAATTTCTTTTCCGTCAACAATAACACTGCCAGAGGTAGGGTTATCCAATGCACCTACTACATTTAAAAGTGTACTTTTTCCAGAGCCGGATTCTCCCACAATGGCAATAAATTCTCCCTTTTGAACAGAAAAGTTAATATGGTTCAACGCATGAACTGCTGTTTCGCCTGTGCCGTAAGTTTTGCACAAGTCATGTACCTCAAGAATTTTCATAATGATTACCTACCTTTCACTTTTAGGCAAATCATACTCTTATTAACTTACAATCAAGTGAATCCTGCCTTACTCATTTGTAAGATTGAAAAAATTTAGTGTAAAAGTTGTTCCCTCGCCCAGTTTACTTGTCACTGAAATAGTTCCGCCATGAATTTCCACAATAGCTTTTGCAAGCGGAAGCCCTAACCCGATGCCATGAATATCTTGCGAATAACGGCTCCGATAAAAGCGTTTAAAGATATTGTATAAGTCCTCAGGGTGTATTCCCTTTCCATCGTCTTCAATTATAATTTGAGTGAATAATGGAGTTTGTTCCCAACGAATTGTAATGAGTCCGTTTTTTTCCGTATGTTCAAGGGCATTTTTAATAATATTGCCGACAGCTTCTGAAAACCAGAGCGCATCACAGTATAGTAAAATATTATCTTTTCCCGACAAAATAATCTCTTTATTATCTCGTTCAGCCCAAACTTCAAATCGTTCCAAAACATCTTGCATAAGAACAGAAATATATTCCTGCGTCTTGTCCATTTGTATAATACCTGCGTCAAGTCTTGCCAGTTTTAACAATGTGTAAACAACATCTTCAATTCGTCGAATTTCCCGCAAGGATTTTTCTGAAAAATTATTTATACAGGTGCTGTCCTCCGAATGACTGCTGATAATTTCACTATACATTTTTAAAGCGGATAGTGGTGTCTTTAATTGATGTGACACATCTGAAATAATATCCTGTAAAAATTCCTTTGTCTTTTTTTCATTTTCTGCATGAGCAGATAAAATAGACGAAAGCTCATTGACACCATGAAAAAAACTGTACCAATCTCCGGATTCTTCACATTCAATGCGGGACATAGTATTTCCATCTAAAAAACTCCGTATGGAAAATTCAGCATTTTTTATTGCTCTATGCTGCCTATATAAGTATAAGGACACAAATATGTATATAGAGCCAAAAATGAACAATAAGAGAATGAAAATAGTTACCATAGTCTTGTTTCGATACGCTAAGACAGCAGGGAATAATTTTATCGAAACAGTATCTGAATAACCAACTGTCGTTAATGCGTCATATCCTTTCGATAAATCATCTGCGCTCGTTTCAGCGGTAAAAGCAGCAACGACCAAATCGTCTGAATGGTTCATAAGATAACCCGCAATAGCATAATCATGCAATACCAATTCTGATTGATATTCTTTTGCTAAATACTGTGAAATGCCGAAAGCGAATAGAAACGAAATCACACAAACAACCGTAATTTTGTAAATAAAATCCCTTGTTTCTTTTCCTAACTTACCCATATTTTCACTCCACAATCCATTTGTAACCGAACCCACGCTCAGTCAATAAAAATGTAGGCATATTCGGCGTATCTTCAATTTTACTTCGTAACCGGCGTATATAAACAGAGAGCGTATTATCATCTACATAGTTTCCGTTTCCGTCCCATAAGAGGTCTAATATCATTTCTCTTGTCAACAAATGATTAGGATTCTGCATGAACAAACATAATAATTTGTATTCTATCAGAGTAAGCTCTAATAAAGTGCCTTTTTTCCAAACAAGACGCTCGATGGTATCTATCTTAATTCCGTTTGCTTCTAAAATTGTATCTGCTTTTGAAAATTGCGTAGAACGACGTAACAAGGCTTTAATTCTTGAAAGAAGTTCATTCAACTTGAACGGCTTTGTGATGTAATCATCTCCTCCCATGTCAAGCCCTCTAACAATGCTGATTTCTTCATCAGACGCAGTTAAAAATATAATCGGAACAGTGGATAGTTTTCGCACTTCACGACAAATATCAAAACCTGTTCCGTCCGGCAATGTAACATCTAACAAAAGCAAATCATATTGACTTTGCTTAAAAAGTGTCAACGCTTCTTTTACAGTTCTTGAAATATCAATCATATAACCGCTTGTTTCCAAAGTATATTTTAAGCCGTCAATTAAACTCAAATCATCTTCAACATAGAGAATGTTATTCATAGTGTCGCTCCTTTCCTTGTTTAGTTCTACCGTCAATCGGCTTTTCCGCGTCTTTTGGTATCAACCACATATACCCAAGTTTTGAAACACCTTGTATGCGGTTTTGGCTACAAAGTATTTGTACCCGCCTTTCAGAGATTCCCCATTTCTTTGCTGCTTCGGGGCAAGACATATATTCCATAACACCCAAGTCCTTTCTGCAAATCATATCAGTATAATTATAGTCGGATACACGAATAATAGCAAGTATATAAGTATGAATTATTATGGCTATTTAGTGGAACTGTATAGACATATCCAAACAGAAAGGGGAACAGTAAAATGTAACTGGGTGAATAAATATGGCAAAAAGACCAGTAGAAAAATATGACTTCAAAGCATTTGGAGAAGCGATAAAAGCTGCGCGGACGGGGCGTAAGGAAAGCCGCAAACAGGTAAGTGATGAAATGTATATTTCCCCTCGTTACCTTGCGAATATTGAAAATAAAGGACAGCACCCCAGTCTGCAAATCTTTTTTGAGCTTATGCTCCGTTACAATATATCCGTAGACCAGTTTCTTTTAGATACGCCCGCCGTAAAAGATACAAAGCGGCGGCAGCTCGACGCTCTCCTTGATGATATGAGTGATAACGGCATACGGATTGTAACGGCAACTGCAAAAGAAATTTCAGAAGTCGAAAAAGAGGACAAATAAATGTGTCCGGCAAAACTGAATAGGATTTAGGAAGCGTTGTAATCTTTGCAGATTGCAGCGTTTTTCTTTTGCATTGATTTGGCAAAACGACTTTTTCTCCGTAGAGGGAAATAAGGGCATAAAAGATAAAAAACTTTCGTAGCAAGCATAGGAAAAGAGTACCCTTTTCCGTATTTTCGCCCTCCCGTCCTGCGGTGCGTCGGTTGAAAATTGCTTGTTGGGAAGTGTCCCAAACCCTCGGAATGGAAAGGAGTGATTGCATGAACGGACGCAAAAGAAACATACAAATCAAATTCTATGTAACAGAGGAAGAACGGGCATTGATTGAACAGAAAATGAAGCTCGTCCCTACCCGGAACATGGCGGCGTATCTTCGCAAGATTGCCATTGACGGATATATCATTCAGACAGACCATAGCGACATAAAAGCCATGACAGCGGAGATACAGAAAATCGGGGTCAACATCAATCAGATTGCAAAGCGTGTCAATGCGACAGGCAGCGTCTACCAAGAGGACATAGAGGAAATAAAGGGGGTGCTTGCAGAAATATGGCGGTTACAAAGATTAAGCCTATTAAAAGCACGTTGAGCAAAGCCCTTGACTATATCCAAAACCCGGATAAAACAGACGGAAAAATGCTTGTGTCCTCTTTTGGGTGCAGCTATGAAACGGCAGACATTGAGTTCGGATTTACGCTTGCACAAGCTATTGAGAAAGGGAACAATCTCGCCCACCATTTGATACAGTCCTTTGAGCCGGGAGAAGTGGACTATGAGAAAGCCCACGAAATCGGAAAACAGCTTGCCGACGCAGTAACAAAGGGACAGCATGAATACGTTTTAACTACCCACATAGACAAAGGGCATATCCATAACCATATCATTTTTTGTGCGGTCAATTTTGTTGACTACCATAAGTACAATTCCAATAAGCGCAGCTACTACGGCATACGGAACATGAGCGATAAGCTGTGCCGGGAAAACGGGCTGTCTGTTGTCGTTCCGGGCAAAGGCAGCAAGGGAAAAAGCTATGCAGAATATCAAGCGGAAAAGGTCGGTACAAGTTGGAAAAGCAAGTTGAAAATTACCGTTGATACGCTTATCCCACAAGTAGCAAGTTTTGAAGAATTGTTGCAGCGGTTACAGGCAGCGGGCTATGAGATAAAGCCGGGAAAATATATCTCCTGCCGCGCTCCCGGACAGGAACGCTTTACCCGCTTAAAAACTCTCGGTGCAGATTATACAGAAGAAGCCATAAGAGAACGGATAGAGGGCAAACGCACAAAGGCGGCGAAAGCTCCCAAAGAGCAGCGCGGCGTATCGCTGCTTATCGACATTGAAAACAGTATCAAGGCAGCGCAGAGCCAGGGCTATGAACAGTGGGCAAAAATCCATAATCTGAAACTGGCTGCAAAGACTATGAATTTCTTGACGGAACATAAGATTGAGCAGTACGCAGATTTAGTCAGCCGGATTGAGGAAATAAATGCGGAAAATGTAAAGACAGCAGACGCATTAAAGAGCGTGGAAAAACGTCTTGCAGATATGGCGGTGCTGATGAAGCACGTTACCACCTACCAAAAGACAAAACCCGTCTATGAAGCATACCGCAGGGCAAAGGATAGGGACGCATACCGGGCAAAACAGGAAAGCAGTCTGATACTCCATGAAGCGGCGGCAAAGGCACTGAAAGCGTCGGGCATTACTAAGCTCCCCAACCTTGCCGCCATGCAGGAAGAATACGGGAAACTACAAGCGCAAAAAGAAGCCCTTTACGCTGATTATGGCAAGCTGAAAAAACAGGTCAAGGAATACGACATAATCAAACAGAACATAGACAGCATTTTGCGGCAGGGCAAAGAACAGGAACGGGAGAAAGGAAAGGAACGGGAATAATTATGAAAATTGTTGACATTACAACGTGTATCAAAATAACAGAAGAAAATGATATGTACGGCATGGAAAGGTATATTGATATAGGCAGTAAAATAAAAATCACATTTAACAGCAGAAATACACTTACAGGATATGTGCAGTATTTGGATTACGGACATTATCCCGGAGAGAATGTATTGCTCGTCTTAAAAACGGATGAAGATACATTACTCGGCGCAATGGTATGTTTCATATCGAATATAGAAGTATTGTAGGCAAAAAAAGAACGGACGCAGCAGCCATGTAATCATAGCCGCCGCGCCCGTTTTTTGTGGGTGCAGATGATTTGATATGTTACGCAGTAGAACCCCGATTTTAAGGGAAAAGGTATTCCGTATCGCTTATGCAAGTTTCGTGTCTGTTATGCCCCGTAAATCAAGGCTTTTTTTGCCCCTACTGCGTAACAAGGGCGCGCCGTTTCCTCATGCGCTCCGCTGCCTGTCTGCGGGTAATACGTTTCCGGCAATCCGGGCAGTATTTGACGCTGTTAGAGGTGGACGCAAAAGAAGCTCCGCACTCGGTACAACACTTTTTATCCTCGGTCTTGAAAAGCTCTGCATACAGCAGCTTATCAAGAGGAAGTACGGCGGTCTGAAACCATTTGCATAGAAGCGAATAGGAAATAAGCTGCGGGCAAACACATTCCTCCCCGTCGTCCAGTAAAATACAGTGTCCGTTATCGCAGTTGCAGCACTCCTTTTTTACAAGGCTGTTGACTTTTCGGCTTTGGGGCGGCGTAAGCCGCTTACCCCCGGTCATACCTCATCAGCGGCGAAAATGGCAAGCTCCGCATACTCATTTTCTGTCAGAGGTGCGATTTTCGCAAGGGTGCGCTTCGCCAGTTCCCGCATATCCTCGTCCATGAACGGCAGCGCAGCGTTGATGTTCTCCATAAGCCCGCGCTTGTTGCCCTCACTGTAAATGCTCAACAGGTTTGTTTCTTCAACGGTCAGTCTAATCATGCTCATACCTCCAATTCGTGATTTTTTGATTTTGCCGCTTTTTTCTGTGCGGTCTTTTCTTTGTCTGCTCTAAGCTGCGCCCGGATAGAGGGCTTCTTTTCCGTTTTTGCTGCCTTGCCGCGTTCCTTGTCAGTCTTGACAGCTTCCGCAAGGTCAACAAGGGAAATGGTTTCTCCTGCCTTTACCTTTGCTTCCAGTTCTGCAACGGTCGGGGTGTTATTTATCTGCCCGTCAATCATGTTGTAATTTTGCTCGGTGGTCTGCTCGGCAGCTTTCAGATAGTTTTCCGGCTGCTCTGCGAAAATGGCAAACGCCCGCGTTCCATTCCCCATAATCAAATATTTTCCGTCGTCGGACTGGTGGTGCAATCCATATCCGGCAGCTTCCATTTGCTCGCGGCTCATGGCGGTTACATAGAAAGTCCCCCTCGGTGTTTTGATTGTTTCGCCCGTTTCCAAGTCGTCGGGAATGAGGGCTTTTTCCTGTTCCTTGAAAAATTCCGGCACGTCCTTATAACCGAAGCTGTCTACATAGTGGGCGGTGTCCTGCCCGTTCTGATGAAGCACCACCACGTCGGAAACGGAAAGGCTGTGTCCCTTAAAATCTTTCGGGTGGTCGATATTAAAGCGGGTGTAAATATCTTCAAGGGAAGTCCCCGGCGTAAGCTCTGCGGAATAGACAAGTGTATAGTTTTTCGCGTCTACCCGGTGTCCTGTGGCAGTCAGACGGTCGTAAGGTTCAAAGCGCAAGTCCCTTGTTTCGTCCCCGCCTTTTATCTGATAAATGGAAAAGGTGTCTTTGTCCTGTGGGGCTTCCTGTTCCGGCTGCTCCTGTGTGGGTTGTTCTTGTGCAGCTACCTTTTGCGCCCGGATATGCGCCCGCTGTAACTCGGTAGGCTTTTCCCCGGTAAGAGGTGCAATCGCCTTGACATAATCAGCCGCATAGTAAGCGTTACTGGTAAGCTGCCGCTGCCATGCCCCCGCTTTTGGCGACCAACGGAAGCCATTACTTTTTAAGGCTTCCCGCGTGGCTTCGTCCGGCTTATCCTCAAAGAAGATTTGCAGTCGGTTCGCTTCGGTGTTTGCTTCCACCTTGCCGCCGTCAAATTCCCAACCTACAAAACCGATTTCTTTTTGCTGTGAAAGGGATTTGATACGGTCTTTCACGCGCCGGATTTCTGCGCTGTTGTTGGATAATGCCCAAGTCGCAAAGGGCTTGTCCTCCAAATGCCAACTGCTCGCCATGTCTGCTTTCAGTTTTTCCAGTTCCTCCGGCGGTAAATGCGGGCAGCCGTCAAGGGTCTTATGCTTACGGTAATAGGCGTTTACGGCTTTCATGGTTTCCTGTGATTTTTCAAGGCTTTCCAGTTTCTTTTCTAACTTCTGTACTGCCTGTGGGTCGTCTGCGCTGATACCGCCCATGCCGGTACTGCGGATTTTATCAAGAAGCCCTTGTATGTCCTGCCATTCCCGGTAATTGCTGTCGCGGGCTGCGTTCTGCTTTTCTTTCTTCCTTGTGGGGAAGTTAGAGCCGCCCGCAATCAGGATAGAGGGAACACGCGCGTCAATCTCATAGCCTTTATTCATGTTCGCCGCCAGTTTCCGGGCGTAGGTGTCAAGCAGGCTGTCGATTTTCTCATGGTACATCGGGTCTACCCGCTGTTTCTGCCTTTCTGCAAGCTGTACGGCTTCATCAACGTAATGCCTGTATTCAGCCGTCGCGCTGCCTTGCTTATAATCGGAAAAGCTGTTCATATCCTTTGCACGTTTGGCGGCAGCTTCATTGATAGGATAATAAGGGGCGGCAGGTGCAGCCTGTTCCGGCTGTGCTTCTTTTTCCTGTACCGGGGCTGTTTCTTCGGGAAGCTCCGGCGCGGCTGCTTCTGCTTCGGGCTGTTTGGCGGCTTCCTGTGCGGGTTGTGCTTGTTCGGTGGTTTGTTCTTTATCCTGTGCCTTTTGGATTTCTGCAAAATGCCCGTCTATGGTATCAATCAGCTTCGCGGCGGTGCTGCGGATTGTTTCAAGAGAGCCTTTCAGTTCTGCAAGTTCTTTTCCGCTGCTCCACCCGGCGATATATCCAAAAGAATAGTCCGACGTATCAAGCCCGTAATGTTGGCAGACAGCATAGGCGACGCTTTCCGCCTGTACTTCGCGGGTGCGGCGGTCGGGGCGTTCCGGCATAGCAAGGGCGGTATCATGCAGCGTGGCGTGGGCGATTTCATGGATTGCGGTCTTGATATTCTGCAATTCGTCCATACCCTCGTTGATGAAGATACGCTTTTCCTCATAATTGCAGCGTCCTTTTACGCCGCCGCTTAGTGCTTCAAATCCCATAGCAAACGGGGAAGTCTTTTCAAGGGCAGCGAAAAAATCCTTGTATTGTTCCACGTTGCCCGTCAGCTCATAGGTAAGGGCAGGAAGTTCCTTTCCCTCGGTCTGTGAAATATCAAAGACAGATACCACACGAAAAGCGGGTATCTTGATTTCCTTTTCCTCGGTAACAGGCTTCCCGTCTTTATCGAAAACAGGCTTTTGGGTGTCCGGGTCGATTTTTTCCACCTGTTTCTTAACGGTAAACGGGGACGGCGCAAGTATCTTGATAGCTTTTTCTCCGGGCTTTACATGGCGGTCAAATTCCTTTTCCCATTGTTTATAGCCTTTCACAAGATTGCCGCCCTGCATGGCGATAAGGATTGTATTGTTAAGGCTGTAATCATGGAATTTTGACATAGTACGCAGATAATCGGCGTAACGGTCGCTTTCATACAGTCCTAAAATCCCTTGTTCCAGTCTGTCGGTAATCTCTTTCATTTTGTCAGCGGGCTTTTCAGAAGATAGGATAATCGGGAGAACCGGGGGCTGCTCTGTGGCGGCGGTTTGTATGGCTGCGGAAGCGTCAAGGTCTGCCCGTTCCTTTTCCTGTACTGGTGGCTGCGGCGTTACCCGGTATTCCTCCGGCACTTCGCGCCCGTCGTACCATTCTGTAAATGTGTTGCGGTTATTGTAGATATAGCCCTGCTCGGTAAATCTGCCCCCGTCATTGATAGCAGCGTCCCGCCCGTATTCCTCATACATGAAATATTTTTTTGCTTCTTCGGGCAGCTCCAACTCGTCCAGTTCTTCAATCAGATAATGCCCGTAATCTTCCTCACTCTGTACGGACGGATAAAGCCAGTAACAATCAAGGTTTTGTGCAAGGTTGATAATGTCCTGCAAGTCCCTTGTATGGTCGCCGTATGCCATAGCTGCAACAAATTTTTCCCGGTCGTCGTCAAACTGCATTTTCAAAAGTTCGCTCAAATAGTTCAGTTCGTCAAGGCTTTCAAGCTCGGTCAATTTTCCTGCCAGTCCCGCAATAGAGGACTGGTATTCTGTGATATGCAGCTCCCCGTAGTTTTTGCCGTCAATCCCGATACGGTCAAAGACTTCTTTCAAATGCTCGGCAGTCGTGGGGAATGATACCCATTCGCCCGCAATTCTGCCCTCGGTGTACTTTCCAAGATTAGAAAGATACCCGCTTAAAATCGTTTCTGCCATGCGTTCGCTCCTTTCTTTCTCAATCATGCGGTGCATAAGTTCGTAGTCCTCCATGCTCATGCTCCCGTCAAAAATATAGGGGTCGGGTTCTTCGCCGTCCCGGTAGGCTTTTTCAGAGAAAGGAAGCCCCGTAGCGTGGGCGGCGGCTCTTGCTTCCTCGATAAGCTCCGGCGGCAGCCTGTCGTCGTGGGCTTCGATAAATTCCCCGATATTGCTATATCCGTTTTCGTAGTGGCGGCGAACCCCGGCGGTCAGCTCGTCAAGGTTCATATCCTCGCCAAGATAGCCGGAATAATAGCCGTTTACCACAACGGCGGCAGGGTCAGCCTGTTTGATTTCTTCCATGCGGCTTCTGTCCTCCGGGTAGAGAATATCGCCCATTTCAAGGTGGAAATATTCAGCGTTCCAAGAACGTCCCGTTTTCCAAAACGCCACCCAAGCGATACCGTCCCTTAATTCTTCTTGATAGTCCTTTACGGTGTCCCGTAAACTTGCCATGTGTAACCTCCTTTCCTCGGTTTCAGAGGGTTTGGGAAACTTCCCAACAAGCAAAAATCCCCGCCGTTCTCGGTAGAGAAAGCAGGGATTTTACGGAAAAGGGTACTCTTTTCCTATGCTTGCTATTCAGTTATTTCTTCTTCGGAAGCTCCACCCGGTAGTTGACATATTTCCCGCCCGTATCAGCCAATACGATAGTTCCGTCGTAGGTTTTGCCCGTCTTTGGGGAATAGAGCTTTTTCACATTTACCTTGCCGGATTGTAAGAGTGCAGCGGCAATTTTCGGAGTAAAGGTTACTTTTCGTTCTTCAAAGAAACGGTCATTTTTCCACATGGTAAAGCTACATTCCCTATTGCTGCAATAGTAGTTTTTCTTTCCCTCATAGACAGGAGAACCGCAGCGGGGGCAGCTTCCCAACGCTTCCCGTTCCGGCTTGAACATCTGCGCTTTATCATCAGAAAGAAACGGATAGGTCTTTACCAGTTCCCGCGCCATATCCTCGATACCCTCCATAAATGCGGCGGGGACTGCCTTGCCTTTTGCAATCTGCGTCAGATTGTTTTCCCATTCTGCGGTAAGCTGCGGGCTTGTCAAGGTGTCCGGCAGGACGCACACAAGGTTGATACCGTCCTTTGTGGGAAGTAGCTGCTTGCCTTTTCGCTCCACAAAACCGCCCTTTACCAGTTTTTCAATGACGGCGGCGCGGGTGGCGGGAGTTCCAAGCCCTTTGCGTTCTGCGTCCGGGTCGGTGTCCTCGCTTCCGGCGCGCTCCATAGCAGAGAGCAGCGACGCTTCGTTGTGAGGTTTTGGCGGTGTTGTGTCATGCTCCGTTACCTTTGCCGTCGGATTTTCAAAGGTCTGTCCCTCGGTAAATGGCGGCAGGGTCTTTTCTGTGTCGCTGTCTGCGTCGTCCGTTTCGGGCTTGTTCTTTAAGGCTGCCCTGTATTTTCGGTCAATCTCTTTCCAACCCTCACAAAGAATGGTCTTGCCCCTTGCGGTAAAGGACTGTCCGGCACATTCAAAAACTGCTGTAACCGCTTCAAAGGTATGCGGTGCAGCGGTCGCCATGAGCAGACGCGCCCCGGCAAGGGTAAGGATATTCCTTTCGCTTTCCGGCAGCGCGGCAAGGTCGGTCTTTGCAAGCTCCATAGTCGGGATAATGGCATGGTGGTCTGATACCTTTTTACTGTTCAGCACCTTTCCAAGCTCCGGCGTGAAGTCTTTTCCCGCTATAAAAGAAAACTTCCCGCAAAGCAGCTTGATAATGCCCGCCGCTGTGTCGCCCATGTCGTCAGTAAGATAGCTGCTGTCTGTTCTCGGATAAGTAAGAAGTCTTTTTTCATACAGGGCTTGTGCAAGGTCAAGGGTCTGTTTTGCGGTATATCCGAACAGGCGGTTTGCTTCCCTCTGTAAAGAAGTAAGGTCAAAGAGCTTCGGCGGAGCTGCGGTCTTTTTCTCTTTCACAAGGGAAGTACAGACTGCTTTTGACGCTTCACAAGTCGTTTTTAATGCGTCGGCTTCTGCCTTATCTGAAATTCGTTCACTTGCAGCTTCCGCGTCGGATAAGGCAAGGCGTACATGGTAGTATTTTTCTTTCTTGAAAGTGGTAATCGCTGCGTCCCGGTCAACAATCATTTTTAAGGTCGGGGTCTGTACGCGTCCCACATTCAAGGTATGGTTGTAAAGGACAGAGAAAAGACGGGTGGCATTGATACCGATTAACCAGTCAGCCTTTGCCCTGCATAATGCGGAAGCAAAGAGCGCGTCGTATTCCTCGCCGTTCTTCAGACAGGAAAAGCCCTCTTTGATTGCGCTGTCCTCCATAGAGGAAATCCAAAGGCGGCGCATAGGTTTCTTGCAGCCCGCCATTTCATAGACAAAGCGGAAAATGAGTTCGCCCTCGCGCCCCGCGTCGCAGGCATTGACGATTTCGGAAACATCTGCCCGGTGCATAAGCTCCTTTAAGATTTTGAATTGCTTTTCCTTATCAGAAGCAACGGTGTACTTCCATTCCTGCGGCAAAATCGGTAAGCTGTCATAGCTCCACTTTTTATACTGCTCCCCGTAGGCGGCAGCTTCCGCAAGCCCTACCAAATGTCCCACGCACCAAGAAACGATATAGCCGCTTCCTGTGAGAAATCCGTCTTTCTTTTCCTTTGCCCCAAGTACGGCAGCGATTGTCTGCGCCACACTGGGCTTTTCTGCGATAACTAAGATATGTGAAGTCAATAAAAAATCCTCCTTTCAGCGTTCCGGCTCGGTTTCTTTTTTCTTCTGTACCTGTTTCAGACAGTACCCCACACAAGGGGACTGCCCCTTGTAAGGGCAGGAAACGCAAGCCGGGGGATAAGGAACAGGCGGCGCATTATCACGCCGCCCGTCCGGTTTCTGTATCATTATCTTTTCAAAGGGATTGTCGGTAAACAGGGTCATAGGGTTTCTTCCTCCGTTTCTTCATCTTCGGAAGTTTCCCCGGTATCTGCTTCCGGCTCGTCCTCGTCGTAGTCCTCAAATTCAAAATCTTCAAGGTCGGTATCGCCCTTTACATTCTGCTTCGGCTTTAGAAACTTAAAGTAGCAGAACGCCGCGCCGCCACCAAGCAGGGCAAAGAGGACTACGGCAAGCACCAAACCGGGATTGCCGCCTTTTTCTTTCGGTTCTTCCGGCTGCTCCGTTGGTGTTGGGGTGGGTTCTTTGCCTGTGCAGCCTGTCAGAGTGGTTGCACATACCGGGCAGGACGTATTTACCTTTCCGGCTTCGCATTTTTCCGTACAGTTACAGATTTCCGGCTTTTTGGCAGCTTCGCCGTTTTCGGTCAGTGCCATAAGGTCGGCTTCGTCTACTTGATTAAGGAAATGTACGGTCTGTTCGCCCTCTGCGGCGCGGTCAATGAGGATATAGAAATAGTTGTCGCCTTTGGTGGTAACAGTGATAAGCTGCTTATTGCCGCCGTAATCGTCAACCAGTGTTGCATTTCCCTTTGGGGTAAGGGGCGGCGTTTCCTCTTTTTCCTCCACAACTACGTTGCTGTCGTTGGTCGCGTCCTCTGCGGGCGGCTCTGTGGCTGCGCCCTGTGCATAGGCAGGGACAGAAAATCCGCCCATAAGGATAAGGGCGGCACAAAGGGCAGTCATGGTCTTTTTCAGTTTATTCTTCATCTGCATTTTCCTCCTGTTCTTCGTAGTCTGCCGCTTCGGTAGCGTGTGCGGCGTTCATGCCGGGAATACCGCCGCCGGACAGCATAGCGTTAAGTTCCTGCGGGGTCAGACGCATAGCTCGTACAAGCTGTACGATTTCAAGGTTTTCCGCTTCGGTTTTCTGCGCTTCCAGTCCTTTTAACTTGTTCTGATACTCTGTGATTTTCTCGCGGGTCTTTGCGATTTCCTTATTGATACGGTCGATTTTATTGTTTGCCATAGGTCATTTCTCCTTTCTTTTTGGGGCTGCTTTACCAGTTCATCAGCCCGTAACCTTTGATACATTGATAGTTAAGGTCATAGCTCTTTATCTTGCAGGCGTCGCCGGAATTGCCCTCAACGGTATAGACGCGGCTGCCGTCCCTGCCAAGTACAAGCCCCACATGGTCGGCAACGCCGTCTAAATCCCAATCAAAAAAGATAGCGTCGCCCGGTGCGATATTCTCATAGCCGCGTGCGCCCCATTGTCCCCTTGACTGAAACCAAGGGACACCCTGCCATTCGCAGCCCGCAAAGCGCGGTTCGCTTTTTCCGGCTTGATTGTAGCACCATGATACAAAACAGGCGCACCATTCCACGCGGCTGTTAAAGCCGTACCAAGACCAGTAAGGGTAGCCGCCCACATTTCCGACTTGCTGCTTTGCAAGCTCCATAAGTTCTTGATTTCCGGGGCGCGTACCGTTTACAAACTCCACGCCGCTTAAATCCTCGGACGGGCTTCCGTCGGGAGAACCGCCGCCGAAAATCAACGGTTTGTTGCCGCTTGTTTCCAAGTAGACATGGAACATTTCAAGCTGCTGTGGCGTTAAAAGCTCCGATACAAAAGAGGAAATCGGCTTGTTTTCCAGTTTCACATTTAAGATGTGATACTCATAAGGGACTTCCTCGGTGGTGGTTTCCCCGGTTTCCGGGTCGGTGCTTGTTTCGGTGCGGTAGCGTATTTCCACTTCCTCGGTCAGCGTCAAGGTGTATTGCATGGCAAAGATACGTTCAAGCTCTGCCTGTGCGCTTTGCGGGGTGTAGCTCTGCAAGAGGGCGGTCAAGTAAGACGCAAGTTCGTGGGGGTTATGCCCGATACTGTCAAGGTCATAGCGGTATTCATCATAGCCGGGGTGGGTGCGTTCGATATTGTCAATCTCACTTTGTAGGGCATTTTCCATAGCGGCATAGTTGTTTTCAACCGCCACAAGGTCGCTGTCCTCGGACGTGTAGGAAGTGCCAAGCACGCCATTAGTCAAGCCGGAAAACATAGCCCCGCAAGAGGACAGCCCTGCGGAAATCATAATAAAGAGAAGCAACGCGGCAACTGCAATCAAAATGCCCGCCGGGTGTCTTGCCGCAAATGCGGCAGCTTTCCTCGTTTCCTCGGCGGTTTTCTTTGCCGTCTTTCTTGTGGCTTCCGCTGCGGCTTTTGTCCCTCCTTTCTTTGCCGCCTTTGCATACTGGCGTTTTATCTGCTGTTTCTGCATGAAACGGGAAAGCGGGTTAGAGGTAAGCTGCGGGTTGTCGTGCAGGGTCTTGTGATACTGGAAGTTGACGTTTGCCTTAAATGCTGCCTTTTCTGCCTTTGCTGCTTCCCGGTAGGGTTTCAGCTTATGGCTGCGGTAGCCCTGTTTGAGTTTTCTTGTCCCGTACCTTGCGCCGCGCTCGGCAAGTTCCTCCGATTTATGCGCCCCCTCAACGCCGGAATTGTCCTTTTCAACGGAATGTATCTTGTTGTGGACGAAAATCCCCGCTTCCTGTGCGGGGCGGGACAGCGGGTTTCCCTTTTTGCCGCCGGGTATCGGTTTTTCCTGTTCTTCAAAGCGTAAGCGGGTCTTTGCTTTTCCTGTGGCTTCCTCAAAGGTGCGTTCCTTAACCAGTTTCTTTTGCTTCGGGATAGCTGCCTTTGCTGCGTCCAGTCGGTCAGCGGCTTTTTCCGATTTTTTGATGTAAGTTTCCAGTTCCGGCGTTGCCCGTTCTTCCTCGGTAAACTGCAAGCGGGAAGTGGAAGTACGCAAAGCAGTAGCTTCCTGCTCTTTTTTGACTGCCTTTTTGTTTGCCTTTCGGGTATGTGCTGCGTCAAGATGTTCTATGACGCGTTCCGCTGTGGCACTGTCCGGCTGTGAAAAGTCGCTGTCTGCTTCCCGGCTGCTGATACGCTCGGCGGTCTGCTGTGTTTCGTTGACTTCCACCACGCCGTCGCGGGTCATTTTCTGTGTGATTTTATCGCGTGGTTTTAACTGCTTGATAGTCCTGCACCTCCAATCCGCGCCCTTGCAAGGGCGCAATACTCTGCATTTAATTCAATCCCGATATAATGGCGGTCAAGGCTTTTTGCTGCAAGCCCGGTCGTGCCGCTTCCAAAAAACGGGTCTATGACAATCCCGCCTTTGGGGCAGCCTGCCAAGATACAGGTTTCCGCTAATTTCGGGGGAAAAGCTGCAAAATGCGCCCCTTTATATGGGACAGTGTTAATCAGCCACACGTCCCGCTTGTTCCGCGTGGTCGGCATGAGCGCGTCGTCATAGTAGCCGCCGTCCCGCGGTCGGTTTAGTCCCTGCACCTTTCCTTGTCCGGGGATTTCCTGTGTGTATTTGCTGTTGGTGCTGCGCGCCCTGCGGTACCGTTCTGCGGTAGTAGGTGCTAAGGGTTCCGCAATGGCGGCAGCGTCATAGTAATATTTCTTTTCCTTTGAAAGCAAAAAGATATGTTCATAGCAGCGGGTCGGGCGGTCTTTGCAGCTTTCCGGCATAGGGTTTTGTTTCTGCCATATAATATCGCTCCGCAGATACCACCCCTGTTCCCGCAGGGAAAACGCCAAGAGCCAGGGAATACCGATTAAGTCCTTTTGCTTGCAGCCGGTAACGCGGCTGTTCCTTGCAATCCGCTGTCCGGTGCGCCCCTTTGGGTTTTTCGGGTCAGCATAGCCGCCTTTATTTCCTGTGCCGCAATAGGTGTCTGCGATATTCAGCCATAACGTACCGTCCTTTCTAAGCACCCGGTAAAGCTCGCCAAAAACAGCGGTCAGCCTGTCAATATACTGTTCCGGCGTGTCCTCCTGTCCGATTTGTGCGTCAAGCCCATAGTCCCGCAGCGCATAGTACGGCGGGCTTGTAACGCAGCAATGGACACTTTCAGAGGGCAGTTCTTTTAAGGCGGCAAGCGCGTCCCTATTGATAATCACATCTGTTTTCATAGGCTGCTCACTTCCTCAGGCTTCGTCGTAAGGAGATGATAAAGCTCGGTATCTTTCGGGAAGCGGTCTACAAAAGGCAGCACCACATTCCCATAGAAGATAAGCCCCTCGCCCGCTTCGGTGTGGGTAACATACTTCATCTGCTGCGGGGAAATATTAAGCTGCTTTGCAAGGATAGTACGGTCGCCCTGCGCTTGATTGAGCATAAGGACAAAATCGCTGTTTTCAAAGATATTTTCCACCTCGCGGGAAGCAAGCAAGTCCTTAATATTCTGCGTAATGGCTGTGGGGATACCGCCCCATTTACGGAAACGCTTCCAAATCTCCACGCTGTAAGCGGCGGTCTGTTCCTCTTTTAAGAGCAAATGAAACTCGTCCATATAGTAACGGGTGGATTTCTTTTCTGCCCGGTTTATCGTTACCCTGTTCCATGTCTGGTCTTGCACAATGAGCATACCTAACTTTTTAAGCTGCTTCCCAAGCTGCTTTATATCAAAGCAGACAAGGCGGTTAGAAAGCTCCACGTTGGTTCTGTGGTTGAATACGTTAAGGCTGCCGGAAACATACAGCTCCAACGCCGCCGCGATACGGGCAGCTTCCGGCTCCGGCTGTCTTAACAGCTCGTCGTAAAGGTCGCCCAAGATAGGCATTTTTGCCGGGTCGGGGTCTGCAAGGAACGGACGGTACACATTTCTTACAGCCCTGTCAATGACGGTCTTATCGACAGGCTGCAAGCCCTCCTTGCCGCCAATAACAAGCTCGCAGAGGGAAAGGATAAAATCACTTTTCAACGCAAGAGGGTTGTCGTCCTCGCTGTAATTAAGGTTTATGTCCATAGGGTTTACATACTGGGGCTTGCCATCAATGCCCCTGCCCGTAGGGGAAAGACGTATCACTTGCCCATTAAGACGCTGCACAAGGGAAAAATACTCGGCTTCCGGGTCGCAGATGATAATGTCGTCGTCGGTAATGAGGAAAGCGTTTGTCATTTCCCTTTTGGCGGCGAAACTCTTACCGCTTCCCGGCGTTCCCAAGATAAGCCCGTTTGGATTTTTGAGCTGCTTTCTGTCGCAGAGTATCATGTTGTTAGAAAGGGCGTTCAAGCCATAGTAAAGGGCTTGCCCCGTCTGAAAAAGCTCCTGCGTGATAAAGGGAATAAAAATAGCGGTGCTGCTCGTTGTCAAACCTCTCTGAATAGGGATAAGGTTTTCCCCAATCGGCACACTGGATATAAGCCCCGCTTCCTGCTGATAGTCAAGGCGTGTCAGGCGGCAGTTGTATTTCTGTGCGATACCCGCCGCAGCGAAAATGTCATTTTCCAGTTTCCGCTTCGTGTCTGCCATGTTTACCACAAGGAACGTAAGGAGAAACATTCGCTCGTTGCGGCTCTGTAAGTCCTGCAACAAGTTCTTTGCTTCGCTGCCAAAGGTGGCAAGGTCGGACGGGATTATATCCATGTCATAGCCGCTTCTAACCGCTTTTTTCTGTTCCTCAATCTTCATCTTGTCAAGGTCTGTGATTTTGCGCTTAATGGTCTTGATTGCTTCCGACTGGTCGATACTGCGGATATGCAAGTTGACGATTACGCCTGTTTCCAAGTCCAGTATGTCGGCAAGCATACGGTCGTTGAGTTCCGGCGCAAGGATTTCAAGGAAGCTCGCCGCGCCGATTTTCTTCCCCATGCGGAAATATCTGCCCTCGCCAAAACGGAAAGAGGACGGGGCGATAAAATCCTTTGTAGACAGCCCCGACGGAGTAAGCCAGTCAAAGGAAAAGGAGAACGGCTCGCCCTCCGGGTGGAATACCCCATGCAGCACCTTTAAGCGTTCATAGCCGGATAAGGGGCGGGCGGTTACGCCAAGCACTTTGAAATTGTTAAGCACGTCGGTTTCGATACGGGAAAGCCTTGACTTTGCAGCCGCCTTGTTATCGGCTTCAACGGTAAAGGTAATGTATTTATGCTTCACAAGCCCGTTGTTGCCTTTACTAAGCTGATTTTTCAGCATATCGGAATACTCGGTGCGGATAGAGTTAAAAGCGTCCTCCTGTGCCGGGATAGAGATTGCTTTTTCTGCCTGTTCCCGTTGCGTCCCTTGATTGATGAATGAAAGCTGCACGCTCACGCTCGCGTCAAAGTAGTTGAGGAAATCGCACCAGTTTTCAAAAATAGCGGTCTTATCGTCAGCCTGTGCAAGCTGATAATTGATGTCCTCGAACATGACGCACTTTGAATATCTTTTTTCCGTAACCTTGCAGATACCGTCCGGGTACATGGCAAGGTAGGGAATGGTCTGCTGTGCTGTGCGGGCTTTGCCGTCGCCTTTAGCCTTTTGGATAGCTTCGGCAATCTGTTTCTTTTCGGCGCGGGTCAGCTTACGCCTGTTTCCTGCGGCTTCCCGCGTCTTTTTTGTTTGTCCTTTTGACAATCGCTGATACCTCCTTTTCTAAGTTTCGCTGCTTTTCCAAGACAGCGTATAGGTTTTCGGTTCTGTAAGGTCGCTCCTTTGGGCGGGTAAACTTTGTCTGAATGACGTTTCTTACCACCACTTCAAGGGGCTGTCCATGCTTTTCATACATGGCAAGCAGGAAGCAGGGAAGCATGACGACAATCATCGCCATAGCCGCAAGGTTTGTCCCTGCGCTGCCTTTGAGCAAAAAAAACAGCGGCAGTCCGATTAAGAGAGCCGCCGCAAAACAAACGATTTGCCGCTTTGTCAGATTGAAAGCGACTTTTGTTTTGACTTTGGATAGGTCTTTGGGTACAGGTACATACGCCAAGAAAAAACCTCCTTTCTGCCATTAGTGGGCGTTGAATATGGATTTTGCCAGTGTGCCGGATTTGAACAGGGAAAAACAGAGGATAACCGTATAGGCGGCAAGGGAAAATACCGCGCTGTGCAGATTGTCTGCGATTATCATATCGTTTACCAGTACGGCGTAAATACCGACACATATCATAATGAGGAAGCCTTGAAAACCAAGAGCGAACAGCCCTTTTAGGTAGTTGTTTCCAATCTGTCCCCATTCTCTGTTCGTCATAGTTGCAAATGGAATAGGCGATACCGAACAGTAAAGGTAAATCTCTATCATTCTGCCGTAGAGGATAACGGTTATCAGTACGGACATGATTTTCATGCAAAGGCTCACAAGGCTTGTTTCAAGCACAAGTAAGAGCAGTTCGGGGATTTCCATATCTTCAAGCCCCTCCTGCATGGCGGCAAGGGCTTCGGCAACGTCGATATTCGTATCGCCGCCGATAACCCCCGCTGCGCCGGAAACGATATGCTGCGCCATATCAAAGACCGCCATTGTGATGTTGAACGTGTTGGTTACGATAAACACCGCAACAAAGGCTTTGAATATCCACTTAAAGAACATGAATGTTTCTATGTCGTGCATATTGTTCTTTTCCGTTACCATGCTGATTAGCTCGTAGCATAGGACATAGGTAATGACAAGCCCCGCAATCGGGACGATTACATTTTCAGAAAGGGTCTGTATCATGCTGAAAATATTTGCGTTCCAACCCTGCGGGGTCTGTCCTACCTCGTTTGCGATAGTCCCGACTTTTTCGTTTACGTCCCCGAACATAGTTGACAGATTACCGTTTATCGCTCCGATAAGGATTTCCTTTATCCATTCGTTAATCGCGTCAAGTATGCTCTCCATAGGCTACCCTCCGTAAACTTATCCGAACAGACC
>OLAX01000079.1_pt1 | contig 22759 bp, 16 predicted proteins | sample 1607711 | NCBI WGS metagenome assembly OLAX01 (sample SAMN02674693, study PRJEB24791) | human gut metagenome, SKBSTL018 | isolation source: stool | host: Homo sapiens | place: USA
ACATTCCATTTGCTGAAAAGATAAAAAATGCAGGAACAAACAGCAGATACAGGTTTGACATATTGACAAACATTAAAATCAGAAGAACCGCATATCCTAAAATCGCCATCACAAAACTGGTATAAAACACCTGGATCGTTCCCAGAAATTTGCGCAGGATCGGGAAAAACAGCATCATGGCAAGAATCTGCATTGCTCCACCAAACGTATTAAATAAGGTATAGGCATTGTACCAGCTATCACCGCCAAAGTCATACTTGAAAAAGTAAATGACGAGATTGGATGTAATGTAAATCGAGCAGTTGATCAAAACGATTGTCACAACGACCGTCATCGCCTGATCGTTCTGTAACAGGGAACGGAACATCTGTCCAACCGAAGGTGCCTCCACATCCACGGTAGATTTTTCTTTGATATTTAAACAGGTGATTAAAATAAATACAAAAAACAGAATTGCAACCACCAGCGCAAACCATTTGAAACCGACTCGCTCATTTCCCTGCCCTAACATATAGACACATTTCATTGTGATGATCGTCACGATCGCAGAACCGACTCCGGCGCAGGAGCGCGCGAGTGTGGAAAGTCCTTCTCTCTCTTTTCCGCCCTCCGTAAAAGCCGGGATCATCGACCAGTATGGGATATCCATCATGGTGTAGGTGATGCCCCACAGGATGTACACCACGCTGAAATAGACCATCAGCGCTGCTTCGTCCAGCACCGGGGCGGCAAACAGGGCGTAGAGCACCAGCGCATTGAGCAGCGTGCCGGAAAAGATCCACGGACGGAAACGCCCCCAGCGGGTACGGGTCTTTGCCACCAGAACGCCCATAAAGGGGTCATTGAAGGCATCAAAGAACCGGGCTGCCATGAGAACAACGCCCACAAAGCTGGCCGAAAGCCCCAGCACATCCTGATAATAATACATGACGTAGGAAGCCGACAGGGCATATACCATATCCTTGCCCACGGCACCAATACCGAATGCGGTTTTCTGTTTCAGGGTCAGTTCCATACAGCATCCTCCTTTTCGATGGTGAACCGCAGCACAACGGGCTGGGTCTGCGGTGCAGAAACGGTCAGCACGGATTCTCCGGCAATGCCCACGGTGCGCAGATAAGTACCGGTCATGCCGCCCTCTGCCACGGCGGTCTGCGGGCCGACAAGGGCGGCGCTGCCCTCCACCGTAAACTGCACCGGGAACTGTGCGTAAGGGGCGGGAATGCCGTTCTCGTCCAGAATCCGTACCCGCACAGCGGCCATATCGTAGGTGTCCTGCTCCCGCAGGGTCGTCCGGCTGGCCTTGACCTCCAAGTGCAGCTTTGCACTGGGGCAAAGGGTCACGCTGCGCACCACGTTGCCGTCCTGCACGGCATCGAACCGCCAGCGGGTGGCTTCGCCGCCCCAGTTGCCCACATATTTGCCGTAAAGCGCCACGCCATCCTCAAAGGTCATTTTGTAGTGCAGCATACACCAGCCGAATTTGACCTTGTAAGCCAGCGGCAGTCCCGCTAAGCCATATTTCCCGGCGGCCAGCAGGCAGTCCCGCACAGCGGCTGCCTTGGAGGGGGAAAAGTGCTCCTGCGTTTCCAGCAGCTCACCGATGGTATCGTCCACCACAAAGGGCGGATGCGGCAGTGCTGTCCACTCGCTTTGGCGCAGGGCGGTAACGAACACATCGTTTTTGTACAACTTGACCTGCTGGGCATTGCTGAAAACGTAGGCCGTGCCCAGCTGCCCGGCGGGGTTATCGCCGATGTCCATGGAGGAACTGACCGCCAGAACCGGGTCAGCATCACCCTGACTGGCATAGACCGCCGCCGCCAATTTGGGGTTACGGAAGCTGTCCAGCACGCCGTGGTAGCAGATGCGGTCCCCGGAGCCAAAGTCCTTGTGGGTCTGGTAGTCGAACATACACCAGCCAAAGCACCCGGCGTGCTCTCCGCTGGCATAGGCGGCGTTCTGCACCCGGACGTGCCGCAGAGCGTGTTCCTGCCGGTGCGGGCCATCGTCAAAGGCTTTGGTGGGGTACATATGACCATTGCATTCCGATATGAGCAGCGCCTTGCCCATATCCGGGGTCACGTCCTTTTTGGGCTTAGCGCCGGGCGTTACGCCGTTGTGGGAAAAATCGTTGTAGGCGTAGACGTCCTCCAGCAGATGGCTCTTTTCCAGATACCGCACGCCAGAAGTGGCACGGCTGGGGTCCAGCTGATGTGCAATTTTGTTGGTGCGGGTGTAGAACGTATCGTCATCCACGCTTTCGTTGATGCGCACACCCCACAGGATGATGCTGGGGTGACTGCGGTTTTGCAGGAGCATCTCCCGCAGCATTTCACAGGCGGCGTCCTTCCAGTTGTCGTCCCCGATGTGCTGCCAGCCCGGCAATTCAGTGAACACCAGCAGCCCCCGTCGGTCGCACTCGTCCAGAAAATATTGGCTTTGGGGGTAGTGGCTGGTGCGCACGGCGGTGCAGTGCAGCTCCTCCTGCAAAATGCGGGCATCCTCCCGCTGCAGGCTTTTCGGTGCGGCGTAGCCGATGTAAGGGTAGCTCTGGTGCCGGTTCAAGCCGCGCAGAAAGGTCTTTTTTCCGTTGAGGTAGAAGCCGTCCGCCCGGAACTCTGCCGTGCGGAAACCAAACGTCACCTGTTTGCGGTCGATGGGCTGTCCGGCTGTGTTCAAAAGCTCTGCCACGGCATGGTGCAAAACCGGGTGCTCTGTATCCCACGGCTGTGCGTCCGGCACAGAAAGCTGCATCTTCCCGGTTTCTGCCGCCTGTGCGGTCTGCTCTGCCAGCAGGGTACCGTCTGCGGTCTCCAGCCGGATGCGGACCGCCACGGCTGCGGGCGCAAGCTCTGCCGTCCACTGCACCACGGCGTCATGCAGGGTGGGCGTGTAGACGAACAAATCGGTCAGGCGGCTTTCTGCCGTAGCTTCCAGCCAGACCTCCCGGTACAGCCCGCCGTAGGTCAGGTAGTCGATGACAAAGCCAAAGGGCGGGATAGCTGGGTCTTCCCTGGTGTCCAGCTGCACGGTGAGCAGGTTTTCGCCTTCCCGGTCAACAAGATCGGTGATCTCCACCGCAAAGCCGGTATAGCCGCCACGGTGCTGCCCGGCTAGCTTCCCATTGACCCGCACCACTGCCTGATGAGCAGCGCCGTCAAAGCGGACAAACAGCCGGGGCGCAGCCTGTACCGGCGGCACCCGGAACCGTTTGCGGTAGCCGCAGACCATCTCGTAATCGGCCGGGGAGGCATAATGCAGCGGCACCTCCCGGCAGGTATGGGGCAGGCGGACGACTTCCTGTTTTGGCACCGGCAGCCCCTTGCCAAAGGCTTCTGTCCAGTGTCGTGTAAACTCCCATCCATCGCAAAAACTGTGTTTCATCGCGGCAGCACTCCTTCCAGTAAAATCGAGATCATTTCTTCCAGCACAGCCACATACTGCACCCCGCTTTCTGCCAGACTGCGGTCTGCCAGAAAACTCTCGATGGATGCGGTGATCATCTGCCGCAGCACCGGCAGGGATACCGGACGCATGACCCCTTCAGCCACAGCCTGCTCCAGCAGCACCATGGTGGGCTCCCACCCGTTTTCCAGCTGACTGCGCACCCGCGCCGCCACCACCGGGTATTTCTCGTCCAGTTCCTTCATCTGTCGCAGATCCAAAGCGGCGTATTCTGCCGGCATAGCAATGATAACTGCCCGCAGCTTTTCCTGCAAAGTACCGCTGCCCGCCAGAATCTCCTGCTTGCAGCGGTGGATGTCTGCAAAGGCGTGGTCTACCATGTCCAGCAAAAGCGTCTCCTTGGAAGGATAAACGGTGTAGATGGTCTTTTTGCTGATATGCAGCGGCTCTGCCACCTGCTGCATGGTGAAATGCAGCCCCTGTTGACGGAACAGCTGCATGGCCTGCGTGCGCACCAGCGCATCGAGCTTTTCCTGCATGAGCGTCCTCCTTGTGGAAACTGTATTTGCCTTTCTGGTTTCCATTCTAGTACGGAAACCGAGTTAAATCAAGCAGTTTCCGCATTTTCTGCGTTCTGACGAAGAACCAGAGAAGAATCACAGCAGAATGCCATATCTCAAAACGCGGCAGCCGGAATGGTATCCGTAAAGCTGCGCATAGTACTGTTTATGATCCGATAACAAAATTGATATTTCTACCTGCCAATGATAAGATCGCGACAAGACCATATTTCACTCGGAGGAACTTTACAATGGCAAAAAAGGAAGCTGCTGCCTACCGCCTTGCAAAACTGAGCCTTACACTGCGCGGCATCAGCCATAATCTTGGCGAGACCACCGATTCCCACTTTGCCCACGCTCTGCACAAGGGACTGTATTTCGACTACATGATGGCAAACCCGCCCGTCTGATTTTCAGGCGGGCATTTTACTTTGCTAGGATTTTGAGAACTACGATAAACTGCCCCCGAAACAGCACGGTCTAGCGCGCTGCTTCGGGGGCAGTCTGTTGTTTATTCAATTATAAAGTTACTGCTTTGCACTTTCCGGGGCGACCTCAAAGTCGATCTTGCCCAGATTGACGTCCGCACGCACGATGGTGATCATCATGGTATCGCCCAGATTCCAGTTCTTGCCGGAAACGGGATCAGAAAGGCGCACGCCCTCGGTGAGCATGGTGCCGGTGGCGGTCAGGCTGGAAGCAGGTACAAAGCCTTCCACGCCGTTTTCCAACTCGATGAACAGGCCGCGCTGGGTCACGCCGGAGATGCGGCCCTCGTAGCACTCGCCCAGATGGCGGCGTGCATACTCGGCCTTATAGCAGTCCTCGGCCTTGCGCTCGATCTGCATGGCGATGACTTCGCGCTCGCTGGCCTGCTTGCTGACGTCCTCGGCAAACTCGCTGTAACGCAGGATCATGGTGTCCTTGTCCGTGCCCTTGAGCTGGGCGGTCATGATACGGTGGATAGCCAGGTCCGGGTAGCGGCGGATGGGGCTGGTGAAGTGGGCATAGTCCTGCAACACCAGACCGTAGTGTCCCTTGGGTTTTTCCTCGTACACAGCCTTGGACATGCAGCGCAGCATACCAACATTGATGATCTGCTCGTAGGCAGTGCCGCGCACGCCCTCCAGAATGGCGCTCAGCTCCTTGGGGGTGGGCACGTCCTTGGCAAAGTGGTCGTTGACGCCGCAGGCCTGCAGCAGGCCGTGCAGACGCTCCAGCTTTTCGGCGTTGGGCTCCTCGTGCACGCGGTACACAAAGGGGATCTGCTTCACCCGGGCAAAGTGGGCGGCGCACTGGTTGGCCAGCAGCATGAACTCCTCGATCATGGCCTCGCTCTCGCCGGAGGTGCGCTTTTTCACGTCGATGCAGTGACCATCCTCGTCCAGGATCAGCTTCACCTCGCCGCTCTCGATATCCATGCAGCCGCGCTCCTTGCGCAGGCGGGCACGGTGGCCATACAGCTCCTTCATAGCAGGCAGCTGCGCCAGTACTTCATGGTACTTGCCGGTCAGTTCGTCATCGGTGCTGCCGGCCAGCAGGGCGTTGATTTCGGAGTACACGCCCTTGACCCGGCTGCGGATGACGGACTTGACAAAGCGATAATCGGTCAGGTTGCCGTCCTTATCCAGCCGCATCAAACAGGAGAAGGCCAGCCGCAGCACGCCCTCGTTCAGGCTGCAGATGCCGTTGGACAGCTGCTTGGGCAGCATGGGCACCACCTGATCGGCGTAGTAGACGCTGGTAGCGCGGTTAAAGGCCTCGTTGTCCAGCTCGGAGCCGGGCTTGACGTAGTTGGAAACATCCGCAATGTGCACGCCCAGCTCAAAGCCGCCGTCCGGAGTCTTGGTCAGGCTGATGGCATCGTCGATGTCCTTGGTCTCGGCGCTGTCGATGGTAAAAATGGGCAGGGCGCGCAGATCCATGCGGCCCTCGCAGTCCGCAGCAGACACCTCGGCGTTGTCCAGCTTTTTGGCCTCGTCCCGCACCTTGTCCGGGAAGCGGTTGCGGATATCCTGCGCGTAGAGCAGTGCCTTTGCGCAGCGCTTGGCCTCATCGCAGCTGCCAAAGCGCATGGCCACACCTACGCGGTGATCCTCCTGACGGTTGCCGCGCAGCAAAATCTCCACTGCCACCTTGTCGCCGTCCTTGGCGCTGCCTTCGCAGTCCCGCATGACCTGCATGGAGATGGCGGGGCAATCGTCCGGCACAAACTTCAGGCGGCCCTCCATGCGGTGCATGGTGCCCACCAGAGAATTTTTCTCTTCCAGAACAGCAAGGATCTCGCCCTCATCGCTGCCCTCTACCCGGGGATGTGCAAACTTTTCCACCAGCACCTTGTCGCCGGGCATTGCGCCGCGGGTGAACCGGCCGGGGATAAAGATATCGCTGGTGCCGTCCTCCAGCATGACAAAGGCAAAGTTCTTGCCCAGCTTTACCACCTTGCACAGCAGTGCCTTATCGGCACGGCCGCTGCGTACGGTGAAGAACACGCCCTGGCGCTGGCAGATGACAGCCTCGTGCACCAGCTGGTCCACAGCCTCCATCACCTTGCGGTCTGCGCCGCGATCCCCGCCGAACTTATTTTTCAGATCTTTTACGGTGCACGGCTGATTCTGGATCGCGTGCTCAATTTTATCGCGCATTGCCATAAAATATTTTCTCCTTCACTTCCGTGGCCGTGCATCTCCTGCGGAGCACAGCCCTGCCTTGGGACGGGCACTTTCCCCTGTCCCCTCTTTGCGGCAGCCCGCAGAACCGGCTGCCCACACTTTTTCTGCACAGAAAAACAGCCCCGTCCGTTCACGGGGCTGCAACGCCTTCTCAGCCTGCCAGACGGCCTGCAAACAGGCAGGCCAGAATAGCAACCACAAAGAACACCACGCCTGCAATGCGGGTGACCTTAGCCAGCATCTGATCTGCCGGGGTCAGACGTGCATTGTTGGCACCGCCCACACTGCCGTTGATGGCACCGGACAGGCCCTGACCGTGGGTGTGCTGCATGAGGGTGAGGAAAACGATGACCAGCGAAGCCACCAGCAGAATGGCACCGCCAACAATTTCGATAACAGACATGAATCGTAACGCTCCTTTTATTTGTAAATACGGAAAACTACGCAAAAATACAACTATATAGTAGCATAACAAAGCCAAAATTGCAAGTAGAATCCGCGCATTTAACCCGCTGCTTCCAGCGCGTTGCAGACCTGCGCAAAGATGGCTGCACCGGAGTACGCCGTGTGCACCGCACCGTCCTGCAATACCACAATGGTGTAGCGGGGCTTTTCTGCCGGCCAGAACCCCGCAAACCACAGGTTGCAGCGCTCGGTGCCCTCCGGGGTGAACTGCCCGGTCTGGGCAGTACCGGTCTTGCCGCCCGCCCCGCCGGAAAGCCCGGCGGCATCCTGCGCGGTGCCCTGCTGCACCACCTGTACCAGCATGGCGCGCAAAAGCGCTGCGTTCTGTGCTGAGATCACCCGCCGCCCCCGGGGGTGGCTGAGGGTCTCCACCGGTTGTCCGGTGGTCTCGTCCAGCGTGGCTTGCAGCACATAAGGGCTGCGGTATACGCCGTCCGCTGCAATGGTGTTGAACATCGCCGCCACCTGCATAGGCGCTGCCAGCAGGCTGCCCTGCCCAAAGCTGAAATTGGCAAGCTGCCCGCTTTGCGCCAGCTCCTGCGGGGTGGGCAGCTGCCCGGCCTCGGCGGCAAACCCCTCTGCCAGCGGCAGGCTCTGCCCAAAGCCAAAGTCTTTGGCGGCATCCAGCAGGCTTTCCGCGCCCAGCTGCTGTCCCAGACGGATAAAATAGCCGTTACAGCTTTTTTCCAGCGCAGCGGCAAGGTCCACCTGTCCATGCGGCACCCCGCCCGCGCAGCGAAAGATCTGCCCATCCACTACCACCGCACCGGTGCACTCGAAAACCGGCTGCAAGCCCGCTTCCAGCGCAGCCGCCGCCAGCACCGGCTTGAACACTGAGCCCACCGCGTAGCTTTGCAGTGCCCGGTTTAGAAAGGGACTGTTCTCCGCCTGCAGGCTGTCGGCAAGGTTCTCCGGGTCGTAGCACGGCACACTGACGCTGGCGCGCACCGCCGCTGTGGCGGTATCCAGCACCAGAATGCAGCCGCTCGTCATGGTACTTGCCGCCACTGCTTCCACTGCCCGCTGCACCGGGCGGGAGATGGTCAGCTGCACGCCCAGCGCCCCGCTGTCGGCTTGCAAAAGTCTAGCCGTTTCTCCGGTTCGCAGCGTACCCTGCGCCGTCACGGCGCAGACAAGGCTGCTGTTCTCCCCTGTGCCGGAAAGCACGGCGTCCAGCGCCTTTTCCAGCCCGGCAGCGCCATGACCCGTGCTATCCAGATAGCCCAGCAAATGCTGACACAGCGGCACCGCCGCATACCGCCGGGCGGTAGGATAACCGGTCAGCCCAAGGCGGGCGGGGTCGCAGCTTACCTCCAGTAAAAACGGCGCAGCACGGCTGCGGCTGCGGTACAAAAGCGCCTGCCCGGCGGCATCGGTGCAGGCATACAGGCGGTCGTAGTTTCCCTGCCCGGGAAAGCATACCACCTGCCAGCGCTCCTCGAGACCAGTGAGCAGCCGCCCCTGCGCATCGTAAAAGTTGCCCCGCCGGGCGGGCAGCTGCAGGGTGACCGTGCTCTGCGCCGCAGCCCGCGCAGCATAGGCGGGGTGCAGCGCCAGCAGATACAACCGGCACAGCACCACCGCAAATCCCAGCAGCAAGGCGGCATACACCGCCAATACCCGTTTGCCAGACATCCCCGCGCCCCCTTTCCCTGTGGTTAGGGTGGGCAGCCGGGGCGCGGGGTATACATAAAAAGAGGCGGAACCTCTCCGAAGAAAAGTTCCGCCTCTTTGGCATTTCTTTTTAAGAAAGACTGGTACGGCTTAGTACATGCCGCCCATGTCACCGCCGGCAGGTGCAGCGGGAGCCGGGGGTTCCGGCAGGTCAGCCACGAGGCTCTCGGTGGTCAGCACCATCTCAGCGACGGAAGCTGCATTCTCCAGAGCGGAACGGGTAACCTTCGTCGGGTCCACGATGCCTGCGGCGATCATATCCTCGACAAAGACCTCGTTCTGGGCATCGAAGCCGTAGTTGGGCTTGTTAGCAGAGATGATCTTGTCGATGATGACGCTGCCCTCCAGACCGGCATTCTTGGCGATCTGGCGCAGAGGAGCTTCCAGAGCCTTCAGCACGATCTTGGCACCGGTGCGCTCGTCGCCTTCCAGCGTGTCGCACAGAGCGCGCACAGCGGGGATCGCATTGATGGGAGCGGTACCGCCGCCGGCCACAACACCCTCCTGCACAGCTGCCTTGGTAGCGTTCAGTGCATCCTCAATGCGCAGCTTCTTGTCCTTCATCTCGACTTCGGTAGCAGCACCGACCTTGATGACAGCCACGCCGCCGGCCAACTTAGCCAGACGCTCCTGCAGCTTCTCACGGTCAAAGTCGCTGGTAGCGGCCTCGATCTGGCTGCGGATCTGGGCAATGCGGGCTGCAATGGCGTCCTTATCGCCTGCGCCGCCCACGATGGTGGTGTTCTCCTTGGTCACCTTCACCTGACGGGCATGACCCAGCATCTGGACGGTTGCGTCCTTCAGCTCGTAGCCCAGATCAGAGGAGATCACGGTGCCGCCGGTCAGGGTAGCGATATCCTGCAGCATCTCCTTGCGGCGGTCGCCGAAGCCGGGAGCCTTAACAGCCACGACGTTCAGGGTACCGCGCAGACGGTTGACGATCAGGGTGGACAGAGCCTCGCCCTCGATATCCTCAGCCACGATCAGCAGCTTCATGCCGTTCTGCATCACCTGCTCCAGCAGGGGAACCAGATCCTGAATGACGCTGATCTTCTTATCGGTGATCAGGATAGCGGCGTTGTCCAGATCGGCCACCATCTTGTCGGTATCGGTGACCATATAGGGGGTCAGGTAGCCGCGGTCAAACTGCATACCTTCCACGATCTCGTTGTAGGTCTCGGCTGTGGTCTTGTTCTCCTCGATGGTGATAACGCCGTCAGAGGTGACCTTCTCCATAGCCTCGGCGATCAGACGGCCGATCTCGGGGTCGCCGGCAGAGATGGTGCCGACGCGGGCGATATCGTTGCTGTCCTTCACCTTCTGGCTGTGTGCCTTGATGGTCTCCACAGCGGTGGTAACAGCCTTGCTCATGCCGCGGCGGATATCCATGGGATTTGCGCCGGCGGTAACGTTCTTCATGCCCTCGTTGACCATGGCCTGTGCCAGCACGGTAGCAGTGGTGGTGCCATCGCCTGCGGCATCGTTGGTCTTGGTTGCGACTTCACGCACCAACTGTGCGCCCATGTTCTCGAACTCGTCCTTCAGCTCGATCTCCTTTGCGATGGTCACGCCATCGTTGGTGATGACCGGTGCGCCGAACTTCTTGCCCAGCACCACATTGCGGCCCTTGGGGCCGAGGGTGATTTTAACGGTGTTAGCCAGGGTATCAATACCGGCACACAGTGCCTTGCGGGCGTCCTCGCCCTGCTTGATCTGCTTTGCCATAATACATCGCTCCTTTATAATACAAGCTCAATTGAAAAGGGAAAATTCAGTTTCAGTCTTCCACAACAGCCAGAATATCACTCTGACGCACGATGGTGCACTCTTCGCCGTCCACCTTGACCTCAGTGCCGGAGTACTTGCTGGTGAGGACCTTATCGCCGACCTTGACGGTCATCTTGACTTCCTTGCCGTCCACGACACCGCCGGGGCCGACAGCCACTACCTGTGCCACCTGCGGCTTCTCTTTTGCGCTGCCGGTCAGGATCAGGCCGCCCTTGGTGGTCTCCTCAACTTCAACAGTCTTAATGACAACACGGTCTGCAAGAGGAATGATTTTCATAATTCTTGCCCTCCAATTATATTGAATTTATTTGAAACTTTGTTGTGTCCTGCGGGGGCTTCGTGTGTGCTCCGCAGTGGTTTAGCACTCCTTTTCTCTGAGTGCTAATTGTATTGTACTCATCTTGCCATGAAAAATCAAGGGGTTTTGCAATTTTTCTTTGTTAAGAATTTATGACGCTCAAAAATCGCACCCTGCCACGCAAAAAAACGGTGTGTTCTTGACAGGACGCGCCGCCTTTTTTATACTTATAACGCATTACAAAAACACAGCTGACGCGCTTTGCGGCAGAACGGAGGATACTTTGACAGACAAAAAGCTGATCTCATCTTTGCAGGGGCTGCGGGCAGTCGCATTTCTGAGCGTAGTCCTCTCCCATTGCGGGGCACCATGGCTGGGGCCGTGGGCGATCACGGTATTCGTGGCGCTGTCCGGTTTTCTGATGACCTGCAACTATTACGACCGCCCGCGCACAGCACCGGGACTGCGGTCTGCCATAGCTTTCTCTCTTAAAAAAATACGAAAGCTGTACCCGCTGCACCTTATAATGATGGCTGCCGCGTTGTTATTTGTGCTGAAGGGGCTTCTGGCGCAGCCCTCTGCCCGCGGGGTGCTCTCCTGTGCAGCGCAGCTTGTTGTAAGCATTTTTCTGCTGCAAACATGGATTCCCTCCAGCCGTTTCTGGTTCTGCCTGAACGGAGTGGCGTGGTATCTTTCGGTACAGGCTTTTCTGTATGCCATCTTTCCCCCGCTTCTCGCCGTACTGAAAAAGGCCGATGCCCGCAGGCTGCGTTGCATTGCCGCCGTAATCTTCTGCGTGCAGTGTCTTGCGTCCTTTGTTTTCTGGAAAGTCGGGCTCAGCGGAAAGGCCGCCTTTTACCTGACCTATCTGTGCCCTGTGTTCCGGGCGGGAGATTTTACCATCAGCTGCTGCATGGGCTGCCTTTACCACAGCCGCAAACAGGAGAGCGGCCTGCCAGGCGGTGCTTTCTCCCTGCTGGAGCTTGCCGCTGTGCTGCTTGCGGGCGGCTGCCTGTTTATCGCCGCCAAGCAGGTGGGGGTTCTGGGCGCGGTGGCCTTCCGGTACAACGTGCTGTTCACACCCTCTGCGGTGCTGCTGGTCTGGCTGCTTGCCGTGGGCAAGGGAATCATTTCCCGGCTGCTTTCCGCAAAGCCGTTTTTGTGGATGGCCGGGCTGTCCCCTTACGGTTTTCTGATCCATCAGGTGCTGATCCGGTATATGGAGTGGACTGCGGACAAGTTCAGCCTTACGGTACATCCTGTGGTCTGGACCCTGACCGTATATCTGCTCACGCTCTGCCTGAGCAGCTTTTACAAGGCGCTGGAGCACCGGGTACGGCAGCGCCTTGCAAAACAATAAGCAAAACACAAGGCCGCTGCACGGAACAATGTGCAGCGGCCTTGTTTGGATCTGATGATTTATTTTTTACTTCACGCCCGCCTTTTTGGTGGTAAAGCGCTGGTAGGCGGGCAGCGGCAGCAGCACGCGGCCTGCCAGCGGCTGCACCTGTACCGACACCTGCTTGCAAGGGGCGCACTCACCGTCCACGGTGGCAATGATGGGCCCACGGCCATCTGCTGCCCGCAGACTGACCGATTTTGCGCGGCGATAAATAAAGTAGGGCTTTGCGGCCTCAGTCAGTTGGCCGTTTTGAAAGTGCTGGCCGTTTTTGTACAGCATCAGCAGCTTTGCAATGACCCGGCGGCTGACCTTGCGCACGATGAACACATCCAGCCAGCCGTCATCCGGCTGTGCCTCCGGCCCGGCCATAAAACCGCCGCCGTAGGCGCGGCCGTTGCACACTGCGCACATCAGACAGTCCACGGTCAGCACCTCGCCGTCAATGACGTACTCCACCCTGCGGCCGATATGCCCGCACAGCTGCTGAACAATAGACAGCGCATAGGCTGCCTCGCCGCCGCACAGCGGGATGCGCCGGAACTTGGGGATGCCGTAGGCCACCTGTGCGTCCAGACCGGCGGCACAGATGGTAGCAGAAAGCCCCAGACTGGTGCGCATCAGGTCGATGGGCACTGCCCCGCCGGCCAGCTGGGCGTCCAGATCCAGAAACTCCTCCTTTGTACCGTAGGTGCGCAGAAAGTCGTTGCCGCTGCCATAGGGCAGGCAGCCCACGGCGGTCTTATCAAAGCCGTGGGCACCGGTAAGCGCCTCGTTGAAGGTGCCGTCGCCGCCGGCGGTAAAAATGCGCAGCTCCACCCCGGCCTTCTGGGCGGCAGCGGCGGCAGCGCAGGACAGCTCCCGGGCATGGCCTGCGTGGGTGGTGACGCGGATGGTGTAGTCCTCCGGGGCAAGCCCGGCACCGGCAGCAGCCGCCGCGATCTGCTGCGGCAGGGTGCGGGTACAGTCGGCCTTTCCGGCTGCGGGGTTCAGAAGAAACAGCGTGTGCATCGGGGTCCTCCCTGTTGTAACTCTATTTCCTCTATAATAGTCGAAAACCGCGCCGGTTGCAAGCAAAAACGTTATTTTGCTATTTTCTTATAGGGTTATGGTCTCATCCTCCCGCAAAACAATGCTGCCATCGGCGGCGCAGTCTGCCGTCCAGTGCTGCCCTACGCAGGCAGTCCCGGCGGCAATGCGGTTTGCAAGCGCCTGCTCTACCGCCCTGTCCACCTGACGGCGCAGCTCCCGCGCACCGTAGGCCGATTGCGCCCGGGCAGCCAGTGCCGCCCCCACCTGCGGGGTGTGGCGCAGCCGGTAGCCGCTGCGGGCGGCGCGCTGCTCCAGCTGACAGAGCATTTTTTCTGCAATGGCGCAAAGGTTTTCCTCTGCCAGCGGGCGGAACACGATCACCTCGTCCAGCCGCCCCAGCAGCTCCGGCCGGAACCACTTTTTAGCTTCCTCCACAGCCTGCGCGGACTGCTTTTCAAACACGGCTTCTGCCCCGGCGGCAAAGCCCAGCGGCGCGTTCTGCCCCGCCAGGAACCGTGCGCCCAAGTTGGAGGTGAGCAGCACGATGGTGTTGCGGAAATCTGCCTTGCGGCCCATGGCATCGGTCAGCTGACCGTCCTCCAAGATTTGCAACAAGATATTCTGGATATCCGGGTGCGCCTTTTCGATCTCGTCAAACAGCACCACGCTGTACGGGCGGCGGCGCACGGCTTCGGTCAGCTGCCCGCCCTCGTCATGGCCGAGGTAGCCCGGCGGCGCACCCAGCAGCCGGGCGGCGGTGTGCTGCTCCTGATACTCCGACATATCAAATTTGAGCAGCGCCTTCTCGCTGCCGAACCAGCTGACCGCAAGCGCCCGCGCCAGTGCGGTCTTGCCCACGCCGGTAGGCCCTAAAAACAGCATGGCACCGATGGGACGTCCCGGTTCGCCCAGACCGGTGCGGCTGCGCCGGATGGCTCCCGCCACGGCAGCCACCGCCCGCTGCTGGCCGACGATCTCGGCATTCAGGCGGCTTTCCAGCTTGTCCAGACGCTCCCGCTCCTGCTCGCCCACCCGCTGGGCGGGCACGCCGCTGGCGGCTGCCACCACCCGGGCGATATCCTCCGGGGTGAGCACCGGCTGGGTGCGCTGCTCCTTTTCGGCAAGGATGCGCGCCGCCGCACAGGCTTCGTCCACAAGGTCGATGGCCTTATCCGGCAGGCAGCGCCCGGGCAGATACCGCACCGAAAGCTCCACTGCCGCCTGCAGGGTCTGGGGCGGCAGGCGCACGCCATGATACCGCTCGTAGCGGGGCGCAAGGCCGTTGAGGATCTCCACCGCCTGCGCAGGGGTGGGTTCTTCCACCTGCACCCGGCCAAAGCGGCGCTCCAGCGCGGCGTCCTTCTGGATGTGGGTGCGAAACTCCTGATTGGTAGTCGCGCCGATAAGCTGCAACTCGCCCCGGGCAAGCACCGGTTTTAAGATGCTGGCAGCGTCAATAGCACCCTCGGCGGCACCGGCTCCCACGATGGTGTGGAACTCGTCGATGAACAGGATGGCAGTGCCGTCCCGCACCAGCTCTTCCAGCAGGTTTTTCAGCCGCTCCTCAAAATCGCCCCGGTATTTGGTGCCCGCCACCAGACTGGCCATATCCAGCGCCAGCAGCCGCCGCCCTTGCAGCGCTCTGGGCACCTGCCCGGCGGCAATGCGCAGCGCCAGACCTTCGGCCAGCGCCGTTTTGCCCACGCCCGGCTCGCCGATCAGACAGGGGTCGTTTTTCTGGCGGCGGCACAGGATCTCCACCATGCGGTCCAGCTCCGCTTCCCGGCAGAACACCGGGTCCAGCTCCCCTTCGGCGGCGCGGCGGGTCAGATCGCGGCAATATTTATCGCTGGCGCGGCTACCCCGGGGGATACTGGCCGACACCCGGGGCTGGGCGGGCAGCACGAACTGTCCGCTCAGTTGGCGGCACTCCCGCACCGCCTCGGTGAGCGAAAGCCCCATCTCCGCCAGCAGCAGCCCGGCGGCGCAGCCGTCATCTTCCAGCATGGCGCAGAGCAGATGCTCCGGCTCTGCCCGGCTGACGTGGGCGTTCTGCGCCCCAATGAGCGCATAGTCCATGGTGCGGCGCAGGTCCGGTGCCATGGACTGCCGGTCCAGCCGCTGTGCCGGGCCGCTGCGCTGCTGCGCCAGCTGGCGGCGCACCTCCGGCTCGGTGATGTTTTTCCGGGTGAGGAACTGCGCCGCAGCGCCCTGCTGCTGCAGCATTGCCAGCAAAAGATGGCTAGTATCCGCCTGTTCACAGCCCAGATCTCCCGCCAGCTGCACCGCCTGCTGCAACAGCCGCGCCGCCGGGCGCGAAAAGCCCCGGTAACCGCCCATGCCCAGATTTTCCCAAATGCCCATGTGTCTGCTCCTTGCTGCATATAAAATCGTCTGCACTGGAAGTATAGCCCCAAAGGCGCAGAAAAAATCAGTTGTTTGTGTCGGGCAGCAGAAAAGTAAAAACCGATCCGCAGCGGTTGCCGGGACGCGGGTGCGACCGGCTGCTGCGGATCGGTTTTTGAGATTTTATCTTGCGGGGAACGTTTTCAGAACGAACCGCCTCCGCCGCCGTGGGTGGAGCCGCTGGAGGAGGTGTGGGTGGAGCTGCCGCCGGAACTGCCGGAGTCAGTCTCCTTCGGCCGCTCGGTGCGGTGGATTTCACGGTACAGATACAGATCCCGCTGGTTGGTCAGCTTCATACTGCCCTGCCGCACATAGTCGGTTGCGTCCCGCTGCGGTGCCACGCTCTTGAGCCGGCTCTTCATCACGCCGGTCACGATCAGTGCCGTGATCAGGCCAATGACCAGCGCCACGCCCAGATACACGATTGAGAACGGCTCCTTGGGCATGTTGTCCACATCGTAGGGGTGGCCTTCGCGGGCGGCGGTGACATATGCGTCCGTCCACTGGATAAAGGTGCGGAAGGCGGCGGCGTAATCACCGTCTGCCATATCGGGGGTCATCTGCTCGCCAAGGTACTGGATGCCGGCATCCGTAAAGGCGGTGATGCCGTAGCCGCAGGTGGAGATGTGCCATTTGCGGTCGCCCACGCTCACCAGCAGAAGCACGCCGTCCATATCGGAGCCGTAGCCGAACTGGCAGAAGTCATACAGGTCGTCGGCATAGGCCTCCATGCTGTCGTAGTCCACGCTTTCCAGCGACTCGATGGTGGCAATGACCACATCAAAGCTCTGGCGGACGCTCAGCTCCTCCAGCGAAGCCTCCAGTTCATTATCCTCGTCCTCGGTCAGAACTTCTGCGCTGTCGTTCATGCGGTAGTACAGGTCGGCAAAGCCGCCCTCCACCGCAAAGACCGGAACAGCCAGCGCCGCCGCAAGAATCAGTGCTGCCAGCGCCGCAAAGAGGGAGTGCAGTCGTTTGGAAGTCTTTTTCATCGTTCGTCCCTCCTTTACAGGATCCGTGCCAGCCACAGCAGCCACATCACGCCGTAGGACGCGGCGGAAAGGGCAGCCGTAAGGCCCAGCATCCACTTGCGGGCAGCGCCCTTGTCCACGGGCAGGTCACCCACGAATTTGCCGGTCTGACCGTTCATGGCAAACAGGTAGTTTTCACCCCGCCAGCTGGTGCTCAGCAGCCAGACCGGGAACAGCGCGTACTTTGCCTTGCCGCCGTGCAGCTGGATGCTGCTGTTATCCACCTTGACCGAATCGTAGCCGGTAACGGTCTGGGTAAAGGCGTCCTCGGTGGACTGACGGATACGCTCGTTGGCGCGCTGGATGCTCTTTTGGGCGTCCACATCGTACTTATCGGCCACATAGCCCGCCAGATACGCTGTCTTGAAGGGCACGGCATCCTGCATGGTAAACGGCTCGATGGATTCCATCAGGTCGTCTGCCATCTTGGAGGAGCCGTCCACCGGAACCGCGTCAAAGCCCAGCACGCCGTCCCGGCGCACGGAATAGTAGCTGGTCTCGGTATAATCGTAGTCGTCATCCGACCAAAAGCGGGTGCGGGTGGCGGTAAAGCGCAGCTGGGCGTCGGCATCGCTGTCGTACAGCCAGAAGGGCACATACACGCCCTTGATCTCGTCGATGTGGTTCTGGCTGCGGAACACCTTGGGCAGCAGGGTCTTGCCCTTGAGGTGCTCCTGCAGCTTTTCCTTCGCCGCTTTTTTATCCAGCTTGAAGGGGATGATGAGGTCGGGCCGCAGGGCCCCGGCAAACTGTCCGGTGAGGACGATGGGATTGCCGCAGAAGGGGCAGGCCGAGGCTGCCATGGTGTCGTCGCCCACGATCTCGCCGCCGCAGCTCTTGCAGACATAAGTATGCAGACCGGCGGTCTCGCCCTCTGCCCAGCTGCCGCCGGGGGTGGCCCAGTTCATCTCGCTGGGCTTTTGGTCTTTCAGGTCCTCATCGTAGCCCTTCAGTGCGTCCACCTCAAACTCGGTGTCGCAGTAGGGGCATTTCATCTTCTGGGTGGTGCTGTCGAACTGGATCGCACCATCGCAGCAGGGGCACTTATATTCCAGCATTCCTGCCATAGCGTTTCCTCCTATTATAATCTGCGGGGCAGGGACTTATTGACTTTCCTTCCCTGCCCCGCAGTGTGTTCAGTTATTGTGCAGCGGGCTTAGCTGCGGTCGTTCTCGTCAAAGGGGTCGCCGCACTCCGGGCAGAACTTGGGCGGGTGTGCAGGGTCTGCCGGTTCCCAGCCGCACTTGTCGCACTTATACTTGGGGGTACCGGTGGGCTTAGGTTTGCCGCACTCGGAGCAGAACTTGCCCTTGTTCACCGCGCCGCAGCTGCAAGTCCAGCCTTCTGCTGCCGCCGGGCGGGGCTTGCCGCACTCCGGGCAGAATTTGCCGGTGACGGTGGCACCGCAGCTGCAAATCCAGCTGTCTGCAGGCTTCGGCTCCGGCTTTTTGCTGCCGCATTCCGGGCAGAACTTGCCGGTAACGGTAGCGCCGCAGCTGCACTTCCAGCTGTCGGCGGCAGAAGTCTGCTGCTGGGGTGCTGCGGGCTGCTGCCCCATGGCGAACAGGTTCTGGGCGTTCATGCCGTTGGCACCGGCTGCCATGCCCATACCCATAAAGCCGGTCATGGCACCGGCGGTGTTGCCGGCGGCGGTCTTCATGGCGTCGATCTGACCACCCACCAGACGGGCGGCAGCGGTGGTGGGGTCGGTGGTCATGGCGTTTTCTTCCCACTCTGTGATCTTCTTCTGCTGCTCCTCCGGGATGGACAGAGAGTTGATGTTGAAGGAGAACACCTCAATGCCGCGCTTTTTGCGCCAGATATTGGACAGCTGCTCGTTGAGCGCCTCGGAGATCTCCAGCGTGTGGGCAGGGATCTCGTAATATTGCACCTTGTTGGCAGAAAGGGTGGCCAGCGCCGGCTGCAAAGCGTTCATCAGTTCGCTCTTCAGGCGGGGAGCCAGCTCCGAGGCATCGTACTGGGTGGAGACGTTGCTGCACACGTTGGTGTAGAACAGCAGCGGGTCGCAGATGCGGTAAGTAAAGCTGCCGTTGCAGCGGATATTCACCGAGAGCTTGTAGCCCCGCTCCTCGCTGACCACCACCCGGAACGGGATGGGGGTGGCGGTGCCGTACAGGATCTCGCCCAGCTCCTTGGTGTTGATGTAGTACACCTGCTGATCCTTGCCGGTGTCGCCGCCGTAGGTAAAGCGCTTGGCTACGGTTTGGAAAGTGGCTGCCAGACTGTCGCCGAAGTTGCCGGTGAACACGCTGGGCTCGGTGGAGGAATTGAAGGTATACTCGCCCGGTTCGGCGCACACCTCCACCACGCGGCCCTGCTCCACGATGAGCATGCACTGTCCGTCTGCCACGGCGATGCCGCTGCCGTTGGTGATGATATTATCCTCGCCGTGGTTGGAGCTGCGGCGGGAAGTGCGCTTCTGGCCCTTGACCATCAGCACATCCTTATCCAGAGAATCGCAGTAGAAAAATTCCTTCCACTGGTCTGCAAGAGTTCCGCCCAGTGCGCCCATACCTGCTTTGATCAAACCCATAATAATTTCCTCCTGTATGTTTTATTGTTTTTGCTCTCTTCTTTATCATGCAGAACGATTTCGTTTGTAAAAAGGTTCTGCCTGCTCAGGGGTAAGGGTCAGATAATTGATATTATAATCATACTGCAATGCGGCGCTGAACGCAAGGCATTTCTACCCGTTGCCACCTGCCTTTGCAGCTTCTTTCACAAAAAAGAACACCGGAGCATCCATAGAGACTCCGGTGTTCCGAAATAATATTTTTATGCTTGTCCCGTGCCCCAAAAGGCTTAGAACCGCCGCCATGTATCCGGCATAAACAGCACCAGCATGGGGAATATCTCCAGACGGCCGGCCAGCATATCGAAGATGAGCACCAGCTTTGCGGGGTCTGCAAAGCAGCCGAAGTTCTGCATTGGGCCTGCCATTTCCAAGCCCGGGCCGATGTTGTTCAGGGTAGCAGCCACGGCGGTAAAGTTCGTCACCATATCAAAGCCGTTCAGGCTGATGAGGAAGAAGGAGGCCGCAAAGATAAAGATATACGCCGCCACAAACACGTTGGTGGTGCGGATGGTCTCGTGGTTCAGTAGCTTGCCGTCCATGCGGGCGGGCGCTACCACCTGCGGGTGCAGGGCGGTCTTGAGCTCCTTGGCCAGGGTCTTACCCAGAATGAGGAAACGGCTCACCTTGATGCCGCCGCCGGTACTGCCGGCGCAGGCGCCAATGAACATGAGCATGACCAGAATCTCTTTCGAGAGGGTCGGCCACAGGTCAAAATCGCAGCTGGAAAAGCCGGTGGTGGTGATGATGGAGCCCACCTGAAAAGCGGCCTGCCGCAACGCCTCGCCAAAGCTGTTGTACATACTATAAATATTGGCAGTGATGATACCCACTGCCACGACGATGACCACAAAGTAGCCCCGCACCTCCTCGCTGGCAGCAGCGCGGCGGAACTTGCGCATGAGCAGCAGGAAGTAGGCGTTGAAGTTGACGCCGAACAGGATCATGAAAATGGTCACGACCCACTGGATGTAGGGCGAAAAGCTGGCAAAGCTGTCGTTGCGGAAGCCGAAGCCGCCGGTACCCGCCGTACCAAAGGCAGTGAGCATGGCTTCGAACAGGGGCATTCGGCCAATCAGCAGGAACACCAGCTCCAGCACGGTAAGGGCAAAGTAGATGCCGTACAGGATCTTAGCGGTGGACTGCACCTTAGGCACAAGCTTGTCCACCTGCGGGCCGGGGCTTTCGGCTTTCATCAGGTTGACGTGAGAGCCGCCAGTCAGCGGCAGCAGCGAGAGCAGAAACACCAGAACACCCATGCCGCCAATCCAGTGGGTGAAGCTGCGCCAGAACAGAATACCGTTGGGCAGCCCCTCCACGGCGGGCAGGATGCTGGCACCGGTGGTGGTGAAGCCCGAAACGGTCTCAAACATGGCGTCCACGGGGTTCGGGATGCAGCCGGTGAGGACGAACGGCACTGCACCCATGATACTGATGGTGATCCAGCTCAGGGCGGTGGCCGCAAAGCCCTCCCGCATATAGAACACCTTGCTGCGGGGCTTGATGGTCTGCAGGGCAAAGCCCAGCGCCCCACTGATGGCCGCCGTCAGCAGGAACACGCCCATGACGGCCCACTCGGCGTAGATGAGGCTCGTCACCGCCGGGAGCAGCAGCAGTGTACCCTCTATCATCAGGATGTAGCCCAGCAGACGAAAGACGATCGCATAATTCATACGTCCTGTCCCCCGTTACTCTTCCACGATGTCCCGCAGGTCATGCAGGCCGTGTTCCAGCGTGACGACGATGACGTTGTCGCCCACCTGGATCTGGTCGCCGCCGCGGGGGATGAGGATGCGGTCGCCGCGGGTGATGCAGCACAGCAGCAGGTTCTTTTTCAGATGCAGCTGGCTCAGCGGCACGCCGGTGGCCCGGCTCTCCTCATGGACAGTGAATTCCAGCGCTTCCACGCGGTCGTCGAGGATGCGGTAAAGGGTCTTGATGTTGTTGCCGGCCTCGTTCTGCAGGGCGCGGACGTACTGCACGATGTAGTCGCAGGTCATGTACTTGGGGTAGACGATGCTGCCCAGATCGAGCCCGGCCAGAATATCGTCGAACTCGAGGCGGTTGATCTTTGTGACCAGCTTGCCCTTGGAGTGCTTTTTTGCAAACAGGGTCAGCAGCACGTTTTCTTCGTCGATGTTGGTCAGAGCCACGAAGGCTTCGGTGGATTCCAGACCTTCCGAGAGCAGGAAGTCGCGGTTGGAGCCGTCCTCGTTCAGGATCTGTGCCTCAGGCAGGGACTCGGCCAGAACATTGCAGCGGGCCGGGTCCCGCTCGACGATGCGGACGCGGACGTGATTTTCCAGCAGCTCCTGGCTCAGGTAATAGGCGATGGCACCGCCACCCACGATGAGGGCGTTGCGCACCGGCCGCACCGGCATATTGATACGCTGGAAGAACTCGTGGGCCTTCTCCTGCGTAGCGAGGAAGGTGACCTGGTCGCCGTTCTGCAGCACAAAGTTGCCGTTGGGGATGATGACCCCGCCGTCACGCTCCACCGCGCAGACCAGAATGTCGCTCTTGAGGCGGGCGGGGATCTCATGGATGGCCACGCCGTCCAGCCCCTGCCGCTCGGTCAGCGCAAACTTGATGAGCCGCACACGTCCACCCGCGAAGGTGTCGATCTTGCTTGCGCCCGGGAACCGCAGCAGGTGGGAGATTTCCTTGGCCGCTGCCATTTCGGGGTTGATGATGGCCGAGATGCCGATCTGTTTTTTGATAAAGTCCAGCTCATGGCTGTAAGACGGGTTGCGCACGCGGGCGATGGCGTGGCAGTGGCCCGCCTTTTTGGCGAACATGCAGCACAGCAGGTTCAGCTCGTCCGAGCCGGTGACTGCGATGAACACATCCGCTTCCTCCACGCCCGCCTCGGACAGGGTGGTGATGGACGAACCGTTGCCGAGAATGCTCATCACATCGTAGGACTCCCCGATATGCTCCACACGGGCCTTGTTCGTATCGATAACGGTCACGTTGTGACCCTCTTCACTGAGCTGCCGCGCCAGCGCTGTGCCGACCTTGCCGCCGCCCACCAAAACGATCTTCATAGAATAACCCTTTCTCTTCTCCTGCGCCGTCTGGGCGCTATTGAGTAGATTATACCACATCTCAGGCAAAACATCTACAAAATCAGCCCTTCTGTCGGCTTTATCCACTACAAAGCGCAGTTTTGGCGGAAAAACGGCCCCGGAACACACGGGTCCCGGGGCCGTTCTCAGCGATTCAGGTATTTCAGTACCGCTCCACGCCGTCCTTGGTGACGAGGGCGTAGACCAGCGGGGCCTCCTCGGGCTTTTCCTCTGCAGCAGGCTCTTCTGCCTTTTCCTCTGCCTTCACAGGCTCAGCGGCAGGCTCCTCAGCCTTGACAGGCTCTTCGGGCAGCTCCACCTCGCGTGCACCGCAGGCCTCCATCTCGTCCTCACAGGCCTTGATC
>OLAX01000086.1_pt1 | contig 21729 bp, 19 predicted proteins | sample 1607711 | NCBI WGS metagenome assembly OLAX01 (sample SAMN02674693, study PRJEB24791) | human gut metagenome, SKBSTL018 | isolation source: stool | host: Homo sapiens | place: USA
CGATGAGGTTGAGCCTCCACAGACAGAGGAGAAATGGGCAATCCACAGACCTGCGCCTAGCTTTGAGGAGCAGGCTACATCGCAGGAGATGCTTGAGACAGGAATAAAGGTAGTAGATTTGCTCTGCCCATACCAGAAGGGTGGAAAAATCGGACTCTTCGGAGGTGCCGGAGTAGGAAAGACGGTGCTCATCCAGGAGCTTATCCACAACATCGCTACACAGCATGGTGGATACTCAGTATTTACCGGTGTAGGAGAGCGTACACGAGAGGGAAATGACCTGTACTACGAGATGAAGGAGTCAGGTGTTATAGACAAGACCACCATGGTGTTCGGACAGATGAACGAGCCACCTGGAGCACGTATGAGAGTTGCCCTGGCAGGACTTACAATGGCAGAGTATTTCCGTGACAGAGGCGGCAAGGATGTGCTTCTCTTTGTGGACAATATCTTCCGTTTCACACAGGCAGGTTCAGAGGTATCAGCACTTTTAGGACGTATGCCTTCAGCCGTTGGTTACCAGCCGACACTGCAGACAGAGATGGGAGCCCTTCAGGAGCGTATCACATCAACAAAGAACGGTTCAATCACATCGGTTCAGGCCGTATATGTGCCTGCAGATGACCTTACAGACCCGGCACCGGCGACTACCTTCGCACACCTCGATGCCACGACAGTACTTGAGCGTTCTATCGCAGAGCTTGGTATTTATCCGGCTGTAGACCCGCTGGCATCTACATCGCGTATCCTTGATCCGCGTATCGTGGGACAGGAGCATTTTGAGGTGGCACACGCTGTCCAGGAGATACTCCAGAAGTACAAGGAGCTGCAGGATATCATCGCAATCCTCGGTATGGATGAGCTCTCAGAGGAGGATAAGCTCGTAGTAAGCCGTGCACGTAAGGTGCAGCGTTTCCTGTCACAGCCATTCTTCGTAGCAGGACAGTTTACAGGACTCGAGGGCAAATATGTGCCTATCGCCGAGACCATCAGAGGCTTTAAGGAGATACTCGAAGGAAAGCATGATGATGTACCGGAGAGCTATTTCTTAAACGTTGGAAGCATAGATGAAGTCCGTGCCAAGATGCAGTAATGTGAGGTGATTTCATGGCAGATAACATTTTTGACATAGAAATAATCACACCGGACAGGGTGTTCTACAAGGGAGAGACAGACTTCCTCGAGTTCAATACCCAAAACGGAGAGATTGGTGTATACAAAAACCATAGACCGCGCACAGGCCGCAAAGGAGCGGGCAGAGCAGCGCCTTTCAAATCACACAGCAGAGATTGATGTGAAGAGAGCAGAGTTTGCACTCAGGAAGGCACTTATCAGAATAGATGCAGCGCATCATGTATAAAAGAATTAATTTAGGAGCTTAAAAAGTCCCAAGATCCACATATATAATATGCTGATTTTGGGGCTTTTTGTGTACAAAAGTGGATTAAGAAGATAATACAATCATACAGTTGGCTATAATTGGTCAGTTATACTGGAATTTTTGTTAAAAACAGGTGGTTTTTGTAAGTATTTGCTAAATTGGGAAAATTAAATAATTGGTATAGTATCATAAAAATATGTTTTTAAATTGGTATAGTATAAACCGCGTTTTGTGGATGAATGGTATTTTTAATATATTGACAATTGGGTGTAAACATAATATATTTAGCTTGTTCGAACGAGTAACCAATATACCAGTTGTTATTTAGAAATTCAGGGAGGTAATCAATAATGATTAAGTTTGATGAGGTAGAGTACAGAGGAAATCTTACAAAGCAGATTGCAGCTATTAATAAAGGATATGAGTATGCAAAAGAGATAACAGCAGATGGATATAGTAATATCTTTTTTGTAGCTGTTGGTGGAACAATGGCAATGATGTTACACTTTGCGGCAATTGCAAAACAAAAAACAAAGATTCCAGTGTATGTTGAGCAGGCAGCAGAGCTTGTTGTTGCAGGAAACACACAGTTAAATAAAGATTCGCTTGTAATTATGGGATCAAAATCAGGAGATACTAAAGAGACTGTAGCAGCCGCAAAATGGTGCAAAGAAAGAGGAATAAGAATTGCATCAATGGTCATTGACAAAGAGTCACCACTTGGTCAGTTGACAGATTATCAACTTCCATTGGTTGTATTTAAAGGGGTTGAGTATGAATATCTTTCAATGTTTGGATTATTCTACGGATTATTAAATTGTAATGGAGATTTTCCAGAGTATGATCAGTTTGTAGAAGCATTAGCAAAACTTCCAGATACATTGGTAGATGCACAGAAGAAATTTGATGAGCCAGCGGATGCTATTGCAAAGAAATATTTTAACGCAGATTATATGATGTGGATTGGCAGTGGAGAGCTTTGGGGAGAGGTATACCTGTTTTCTATGTGTATTCTTGAGGAAATGCAATGGATCAGAACGAAATCTATAACAAGTCCGGAGTTTTTCCATGGAACACTGGAGCTTGTGGAGAAGGATATGCCGGTATTCTTAGTAAAGAGTGCAGGCGTATACAGAACTCTTGATGAAAGAGCAGAAAAATTCCTTAAGGAGCATACAGACAATCTGATAGTTATTGACGTAATGGACTACATGATACCAGGACTTAAGCCTGAGTTTGCACCATTAGTTGCCCCTATTATAAGTACAGCAGTGCTTAATGGACGTCTTTCAAAACATATAGAGTCTTATACAGGACATGACCTCGATATGCGTCGCTATTATAGACAGTTTGAGTACTAAGATATAGAGATGATAGAAGCTGTATTATTTGATATGGATGGCATTCTAATTGATTCTGAGAGAGAGTATGATAAGGCCATGAGAGAGGCAATTACGAGATATGGACATATGATAACGGACGAGTTTTTGATCAGAGTAAGAGGAATTCCTGTAGAAGCATTTAAAAAAAGTCTGAAACTGGAGTTCGGAAGAGATTTTCCTGTTGAGAAATTCAGAAATGATTTTAAGTCCATAGTGTGGCAAAATATCAGACAATATGGTATGCCTGTAAAGAATGGTGTATACCAGCTAATACAATATCTAGAGGTAAATAATATAAGATATGCAGTTGCAACAAGCAATGACAGGGCAATGGCACTAGAATTATTAGAAGCAGCAGACCTGAGGGGAGTATTTGAGTACATGGTATGTGGTGATGAAGTGGAACATGGTAAGCCATTTCCGGATATATATCAGAAAGCTGCGGATATGCTGGGTGTGAATATAAAACACACATTGGTGATTGAAGATTCATATAATGGGATCAGAGCCGGTCATGCTGCAGGCGCAAGCGTTATCATGGTGCCTGATTTAGTGCAGCCAACAGATGAGATAAGGCAAATGACAGATTATGTAGTAAGTGATCTGGGTAAAGTAATTTCATGTATCAGCAATTTTTGAAACTGGCATTGATACAACATCGGTCAATTCGACGCAGACTTTGACAGTATTCAATTACATTGTTATTTGAATCTTTAGATATTATGCTGAAATTCAACAATGGAGAATTGGTTTCGATTCCAAGTAAAACAGCATTATCAATGTCGCATATATTCATAGAAACGTTATAGCTATGATGAGTTGGAATAATGTTATAGTCGTTTTTCATTAAAGCATATAATGACTGCGTTTCATTTTCCTTCATTTTCCTTAACAATTCAGGAAACATAGCCTCAGAAAGATGAGTAGTTTCTATCATTGCCGGTTTCTGATTTATAAACCGCAATCGTTTAATAATATAAATTGGTGAGTAGGGAGATAATCCAAGTATTTTGCTTATATAATCTGTGGCAAGAGTCTGGTAGCAATATATTAATTTATTGGAACGCTTGAAGCCGTTTACTTCACAATAGGCATCGAGTGAAAATCCCATACCAATACTTGTTCTTAGTTTTGGGGGTGCCACATATGTGCCACTCCCAACTATAGAATAAAGAATATGTTCATTTTCCAATCGCTTTAGAGCTTCACGGCAAGTGGTCCTGTTAATGCCAAGCTCTTCTGCCATGGCACGTTCAGATGGAATACGGTCATGAGGATTAAGATTATGCATGGATATATAATTTTCGATAGCCTCAGCAGCGTCATCGGCTTTTACGTGAAGATAATGATTCATAAGATACTCCTAATCAAAAACAAATTTAAATTTATCAGCTAAAGAATATGATAATGTATATTCGACAACGCGATTGTGTATATCGTACACAGTATTCACTCTTTTAAATGAGGCGGAACCATCGGGCTGTTGAAGAATATCAGATTGCGGTTTAAATATTTTGACCAAATCTATAGTTTGAACCGTATGATCAACAATTATATTGTTATCATTAAAACAGTCATATAAAGATTCTTTGGCAAAATTATAGCTTTGCGCATTAGGAACATAGGCAAATGGTAAAAAAGTATATTCGACAGAATAAGGTATTTTATTACCTAATCTTTGACGATATACGAAAAAAAGTTGATCAGATTCAGAAATATTAAATATATTTGAATATTTGTACCCGGCATTCCTTATTCCAGATGTTATAATTTTGGTTGAAGGTTTGAGATGATGGTCTTTTAAGTATTTTCTTGTAGAGGTTACAGAATTGGTAGCATGAAGCTTAGGCATGGATACATAAGTACCTTTACCTTGAATCTTGTATAGCAGACCATCGTGTACAAGCTGCTCAATAGCATTACGGACAGTGGTTCGGCTTACAAAGTATTTTTCAGCCAGTGTACGTTCAGACGGCAGGGCTGAACCGAAAGAATATAAATTGTTCTCAATGTCACCTTTAAGGGTGTCATAAATATACTTTGATGAATGACTATCCATATAATTCTCCTTAAAATAATTGTAAAGATATATTATAATTATAAAATGGATAATAAAGTAAATCAATAAATAAAATAAATATAAAAGAGGAGGTGGACAGATGGTTAAAATTATGCTAGCGTCACACGGAAATCTGGCAGCAGGAATGCTTTCGTCAGCAGAAATGGTTTTTGGAAAGCAGGATAATGTCAGTGTTATATGTGCATATGTAGACGGAGAAGATGATGTATCGACAAGAATAAAAGGTTTCATTGATAGCATTGCACCGGATGACAGCTGGATCATTTTTACAGATTTATTTGGTGGAAGTGTGAATAATGAGTTTATGAAGTATATTTCTAATCCGCAAATAAGGCTTATTGCTGGAATGAATCTGGCACTTGTTATAACAGCAATGTCTATAGTAGAAATGAAAAATAATGCTGCTGAGGTTGAGGAAGAACTTTTGGGTATAGCAGACAGTGTAATAAATTTTTGCAGTAGGACAGGTATTGATTCGTTAGAAGATGACGAATTTTAAAGAAAGGGGTATATAGGATGATAGTAAATGTCAGAGTAGACCATCGTTTACTACATGGACAGGTTGCAATGGCCTGGAATCAGGTATTAGGAAGTGATTGCATTTTAATAGCCAATGATAGTGTGCCAAACGATGAAATCAGAAAAGCTGGAATAAAACTTGCAAAACCAGCGAATACAAAGCTTGTTATAAAGAATATGGATGCATCTGTAGAAGCTCTTGTGTCAGGTGTAACAGATAAATATAAGTTATTTATTGTTGTAGAGAGTATTGCTGATGTATACAAACTGTGCAAGGAAACAGGAATGATTGATAAGATCACGCTTGGTGGTGTTAAATCAAGAGAGGGGACAAGGCAGATATCAAAAGCAGTATTTACAACACCAAAAGAGGAAGAACTCATAAAGGAGTTGATTACTGATGGAGTTACTGTGGAGATAAGGCAGGTTCCAAGTGATTCAGTAATTTATGCAAAGGATGTATTGTAGGAGGGACTGATATGATATTAAAGGCTATATTATTGGGATTAGTTGCCATGTTAGGACATACTAATTTCTTGTTTGGAACAAACCTATTAGACCGACCATTAATAATGTGTACATTAACTGGGCTGGTTATGGGCGATTTAAAAAGTGGAATTATTATTGGGGCAATGATGGAGCTTGCATTTATAGGTGCATTTTCTGTAGGGGCATCACTTCCACCAGATATGATTTCTGGAGGTGTGCTTGGAGCTGCTTTGACACTTGCAGCAGGGAATGATCCTGAGGTTGCACTTACAATTGGCGTACCTATTGCTTCATTAGCACTTTTGATGAAAAATGCATGTAAAATATTTATTTTGCCGATTTTTGTACACAAGGCAGATGATTATGCTGTTAAAGGAAATAGTAAAGGTGTTGCAAGAATGCACATGCTAGGAGGATTCCTATATTTGAATCTTCCGTATGGAATATTTGTATTTTCAGCATTCTTATTAGGAAATACAGTTATTCAGAGTGTGTTGGATGCTATTCCACAATTTATAAAATCAGGACTTACAATTGCAACTGGCTTGATGCCGGCTCTCGGATTTGCAGTTCTTGCAAGCATGATAATAAATAAAAAGAATTGGTATTTCTTATTATTGGGATTTCTCATTTCTGCATACATGGGAATGTCAGTAACAGGAGTTGCACTTTTTGCAACAGTTATAGCTCTTATAATAGTAAATATGCAGAATAATCAGGTTATAACAGCTACAGAAATGGGAGGTGATGAAGATGACGACTTCTAAATTAATTACAAAGAGAGATCTTAGAAAAGTATTCTTCAGATCTTTTCCAATGGAGTGGACATGGAATTATGAAAAACAGCAAAATCTAGGTTATACGTATGCTATGATTCCGATTATTGAGAAACTGTATAAGGACAAACCGGAGGAAAAAGCAGCAGCATTACAGAGACACTTGGAATTTTTTAATACAACTCCACATATGGTAACATTAATTCTTGGAATTAGTACAGCTATGGAAGAAGAAAATGCGCTCGATGAGAATTTTGACACATCATCCATCAATAGTGTAAAAGCAGGATTAATGGGACCGCTTGCAGGTATAGGTGATTCTTTTATGTGGGGAACACTTCGAATAATTGCAACTGGAATAGGAACATCACTTGCTATGAACGGGAATATTCTGGGACCAATTTTATTCTTCCTATTGTTTAATATACCACATGTAATTCTGAGATACATATGTATGATGGGCGGATATAAGTTTGGAGCTGGATTTTTATCAAAAATTGCAGCGGGTGGACTAATGGAAAAGCTTACGTATGCTGCATCAATATTGGGACTTATGTCAATTGGTTCTATGATAGCAACTATGGTTACGGTGAATATTCCATTAACGTATACAAACGGAGATACAAGTGTTGTTATAGCTGATGTAATAAATGGAATTGTTCCGTGTCTGTTACCATTATTATTTACAGGATTTATATACTGGCTGGTTACCAAAAAGAAGATGAAGACAACCTGGGCATTGATACTTATATTTATTATAGGTATTTTGGGAAGTCTTACTGGAATACTGGGGGTATAAGTCAATATTTGTTACTACTCAATTTATACCCACTGGATAATTCAGTGGGTATATTTTATAGAAAGGATTTTGAAATATGGCTAAAACTATGTTTGATTATATCAACTCTTCAACAGAATTAATTGAGGAAAATCTAAAAAAACGAATAGCATTGACAGAAACCATGGTTAATGAATATATCAAAGGACCATATCATAATATTACTATAGTTGCATCCGGATCTTCGAATAATGCTGCTCAGTGTGCAAGACTATATATGGAAAAAGTGTTGAAATGCAAAGTTACAGTTATATCACCATTTGAATTTATTCACGCAGAGCATAGCGTTGCGTCAGATGAAATGGTTATAGCTGTTTCTCAGAGTGGATATAGTGTAAATACTATGGAAGCACTTAAGTTTATAAATGATGAACTGACTAGAAAGTCAATTGTACTAACAGGTGACTTGAATAGTGATATAGTATCGGTTGCAGACCTGGCAGTTGATTTTGGCGTTGGTGAGGAAACGGTAGGATATGTAACAAAAGGTGTAATTGCATTGTCACTTTATCTTATGCTATTTGCTTTGGAAGCCGCTAAAATGTGTAAAATAATAGGCCAGAATGAATATGACACTTGGGTAAGAGAATTTGAAAAGGTAAGCGGTGCGCATGAAAAAATGATAGTTGCGACAAAGAAATTTTATGCTGATAACATTAAAGCATTAACATCGCTTCAAACAGTATATATATGTAGTGTAGGTGCAAATATGGGAACGGCTATGGAGGGAGCACTTAAAGTAGGTGAAACTATTCAGGTTCCGGGCATAGCATATGAATTAGAAGAATATATACATGGACCTAATCTTCAACTTACACCAAATTATACAGTGTTTTTTATTGACGGAGGTCTTGCTTCTGATAGAACACAAGAGATATTTGAGGCTACAGGCGTTATAACGGATAAAACCTATATGCTTACAAATAAAAAAGGACTTGAAGGGAAAAATATAATAAATCCCGACTTTGAAATAAACGAGCTTATTACACCTCTTGCTTTTTTACCATTTTTTCAAATATTAAGTTACCAAATAACAGAGGATACTCATAAATGGAAAAAACATCCATTAATGGATGAGATGAAACGGCTAGCAGGAGCTAAAACTTTAAATTATGAAAGTAGTCCTTTAAGAAGGGATATGCCACAGTAAAAATATAGTTATGGAATAGCGTAATGATGATATTGTAAATACCATTGTTATGCTATTTTTATATTGAGTATAATATTTGTTTTAATGGCAAGATATCCTATGGAAAATTCCGCTAAAATATGCTTTAATAGAAGATATATAGCAGTAAAGGAGATGAACACAATGGGGAGATTTGTAAATCCTGGAAACAGTGCATTCAAGGTAGCATTAGCTTCCGAGATATATATAGACAAAACAGGCTTGCTCGATTTTACCAATAGTGTGCTTGGAACAAAGCAGGCATATATATGTAATAGCCGGCCGAGAAGGTTTGGCAAGTCTATTACGGCCGATATGCTTACAGCATATTACAGCAAGGGCTGTGATTCCAGAGAATTATTTATGAACTATAACATTGCACAGACAGAATACTTTGAGAAATATCTCAACAAGTATGATGTTATTCATCTCGATATGCAGTGGATACTAATGGATGCCGGTGCTCCGGAAAGAATATCAGGATATATAAATAAAAATGTTATATCAGAGTTGGCAGATCTGTACAAGGATATTGATTTAAGAGATCAGAAAACATTGTATGGTGCTCTATCGGTTATTAACAGTATGACGAACAATAAATTTGTAATTATAATCGATGAGTGGGATGTTTTGATACGTGATGAAGCAGCAAATTCCTCAGTTCAGGAGGAATATATCAATTTCCTGCGCGGAATGTTTAAGGGAAGTGAACCAACAAAGTATATAGAGCTTGCATTTCTCACAGGAATTTTACCGATAAAAAAGCTAAAGACGCAGTCGGCACTTAATAATTTTGATGAATATACCATGTTATATGCGGGACGTTTGTCCCCATATATTGGCTTTACTGAGGATGAGGTCAGGGACATATGTGATCGCTATGGCAGGGATTTTAGCCAGGTAGAGCGGTGGTATGATGGATATATGCTGGGAGATTGCCATGTATACAATCCGCGTGCAGTAGTAAATTACATGCTTCAGGGAGACTTAAAGAGTTATTGGTCAGAGACCGGGTCTTATGATGTCATAGTTCCACTTATAAATTTGGATTTTGATGGATTAAAGACCGCAATAATTCAGATGCTGTCCGGTGGAGAAATAAAGGTGAACACCGGCAGTTTTATGAATGATACGGTTAGCTTTAAAAATAAAGATGATGTTTTAACATATCTTGTTCATTTAGGGTATCTGGGATTTGACCAGAAAAAGAGTTGTGCGTTTATTCCAAATGAGGAGATACGGCAGGAGCTGACAACCGCTGTTGAGAGTACAAGATGGAAGGAGCTTATTACATTTGAAAATGAATCGCTTTTCCTTTTGGATGCGACACTTGACATGGAAAATGATATTGTAGCCAAAATGATAGGACAAATACATGATGAGTATGCGTCAGGTATTCAGTATAACAATGAGAATTCTCTAAGCAGCGTCCTTACTATAGCATATCTGGGTGCAATGAACTATTATTTTAAGCCGGTGAGGGAATTGCCTACAGGCAGAGGTTTTGCGGATTTTGTTTATATCCCTAAGCCGGAATTTGCGATAGATTATCCGGCAATGGTTGTTGAACTGAAATGGAATAAGACAGCAAAAACAGCGATTAATCAAATAAGGGAAAAACAATACATGAAGTCGATAGAGCAATATACAGGTAATATTTTGCTTGTCGGCATAAGCTATGATAAGAAGAAAAAGAAGCATCAGTGTATTATAGAAGAGTACATGAAAAAATAATCAGATAACATTTGGATAGCAGGATAACGACTGCAAGAGGAAAAGAAAATGTCTAGAAGAAAGAGGCAGAAAACCGGAATGATAAATAAAGAAAAGGAAAATAACAGCATGACGCAGGAGACTCAAACACCGCAGCAGACAGTTGACGCGCAGCAGATGGTTATACCGCAGGAGAGCGAGCGCATCTTGACATAGAAATAATCACACCGGACAGGGTGTTCTACAAGGGAGAGACAGACTTCCTCGAGTTCAATACCCAAAACGGAGAGATTGGTGTATACAAAAACCATAGACCGCGCACAGGCCGCAAAGGAGCGGGCAGAGCAGCGCCTTTCAAATCACACAGCAGAGATTGATGTGAAGAGAGCAGAGTTTGCACTCAGGAAGGCACTTATCAGAATAGATGTGGCACATCATATGTAATTATAAAATCCCGGAATCTGCAGATAAGCGGATTTCCGGGATTTTTAATATAAGACCGATTAATTATTTTCTTTTTTCTCTTTCCAATCCGGCTGATAGGCATAGTTTCCCCGAAAGATATGATATTCTTTCGGGGAAATTTTTGGAAAATTATTTTTTTATGTAAAAAATGAAACATGGTCATGTCCTGACACGGTGGGATTTGCGGAACTGCTGTGGCGATTCATGAAAATTTTTCTGGAAGGACTGCGAAAAATAGCTGGTAGAGGAAAACCCGATACATCCGGCAATCTCTTCGATACTGTGATTGGTTGTGAGCAGCAGGTCACGCGCAGACGCCAGCCGAACTTCGTTCAGGTAAGCGATGGGAGATTTCCCGTACAGCTCTGCAAAACGGTGTGAAAGGTAATATTTTGAGAGACTGCAGTTTTCGGCAAGCGAATCCAGAGAGATCATGCTCTGGTAATTGTGCTCGATAAAGCGTTTTACCTTGTGGCATTCGCGGCTGCTGTTCTGCGCATCCACCACTTCATAGGATACATGGTCTTTCCGGCAGAAATATAAAATTAAAATATCCAGATAATGCTGGCAGATCTCTGCGTAGCGGTCCTGTTTGTTATGCATTTCCCGCAGGATATTTTCAAAACACTGGCGGATAAAAGGCGAGTTTGCAGAAGCCGGGACATGAATGTATTCCGGTTCTTTGTCAGTATTCAGTTTTAATCCTTCCACCCCGAGCACATAATAATCCAGTGGATTTTCCGGATCGGAAAACTCTGTGTGTGTTACCTGTGCACCGATCACGACAAGGCTGTTTGAGGAGACAGGAAGAGATTCATTTTCAATCAGCATGCGTCCGGTGCCGTCTTTAATAAAGAAGATTTCCGTAAAATGATGGCTGTGGGGAAACGAAGTCCAGTCATTTTCAAATTTGGATGCTGATATGGAAAGCAGGCGGAAATGGATTTCCGGCTGTACCTCATTATCCAGATTAAATTTGCGGTTACTCATGGAAAATACACTCCTTTCATGTCATAATTGCAATGATTTCCTAGTTAAAATGGAACGATGTTGTACTTAGTATACAATGAAAAAAACAAAATAACAAGATTTTTAAAATAAAGCAAGAATTATAAAATATAGAGCAATATATGGATAGGAAAAAGAGATGGCGTACTCTATAATAACAAATGTAAGGAAGGAAACATAAGAATTTATAGTAAAAAATAACAAAAATGGGAGGTTACTATGAAGAAAAAAATTTTATGTACAATGATGAGTATGGTAATGGTAGCATCTTTATTTGCAGGGTGCGGTACAGATTCAGGAAAGGAGAATTCTGCGTCAGATACCAGCAAGACAAAAGAAGCTGGAACAACAATCAGTGTAGCTGCTATTGAGACAGCTTATGGTTCTGAAATGTGGCAGAAAGTGGCAGATGCATTTACAGAAGAAACCGGAATTAAAGTAGAACTTACAACAGATAAAAAATTAGAGGATGTAATTGGACCATCCATGCAGGGAGGCGAATACCCGGATGTTATTCATCTTGCCACGGGACGTGAAGCTGCGTTGACGGAACAGTTTATTAAGGGACATATGATTACTGACATTACAGATGTTTTATCTATGAAAGTTCCGGGAGAAGACAAACTTGTTTCAGAGAAGATTGCAGGAGGATTTACAGACACATCATTGACCAATCCTTATGGTGATGGAAAGACATATCTTGCACCAATGTTTTATTCTCCATGTGGTCTGTTTTATAATGCAGGTCTTTTAGAAGAAAAAGGATGGGATGTTCCAAAGACATGGGATGAAATGTGGGAATTAGGAGATAAAGCAAAAGAAGAGGGAATTTACTTATTTACATATCCTACAACAGGTTATTTTGATGCATTCTTCTACGCACTGATGTATTCAGCAGGTGGTCCGGAATTTTTTGATAAAGCAACAAATTATGCGGAAGGCATCTGGGAAACTCCGGAAGCACAGACATGCTTTGATATTGTCGCAAAGTTAGCTGAGTACACAAATCCGGTCACACCTGCGCAGGCAAATGATCAGGACTTCACACAGAATCAGCAGTTAGTACTTGACAATAAAGCAATCTTTATGCCAAATGGAACATGGATCGTTGGAGAAATGGCAGAAGCACCTCGTGCAGATGGATTTAAGTGGGGAATGACAGCTCTTCCGGCAGTAAAAGATGGCGGAGATGCATACAGTTATACATGGTTTGAGCAGGCATGGATTCCTTCTGGTGCAGAGCATCAGGATGCAGCAAAATTATTTATCTCTTATTTATACAGTGACAAAGCATGTGAAATTTTTGCAAAAGCAGGAGCTATCCAGCCAGTATTAGGCATTGCAGACAAATTAAGTGGTGATAACGTAATGTTCTACTCTATTTATGATAATGGAGCAAAGGCAGCTATGGGTAATTTCGCAGCATTTGAAGCAATTCCGGGCGTGGAAGTGCGAACAGTATTCTTTGACCCGGTAAACTCATTAGTATCAGGCGATATGGATGAGCAGGCATGGATTGACGGAATTATTTCGGCAAGTGACCAGATGCGGGCGAATTTGAAATAAGAGTTTTTAGTTTGCCTTAATGCTATAGTGGTAAAAATGAGTCGGCGGACAGAATTTTTGTCCGCCGAATTTTAAATAGTACGGTTTGTTTGAAAGGAACGTGAAAGTATGAAAAAAGCCAGAGGACGAAGCGGTTTTTTGGCGGTATGCATAGCACCAGCAGTAATTTTATTTTTTGTGTTTATGATATTGCCTACCTTAAATGTATTCCGGATGTCGTTATTTGAAAAAGGTGCATATTCACCGAATGAAACATTTGTTGGCCTGAAAAATTTTAAAACATTAATATCGGATACTAATTTTATAAGGTCCATGCAAAACATGATTTTACTTATTGTTGTTGTTACAATAGTTACCTTTGCATTTGCACTTGTTTTTGCAGGCATTCTGTCAAGAGAACAAATCAGGGGACAGAATTTTTTCCGTATTATTTTTTATATTCCCAATATTTTATCGGTTGTAGTAATTGCAGGTATTTTTTCTGCAATTTATAAGCCGGAGAACGGAATGCTAAATAGTATTATCGGACTGTTTCATAAAATGGAGAACCCGATTTTGTGGAAAGGTGAATCGCTTGTGATCGTCAGTCTTATTATTGCAATGATCTGGCAGGCGATTGGTTACTATATGGTCATGTACATGGCATCTATGGCGAGTGTGCCGAAAAGCCTGTATGAAAGTGCCGGATTAGATGGTGCAGGCAGGCTCGTTCAGTTTTTTCAGATTACAATTCCGTTGATCTGGACTAATATTCGTACAACATTAACATTTTTTATTATTTCTACTATTAATATGGCATTTCTTTTTGTAAAAGCTATGACTTCAGGTGGCCCAAACGGAGCTTCTGAAGTGTCACTAAGCTATATGTATGGACAGAAGGATGCCGGATTATATGGATACAGTATGGCAATAGGTGTTGTAATATTTATTTTCTCGTTTGCATTGTCTGCACTTGTAAATAAAGTTACAGAGCGTGAACCACTGGAGTTTTAAGGAGAGAAAATATGAGAGAGAAAAAAAATCCGAATTCTGCGGAACGGTTGTATAAATTTTTTATCTATTTAGTTTTAATAATGCTTGCAGTCAGTATTATTATTCCGGTGGCATGGGTGTTTATGGCATCCATTAAGCAAAATAAAGAGTTTTATGGAAATCCGTGGACTTTGCCGGAGGGTTTTTATTTTCAGAACTTTATTGATGCCTGGAATACAGCAAAAATGGGAGATTACATGTTAAACTCCGTATTGGTTACAGCTTTGGCACTTGTAATTCTTTTAATTGTTGCGCTGCCGGCAGCTTACTGTTTGTCACGTTTTAAATTTAAAGGAAGTAAATTTTTAAATGCGGCTTTTATGGGTGGTCTTTTTATTAACGTGAATTACATTGTTGTTCCAATTTTTTTGATGCTGCGAGATGGGGACAATTGGCTGAAATCAGTAATTGGGAAAAGTTTTCTGTTAAATAATCTGGTTATACTTGCAATCGTATATGCTGCAACAGCACTTCCGTTTACAATTTATCTGTTGTCGGGGTATTTTTCAACATTGGCACATGATTATGAAGAGGCGGCATATATTGATGGAGCAGGTTATAGTACAACGATGTGGAAAATTATTTTTCCAATGGCAAAACCATCTATTATTACGATAATCTTGTTTAATTTTCTTTCTTTTTGGAATGAATATATCATTTCCATGACACTGATGAGTTCGGCAAAGGGACCGAAAACGTTACCGGTAGGATTATTAAATCTGATGCAGGCACAGCAGTCAGCAGCACAGTATGGAATTATGTATGCAGGACTTGTAATAGTAATGCTTCCTACATTAATTTTATATATATGTGTTCAGAATAAACTGACACAGGGAATGACTGTTGGTGGTTTAAAGGGTTGATGAGAAGGGAGATTAAAATGGAATTTTGGAAAAAGCACACAAAATGCAGAATAATTTTAATGGCAGCTCTTTTTATTGCCGGAATAAGCCTGTCTGTTTTTGGATGGGGTATGACAGGAAAAATGACAGGTTTAGGAATTATGCTTATTGGAATTATCTGTTTATTAATGGCATTGTGGATTTATAATTGCCCTTTTGCAGAAAAGAAGAAAAGAAAGTAATTATATGGATGAAATAGAGTGAGGAAGAAAAATGAGTGAGAAAAATACAGGACGTGTCACAATTCCTACAAATCTGGATGTGGTTCCAGAGACAATTGAGTTAATGAAACGCTGGGGTGCAGATGCAATCCGCGATTGTGACGGAACAGAATTCCCGGAAGAGCTGACAAAGACCGGGGCAAAGATTTATGCAACTTACTACACCACGAGAAAAGATAATGAGTGGGCGAAGGCGAACCCGGATGAGGTGCAGCAGTGTTATATTATGAGTGGATTTTATACGGCTGTTGAAAGCGAACTGCAAATTCCTCTGATGAAGGGGATTTCGGATGAGTTAATGCAGGTCAATACAAGAGATGATATTAAACGATGGTGGGAGGTTGTTGACCGTTCCACAGGTCAGGTGGTATCGACCAAACAGTGGGAATATAATGAGGAGTCAGGGTGCGTCTGTATTCATGAGGCAGAACCGTTTCATGAATATACAGTAAGCTTTCTGGCATATATTATCTGGGATCCGGTACATATGTACAATGCGGTGACAAATGACTGGAAAGATTTCGAACATCAGATTACGTTTGACGTACGGCAGCCGAAAACACATAAATATTCCATGGAGCGCCTGCGTAAATTCTGCGAGGAGCATCCATATGTCAATGTCATTCGCTATACGACGTTTTTCCATCAGTTTACATTGATGTTTGACGAGTTAAAGCGGGAAAAATATGTGGATTGGTATGGTTATTCCGCGTCAGTAAGTCCTTATATTTTAGAGCAGTTTGAAAAAGAAATGGGTTATAAATTCCGCCCGGAATATATCATTGACCAGGGATATTATAACAATCAGTATCGTGTACCTGGTAAAGAATATAAGGATTTTCAGGCATTCCAGCGCAGGGAAGTTGCAAAGCTTGCAAAAGAGATGGTTGACATCACACATGAATGCGGCAAAGAGGCAATGATGTTTTTGGGGGATCACTGGATCGGAACAGAACCATTCATGGAAGAGTTTGCAACGATCGGTCTTGACGCAGTGGTAGGAAGCGTTGGAAACGGAAGTACACTTCGTCTGATCTCTGATATTGAAGGTGTAAAATATACAGAAGGAAGATTCCTTCCATACTTTTTCCCGGATACCTTCCATGAGGGCGGAGATCCTGTCAAGGAAGCAAAGGAAAACTGGGTGACAGCACGCCGTGCCATCTTAAGAAAACCAATCGACCGTATCGGATATGGCGGATATTTAAAGCTTGCATTAGATTTCCCGGAGTTTTTGGACTATGTGGAGAGCGTGTGCAACGAATTCCGTGAACTGTATGAGAATGCAAAAGGAACAACACCGTACTGTGTAAAAAAGGTTGCTGTTTTAAACAGCTGGGGCAAAATCCGCAGCTGGGGCTGCCATATGGTACACCATGCCTTATATCAGAAACAGAATTACAGTTATGCGGGAATTATCGAGGCGTTAAGCGGCGCACCGTTTGATGTGAAATTTATTTCCTTTGATGATATTTTAAAGGATAAGGATATATTAAAGGATATTGATGTCATTATCAATGTCGGGGACGGGGATACGGCACACACCGGCGGGGCAGTCTGGGAGAATGCAGTTATTTCCACAGCCATTCGTGAATTTGTCTACCGGGGCGGTGGATTTATCGGTGTCGGGGAACCGGCAGGACACCAGTATCAGGGACATTATCTGCAGCTTGCCGATTTAATTGGTGTGGAAAAAGAAACCGGATTTACCTTAAACTACGATAAGTATAACTGGGAAGAACACAAAAATCACTTTATTCTTGCAGATACAACAAAGCCTGTTGACTTCGGAGAGGGCAAGAAGAATATGTTTGCGTATGAGGGAACAGAAATTCTGGTACAGAGGGACAAAGAAGTTCAGATGGCTGTGCATGAATTTGGCGAGGGCCGCTCGGTTTATATCAGCGGACTGCCTTATAGTTTTGAGAACAGCAGAATTCTTTATCGGAGTATTTTGTGGAGTACACATGGCGAAAGTTTATTACATCAGTGGTTTAGTACAAATTTCAATGTGGAAGTACATGCATATGTAAAAAATGGCAAATTCTGTGTTGTAAATAATACCTACGAGCCACAGAATACGGTTATCTATCGCGGAGATGGAAGCAGTTTTGCGTTGAAAATGGAGGCAAATGAGATTAAATGGTACGCTGTTTAATCAGGAGGTATAAAGAAGATGAAGAAACCTGTACTTGTAATTATGGCAGCCGGAATGGGAAGCCGTTACGGTGGAATGAAACAGATTGATCCAGTAGATGAATATGGACATATTATTGTTGATTTTTCTATTTATGATGCTTATCTTGCAGGATTTGAAGAGGTTATTTTTGTAATAAAGAGAGAGAATGTGGAAGATTTTCATAATGTCATAGGGAATCGTATAGAAAAGATTATGAAAGTAAGATATGCATTTCAGGAGCTGGAAAATCTGCCGGAGGGATTTGAAGTTCCGGCCGGAAGAGTAAAGCCATGGGGAACTGCGCATGCAATTTTAAGCTGTAAAGATATGATTGACGGACCATTTGCAGTGATTAATGCAGACGACTATTATGGAAGAGAAGCATTTAAGCAGATTTATGATTATCTGAGTGTGCATGAAGATAATGATAAGTATCAGTATGCAATGGTAGGATATCAGTTGAAAAATACTTTGACGGAGAATGGAAGTGTGGCAAGAGGCGTCTGTGATATTGATAGTAATGGAAAACTTGTCAGTGTAACAGAACATACAACGATTGTAAAACGTGGAGAGAATGCTGCATATACGGAAGACGATGGAAAAAGTTATACGGATTTGTCAGGAGATACGATTGTTTCCATGAATTTATGGGGATTTAGCAAGGGATTTTTGTCAGAGATTGCGTATGGATTTCGTGATTTTCTGCAGGAGGGTCTGCAACATAATCCACTGAAATGTGAATATTATCTTCCGTCGGTCGTCAGCAGACTGTTAGATAGCAATAAAGCAGAAGTAAAAGTTCTTCTTACAACAGAAAAGTGGTATGGAGTTACCTACAGGGAAGATAAACCAATGGTTATGGCAGCAGTGAAAAAGCTGGAAGAGAATGATTTTTATCCAAAACAGCTCTGCGGAAAATTAGAAGCGGCTGCAAACTTCTGTTTTGAAGGTGTATATAAAGAAGAACTTCCATGGGGAAATGGACATATTAATGATACTTACCGTGTTACATTTGAAAACGAACAGGGAGTAAAAAAGCATTATATTTTACAGCAGATGAACAAGAGTATCTTTAAAAACCCGGTTGAATTAATGGAAAATATCGTTGGAGTCACTGAATTCTTAAAAAGAAAAATTTCAGCTAACGGTGGAAATCCAGAGAGGGAGACATTAAATGTCATTCCTGCAAAAGACGGGAAACCCTATTACGTGGACTCGGAAGGTGAGTATTGGAGAGCTTATGTATTCATTGAAAATACCGTAAGCTATGATTTGATAGATAATCCTGAAATACTTTATGAGGGTGGTCTGGCATTTGGCAGATTTCAAAGTATGTTAGCGGATTATCCGGCGAAAACACTTCATGAGACAATTCCGGGATTTCATGATACCAGAGAAAGATTTGAGACATTCAAAAAGGCAGTGGAAGAGGATGTGTGCAGCAGAGTGGATTTGGTCCGGGAGGAAATTCAGTTTGTATTGGACAGGGAAGAAATTGTGGACTGCTTTCAGGATTTGCTGAGAAGTGGGAAAATCAGTTTTCGTGTGACTCATAATGACACAAAAATTAATAATGTCCTCATGGATAAGGATACCAAAAAAGGAATATGTGTGATTGACCTGGACACTGTAATGCCTGGGGTAGCCATGAATGATTTTGGAGATGCGGTGCGGATTGGAGCAAGTACAGCATTAGAGGATGAACAAAATCTGGATAAAGTGTGGTGCGATTTAGAGCTTTTTGAAGCATGTGCGAAGGGCTTTATAGAGGGCTGTGGTGGAAAACTTTCACAGGAAGAGATAAAGCTGCTTCCGATGGGCGCTAGGCTTATGACCTATGAATGTGGAATGAGGTTTCTTATGGATTATATTCAGGGAGACATTTATTTTAAAATTCACAGACCGGGGCAGAATTTGGACCGGGCAAGGACACAGTTTAAACTTGTCTCTGATATGGAACATAAGTGGAAAGTAATGGAGAATATTGTGAAGAAGTATATGTAAGACAAAACAGTGGCATTGACAATTTCCAATGCTTAAAAGGCGTCAGTTTCGGAAATACCGGACTGACGCCTTGATTGCATTAAACGTTTGTATTTGATTCTTCTTCGCCCCAGAAAATTGGAATATATGATATAATAGCTACGTTGTCGCACCCAATCTGGCAACAGAAAGGGGGGTGTGCTGCTTGGATTTGATAATTTCTTTCTTAGCTACCGCCATTATAGCATATGCAAGTTGCCTTTTCAAGATACACTTTTTTATTATTTTTGGCATATAAACCGTGAACTATTTTTTCATTTTTCATAATAGTATCATTATGGTATAATAGAAACATTAAAATCGTTAAGGAAAGAATCGAAGGTGGTGCAAACGAAAAAGCAGCATTGAGACTTTTCATTAACTGCCCTTTCGTTTGCATCAATTTCGATTTTTTCTGGTTGAACAAAGCGCGTCAACTCTATATGGACTTTTAATTCTGACACTCTATTTATAATAGGATAGCGTGTACACATAGAAACACATAGAATTTATAATTCAGTCCTGTATTATGACACCAGAAATAAGCCTCCCTAAGGAAGCTAAAAAAATATACAGTTATGATACGTTAACAGAGCATATGTGGTTTTGGTTTTATAAAATGTTGTTCTGTAGGCAGAGGAATAATCTTACCACCACAGGAAGAGCACTTGCATATATCTTTATTATAAAGAAGACGGATAATGGCAGGTGCATCCATATCTTTCAGCTTGGAAATATATTTTTTGCAACCAAGGATGTTTCTGCATAGGGTAATCTTTTTCTTCTTATTTCTGGATGAAAGAAGACCATAGTGCCTGATACGTACAAAACGTTTTGGAGGAACATGCATTAAAAATCGACGGATAAATTCCTCGCCGGATATGGTGATCTCTTTCCAAAGCCCTTGGTTTTTGTAATCTTTAGCAGAAAATGTAACTGTAGATTCTGTCATGTCTTTGATACGGTAGTTGCTGATAGCAATCCGGTGGGTGTATTTTCCAAGGTATCTGATGACAGATTCGGCACCGTCAAATGGTTTCTTGCAATAAGGAATCCATTCCTTTGCATAGCAGGTATTTAACAATTCCTTGAAAGTATAGTAGTTTTTGTAAGGTGCAGCCGATCCATGAAATTCAAGCCTGTCATTTTCCCAGAGCTGCTTAAGTTCAGCCATGTATTTTCCACGAAACGTTTTTGAGATTACCTTAATCGGAAGGAAAAAATCTTTCCCATTGTCTTTCCAATGATTTTTCACATCCAGCCCTCCACCAAGAACAATCGCATGGATATGAGGATGAAAATTCATGGTACTTCCCCATGTATGGAGGATACAAATATAGCCGATATCAGTCCCAAGATATTTACTGTCAGCAGCAAGTTCACTGAGAGTATCTGAAGCCGCATGATAAAGAGCAGCGTATAAGAATTTCTGGTTGCTGTAGATAATGGGATTGAGTTCTTCCGGAACTGTAAAAACCACATGGAAATAAGGAGCATCTAAGATATCCTCCCGCCGTGCATCTACCCATTTTTCTTTTGGAAACTCCTGACACATAGGACAGCATCTGTCACGGCAGGAGTTATAGTGGACTGATATGCAGCCGCAGTCCTCGCATACGCTTACATTCACACCAAAGGCGCCGGTTTTGCAATTCATGATGTGATAAGCGGCCTTTCGCTGAGCGGGAGAAATACTATGTGTGGATTCAAAAGATGAATAAAAACGATGAAAAACATCCTGAATCGTACAATCCTTACTCATGATTCACCACCTTCCGGGTTGTCGAACGGGCTGCGGATACCAAGAAGTGTCTTGTTGCTCACATGAAGGTAAACATCTGTAGAGCGAGGATCAACATGTCCCAGAAGTGACTGGATATATTTTATATCTGTGCCACTTTCGAATAAGTGGCTGGCAAAACTATGACGGCACGCATGAGAGGAAACATGACGGGTAATGCCGGCGAGTTTAGCACTTTTCTTAAAGA
>OLAX01000090.1_pt1 | contig 21543 bp, 15 predicted proteins | sample 1607711 | NCBI WGS metagenome assembly OLAX01 (sample SAMN02674693, study PRJEB24791) | human gut metagenome, SKBSTL018 | isolation source: stool | host: Homo sapiens | place: USA
AAATGGCGGTTGTCTCTTTGTTTTAATAAACCTCAGCCCTAAGGTCGGTACTGAATTTTCGTAATAACTTATTATATTAAGTTTATACCATCCTTTTGAAATATTAAATAATAAACTATTATCCAAATTGATAGTTGTAACATCTTTTAAATATCCAATTCCTACAATTGTTACAATTCCCGAGTTAGAATATAAACTCCACCCATTTGAAATATTTAAAATACTCTCTCTTGGAACATTATTTACCATTTTGATACTGTAATAATCAGGAGGAATATTTAAAATAGGTACTACAACACCTTTTTGAATTACTGTATCTCCGTGATTTGTTCCTGTGAAATAAGACAAAATATCTGTGTCAAATAATTCGTTTTTCTCCAAATATTTATTCAATACAAGTCTGTCATAAATGACAAAACCTCCTAATTCTGAAAAAAGCATATTTTTATTACGCATTGTATATTTTTATTTAATGTATACTAGCCATTTTTCTTTTGTGCCATTCTTCTAGTTTTTCAAAGGCTTCTAATGGAGTGGCATTTTCTGCTAAAATCTCACCTGTTGATGGAATAATGAGTTTTCCTTTTATGTCATCTAATCCAATCAACCCCTTTTTGCTGGCTTCTATTAATTCTTCTGCACTACCAGTCCATGGTCCTTGTCTAGGACCTACAAATTTTCTTTGAGAAGCATGTACCCGCTCATGTGTTCCAGGAGCATATGGCTCATTAAAAAAATAAGTTGGTGTATCTGTATTTGAAGCCAAATGATCCAGCCCTACACTTCTTGCTTTATTTGCATATACCAAATGATGTCCTGAATTGATAGGATTGGGCCATGGCATTAATCCAAAAGGATCTGTATTGGTACATGTATCTCTTACATATCCATAAATTGTAGGATTATTTCCTGCTAATCTAATAGGGTCTTGTGAAAGATATCCACCTATTTCCTGGGAATAATATCTAAACTCCTTATACTTCCGTTCTTTAAACTCTCAAAACTTTAAGGTCAGAGATAAAAAAAACAGTTCCCGCACTGCCTCACAGTCCAAAACGAACTCAAAGAACACAAAAAATCCGCAAAAAGCCAAAAACAGCTTCCTGCGGACAAAGGTAATAAAAAAGTCGGATTATCGGTTTATGATATGCGTATAAATCTGTGTGCTTTCCAAACAGCCGTGTCCCAAAAATCGAGCGATATTCTCCACGCTCATGCCGTTCTGTAACAGATGTGTAGCTATGGAGTGGCGTAAAACATGGAAGTGTAGCCGCTTGCGTTTAATCTCTTCGTTATCGCATTGCTGATGTAAATAGTGCAAATCCACCGACAGGGTTATTTTCTTCTGCACAAAAAGGCGGTCATGCCCGCACCTGATTTGATTGCGGAAGTTGTAAATATAGTGCTGCAAGGCTTTGTACACGTTGTCGCTCATCGGTACTATCCTGTCCTTGTAGCCTTTGCCCTGCCGTATAAAAATCGTTTTTCTATTGAAGTCTATTTCTGCGGGCGTAAGGTTATATCCCTCGCTTAAACGCAATCCGCAGGCGTAGAAAAGTACAAAAACCAACTTCAACTGCTCCTGTTTGAGTTGCCTGTGTTCGTGGTCTAAATGCGGGTACAGGTGGTTGATAGCCTCTTGCAGTATTTTTATTTCTTCCACCGTAAAAGGCTCTATTCGGCGTATCCTTTGGGATTCGTCCATGGCGATACGGCGGTTGGCAGGAACAAGTGATGTCCGTGCCCCCATTTGGTGCAGGAACTCGCATAACTTGTCTGTGGCGGTAAAATAATCGTTCAGATAGGAAGCACTCAACGTTCTGCCCTTAAACTTGGTATTGGGGCGGGTCTGTTGGCAGTCAAAAAAATCGTTGATATGCTTTTGTTCGACTTGAACAATGTGGGTAATGTCTTTGCTTTCGAGCCACAGAAAAAAATCCGTTACCCTATAACCGTAGTTACAGACCGTTTCGGGGGTAAATCCCAACGTCTCCAACCAAAAAACGTACTGTTCGTGTATTGCCTTAAAATGCGTGTTCATTGTTTTAGAACGGATTAAACTTTGTTATGTCATCGGCAAGGTCTTCGATGTGGTTGGGCAGGTACTCCTCCGTGCTGACGATACTTTTATGCCCCGCCATATATTGAGCTTTACGCAAGCCGTATGTTTTTATCCAATACGTGATAATCGAAGCCCTTATCTGTGCGAGGGTGGCAAAGTGGCGGTCTATACATTTGAGGGCTGTCGTAAGTTGTATCAACGCCCGTGCGGCGTGCTTTTCACCGTTCCCCTGTCGGACAGGCAAGAACAACGTGTTGTTTTGTGTTTTGTTTGTCAGCAGGGGGCGTACTTCGTTTATGTAGTGTATTAACATACCTGTTTGCGTGGCGTGCAACGGCAGGGTTCTGTCCCTGCCTCTGGTGGTGGTCTGTACCGTTACGGTGGCTTTGTACAGGTCTATATCTTCGGTTTGTAGATGTAACACTTCCCTTGTGGTCAAGCCTTGATGTATAAAGAACAGCAACATCACATGGTTACGGGTCTTGGTGTGACAGCTCTCTTTATAAAGGGTTGGACGTATGCCCGACAAGGATTTTTCTTCCGCCGCTTTTACATAGAGCTGATAATAGCTGTCGGCAAGTTCGGTCAGTTCTTCAGGAGTGTAGATGTAATGCAAACGCCGTTTTTTAATTCCCCGCAGTTTGATGAGTGCGGTGGGATTAAGACAGATAATCCCCTGCCCGACAAGACAGTCAAAGTAATGTCGCAGGGCGATAAGTCCGTGATTACTGCTTACGGCTTGATGGTTCTTATGGTGTTTTAGGTAGCTTAAATAGTTTAAAATGTCTTTCTTCTGTACGTTTATCGTATCTTGGTCGCCGTACCACGATATAAAAAGACTGACTTGTCTTGCGTATTCTTTTATCGTTACAGGGCTTTTGTCTTGCTGCTGTAAATAGTTTTTAAAATCTTCCATTCTCTTGGGTTGCATCTTTTCATTCATAAATTTCTTTTTTTGCGTCGTCCTACTCCCAAAGGCTTGTTATAAAACGGTTTGCGGGTCGGTCATCGGGGATTGGCTTACTGTCTTACTGCCTGTCGCAGCGAGGGTATAATAATACTGTCGGTTTTTCCATTCCCGTTTGAGTTTTCCCTGCTGCCAAAGACGTTTTAAATAGCGGGCTTCGGTGATTTGACTTCTGCCTGTCAGGGTGGTAAAATCGGCTGGAATATATTCCCGGTCAGGGCTTCGGGCTTCAAGTTCCAAAAGCAATTTAAGGGTATATTCCTCTTTGTCGTCAATGCGTTTACGCTTTGAGGGCTTTTGCGGTGATTCCGCACTTAATCCCGTTGACGGTTCTTGTTCGGATTCTGCTTTTTGCTCGGGTTCTGTCGGCGGATTCTGCTCTTTACGGTAAGCATTCCAGACATCTTTTAAAGTGGCTTGCATCTCCTGTTCGATACGTCCCTGCACCTCCTTTTGATTTCCGAAGTCCGTAAGTTTGTAAATAAATCCCTCCCTGTGTTTGTTTCCGCCTGCCACTTGGATGTATGAAAACAGCTTTAACTCCTGCAAATAACGGTTCAGCGTGCGGGGATGTATCGGTTTGGTCTTGCGTATATCCAAAGCGGTGAACTGTGTGGTCTTTGCCTGTTGCAGATACTCCGTAAGCCACTTGTAAAAGCCTCTTACGGACGTGCTCAGTTCATCAGCCCGCCTGAACAGCGTGTTTTTGAGCAGGGCAAACGCCATTTCAATATCCTGCGGATGGGTGCGGATAAATATCTCTCCCGTATCGGTGTCGGTCAGCCGTTCCCTTTGGTATTGGAAAAAGAAAGTGATCGCTTCGATAAAGTTAAGGAGCAGCAACAGCGATTTGCGGGGATAGGCTATATCTTGAGGCAGGTTTATCAATGTGGCATACGGATTGACAACACTGATGTTTTGCAGCGAGGCAATCACGCATTTTAAAAGGTGCTGGGCTCGGGCAATATCTTCGGTTCTTATCTGTCCCGCCCTGCACTTCTTCTGATACTCCATAACGGCAAGGTCTTGGGCGGGACTGTGGTTCAGGTGCAGGCACAGGAACGGCAGACCGAGCTCCTCAAAATTCTTGTCGGAGTAGGCACAGGCTATCAGACAGAGTCTGGCAACCACTTCAAAGGTCGTGGAGTGCAGCATCCCGTCTTTGTCCTTGGTGGCACGTGTATTTACCAACCGTCCCTGCGTTTGGAGCGTTGCCAACGGTTGCAACATCTGTGTAGTCCATTCCAAATCCTCGACAAAAAGGGCTTTGCCGTTAATATCCCCGCTGTCGAAGTAGTACAGGGCGTTTGCCGATATACGGCTGTGGAACGAGAACGAGCCGTCGGGCATACACTCCGAGAGCTTTTGCAGGATATAACTTTTGCCGATACCCGATTTTGCCAGACACAAAACCGAAAAGGGATTGGCCGACTTGTGCGACGCCAACGCCAAGAACAGGATAAGGGCATTACGGTCTTCACCCAAAATGCCGATGGTGTTCAGTTGCTCTGTCAGACTGCCCGACAGGTTCTTTTCCGAAAGAAAATGTACTGCCCTGCGTTTGTCTTCCTCGCTCGGAGAAAAAGCCTGTTGCGGGACTTTGCCCGTGTAACGCAACTGTTGCAGACGGTATTCCTCCAACTGCAAGGTAAGGGTGGAAAAGCTGCGGCTGGCTTCGAGAAGTTTCAGCCCCCATTTGTCACAAAGGGTTCTTTGAAGCTTGTCGGTTTGGTTGTCATTGTATAAATCCAATGTGGTGCGCTGTGGCGGATAGTCATTGTACGTGATGCGGAGCGTGCAAACCATGCGTTCCACTTGTGATAAATCCACTCCGCCCAGCACATCAACCGTTAACAGGTCATCTGTATAGGTGATGAAACGGGAGTTTGTAATCTGTAAATTCTTCATGCTGTAATTGTTTAAATGTCAGGCACGAAATAACACAGATTATACGAGAAATGAAAATGAAGTTATTAACACAAAGGGATGACTGACAACCATTTCCCTCTTTTCTTCCGATAGTTTTAAGGGATTTTTCGGTTCTATAAACGAGATTTTATTTCATTGAAAAAACATGTCAAAACAGCGTTCTGTTTTTATAGGGTTGGTACATTCCCTTTTATCCGATTACAGGAAAGCCCCGATAAAGAAAGCCCCTCTGTTCCTGCGGAGCATGAAAGAAAGTAATCCCCTTGTTTTCAAGTCGTTTTAAATTACTACCTTTGCGTACAAATTATTGGAATGACATGGTGACAAATGGAGAAATAACAAAAGGAATCAGTACCCTTTACGACACGATTAACCAAATAATCGAAGAGGCACGTGCTGCGGTTTACCGTACCGCCAATATTACGATGGTCAGGGCATACTGGCATATCGGCAGAGTAATCGTCGAAGATGAACAAAAGGGAAAAGAAAGGGCGGAATATGGCAAACAGGTTCTCAAACAATTATCCCAAAAACTGACTAAAAAACACGGTCGTGGCTTTGATGAAAGTAACCTGCGCCACATGCGTAACTTTTACCTCGTTTATCCAAAATGTGACGCACTGCGTCCTGAATTGAGTTGGACGCATTACCGCCTGCTTTTAAAGGTAGGGAACGAGCAGGCAAGGCTGTTTTACATGCAGGAAACCATAGATTGCAACTGGAGTACGAGAACGCTTGAACGGCAAATCGGCAACCTCTATTACGAACGGATGCTTATGAGCCACAATACCCAAATAGTCAAGGATGAAGCTGCCGAAAAAGAAATCAGGCAAGAGCCGAAAGACATCATCAAAGACCCTTATGTACTGGAATTTTTAGGCTTAAAGGATAATACGGACTTTAGGGAGAATGAACTGGAACAGGCAATTATAGATAAGTTGCAGAACTTCTTGCAGGAATTAGGCAAGGGCTTCGCTTTTGTGGGTCGCCAGTACCGACTTACCACCGACACGGGCAAACACTTTTATGCGGACTTGGTATTTTATAACTATATACTCAAATTCTTTTTAATCATAGACTTGAAAGCCGAACCGCTTACCCATCAGGACATCGGTCAGATGGATATGTATGTACGCTATTTTGAGGAAAAGATGCGGCAGGAAACCGATAATCCGACAATCGGGCTTATCCTGTGTACCGAAAAAGACAAGACCATTGTAAAATATAGCCTGCTCAATGACAGCAACCAGATTTTTGCGTCCAAATACATGCTTTATCTGCCGACAGAACAGGAACTCAAAAAAGAGATAGAACGGCAACGGGTACAGATAGAGCAAGAAAGGAAACTGAATCAATAAAGAGCAAAACTCCTTGTCTTGCAGAAAAGAAAGCCCCCAAATAGAATTAGCCATGCAAGAACATACCCTAATGAACCATGGATAGGGCATGTTCTTTTTGACTATCTGTAACGTATGAAAGCCCCCAATCAAGAAAACAGAATCAGTAAATTTAAAAGTATCAGTTTTTGGTAGGGGTAATCTCTATTTATCCCCTCCTTTTGATGTCACGCATTTTTGTTAAAAGAAATACTTCTTGTACTTATCCTTATAGACCGATCCCTGAGTTGTTCAATAGCTTCATACCTGTTACCTCCCTTGAATAGACTGAATAAAGAAAGCCCCAATCATCAGACTAAAAAAAGAAAGAGAAAAACGGACAAATATACATGAAAAACAAAGCATGACCCAATCCCTTAAAACTATCGGAAGAAAAGAGGGAAAAACAATAAAATACCTGTTGATAACTTTTTTAAGAAAGGATATTTAACATAGTTAAAAATAGAAAAGCCACTTTGAAAAAGGCAGCTTTTCTACTTGTGTTGGATAAGATGATTTAATTATTATTCTAAATTTGGTAAGTCCAATTTCTCTTTTTCTTGAGAATAGGTATTTAATTCAACAATAATTTGCCATATACTTTTCTCATAATTCTCATTTGAACTAATCCAATTATAGTTGTTCTTTAGACTTTCTTTATGCTTTGTCAAATTGTGATATAATTTATTATATGGAATATCATATTTCCCATTCTCTTTAAAATCTATCATATAATAGACTATAAGCCAACACCACTTTTCATCTTCACTCAATTTTATGAACCCTTGTATCAGTTGTGATATATCAAAAGAGGGGTAATATGTCAAATAATCAATTATAGTATAAGATACATCTACGGTATCAGTTGGCATTTCAGCATGTTGACATCGGATTTCATATTCTCCTTTACCAATCAAAAATTCAAATATCTCATTTCGTTTTATAGCTTTATCAAAAAGCTTAATATAAACATTGTCTATTGATAGCATAACAATTACAATTTGGTTATTATAACGTTTATTTTGGGAACTTGATCTATAACCCCTTCAGGAATACCTCCTGAAGTTTTGCCGCCTAATTCAAATTTCTCATTAGCTCCTGACATATTTGCTGTTGGAAGCCTTAAATTATAATCCTCAGGATTGGGGATATCAACTCTAACTAAACCGCCTTTATCTTGCCAGTTTCCCTCAGGTATTCCCAATGCTTTTTCTATCTGTGCAATATCTCCATTGGATTTTTTTAATAAATTGTCCATATCTTTTTTAGGTATGACAAATTGACCATCTACACGTCCTACTTTCTTTTTGCCTGCTATAAATCTCAAATAATCTTTTTTGGTTATTAAAAACGAAGCGCCATTTTTAAAATCCTTGGAAACATAACTACAATCCAATCCCAACGGGTCAATCTGTGTATTGGGGTCGAAAACATATCCGTATAGTGTAGGATTACCACCCGCCAAACCTATCGGGTCTTGGCTGATGTAGTTTCCAGTCTTTGGATCATAGTACCTGAACCGGTTATAATACAGCTCCGTCTCTTCATCTTTATATTGTCCTTGATATCTAAATGGACAATCATTCAATGAATTTCCTTCAAAGTTTGTGACTTCCCCAAAAATATCCAACGTACACTCCCAAATTTTGTTTCCCAATTCATTGTACATCTGAATGGGCGTACCCAAATAATCGGACACGATGGAATACTGTTTACCTTCCTGTATTTTGGCTGTAGGTACAAATGTACCTACCTCAAACACCCAGGTGGTAATATCCTCTGTCGGTTCTTTTGACGGACCGTTTTCTTCCTTATCTGGCTGCATATCGGAAATTCTGTAGCTCCACTCATGTATAGGTACGTTTCCGTCCCATACCCAATGTGTGACCTTTCCGAAATACTGCTTGGCAGTACGCCGTCCCAATGCATCGTAGCGAAATTCTACCGGTCTTCCGTCCGGTCGTATGACCTTCTTCAGCATTCCGTTGGACGCCCATTCGTAGAGCCATCCCGTACCCGTTGCCAGACAACGGATGCCGCGTTCCTTCTCCATGCGCTTGCGGTCGTACCTTACGCCCGTTTCCTGCAACTGCTTGAACTCGCGGAAAATGAGGTTTCCCTCATCGTCGTAGTGGTAGAAACAATCCGGGTCCTCCAAAAGTTTTCCACCGGCACCGTATTTGCGGTCCTTTCTGTCCGGAGTCCCGAAGAGGTTACCCACGAAGTCCGGCACGCGGTAAATCACGTCCGTTTCCGAGCCTTGGGTGGTTTCCTGCCGGATGAGGAAGTCGAAACGGTCGTAGTCGTAGCGCATGACCGTTCCCGTCAGCTCGTTCTCCTTGGAAAGCAGTCGGTTGGCAATCCCCCACTCATAGCGGTATGCTCCACGCTCGATGCCGCCCGACCGGACCGACTTGCGCACCTCGCGCCCGAAACGGTCGCGCTCGGTGCTGACGGTTACGCCACCGGAGAAGGTGCGCTGCACCTCCAATCCCGTGTTGTCACGCACCCAGGATGCCTGCCAGCTTTCACCTGCCTGCATGGTCTGCAGGTTGCCTTCCCGGTCATAAGTGTGACGGATGTCCGCTCCCAGACTGCTGGTGATGCGGGTGCAGTTGCCTTCGCTGTCATAGGTACGGCTGACGGTGTATTCTCCCTGCTTTTCCTCAATAATCTGTCCCGTCTTCCTGTCACGGGTGAACTCCAGCAGGTTCTCGCTGTTCTTCGCCTTGACGAGCATGCCGTCCTTGTCATACGTGTAGAGGGAGACCTCCCCGTCATACTGTTCCTCCTTCAGTATGTTGTCCAGTCCGTCATACAAGTATTCCGTCCATTTGTCCCCGGGGCGATTCACACGGGTAACACGTCCCGCACCGTCGCGCTCGTACTCACGCCGCAAGCCGTCGAAACCTATTTCCGTAACGACTTGCCCCAGTCCGTCCAGCTCGAAGAAATAGTTGTCGCCCGCCTCGTTGCCGATGCGCCGGAGCTGCAGCTCGCTGTTGTAGCCGAATGTAATCCAGTGTCTGTCCTGCTCGCGGCTTTTCAACACCCCCAGCGCCCCATAGGTGAACTTGACTTCGCGGATGTTGTCGCTGGCATGTACCATGTTCCCCATGGCATCGTACTCAAACCGGTGCACGTTGCCGTCCGGCTCTTCCAGCCGTATCAGGTTGTCCGCCCGGTCGTAGGCATAACGGGTAACGTTGCCTTTCACATCCACCGCCTGTACAAGCCTTCCCCTGCCGTCGTACTCCCACCGGCGGAACAGTCCGTTGGGGAACTGCAGCAGTTCCAGATCGTACCTGTCGTTGAACGTGAGCGTGTAAACCCGTCCCTGTCCGTCCGTTATGGTACGCAATACGCCTCCATCGTAGGCATATTTCACAGTCTCTCCGCCCGGTGTGGTCCGGCTGACGACGCGGTCCTGTCCGTCATAGTCCCATGAAAGCCTCTTTCCACCCGGAGTGTAGAGCGAGACGAGATTGCGGTTGTTGTCATAGTCCAGGAAGGTGTCCTCCCCGTTCTCGTCCGTTATCCGGACCGGCTGGCCGAACTCGTTGTAGGCGGTCTTACGGGTATAGCCTTCGGGATTGACCGTGACCTCCAGCTCCTGAAAGCTGTTGTATTGGCGGCGGGTGATTCCCCCGTTGGCATCCACTATCTTATAGATGAGTTTGTCCTCACCGTAATAATATTCGGTTTCGGCATTTTCCCCGTTACGGATATGGGTATATCCCTTGCCGTAACGGATGAAATATTCCATCACGCCTCCATCGCCCCATGTATGCACACAGCGGGCATTCTCCCCCTTACCTTCATATTCCCAATGGAAGGACATATCCCCTTGGTTGGTAAGCTGTACCAGCAGATGCCCGCCGGAATAGACGAAATGCTTGCTGACATCCAGCGCATCCAGCGTTTCCACCATGTCGCCCCGGTCATCGTAACGGTAACGGACCAGCTTCACCTCCTCGCCATCCTGATTCACGGAAACGCAGAGTACCCGTCCCGACTCGTCGGTTTCCACTTTCAGGAATTCTCCCCGTGAGGATATGATACCTGCCAGCCTTCCCCCCGAAGCGTATTCGAAGCGGAGCCGGAATCCGTCCTTCGTGGAAATGCCCGACACCATGCGGTAGCCGGAGCGGTTTTCGGGACCGTCAAAACGGTATTGCAATCCCCGGATGTCCGTAAGCAGGTAGCCCCGGCCGTCGAGTGTCCATGCCAGCTGCTCCCTGCGGTCAAAATGGGATTCTCCAAGTTTCAGCGCGGGCAGGAAAGACTCCCGTCCGTCAGCATGGCGGAATGCGAACGCCCCTTCCTCCAGCTGCCGTATTCCCAGATTGTAACTGTGGTGCCAGTTGTATCCCAACGGACCGTCCACGGCGGCATCACTGTAATAGGTACGTTCCCATACGACGGGAATCGGACCCGGGAGCTCGAAATCCACATTGGTGTGATAGACCCTGCCCGTAGCAGCGTCCACCGGCTCGCCGAAAGTCTTGCACTTGATGGGCTGGAGAATGTCCGCCAGCCTGTTCATGCCTTTTTTCCTCAGCCTGTCGATCAGGTTCTGAAAGCGGTCGCCTATCTTCTTCCACATCTTGCCCAAGCCTTTCAGTCCGAACTTCATCGCCAGCGCAAATACATCAATGGTAGGCGGTCCGCCCACAAGCACGGGATTTCCTACGGATGTGATGGTGGAGAGCATGGAAGTGGGGGCAAGCAGGGCCTTGCTCACCTTCCTGGGCTTCCCCTTGCGGGGAATCGTCGGTATTCCCACAATGTTGCATGAGAGTGCCGGATGTGTGAGAGAGGAACAGGGCGCACCGTCCGCTAGGACAGTGGAACTGCCCATCCACATCTCGGACTCGGACATACCACTGACCAACGGGGCCGGATGCAATACAAATGCCGGCAGATGCACGATGCCGATACCTGCCTGCGCAATCCACTGGTTATGCACCTTGACCGATGGAGCCATGCTCTTGAGGATGTTGCACGCCACTCCGGCCACTCCATCAGCCGCAGGCGGCATGGCAGCCGCCATGCCGGCCATGAGGTCTGCCATGAGGTCGTACACCTTGCCTACATGAGGCACAGGCATGATGGGAGAGGGAGGGGTAACGGTAGGATGCATATCTATCCCGATGGACAGGTCGCCGAACTTGGCGACAGGCATACCCGGCATGGAAGGAAGGATTCCGCCCAGACCCGCCTGAATCTCGTCCAAAGCCGCCTTGGAGGCTGAAAAAAGGTCGGCAAAGCCCCGTCTGACGCTGCTGCTACCGGCGGCGTCAGCTATATTCTTGAACACATCTGACATGGTGAGAATTTTTTAGAATGTGAAAAAGAGACAACCGGGTGTTCCAACCGGCACACTCCGGCTGTCCCTGCAAGGACTTACCTATGCATCCTGTGCATAGTCGCTGTTCCAGTCGTTCTCGTCATCCCCTTTTGTACCTTCCAACTTGATGACAAAACTCTTTGCCGGGAAATAAGGAGTCAGGTGAATGTCGAGGAAAATACGGTCTTTCTGCTTCGGATCGCGCTCGAAACGAAGAATCTTGAATTTCTCAATCAAGCGTCCGGGACCCTGTATGCTATCCAAAAACTTGCTGATCTGACCACGCAAATCCCTTTCCGCCTTGCTGTTCCAGTTCTCAAAGGCACGGCGGTTGAGGAAATCCATCAGCACTTTCGTTACCCAATCGAACACACGGACTACGGAATAGGTCTGCAATCCCAAGTTGTCCCCGTTGAACAATGTCTTGGCAGAGAAAGCCATCACCTTGCCGTATTCCTTCACCATCGGAATCAGGCCAATCTTCTCGATTTCAGAGATCTCGCTCTTTTTCAGGTTGAAGGCAACCCCGTCCACCTCGCTCATAGAACCATACTTCTTACCGGCGGTAACCTGTGCCATTACCGTCTTGTACACACTGCCGGCCAATGCCGCAGAAGGAGGAATCAGCAAGTCTTCGGTTTCGCCCAGTTCCGCATAGCGTCCCCGTCCTACCAGATAGTTGCAGGTCATACATACGTTGGACTTGTACACATCGCCTCCCGAAAGATTGGAATCAAAGAACATTTCAATGACATCATCCGGTTTTTCCAGATCAGCGAAATCCGTGTAAATCATCACCTTGTTGTCATGCGCAATCTTTGCCCATTTTTCAACAACCTTGTTGGAACCCAAATATCCAGGGATAACCAGCAGGGAATAATTGGTACGCAAGTCCAAACGGTCATAATTCGCACGAAGCTCGTTTGCAATGGCATCGATAAAGAAAGAGTTGTCCAAATCGGTAAGCTGGCTCATCGAAGCGTTCACAATGGAGATATTCTTGATCTTGTCGGAATCCGTATTCTTGTAGAAGAGCATGACCGTGCGGTAGGACTTCTCCAACTGCCTGACCTCTTCCACCGCTTTCAGCTGGTTCTGGGATAGCAGACCGGACACCGCCGCAGACTTCTTCTGGCACAGTTCCACCATCTCGCTGATGGATTTGTTGCCTTTCAACATATCGACCCACATCTCAAGCCGTTTTTCCAGCTCCTTGCGCTCAGCCACCCGTTCAGGGTCGGAAAGGAATATGTTCCGCCGTGCCTTACGCTCCGGATTCATGTTCTGTATGCCGTCCACGGAAGATTCCAAGACATTGAAACCGCCAAACTTAGCCAGAATCTGCAATTCAGCGTTCAGATTTCTGGACTGCGCCACAGCCTGTTGCTGCTGTACGGCTGCTTCTCTTTGTGTATTCTGTTCGCTCATAACTATCATTCATTAGTGGGGTTAGACTTCTCATTGTTCTTCAAATCATCCAAAATGGCAGAAATCGCATTGACAAACGCTCCACGTGTCTCCGGATTTTCCAGCACCCGTTGCAGCACCTTGTTGGAACGCAACGACTTCTCCATCCTGTCCGCAAACTGCTTTTCCGCATTCAGGCCGGACAAGAATGAACTCTGCTCCGTCATTTTCCTGACAGAAAAATCACCGACATTGTGGAAACGGAAATTTTCCTCTACGGGAGCACCGTCCGCATCCGCGAACTCGATATCTATTTCCGGCCGGAAATGTGCAAAGACTTCGTCAATGTTGGTCAGACCTGCAACCACTTCGGGAGCCACCGGCTCATCCTTCGTCAGCTGTTCCACCAATAAGGTTCGATTTTGTGGAATTTCCGCAATACCTTCGGAAGCGTCAATCTTCACTTCGTTTCCGCCGATTCCATAATTACCAAGATCCATACTTATTCAATTTTAAATTTAAAATATATATTAATTAAATCTCGCTCAACTGAAAAAACTTCCCCTTCTTCTGGCCTTCGCCTGCTGCATATCCGGATTGTCCACCAGTTCCTTCCAATCCTCCCCAATCCATTCGCAGAGCTGCCGTTCCAATATCCCGACATCAATCGGAGCACGAACCAGCCTTCCCGTATGAAGAGCCAGATACGCCGCATAAACGAACGTGGAACTCCGCCTGATTTCAGCAGAAAGGTAGCTGCCTCCTGCCAGGGCAAGCAAAAAATATTCGAAAGCCTGTTCCATCTTTCCATCCTCATAGCGCAGGAAACCACACATGCGATAGCCTTCCATGACATAATAAGGGTCCTTTTGCATGACGGCTTTTTTAGCCATCATGTCATACAAGGCAACCGCTTCCTCCCGTTTTTTTCCGGCTGTCAGAATGGCCGCTTTCATGGCAATAGCCATTTTCCAATAACTATATCCTGCCGTTTCACCGCCCTGCATCGCCTTTTCCGCCTCCCGGACGGTTTCGTCGCTGTATTTCATGCTATGCTTATATTCCCTGATAGCATAACATGCCTCGGATGCGATAAGCAGAGCGGAAATCCGGATATTCGTATCCTTTATTTCCTGTGCAATATCCAACAGTTTTCGGATTTCCCTGTCCAATAATTTCCAATCCTGCTTTTGTGTAGAATCCATGACAACCGTAACCTGCTGCTTGAACCGATTTTCAGGTGCAATCAGGTCGTTACCGCTATCCGACCGTGCCATCCGGTTATGCAAAGCCGCCGCCATATCGAACTGCGGGCGTATGCAAACCACTTCCCGAGACTCACCCAATCGGATACTCCTGTTCTTTTTCAAGTCAACGGTTGTCATCCGGATTCCCTGCGGGACACCTTCTTTCAGCACATTGCCGAACCATCCTGTCCGGGAATACCCCCTTTCCTGTTCCGGAGGAAAGTACAGACAGAAAAAGGCATCATCCAACCGGGAGATACATGCCTTGAAACGCAACATCTCTCTCCACAAGTTGCCTGCCGTATGCTCAACCGACACATCAGGAATGTATTCTTCCTTCAGCAACCCGTCGTGCCTCAGAGCCCTGAGAATATCATACTTCTCCTCAACCTTTTCTGAAAACCAACCCGCATATTCCTGCCAGAGCTGTTCAGTGTATTCCTCGTCATCCCCCCTGTACGGCGTATCAAAACGAAAGAATATGTCATCGAACTGCCCTACCGGAGAACGTTCTATTTCCAGAAATCTGTCTACCAAGTCCACATCGTTCTGCCCGACAATCCATACAGACAGTTTCCAGTCCCTGTTGCCGACTATGTCCGCCCAGTAATCGACCGCTTTGTAATATTCCTGTATCACAGATGCAGATGCTCCCATAGCCAACCGAATTATGAGTTAAACTTTACTATTCCTCCCGAAACCGTTACGTTTCCCTTTCCCTCTATCATCAGATTTACACCGTTGACCGTTCCGTTCTTTGCAGCAACATCGTAATCCTTTGCCGCCTCCTGTTTGATATTGGTACCGCTGCTGCTAATTATACTCTTTTCGCTGCTGAGTACCATACATTCGTTGCCGGACAGCAATGTTACACTTTTCCTGCCTTCGAGAGCAATGGTATCGGCCTGCAAGCCTATCGACTTATCATCCATTACGATGACCGATTCCGCCTCGTTGGTAAGGGTAATGCTTCTTTTCGCCATGACGGTAATGGCATCCGTGCCATCCAACATGATCAGCTGTTTTCCCGTCTGGTCAGTAATAACGATGCTTCCCGTCTCATCATCGAAAACGATGGCATTGCCGCTGCGTGTGATAATGCTCTTGACCTTGTTGTCCTTGTCCCCTCCTTTACCTGAACCGGAATGGAACACCGATCCCGTAACATAGGGGCGGTCCGGGTTGCCATGCTCGTAGCTTACCATAACCTGATCGCCGACTTCCGGAACAAATACCCATCCGCGATTCTTGGGAACCGCACCACTTACTCCCGCATTAGGAGTCTGCACCCTGATCCAATTGGTTGTCTTGCCGTTTTTCTGCCAGTCGAAAGCCACCTTCACACGTCCCTGTCCCTTGTCGTCGTTGTTTTCCTTCACCGTAGCCAGTTCCGGCAACGCCAACGGCCGCTTCACATCGGGAACTGGAATATGTACCGTACCGTCCGGCACACCGACAAAACTATTGGAGTAATGTCCGTCACGGTGTACCTCATGCTCAATCCCGACAATACGGAACTTGCCTAAAGGAGGCAGTTTCATCCTGTCGGGGAAAGAAACATCGATGATTTCACCAATCCTTATCCGGCAAGTCTTTCCTATTCCTTTGATGTTCAGAAGATTGGCACCAGACGCATTCTTTACAATCCTCATCTGTTCGTCCAGTTCCGCCTTGTCCGTTACATGAGGGTCGGCAGCCGAGGTCGTTTTTGCGGTATATGCCTTCTCAGAGCAGCTGTGTGCAATAGACTGAAGGTCGTTCATGCCATCCGGTTTGGCAGGCGTATCCGCATTATGCTGTTTGTTCTCCTGCGCTACATAATCGTATCTTGCGGATTTACCCGGTACCAGATTGGCAACCAGACGTACTTCCTCCAAATCCATGTCATAAACAATCTTCTCCGTATTGTCCCTGTCAGGCTTGCCGAAATAAACTTTCGTCCCGTCATAATAGAACCACTCCCCATAAAGAGCCGAAAGGCGATTCATAAAGTCAAAGACACTCTCGTTATACTGCGCCATGTAGGGTATGGGCGTTGCATACTTGGGATTGGAAACCAGATTGACCTTTCCATACTCCTGCGTCGCCTCCTTTATTATGGTAGAGAGGGACTGATCCATCCAAGAGTCGAGTGTCCTGTTGTTCTCATACAGTATCGTAGGGCTTGTTCCGTGAATGGCCACTCCGCCTGTCTCGCCCATGCTTCCAATCATTTCCACTTGAGTGATGATTCCCTCGAAATCATAACTTTCACCCGTCTGCCTATGGACAAATGAAATGCTGGCAGTCTCCCCGATGTAGCCGATGAATTTTTCCGGGGTCTGTTGGAACGTATTGTTAGGCGACAGATAATTCACCACCACAGTGAAGGTGTGATGCCGGTTGAAACCCTGACGGAGATGCAGTGAAACGAATTTCTGTTCTTCTCCTTTCACGGTTACTTTAGTAGTCACCAAATTCAGAAAACTTGCTCCCATACTATCTTAAACTATGATTTTAAATAAATAATCCGACTGGTCGGTATGTTTTTTGGTGCCGAAATAACCGGAATTGGTATATTCCGGCACCTTAAAACTTTGATTAGGAAACAACCATTAGTTGTTTTCCGGCCAATCCTGTACAAATGTAGCCTCGTCCATCTTCACGGTCTGTGCAGAAATGGCGAACTTGATTGTCATCGGATAAGGGTTAGCCACATTCAGTGCCTCTTCGTAATCCACCACATAACCATTTTCGAACACCAATTCCTTCATTTTGGCATCTTCATCCGCTTTCTTGAAGACGATGTTTCCGTTTACGGGCTGGTACTGCTTGAACATCTTATCCAGCACAATGGTATCGGGAGTTGATTCGATTTCCACATAGATTGTGCCACCATAAATGTCAGATGCCGGACGGCCTTTGGGGTCCACATCACGATTGAACTTAACTCTCCAGGTCAGTACATCAAACTCTCTTGAGTCCGAAAACTTAAATGACGCTTTAAATGCCATATTCTCAAAGTTTTAAATTAAAAAATAAGTTGATTTTGAAATATCCGGTCAAAGGAGGCCTGCTACAGTCCTATCTTTGTCCTTCAATTTCTGCGCCCAATATATGGCATTTTCTGAAAACTACAAAGAACTTTTGATGATTTTTTCTTGTTTTTACCGAAAATATGCCCATAAGCATAAAAAAAAGGCTGCCAACAATAGCCGAATTATTTTTTTTGCCTTATATTTGCAATGTTCTCCTGCGCAATTTTTAAATCTTACGATTATGGAAACAGGAGTTGGTTTCATCAATCTTGATGATTCTGTAAAAATTGCGCTTAACATAGCACTTGCAGTGGCTCGTGAAAATGCGAACGAGTGTTATACACCCTCGCATTTGTTGAAGGCTCTACTTCATAAAGATGTAGGGTTAAGAGATTTTATAATAAGTATAGGCAAGGATTTAGGCTATCTGGAGGAATGGGCGGACGTGTATATCGAACAATGCCCGAAATCCACCCAGTTGTCCGAAATCAAGCCTTCGGAACGGATTGACGCCGTTTTCCGTGCCGCAGACGATGCACGAATCCAGTTCGGGCTGTTCGACATCAATCCCATCTGTGTGCTATTGGCACTGGCAAAACCCGGTGTCGCTTTTTCCAGCGACCAGCTCAGGTCTTTCCCCATTCTGGAAAAGGATATCCATTCCATATATATAGGTAACGGGCAGCCGGCATGTCCTTCCGCCACTACGGAGAAGTCCTATGCCCCGACTTCCGCCTCATCCTCCTTCTTGGGCAAATACTGTGTGGATCTAACCGAAGATGCGGCCAACAAGCTGCATCCGGTCATCAACCGCGACCGTGAAAACCGTATGGTCATGGAGATACTGGGAAGCCGGAGCAAGTCCAATGTCCTGATTGTCGGTGATGCCGGAGTAGGAAAGACAGCACTGGTTTACGGACTTGCCTGGGACATAGTCAACCATAAAGTACCCTCGTTTCTGGAAGAAACCCGTGTATTTGAGCTGGACAACGCCTCCCTGATTGCGGGAGCCACCTACAAGGGGGAAATCGAGGACCGCCTGAAAAATATCCTGAAAGAATTGCGGAATATCGACAATGCAATCCTGTTTATTGACGAAATCCATGTATTGCTGGACAACCGACAAGGAAATACCGGTGCGGGAAATGTATTGAAATCCGAACTGTCGCACGGCGACCTGACCGTCATCGGTGCCACCACCATTGACGAATACCGCAAAATAATCGAGCCGGACCATGCTTTCAGCCGCCGTTTCGAGGTCATACAGGTAAGCGAACCGGACATAAAGTCTGCTATCCAGATGCTACACTCCGTGCAGAAACAATACGTGGACTACCATCATGTAAGAATCAGCAACGAAGCCGTAGCCGAATGTGTCCGTCTTGCCAAACGGTATATCAAAGACCGCCGTCTGCCTGATTCCGCCATCGGTCTGCTGGACATGACGCTCTCCGCCATCAAGATGGTCAATGAAACAGGAAAGAAGAATATGGAGACCCTGCTATCCGGGCTGGATGAAATAGAAAAGGACGAAAAGGACCTTCAGGAAAAGACCGAAGAACTGAAAACGCTGCTTTTCGTAATGCACAACAAATTAAGCCCCATCCTTTTAGGAGTCATACCCGATGAAGCGGATATCCATGAATTGCAGGAGTATGAAGAACTGACCGGCTATCTGAGAAACGCATTGAACGTCCTCCTCCAATTTGCAGAGAAGAAAATAGAGGAGGTAGGTATCTATGAGGTAGCCGCCGTTGTCGCCAGCAAGACAGGCATCCCTATCGGCAAGATACAGTCGCAGGAAAAGGAACGGCTACTCAATATGGAAGATTATCTGAGGCGACGCGTCGTCGGACAGGACCAGGCCCTGAAGACATTGACGGATGCCATCCTGGAATCCCGTAGCGGCATGAACAAGCCGGGACAGCCCATCGGCTCCTTCTTCCTGCTGGGACCCACCGGTACCGGCAAGACCGAACTTGCCAAAGCACTGGCGGAAGCCCTGTTCAATGACGAGAAATCCATGATCCGTTTCGACATGTCCGAGTTCAAGGAAGAACACTCCGCCGCCCTGCTGTACGGAGCGCCTCCGGGATATGTGGGATATGAGGAAGGCGGCATGCTGGTCAATAAAATACGGCAACAGCCATACGCCGTTGTCCTTTTTGATGAAATAGAGAAAGCGCACCCGTCCGTATATGACATTTTCCTGCAAATCATGGACGAGGGAAAACTGCATGACCGTCTGGGCAAGGAAGGGGATTTCTCCAACTCCATCGTGCTGTTCACATCCAATGTAGGAAGCGAGTGGCTGACCAAGCAACTTGAGTCCGGCAATGTTCCGTCCACCACCCAGATCATGGAGGTGATGGGGCAGTATTTCCGTCCGGAGTTTCTGGCACGCCTGTCTGAAATCGTTCCGTTCTCCCCCATCCGCGAAGACATACTCCTGAAAATATTCGACATACAGTTCAATGGAGTCAGAAAGCTTCTGGACAAGCAGGGTATCGGCATCACCATCAGCGATGATGCCCGTAAGATGCTTGCACACAAAGGATTCACACCCAAATACGGTGCCCGCCAAGTGGCCGGTGTAATCCGTAACTATCTGCGCAGACCGATTTCACGGCTTATCATCAACGAGGAGCTGGGCAAAGGAAAAAGTCTGGAGGTAGGTCTGGACGAACAGAATGAATTAACCTGGAATATTCACCAATAATCAAGTATCGTATGTTTGGATATACCGTATTCTTAAAGATAGGCAACCTGGCTGCCTCCTCACTGACCGACATGTACAAGGACAGCTACCAGCTCATCGGTTGCGAATTCGGATTTGCCCAAGGGATAGATATCAAAGGGCAGGCACAGACCGAGGTAAAAGGCGGCACGTTTTATGTAACCTACCCTCATCTTCCCAACCGTGACATGATCCAGTGGATGCTGGATGCCCGTAAATACCAGAGCGGAGCCATCGTAGTTCATGACAACCAAGGCTCCACACTCGAAAAGATACTCTTTGAGAAAGCGACTTGTGTGGATATGGAAATCAGCTATATCCGGCAAGGCAAAAGCTATATTGCGACCAAACTGACCGTACAGGCACAGAAACTGGCATTCGGTACAGAAGAGTTTGAAAATCAGTGGGTGTTTTAAAAACAGCAACGTTATGGGACTTTTTAATTTTTCGCAAGTGGACAGCAACGTGAATGTCATATTCAGCGTTGACGGCGACGAATATGCAGTGGAACAGTTCAAAATAGGTTTTCACCAGCCAGTAGATAACCTAAAGAACCAACCGGAAGGCGAAGTGCGTGGAGGACGAATCATGATAACCCTTTCGCAGACGGTGAAAAGCAACATCTACGGATGGGCTGTGAAACCGTGGGTGAAAAAGAACGGGGCAGTTCTGTTCAAGACCGGAACGTCCGGGGTGATATTTGAGGTGGCATTTACGAATGCGTATTGTGTCAATCTGAAACGGGTTGTCGAAGCTTTGGGGCAAGGATTGTCAACTACTTTGATTCTCTCTCCTGAGAGTGTAAGCGTGAATGGTATTGAATTTGATAATCGGTGGGTAAAATAAATGATATGCCTAATTATGTAAAAGAATATATATCCATTGAAGAGTTTTTGATTTTACAACAATGGAAAGTACCTTATACAGGCTTTATTAAGGGGGTAGGATATACTTATCCCCAATATGATGCTGTAGAGTTTCCTTTAGACTGGTCTATTCCTAATTGGACGTTTGGAAATTATATTTCACATCCATTAGCTATTCAAATAATTGATACATCTCCTGAAGCTGTTTTTCAAAGTATGAATTATTCTGAACAAGATATATTAGATTGCATTAAAAAAGAGAATGGAAACAAGACGATTACGTTTACTATTGGTAATGAATCTATAACAGTTCCTTCTGATAATTATCAAACTCGTATAAAAATAGATGATTTTGATTGTAGTGTAAGAATTGGTATAAAAGATAATATTACAGGGAATTTAATATTGAAAAGAATACCTTTCAGTAAAATTAGAGAAGAATTACAAAAACGTTATAGTAAAAAGCATAAAGATTTTGGTGACAGAATTACAAAAGACCTCATTATAGATACATCTATAAGTTGTATAGACGCAAGTGCTGATTGGGCATACAATATTATGCTGGATAGAGGAAAATATATGCCA
>OLAX01000100.1_pt1 | contig 20508 bp, 16 predicted proteins | sample 1607711 | NCBI WGS metagenome assembly OLAX01 (sample SAMN02674693, study PRJEB24791) | human gut metagenome, SKBSTL018 | isolation source: stool | host: Homo sapiens | place: USA
GCGAGACCTGCGTGATGTGCAACGTGGTCATGAGCCCCAAGCCCCGCGAGGGCGTGGATTTCTTCCCGCTGAACGTGGAGTACGAGGAAAAGCTCTACGCCGCAGGCCGCATTCCCGGCAGCTTTATGCGCCGTGAGGGCCGCCCCGGTGAGCGCGCTATCCTGACCAGCCGCGTGGTGGACCGCCCCATGCGCCCGCTGTTCCCCAAGGAGATGCGCAACGACGTGTGCATCACCATGACCGTCATGAGCCTTGACCCGGACTGCAGCCCCGAGATCGCCGGCATGATCGGCGCTTCTCTGGTGACCGCCGTGTCCGACATCCCCTGGAACGGCCCCATCGGCGGCGTGCAGGTGGGTCTGGTTGACGGCGAGATCGTGCTGAACCCCACCCAGGAGCAGCGCAAGGTGAGCGACCTTGCTCTGACCGTTGCCGCCACTATGGATAAGATCGTGATGATCGAGGCCGGCGCCAACGAGGTGGACGAGGACACAATGCTGACCGCCATCAAGACCGCACACGTTGAGATCAAGAAGATCATCGAGTTTATCAACAAGATCGTGGCCGAGCGCGGCAAGCCGAAGATCGACTTCCAGGTGGTGGGTCTGGACATGGACGTGTTCCACGCCATCCAGAACAAGTACCTGGACGATTTCAAGGCTGCTATGGACACCGACGACAAGAACGTGCGTGACGCAGCCCTGCTGCCCATCATGGACAAGATCGCTGAGGAATACCCCGACCTGTCCGCCGCCGATCTGGATCTGGTAAGCTACAAAATGCAGAAGTTCGTGGTGCGCCGCTGGCTGCTGGATGAGGGCAAGCGCGTGGACGGCCGCGGCATCAACGAGATCCGCCCGCTGGCCGCAGAGGTGGGCATTCTGCCCCGCGTGCACGGCTCCGGTATGTTCACCCGTGGCCAGACGCAGGTGCTTACCACCTGCACGCTGGGCGGCACCAAGGACAACCAGCTGATGGACGATCTGACCGACGAGCAGACCAAGCGCTATATCCACCACTACAACTTCCCGCCGTACTCTGTGGGCGAGGCACGCGCACCGCGCAGCCCCGGCCGCCGCGAGATCGGCCACGGCGCATTGGCTGAGCGTGCTCTGGTGCCGGTGCTGCCCTCCTTGGAGGAGTTCCCCTACACCATCCGCTGCGTGTCCGAGGTGCTCAGCTCTAACGGCTCCACCTCTCAGGCTTCCATCTGCGGCTCTACGCTGGCACTGATGGACGCAGGCGTGCCCATCAAGGCTCCGGTTGCCGGTATCTCCTGCGGCCTGATCACCGAGGGCGAGCGCTGGATGACCATGCTGGACATTCAGGGCGTGGAGGACTTCCACGGCGATATGGACTTCAAGGTGGGCGGCACCCGCAAGGGCATCACCGCCATCCAGATGGACATCAAGATCGACGGCCTGACCTACGACATCATTGCCGAGGCCTTCGAGAAGTGCCGCAAGGGTCGGCTGTATATTCTGGACGAGATCATCAAGCCGGTGATCGCCGAGCCCCGTCAGGAGCTGAGCCGCTGGGCACCCAAGATGTTCAGCATGATGATCCCCACCGACAAGATCAAGGACGTGATCGGTAAGGGCGGCAAGGTCATTCAGGACATCTGCGCCACCTGCAACTGCAAGATCGACGTGCAGGAGGACGGCCATGTGTTCGTCTCCGCCGTGGATCAGGAGGACGCAAAGCGCGCCATCTTTACCATCAAGACCATTGTGGAGGACCCCGAGATCGGTGCCATCTACAAGGGCAAGGTGACCCGCCTGATGAACTTTGGTGCCTTTGTGGAGATCGCCCCGGGCAAGGAAGGCCTTGTGCATATCTCCAAGCTGGACACCAAGCGCGTGGAGCGGGTAGAGGACGTGGTTGCCGTGGGCGATGCCATCGTGGTCAAGGTGACCGACATCGACCAGCAGGGCCGCATCAACCTGAGCCGCCGCGACGCCATTCTGGCTCTGGAAGCCAAAAGGGCCGCCCAGCAGCAGTAAAAACCTAATACAGATTGCATAAAATAAGAGCCGCTGTACTTTTTGTACAGCGGCTCTTTTGCGTGTACCCCCTCAGGCTCACTGCGTTCGCCAACTCCACCCAAAAAGCTCCCCCTTCGGGGGAGCTGGCATCGAGCAAAGCGAGATGCCTGAGAGGGTTCGTGCCTAAACCCCACCCGTGAAAAGGCAATTCTGGAAAATCCGCAGATTTTCCAGAATTGCAAATTTAAAAATATATTTTCCGCTGATTATGCGCAGAGCAACGCGGAGCGCATTCAAAATCGTGCTGCGCCCGGCAGGGGAAGGGCACAAAAAATGCTCCCCCTTGCGGGGGAGCAAATTCGGTACACAACGCCACGCTGTGCCGAAAAGAAAGGAACGCAAAGTCAGTTTTCCTTTTTGCCCTGACGGTTCAGCACCCAGCCTGCGGCAAACAGCAGCACGCCGCTGCAGGCCAGCACCGGCACGGGCCAGTTCAACTGGCCGGTCTGGGGCAGAACAGGCTTATCGGGGGTGGAAGGGGAGACCGGGTTATCCGGATTTTCGGGGCTTACGGGGTTGTCCGGGGTGCCGGGACTTACCGGGTTATCCGGTGTGCCGGGGCTCACCGGCGTATCCGGGTTATCCGGCTGCTCCGGGAGATCGGGGGTGTCCGGTGTGTCGGGCGTATCCGGCACATCCGGGGTGTCGGGGGTGTCCGGCGTTTCCGGGATGGTAGCGCCTACCTTGGGGGTGGCGTCCACATCGTAGATCCAGTTGTCGCCATCGGGCATGGGGATGGACACAAGGAAGGGCTTGATGGCCTCGTAGCCGTGGGATGCCTCGGTCTGCACGACCAAGTACAGACCCTGCGGCAGCTTGGTAATGTTGGCATAGCCCTCTTCGTTCACGTCCTGCTGGGCGGCAATGGCGGGCACAGCGGGCAGATACTTTACCAGCTGGTCTGCCAGCGTGCTGTCGGAAAGATCGCCCAGCACGACACCGCAGCCCGTAAAATCGCCGGTATAGTCAAAGTACAGGTTGCCGTTGGTGCGCTTGACGGAGGCCACCTGATACAGGGTAAGCTCACCGCCGCGCAGGGGCACATCGTTGTGGGTGTCGTACAGACGGACATGGAGCGAGCCCAGACGCCCCAGTACAATGTTGGCACTGGTGGCAAACGCCGGCAGGGCGCAGCATACCACAAGGCACATAGCCAGCAGCACAGCCGCCAGACGATGACGCAGATCAATGCTTTTCATGTTCTTCACCTCTCGTTTTCTTGGGTTTGCGTGTAGAAATCAGCATACCGATCAGTAAGATCAGCAGCATGGGCAGCGCCATAATGGGCGCAACAATAATGGGTTCAATTTTAAGCGCTTCGGCGGTAACGCGGAGGTGCTTGTACTGATCCGGGGTCTCTACGCGGCGGCCGCGCACCAGCAGGCGGTGGGTGTTGATGCCGTAGGGGGTGCAGGTCATCAGGGTGACGTAGTCCTTGCCTTCGGCGATCTTCAGCTCATCGGTCTCGGTGGGCAGCACGATGGAGATTTTGTCCACCTCGTAGGTGAGCACCCGGTCCAGCACGGTGATGGTAAAGGTATCGCCCACTTCCAGCTGGTCGAGGTTGGTAAACAGCTTTGCGCTGGGCAGGCCGCGGTGCGCCGAGATGACCGCGTGGGTGGACGCGCCGCCCACCGGCAGGCTGGTGCCCTCCAAGTGGCCTGCGGCGATCTGCAATACGCCGTCGCTGGTGCCGTGGTAGATGGGCAGCTCCACGCCGATTTTGGAAATGGTGATGTAACCCATAATGCCGGTGCCGGTAATATCCAGCGTGTCGTTGTAGCCGGTAAGCTGATCCGGGCGGTAGAGGGCGTTTTCGTTGGCGGCCACCTGTGCGTTAAAGGCATCGGCGGCGTCAAAGTAGGCGCTGTAATCCGCATCGGTCATTTTGTCCACGTCCTGCGCGTAGCTTGCCACAGCACGGGACTGATGCAATTGGTTGACGTAATCGCTGAGGGTGGGGTATAACATCACGGATAGACCCACGAAAAAGACGAGGATCAGGATGATGGTGCTTTTGTTCTTTTTCATGGGCTACTCCCTAATGTTATAAGGATAGGAGCGGGGGCCTTGCAGCCCCTTTGCTCCGGGTTCTTGGGGGAAATGGAGCTTACTTGTTCTCCATGCGCTTCTTGGTGACCAGCAGAACGATGGCCGCAACCATCAGGCCGCCGCCGACCACATAGAACAGGGTAGTGCCGATGCCGCCGGTGGAGGGCAGGGTAATGCCGCCGGCTTTTTTGTTGATGATTTTATTATTCAGGTTGGATTCACCGGACAGATTAACATTGTGTTCGTCGTGCGTTGCAGAAATGACGATTTTAGTTTTGTCACAGGCACTGTAACCGGTGGGAGGGGTGGTCTCCTTCAGGTAGTAAGTACCGGCGTCCAGACCCTTAACGTTAAACTGGCCCTTGTCGTCAGAGAACATTTCTTCGCCATCTTCAGTTCCAAAGTAGCGAGAGTAAGTGCCGTCAGCATTCTTTTTGAGCTTGATCTCATCTTCATCATTGCAAGCTTCACCGCTGTACAGACGGAAGCCAGCGCCCTCCAGCTTGTTGTTCTCGTTATCATCATCGTGATACTTGGTGTTGTTCAGCTGGTAGGTGTACACACGGACTTCGCTTTCGGGAGTGAAGCCCCAGTATGCGCTGTTTCTGGGGTTATTAGAGTACTGGAGCTGTACTTTGTTTTTGTTATCGGTAGAGCCACTTGTAGTATTGACAGCGGCTTTGTCGTTCAGGTGTGCAGTATAGGTGACCGTAATAGTAGCGCCGTCATTCAAATTGAACCTTGGATCTTCAACACAGGTTTTGACATCAGGAATGCCTACCACAAAATAGTTATGACTTTCAAGATCGGTAGTATCAATGGTATACTTCGAAGAATCGCCGGTGATATCATAGGGAATGCCCTTGGATTCAATGACTACACTATCGAGTCTGTCATAAGTAATGCCCTTGGACAAGGTATCATTGAACAAAACAGCGTACTCGTCATAGTAATCGTAAGCACGGCCATTGTCTCTGCTTGCGGGCAAGGTAGCAATCAGCTTGAACTGGAACTCTTCGTTGATCGCATGGTCAGCGCTGGAACCAAAACCTGCTTCGTTGGTGCCATCCTGATCGTCATAAACTTCCTTCTCAACATAGGGCTTTACAACCTTATGATTAACTAAAACGACATAGGGTGCTTGGGGAACATTCAGCAGGAAGAAGGAATTGTAGGCATGATAGAAATCGCGAAGGTTAAAGTAGGTAGTATCAACGATCAGATAATAACCTGACTCTGGAATGTTGATGCCACCGGTGTGATCTGTAATGACGGGTTTCGGGTTTGCATTGGCATCCGGGTAGAGATAGTGGCATACAACGCGCGCAAAAGCGATGCTGTAATCATCGGAATTATGCCATTTGCTGATAACCGCAAGAACGTCCTGAGCAGTGAAATTAGTTTTAAACTCACCGCCGATGGTAGGATCTGCCGTCAACTGCGCCAGAAACTCGTCAGGCTTAGTGATGCTGCTGCCCCACCCAACGTTGGAAAGCGTCTCATTGTCCTTACTAATAACACCCTTGAAGATCTGGAAAGCGCTGTAACCGTGGAGTTGGTTGAGGTCCTCCTCAGTCTCCCAAGTGTTGTATGCAAACGCCGGGATCGCCATGGCGCACACCATGGCAACTGCCAGCAGCGCAGCCATGAGTTTTTTCATTGCTTTTTTCATGAAAAAAGCCCCTTTCTTTTCTGCCCCTTGCCGCCCCCCTGCGTTTTGCACAGGGGGTAGGGGTGTAGTTTTGTTTGGTCTATCGCGTAAACTTTGCGCTGGGCGGGCGGGGGCTCAGCCCCGGCACGCCAGCAGAAAAGTGCAGTTTAGTCATCTGCTCTCCCTTCGCGTCTGCGCTTGCGGTGGATAAAACTATATGCCAGCGCGGTCAGCATCATTGTGCCGCCCACGGCTGTATACGGGAGTGTACCGGTGCCGCCGGTAGAGGGGAGAACGTAGTCAGAGTTGTCATTGGGGGTGTTTTCGCAGTAGTAGTAGAAGCTGCCAAACATCTGCCCTTCAGCCAACTTGTACTCGCTAAAGGTATCTGTACTCTTAAAGTCGGGAACGCCAGAGGCCGTGTAGCTGTGACTATTGTCAGAAATTACAAAATAATGGTAATTATTCGGTGTCCGATAACCATCAGGCGCTTGTGTTTCCTTCAAGCGATAGAAGGTGTTAACGTCCAGACTGCCAAGCGTTACGTTGCCGCTGGTGTTGGTCACTATATCAGTTTTTTCGCCTTTCCATCCAGTGGTAGCGTTATACTTTTCCAGACTGAACTCTGCACCGGGCAGAACCTTGTCTGGCGTGCCGGAGTACTTGACGATGGTCAAGCGGTTGGAGTTGAAGTCGATACCGGCAGAAGCTCCCGAACTGGAAGTAAAGCTGGTGCTGCATTGCTCGTTCTTCCACTTGCCATTCAGTTCTGCAGTGTTCTCAAAGGTGAAGGTATTGCCTTTAACCAGACCTTCCGTATTAACTCGGTAATGGAAAACCAGCACAAGCGGGGTGCTATCGGGTACCATTGTCCATGCCTTAAGCTGGTGGCTGCTATTGCTGCTGTACTTGGAATAGTAGGTGGACGTGTCAACGTTATTTCCGGCGGCATCGTCATCAAACTTTCCGGCTACACAGGTAAGGTCTGCACGCCATGTGGTTGCTTCCAGCGTACCATCTGCCTGCAGATTGGCATCAAAAACAGAGATGCCTTCCAGCGTTACACGCTTGGTGCCAGACCCATCAGCCCACAAATCAGAGGGCACGGTCATGACGTCTTGCAGGACCATAGGCTCGCCGCCATTCAGCGTTGCACCGTAGGGGTTCAGCTTGACCTGATAGGTCAAAAGACCGGTGGTTTCGTCAAAAGTACCGCTCTTGCCAACAACTTTGCGCTCGACTGTTTCGGTAAAGGAGGTATCACCTATCGTATTGCCGTTGCGCTCGAACTTGGCAACGTTCTTAAACGATGCGGTATTGTCATTCCAGATGTCGGTACATTTAGGATCCAGCGTAGTGTCGTAGGTGATATTGATTTGCTTGCGGATCTCAGTCACACCGTTATTTGTATAACTGAACGACTCCGGCAACATGGTGATTACCAGCGTGGTGGTTCCGTCTGCGTTTTTGGTGACTGTAGATGTAGCGGGCAGGGCAACGCCATGGTTCTTGATTTGAACGCTGCTTTCGTCCAGAACCAGACCGCGGGGAATGGTATCGGTAATGACCCATTTGGTGTCATTTTCCCATTTCAGCACTCCATCCGCGTTGAGCTCGATCGTCCAAGGCAGCTTTTGGCCGGGCTGCAGGGTAGTACTGCCGCTGCCGCTCTGAATGTTCGTCCAATTCCAACCACAAGCATACTTATAGAAGTAACTTATCGTGTCAGAGCCGTTTGTAATTTTCTGCTCAGCGGTTGCCACAGTGCCATTATTGATGCGGCAGTGGTTCTTGACCGTTGCACCGTAGCCTGGCAGCTGCTGGACGATAGAGCATTTTGTTGTGTAGGTAATGGTCATTGGACCGGATGCAGTAATGCCTTTAAAGTCTATCATAAACAGACCCAGATCCTTGTCGTAATCATCTGTTTCACCGGAGTTCCATGCGACGGGCGTAACGGAAACAGAATTCCCATCCTTGTCCTTTACCACAATAGAGGCAAGGTCGATCTCCTGCGCCTTGCGGTTTTTACCGTCTGCATCCTGCACTGCGTTACTGTAATCGTAGTAAATATAGCTGCTGACATCTGTCGGTTTGATGGTGCTCTTCCACTGCATGGTGGCCTCTGTACCATTATTAGTCGGCTCACCAACTGCCTCTTTGGTAAGAACATCCGAGTCGATGTGGACAGTGCCTTCAGAGCTGCTGTCCAGCCCATCGCCCTCCAGATTGCCGGTGTTTTTGACATCCAGACCGGTCAGAGGGATAGCTTTTGTGACCCTTGTCTGGTAGGTGATCTCATACTTGTTGAAGCCTTCCGCAAGCTGGTAGGTGAGGGTCTTGTTTGTGCTGTCGTAGACATCTGATGCTGTGGGCTTGGTCTTGTTGCCGTCTGCATCGGTCTTTGTGACCTTGAAAGAACCGGCAACAAATTCCTGATCTGTGTCGATCGTATCGGTAAATTTAGCGTTGCTAGGCAGATAACGCATGACGTCACCGTTGTTGATCTTGACAGTCCATGTGATGATCTCGCCGTCTTTGCTGAGCTTGCCCGATTTTTCAATATCCTTTGTTTTGATAGAGGTGGAAGTACCTTCTACATCATCACCAAATTTGATAAAGTTTTTTAAATAGTCCCCGTTGTAACTTGTGCTGCCAAAATTATCAGCCTTGACGCGGTAAGTGATGGTATAGGTGCCCTTTTGCAGGGTCTGACCACTAGTGCCCAAGGTGATCATTTTGCCCGTACTACCTGTGGTATCTGCCCAAGAAATGTCGGGCGCAGAACCATCCGGGCCAGTAACTTGGAGGAAGGTGTCAACATAGTCGAAGGTGACCCCGGACGGATTTGTGAGTGTATCGGTCAGCGTCAGGGGGGCTGCTCTGTCCTCCTTCAGGGTAAGTTTTACAGTGTAATCAACGTAAGCATTCTTGCCGTCGTACTTAAGCCCGGCAGATTGTTTATCCAGACTGAATTTCTTTTCCTCGCCGGGCGTGGTGCTTTCTTCGCGCTTAATATAAATGGTGACCTTTGCTTTTTCGTTGACCTTAAACTCATTGCTCCCGCCGGTCGTGACCTTGGTTTGGTCCCACCGGAAATCAAAGTTGACTGTACTTCTGACCTTGGTGGTATTCGACACCTGATCCTGATGAATAAAATCACGGTCATAGGTGAACAGGACGTACCACTTACCGTTTTCCTTTACAAACTGGTAGGTGCCACAAACGCTGCCCTTTGGACCGGTATAGTTCGGATCGATCAAGTCGCCAGTTTCCGAAGCAACGCTCTGCAAGTCAAAAGCCTCCGGCAAAGCTACTTTAACCTTGTAGTCATGGCTTGCAATGTCCTGAGCCGGAATATCCTTCAGTTCAAGGTAGCCGTGCATTTGGTCAGTGACAACGCTGGTGGCAACATCAACGTATTGGCTGCCCTGCTGCTTCTGAATCTTGAAATCAGTAACATAATTAGTACCGTCCAAGGCAGAGCCAACGGTCGTGGTGCTTACGGTCATGGGCTCACCCGCCAGCGTAAGCATATCGGGGGCTTTCAGTGCGCCGTCAACGGCAGAGGAGAGCATCTCGTCTGCGTACTGGGCGGCGGCAACATCCACCACGGCCAGAACCTCGGCGTTGGAAAGGGTGACCTCGGCCACCTTGCCGTCCACGTCGCCGGAGATGACGGTCAGGGTGTTCTCGTCCGCCTCGCTCACGATGCCCACGGTCTCCACGGGCTGAGCGTCAGTCACGGTAGTGGTCTGCGGCTCGGCAGCGGGGGAATCCACGCTGGGGATAAGGGTGTCCGCGCCGGATGCAGAGGTGCCGGTGCTGTCCACCGGCTTTGCGGCGGGCTGCTCCGGGTTGGTGGTGCCGGGGAGATCGGGGGTGATCACGCTGTCGGCAGCGGGGGCGTCCTCGGCGGCAGGGGCTGCATCCAACGCAGAAGCGCCGGAAGTTTCAAGCGCTGCGCCGTTCTCGAAATCGGTGTCCATGCTGAACTGGTCGTCCAGATCGTCCGCTGCACCATCGGCGCTGCTGTCCACAGCCACGGTGCGGGTGACGTACTTATTATAAATAACGATGTCGCCCACATTGGCGGCGCTGCCGTCCTCGCCGTCCAGCAGCCAGTCCATGTCGCTCATGGAGCTGCGCAGGGAAAGCACGCTGGCCTCCTGCGGGATGGCGCTCTGGGGGATACCGGCGTACTTCAGGCAGTAGGAGAGGAACATCACGTCCCACTCGCCGTAGGGGTTGCCGTAAGACTGGCCGTAGCGGGAGTAGTAGTGCAGGGTCACGCCGTCCGCGGGGTCGATCTCGAAGTTTTTCTCGCTCTGCTCGTAGCCCAGCTGGGTCTTTGCCACGCTGAGCAGGTCCTCGTCCCAGTTGCCGGTCATCACGGCCTCGGCGTTGGCGGCCTGCCACTCCTCAGGGGTCTCAACGTCGGCGGAGGTGTCGCTCAGGCAGGCTACGGTGTGGTGATGCTCCGGCAGGGGGCAGGTAAGCACTTCCTCGTAGCAGGCGTCGGTGTGGTGGTGGTAGATGGGCTCCACGGTGTCCACCGTCGGCTCCAGTGCCACAGGCTCGGCCACGGCCATAGCCGCCAGCTCGGCGCTCTGGGTGGGCTCCACCACCTGCTCCACAAGCTCGCCCTCTTCCAGTCCACAGGTCAGCTCGTACTCGGTGGTATAGCAGCTTTCGTCGTGGGTATGCTCAAATTTCTCGCAGATCAGGGTGCCGTCCTCGGGGTCGAAGCAGTCGTCACCGTGGACGTGCTCTTCTTCCATGCAGGTCAGGGTCTGCACCTCGGTGTAGCAGTCCTCGGTGTGCTCGTGGGGCACAAACTCGATCTGCGGCTCCAGTGCCAGCGGCGCGGGCTCAGCCTCAACGGTGGGCTGGCTGGTCGCAGCAGCGGCGGCCACCTCGTCCGCATTTTCAAGCTCGCCTTCCTCGTAACCGCAGATGAGCACCTTGGTGTAGCAATCCGCGGTGTGGGCGTGCTCCTCCTCGCCGCACTGGTACTGCGCGGTCATGGAAATGCCCACGCCATGCAGCTGCCAGTTGACGAACAGGGTGGTGATCATGGCAAGTGCCAGCACAAACGCGGTGTAGCGCCGCAGGGTGTGCCGGTTCTCACGGAACCGCTCCATGTACGTTTTAAGAATGTCGTTCATAACGAAATACCTCCTCCCGGGGTCAATGGATCAACGAGAAGCTGGACAAGGGCCATACCCTTAGGAAAACCCTGCCCACGATCTGGCTTTTTTCAACGCAGCCTATCACGCTGCTGCGGCTGTCGATGGAGGTGGCACGGTGGTCGCCCAGCACGAAGTAGCGGTTTTCCGGCACCTGATAGGGGAATCGGATGTCGCATTCGCCCACGGTCAGCGCGTCCACATAGGGTTCGTCCAGCGCCACGCCGTTTACCGAGACTACGCCGTTCACGTCCATATCGATCACATCACCGGGCTGCCCGATGATGCGCTTGAGCAGCAGCTTGTTCTGCCAGTAAAACCCGCACAGCTCGCCGTTTTCAATGTGGTTGGATTTTACCAGCAGGATAATGTCTTTATCATTTAATGTAGGGTACATGCTGTCGCCGGAGACCTGAAGCACCGGCAGAAACAGCGTAGCCAGCAGCACAGCTACTGCGGCCACCACCACCAGAATATAGATCGTACTGCGCAGCACCCGCTGGTAGCGGCTCTGGTACGCAAGACGCTCACGTTCTGCGGCCACTTCCTCGGTGGAAGGGATGGAAGCGAACCGGATATCGCGTTTTTTCATGTTTCCTCCGAAGGCAGGCCGTCTGTGCTGCGGTACTGGTCCAGCAGCTCGTTGGCCTTGTGGTCAAATGCCTGCCAGCGCTGCTGCACCTCCTGCTCGGCGCGCTCTACCATGGCCTTGCAGTCGGCCTCGGTCTGGGTGCGTTTTTGCGCGGCGGCCGCGGTCATGGCGTCGCATTCCTGCTGCGCCTGCGCTTTCAGGCTGTCGGCGTCTGCCTGTGCCTGCTCCAGAATGCGCTTGGCCTCGCTGCGCGCCTGCGAAAGGGTATTGGCGGCGGTGGCGTTGGTGTCCGCAAGACTGGCCTGCACTGAGTGCAGATAGTCATCGGCGGCGGCCTGCGCGGCGGCGAACACGTTGTTCAGCTCCAGCGCGGCCTGCGCGATGGAACCGGCACTTTCCAGCCGCAGCTGCCGATCCTGCAGCTGCGCGGTAAGCGCGGCGTTCTGCGCCTTGAGCTGGTCCTCGCTCTGCTTCAGCGCATAGATGATCTCTATCAGTTCAGCGCGGTGCATCCGCCGCAGTTCACGATCTGCCATTTGCGTACAAACTCCCGAATGTAAAGATAACGAAATTTTTTTCGAAAATATCGAAACAACTTAAAGAAAATGCCTGAAAACTCACTTGTTGCCACGCAACTTGCGCAGCTGGAGAGACCTTTTATAAACTACCTTATTTTAGCACATTCCATGTAACAACAATATAACAAATCAGACACAAAATCAAGAGATAAAGCCCAAAAAATATCGCATTTTTTTGCTTTTTATATAGAAAAAGCCCAAAAAACGGCCACTGACCCCCAAAAAACTTAAAAAGGTTGTTCACAATTCTGGAACGTGAAGTTCTGCGCAGTAATGCACTGAATTACAGCGTGTGCGAAAAACGGGAGCCGCACTTTTCGAAAAAAGCGCGGCTCCCGGATCTGAACTTTGGGGTGATGCTTTTACTTGCCGAAGCTGCCCAGCAGGCTGTTCAGCGATACAAAGGACTGGTAGATGACGTTAACGTTGTTGATGATGGAGCTTGCACCGGAGAAGATACGGGCAATGTAGTTGAACACCTTGCCGATGTCCAGGAAGGACTGATAAGCGTTGCTGGCGCCGCCGTCCAGATAGGTCATCTCCTCGGCTTCGATAGCGGAATAGCTGGCGGGCATTTTCATGGTAGAAGTAGTCATGGTAAGATCCCTTTCTTCAATGGTGTCATTGTGTTTACAGCAGTGTTCAGAACATGGTGGCGACCAGCAGGGTGGTAAGCAGGGCACCGGCCACAAGGGCAGGGCCTACATACTTTTGCCACTGGGCGGCAGGCTGGGTGGTGGGCTGCGGCACGGTAGAAGTACCGGCCTTGGCAGTCCAGTGGGCGTAGATGGTGGCGTCGGAGGTGAACACGGTGGAGGTGGTCACCTTGCTGCCGCCCACCGGCTCAGTGTACCAGCCGTCAAAGGTGTAGCCCGTCATGGTAGGCTGCTCGGGCGTGCTCTCCAGTTTGCCGGACAGGTTCGTGTAGGTTACCACGGTGGAGCAGATGCCGCCTTGGGCATCCATACCAATGGCGTACACGTTCTCTTCCTTTTTGCTCCCTGAAGTTTTGTCGGCGGCAAATGCAGCCGGCAGTGCGCAGCACAGCAACGTGAACAGGCAAAGCCCGACCACCAGCGTTTTCAGGAATTTTTTCATGAGATCCCTCGCTTTCCTTCACAAAGATGGAGACACTGCCCCGCCCGGGGACAGCCCGGACATCGGCGTAGTTTCTTCAACTTATTTTTATCACATCCAGTGTACCAGAACCGCAACAAAAAATACAGTCTTTTGAGAAAATAATAAGAAAAATCAGGAAAAAAATAAATTTCACCTTTGCAATATGAATCTTGTGCCCCCTGCGGACTGTGTTTTTTGAAAAACGCATCCCGCAAAACTTGCCTTTCGTAAAAACATGGAAGGATATGGAAAATGCAGGACCTCGGCCGCAAAGCCCAAAAACCGACCCAAACCGCCGCAAATGCGGCAGACAGCGCACAGAAAAAGCTGCAAAAATGCGGCGCACCTCTTGTGGAACAGCGGAAAATATGCTATACTGTTTTGCATGATGCGCCATCGCCAAGCGGTAAGGCAGGGGACTTTGACTCCCCCATCGTAGGTTCGACTCCTGCTGGCGCAACCAGAAGAAGGCCGCTGCACAGTTTCCTGTGCAGCGGCCTTCTTTATTTTTTGTTCTCCGGCAGCTTGAAGTAGCCGCGGTATTCGTCCGAGTAGATCTTGCTGCCCATACGGCTCACACCGCCGTACAGGTGGGTGCGCATCAGCGGCTCGATGGCGTCCAGATCCTTCTCACGCAGGATGCGCAGCATCTCGGCGTGCTCGCTGACGACGCTGGACACGTTGCGTGCACCCACGATGTCCAGACGGATAAAGCGGGAATAGTCTGCCTGCGGGCGGGTCATCTGCTCCCAGAGGTACTCCTTGCTGGTCTTGTGGAACCAGTACTCGTGCATGGCAAGGTCGCAGCTGAGGAAGTGGTTGAAATCAAAGTTCTCCGGGTCGCTGCGCCCTGCAGCGGCTTCCAGCAGCATATTATAAAGGTGTTCTACCGCAAGAATCTCCATGGGTGAGCAGCTCTGTACAAAGTCCCGGAACACCATGCCCTCCACCGCAACACGCTGGAAGATGAGCTGGTCCACCACGCCGGTGTCGATGGCGGTAACAATGGTGCCCTTGCAGGGAATGATCTGCACAAAGCGGTTCTGCTCCAGCCGCTGCAAAACGCTGCGGATAGGAGTGCGCGAAACGCCGAACCGCTTGCACAGCTGGTTTTCGCTCAGCGCTTCCCCGGGCAGGATCTTCAGTGCGCAGATCTCGTCCTCGAGAATATGATAGAGCTCATCAGTGTGCTGTAATGTAGCCATAGTTGTTCTCCATTTATCCGGTAAATGTAATCTTAGTATCATTGTACCGTTACAGCAACTGAATGTCAATGCTGGAATGGAACTTAATTTGAATACTTGTATACAAGAATGCGCACTCGCGCACGGAACTGTTCCTGAAACTGAAAAACTGATATACCACTTTGCAATGCGGGAAAAGTGCTGATAAAATGCTGCAATCAAGTGACTGTTGTACCAAATGCACAAAGAAAACAGGAAACAACTGTCAAATTGCTATAATTGCAAGGCGCTGTGCTTGTTTCGCGGTAACGCTGCGAGATGATATGCTGTATACAGGATTTTACTAAAAAAGCTGCAAGGGCACACACCCCGCAGATACCGGCTCGTCTCCGGCAAATACAACAGGGTGTTTGCCTTTTTTGCGTGCGTGCTTGCTTTGCCGCACAAAAGGCGGTAAACTGGGTACAGACAAAATGCCCGAAAAGGAGAAACGACATGGCATACACAAAGGCTGACCTCAAGCACGACCTTGTAGCAATGGGGCTGACAGGCAACGAGACCATCCTGATCCATTCCTCCATGAAGTCCATCGGCCCGGTGGAGGGCGGCGCAGACACGGTTCTGGACGCATTGATGGAGTTTTTTGCGGAGGGCTTGCTGCTGCTGCCCACCCACACATGGCGGTTCATCAACGAGGAAAACCGGGTGTTCGATGTGCGCCGCAGCCCGTGCTGTGTGGGCATTCTGCCGGAGCTGTTCCGGCAGCGCCCCGGGGTGGTGCGCTCGCTACACCCCACCCACAGCATGGCGGCTTACGGCAAGGGGGCGGCTGCGTATCTGGAAGGAGAGCTGGACGCCAACACCCCCTGCACTCCCGGCGGCTGCTACGACCGGCTGCGGGCAGCCCACGGCAAAGTGCTGCTGCTGGGGGTCACCCACGCCCGCAACACCTTTATCCATAGCGTGGAGGAGGTACTGAACGTGCCGAACCGCCTGACCGACAAGCCCATGCAGATGACCGTGGTGGACGAAGCCGGGGCGCAGCACACCGTCTATATGCGCCGTCACTACAACGCACAGCAGCCGCACATCTCGGAGGATTTCGTCAAGCTGGAGCAGGCATATCTGGACTGCGGCGCAGCCCGGAACACAAAATTTGGCGATGCAAAGTGTATCCTGTGCGACGCCGAGGGGCTTTTCCGGGTCACCCGCCATGTTCTTGCCCCGAACCCCGAGGCCTTTGTCACCGAGCCTGTCATCCCGCCGGAGCGCTGGCAGGGGGAAATTTTGTAATGCAATGCCGGGCAGCTTGCAGCTGCCCGGCATTTTTTGCTTTTTGCTCAGCAGAAGCGGATACGGTACTCCCGAGGGGTGCAGTGCTTGATCTCCCGGAAGGTCTTGATAAAATAGCTGGCATCGGAAAAACCGCATTCCAGCCCCACCTCGCCGGTCTTGAGCCGGGTGGAGCGCAGCAGCTCTGCGGCCTTTTCCACCCGGAACTGCTTGACGTACTGGATGGGCGTGATGCCCAGAAACTGCCGGAAGCTGCGCAGACAGGCACTTTCGCTCAGGGCAACGCAGTCGGCCAGCTTTTCCACGGTCAGCTCCTCGGCGTAGTGCTCCTCTACATAGCGGAGCATCTGCTTCATCCGCTCCGAGGCAATCTGCTCCTGCTCCGATACCTTCACCTTGCCGCTGACGCATTGGGTGATGAGCAGCCGCAGGGCAGCGGTAAGGTGGTAGCGCACCCGGTTCTCGTAGTCAAAGGGCTCGTCCGCCACGCCCTTCCACGCCTCCCGCAGGCAGAGCAGCACCTGCCGCTGCCATGGCACGGCCTCGTCCAGCAAAAAGAAGGGCGGTGTGCCAGGCTGCAAGAGAGGGCGGATGAGTTTTTGCCAGAATACGGTGTCCATGCCGCCGACAAGCCGGGGCTGGAACACGCCGGAGTGCAGCAGCGCCCTGCCCTCGGCAGGCTCTACCGCGTGCAGCGCCCCGGAGTTGATAAACACCCCCTGCCCGGTCTGCAAAGTCAGCCGGGTCTTGTTCACATCCACATGGATGGGCCCCAACGCCGCCAGAATGAACTCAAATTCCTCGTGCCAGTGCCACGCCACCGAAAAACAGGAAAGATCCTCGGCGTAGCAGGCGATAGGGAACAGCGGGCTGCCGTGCTGGGCCTGCTCCCGCCCGGCGGCATCGGCCACCACGGCAGTAGCGCTGGACAGCCCCACCCGGCCGCTGGTATAAGAGGCACAGCTTGTCTGATATGCCATATTCACCAAATCCTTTCCGCAATACTTTGAATGTTTTTTGTCAATGCCGGTTTTGTTGCATATACTATGCGGTTTTATTCTATTATTAGCGATTGTTTTGTGGTATTATCCTATCAGAGCTTCCAAGCTCAGTATAGCACCAAGGCAGCGGGGACGCAAGCTGTGCAAGCGTTCCCTGCCGGGCAAAACCGCTATTCTCCCGCCGTCTATCCAAAGAGGATCGGACGGCAAGTGTAATATAAACCGCTTCATCAAGGAGGTATTCCTATGCTTCGTATCGAGTATTTTGATAAGGAACGTTTCATGCGCCAGCTTTCTGCCAGCCACGGCAGCGTGCTGCTGCATCTGGACAACGGCAAGACCTGCGACCTGAAAAAGGACACTACCGCACGCTCCATGCTGCAGATGATGGACACTGCCCCCCAAAAGGGCTTTGACCTCACCGTGACCGACCCTGCCGACGTGACCGGCTTCCTGCGCTATATGCTGGAGGCAGGCCGCACCGAGCGTGTGGCCGGCTGAGTAATGCCAATCTCTTATCCCAATAAGTGTCACAGCAAATGCAAAGCGCCCGCCCCGGTCATGCCGGGGCGGGCGTTTTGCTCATTTTACCGGAAGGCTTGCGCGGGCGGGCAGTCTGTGGTAAGCTGAAAGCAGAAAAAACAAGATGGAGGGAACGACTATGAACCTGAAGGAAGCATTCCGCTACCAGAACAAGCTCCAGGCTCTGCTGGACGAGGCGCAGGGCATTCTGGACTGCGATGCCAACGTGACCAAGGTGGCCAACACCTATCTGCGCCATAAGGTGATGCCCGAGGCCGAGGACGAGACCGTTATGGACGTGGCACAGACCGAATATGCAGAGCAGATCACCGATGTTGCCCGGTTCATGCTCTATCTGCTGGAGGAGAAGAGCCACCTGTTTGCCGCCATCCGCAAGGCAAAGGATGCGCTGGACATGGATATGGACAGCGAGGTCAGCCTGAATGCCGCGCGGCAGAGCATTGCCCGCACCTTCAAACGGATGAACGACCTGCGCAGTTCTGAGCAGCTGCTCTCCGGCGGAGGCACCGGCTACCGCTTCAACGCCGAGGGCAACCAGATCTCCTACTGCTGCGATGTGAAGCGGGTGACTACCATCAACTACGACCGCAAGGTCATCCATGCGGCGCTGAGCAAACTGAACCGGCAGGCAGACGAAACCTCCAATCGGCTGGACCTCTGCCTTGTGACCTCCAAGGTAGACTACACTGTCCCCTTTGATGTGAACGCCAGCTTTGCCGAAGCCTTTGAGATCTATCTGGAAAACGTCAAAAACTAAATAAACGTTCCACCGGCTATTTTGGGTGCGGCAAGCGCCGGGTGCACAGCTGCCGGTTCAGGTGCAGATGAACTATAACGCTGCACATTTCCGCAAGGAAGTTTTGGTACGGCTCACCTTACGAGCCAGCTATTATGAAAAAAATCTTGCGTTCGGCTTTTCCGCCACCGCCAGACGCTTTTTCGCCGAAACCGTCCCTTGCTCCTTCCCGCATTCCTGCTTTTGCGCTTACGTCTCCATGGGCAGGCAGGCAAGCCACCCTTCATGAATTTGCCCCGCAGACTGCTGCGGGCACACACTTTCTGCGTGCCGGGTGGGCGCTCTGCGCCCCTTTGCACGCGGAGTAAAATGACAGCCGCCCCTGCGCTTGCCGTATCCAAAATAGCCGGTGAAAAAACCAAGACCGGAGGAATGCTCTATGAAAAAATGCAACCTGTTTTATCTCAGTGGACTGTTGTTTTTTCTTGTTGCGGCGCTGAACTTTTTTACCGGCGAGAATCACTCTACGGCGGTGGTATGGCTCTGCCTTGGCTCCGCCTTTTTGCTGCTAGGGTGTTCGCAGCAGAAAAAATAAAGCATTCCTGCAGCCCCGGCGGTGGAAAAATCTGGCCGGGGCTGCAATTCTTTGCGGGGCTCGTTCGTATTCCAGACAGAACGACCAAATTTCGACAAAAACGAGGTAGGATCATGTCAACCAAACCAATCGATTCCACTGCCGCGACCCGCTTTGACCTGAGCGCAGCGGCTCTTCATATCCTTGCCATGGCGCTGATGCTGATGGACCACCTGTGGGCGACGTTGCTGCCCGCGCAGGAATGGCTGACCTGTGCCGGGCGGGTGGCGTTTCCCATCTTTGCCTTTATGGCGGTGGAGGGCTACTTCCACACCCACGACCTGAAAAAATACACCCTGCGTCTGCTGTTGTTTGCCCTGCTTTCGGAAATCCCCTTCGATTTGATGTACGGCGGTACATGGTTCTACCCGGTGCACCAGAACGTCATCTGGACGCTGCTTTTGGGCATTCTGGGCATCCACTTGGTGGAAACGGTGCGCAAAAAGCAAAAAACAGGACTGTACCTGCTGGTATCCGCCCTTGTGGTGGTGGCGGGCGCGGTGCTGGGCACGCTGGGCATGGTGGACTACTACGGCGCAGGGGTGCTGACTGTGTTCATCTTCTACTTTTTTCACGGGCACGGGCGCAAGTGGTGGTGTCTGCTGGGGCAGCTGGCAGCGCTGTACTGGGTCAACGTGGAGCTGCTGGGCGGGCTTATGTACCCCATTCAGCTCTTCGGCATGGACTTTGAGCTTTGCCAGCAGGGGCTGGCGCTGCTGGCACTGGTGCCCATCTGGCTGTACCGCGGTCGGCAGGGCTATCACAGCAAGCCTTTCCAGTATGCCTGCTACGCCTTTTACCCCATGCACATGCTGCTGCTGGTTCTGGTGCTGAATTTCGTGAACCGGTAAGGAAAACGGAGCGCTCCAAAGGCATTTTTATGCGTGGAGACGTAGAGGCAGATCACCGCTGAAATGGCCAAAGCGCATGCGGAAACTATTTCAATATCCCGTCGGTACAAGGCCGCTGCACAAACTCTGTGCGGCGGCTTTTTTGCGGCAAAAACCGACACTTGTTCACAAAAAGTTCAGCCTTTTGAGCAAAAAATACTATTTTTTTCGTGTAAAATAGACAATACGGATTGAATGCCGCCCGCAATTGGATTATAATAATAATGTATGCAAAAACGCAGTTGCTGCATTTTTTGCTGTGCTTGTTGCTTAAAAAATGCGTAGCTGCGCAATGCGAGTTACTGAAAAGAGAAAGCGGACGTTGCACATCTTTGCTGCAAACGGCTGTTTGCCATGGCAGCCGGGACGTTATGCTCCGGTTATTTGTCCTTAGGAGGGAAAACAAGGTGAGAGTAGGTCTTGACATCGGCAGTACCACCATCAAGTGTGTGGTGCTGGGCGAGCATGATGAACTGCTGTATTCTACATACGAACGACATTATAGTCATATTCTGGAAAAGGCGCAGGAGCTGCTGCGGCGCATTGATGCCGAGCATCTGCATGGCCGCAAGGCGCTGCTCAGCATCTCCGGCTCTGCCGGTATGGGCTTGGCCGACAGCTGCGGTGTGCCCTTTGTGCAGGAGGTATTCTCCACCCGCGTGGCGGTCAAGCGCTTTATGCCAAAGACTGATTGTGTCATTGAGCTGGGCGGCGAGGATGCCAAGATCCTGTTTTTGACCAACGGCACCGAGGTGCGCATGAACGGCAGCTGTGCCGGCGGCACCGGTGCTTTCATCGACCAGATGGCTACCCTGCTGAAGATGAGCGCCGAGGAAATGAACAAGGCTGCCGAGCAGGCGCAGCGCACCTATACCATCGCTTCCCGCTGCGGCGTGTTTGCAAAAAGTGACGTGCAGCCGCTGATCAATCAGGGTGCCCGTACCGAGGATATCGCCGCCAGCATCTATAAGGCCGTGGTCAACCAGACCATCGCCGGTCTG
>OLAX01000189.1_pt1 | contig 14782 bp, 18 predicted proteins | sample 1607711 | NCBI WGS metagenome assembly OLAX01 (sample SAMN02674693, study PRJEB24791) | human gut metagenome, SKBSTL018 | isolation source: stool | host: Homo sapiens | place: USA
GTGCCGCAGCCGCCGGAGCGGTGCTTAAGCCGTCAGGCGGGAATTGTGCAGTGTTGCCCTTATAGAAATGATAAAGTGGGCAATCCGGCAGGAAAGCGGTGTGGCCGGGCGGGGACCCTACAGGCAAAAGAAAATAGCGACAAAAATTACTTCATCCAACGGATCTGCTGCTCTTTTACCAGCGGATAGCTGACAAGCTCGGTACCGTCCATGTCCTCTTTGTGCATATCCACAGCGGTGATCTGGCTGTTTTCATAGGTGGTGTAGTAATAAATGCCTTTGTCGGCATTGCAGCAGCTGGTGTACAGGGTAATCTCGTACTTACCGTTGTCCAGCTCGCAGCAGCCGCGCTGCTGCTCTACCGAGCCGAGAATATGGAAAAACTGGCTCACGCTTTCTGCTTCGCTTTCCCCGGAGCGAGAGTTGGCGCGCACGAAAGCCGCCCGTACAAACCGCGACTGAGACGAAAGATCCCCCGGCAGACCCATGGCCCCCATGCCGCGGCTGTAAGCGTTCAGCGGCAGGTTGGGTGCAAAGTGGTTGCCGGTTGCCTTTGGGGAAAGCTGCATATAATTATTCAAAGCAAACAGCTGCATGGGGAACGGAGGGTTGTTGGTCAGCACACCGGCGGGGTTATCATATACATGCAGGCCGTCTTTGGTAGATTCCAGCGTGATGCACTCATGATGATCGGCAATCATCCAGTGCAGGCTGGCAACGGGCATCCCTTCGCAGAACGGGGTATCCACCAGGTTCATGCGGTCCAGCAGGGTGCGGGCATCCTGTACGGTAGCGCAGCGGCCCAGCAACCAGGGGATCAGCTCAAACTGGGCAACATTATCTTTGCCGGGTTCATCTTTGCAATACCAGGCGTTGCCCACAAAGTTCAGCCCGGCAATGCATAGCCCTTTTTCGTTGATGGCATCGTAATACAGGGGATAGTTATTCTGCACGCAGGCCATGCCCAAAATGGCATAGTGCTGGTCCAGCACGCCAAGGCCGTTCAGCTGGAACGGATAGTGCCGCGGGGTAAAGGTGACGGTCTCGCCGTAACCGAATTCATAGTCCAGGTTGCGGCCAAAATAAAAATCTTTGGTCTGGTACGTTGCAGCAGTGCACATACAAATAAGCCCTCCGGTCGTATCGTAAATGATGTCTTTAACGTTATTATACCACGGCGCAGCGCTGCTATCGAGAAGATTTTGTGAACTTTTGAAATTTTGTACCAAATAAAAAATCCCGCAGCTCTGCCTTGTAAACAGGTCCTGCGGGAGAAAAGTGGATTTACACCAGCTTGCGCACCAGTGCAAAATCAAAAAAGTCCGTATAAAAAGTGCGGCAGCGCAGCACCGGGCGGCACAGGCGGGAATAGCAGGTCTCGCTCAATTCCAACAGGGCCTGATCACGCTGCAGGGCCAGGGCATGGCGCACGGCGGGGTCCCCCATGGCGGCGCGTAGATGGGTAATGGTGCTGGAAACCTGAATTCCGCACGCTTCATCCAGAATATTGAAAATGGGGCGGGTGAAGTCAATACCATCGGTGCGGGTGGTGCCGAACAGCGAGCATGGCACGATATCGGTAGAAAATAATACTGGGGTGTTATCCGCCAGCACCCGGCGGCAGATGTAATAAACCGGGGTATCCAGGCTGATGTTCAGCGCCTGGGCTGCATCGGCATCTGCCGTGTGGCGCGATACCCGCAGATCATCGCTGTTGGGCTGCATGCCGCGCGCCCGGATCATTTGGGTGAATTCAAACTTCTGATCCATGCGGCGGGCCAGGTTGACCACATCGCGGTTGATCACGGTGCCAATGCCGCGCACGCGCTCAATGTAGCCGGCACGTTCCAGTTCACTCAGTGCATCGCGCACAACGGTACGGCTTACGTTCAGCCGGTTGGCCAGCTCCAGCTCGGGCGGCAGATGGTCGGTATCCTGCCAAATGCCGTTGCGCAGCTGCTCCAGCAGCTCGGCCACAACCTGGTTAGAAATCAATACGCCGCCCAGGCGGGGGGCGCTGTCGGGGTGTTTGGTTGCCATAATCGGGTTCCTACTTTCCTGTGCGTGCCGGTGCAGGCCGCAAAAGTCGTACTCTTATTATAGCATACCCCAAAGCCAAAAACCAAGTGTTTTATAAAAAAGCAGGCAAATAAAAGGCGTGGTGTGATGTGGTGCGTTCCTTGCTTCAGTCCGCTTTGCCTTCTTCATGCGCATAGCGGCACACATCCCGCAGGCAGCAGCGCTCACAATACGGTGTGGTGCGTGCGGTGCACACGGCGCGGCCATGGTCCACCAGCCGGTGGCAGAAATCACTGCCCTCCTGCGGGGGAATGATCTTCCACAGCGCCATTTCCACCTTTTTGGGTTCCTTGATGTTATCTACCAGCCCAATGCGGTTGCACAGCCGGATGCAGTGGGTGTCCGTTACAATGGCGGGCTTGCCGAACACATCGCCCATGATCAGGTTGGCACTTTTGCGGCCAACGCCGGGCAGTTCCAGCAGGGCGTCAAAATCATCGGGCACGTTGCAGTCATACTTGTCGCGCAGCATCCGCATACAGGCGCTGATATCCCGCGCCTTGCTGCGCCCCAGTCCGCAGGGCCGCACGATCTCTTCAATTTCCTCCGGCTCCGCGGCGGCCAAAGCGGCTACATTCGGGTATTTGGCAAACAGATCCTGTACCACAACGTTCACGCGGGCATCGGTGCACTGCGCGGCAAGGCGCACTTCCACCAGCAGCTGCCAGGCGTGCTCGTAATCCAGCGTACAGTCCGAAAGCGGGTATTCTTTTTTCAGCCGCTCAATGCAGATGGCGGCCAGCTGTTTTTTATCATGAATCTCCATGGGGGTCACACTCTCTTTTATCACTTCCCGGCGCGCGGGCCGGCGGGGCTTACGGCTTGATTCTACCACGGATAACGTTTATAATGCAAGTAGCATGGTGCCGCCTTCTAATGTTGCAAAGCTTCAAAAGAGGGGCCGCTGCCCCTTGCTCCCTCACAAAAACCTACCTTCTCATGCCGGGGCGGCACGCGAACATTATTTTTTGCTCACAAGGGATTTTGAGCGTCGGTGCATGTCTGCCGCTTGGAATGAAGTTTAGAATATATTTCCTTATATATAAAGGTAACATAAAGGAGTACCCCCCATGAAGGAACCGCTTGCCCAACGCCTGCGCCCGCGCACTTTGGATGAAGTGTGCGGCCAGCGCCATCTCCTGGCCCCTGGCCAGGTGTTCCGCCGCACCATTGACAGAGGCGTGATCCCCAATATGATTTTTTACGGCCCGTCCGGCGTAGGCAAAACCACCGTGGCCAGCATTATTGCGGCCAACAGCGGTATGCGGCTGTATAAATTGAACGGTACTACCGCTTCCACCAGCGATATCAAAAGCGTATTGGGCGATATTGGCACCCTGCATGCCGCCAACGGAATTCTGCTCTATCTGGATGAGATCCAGTATTTCAACAAGCGCCAGCAGCAAAGCCTGTTGGAATGCGTGGAGCAGGGAACCGTGACGCTGATTGCCTCCACGACCGAGAACCCATACTTTTATGTATATAACGCGCTGTTATCCCGCTGCACAGTGTTCGAGTTCAAATCCCTGACGGCAGAGGATATTGCCGAAGGCGTGAAACACGCCGCCCAGCGCCTGGGCGAAAGTGACGGTACGCCGGTCAACATCCCGGTGGATGCGCTGGAATACCTGGCCCAAAGCGCGGGCGGCGATATGCGCAAGGCGCTGGGCAACCTGGAATTTGCCGTCAACGCAGCCCCCGTGCAGGATGGCACGCGGCTGGTTACGCTGGAAATGGTCACGCAGGTGGCCCAGCGTACCGCCATGCGATACGATAAAGAGGGGGATGACCATTATGATATTGTTTCGGCCTATCAGAAGTCGATGCGCGGGTCGGACCCGGATGCAGCGCTGCACTATCTGGCCCGGCTGCTGGAAGCGGGGGATCTGCCCAGCGCCTGCCGCCGGTTGATGGTGTGCGCCTGCGAGGATGTTGGCCTTGCTTACCCGCAGATCATCCCGATCGTAAAAGCGGCTGTGGATGCTGCCAACATGCTGGGCCTGCCGGAAGCGCGCATTCCGTTGGCGGACGCGGTAATTTTGGTGGCGACCAGCCCCAAATCCAACACGGGCGAAGCCGCCATTGACCGTGCGCTGGCAGATGTGCGGGCAGGCCGCAGCGGGCCGATCCCGCGGCAGCTACAAAATAAGCATTATGATGGCGCCGATGCCGCAGTAAAAGGCCAGCATTATCAGTACGCACACGACTTTGCCAACCATTGGGTGGACCAGCAGTACCTGCCGGATGCCATCCGGGACCGCCAGTATTACCAGTTTGGCGATAACAAAAACGAGCAGGCCGCCGCCGCTTACTGGCAGCGCATCAAGGGTGATAAGTTCAAAAAATGAACGATAATTGCGCGCAATAAAAACCATAATAACCTATATCAAAATAGGAATATAAAAATATTTTTTTGATGAAAATATTTTATGGGAATTGAACAAAAAAGAAAAAACAGTGTCAAAAATTAAATCATCTCCTGAATGACAAAAGAAAAATGCCGAGATAATCAGAAAAGGCAACATTATTACAGTCGATTCCTGTTAGCTTGAAAGAAAATATCAAGAACTTTTTCGAAAAAACGTCACATTTTAATGTATTGACAATCTTTAATATCATTTGATATGATAGGGTACAGGAATCATGTATACAATGTGAAGTGGAAAACATTTCGAGTTCTTTCCTCTGCATTGTATGAGAAGGAGATTTTTAGTATGCGCTATTCTCATCAACGTGAACTGATTTTGCGGGAGGTACTTTCGCGCAGCGATTATCCAACCGCGGAGCAGATCTGTACGTCTCTGCGGGCAGTGTGCCCGCGGCTGAGCCTTGGCACCGTTTACCGCGACCTGAATACGTTGGTTGATATTGGCAAAGTGCGGCGTGTTTCCATCCCCGGCGAAGCAGACCGTTTTGAGGGCCCGCAGGAGGATCATCAGCAGTTATATTGCCGCAGCTGCCAAAAAGTAAAAAGCATCCATATTTCGGATGCGAAGCTCAAAGCCCTGATTGATGCCTGCCCCGATATTGTGCCGGAAGATTACAGCCTGACTGTGTTTGGCCTGTGCGATGAATGCGCCGTCAAAGCGGCCAAGGAAACCGAGAAATTGTAAGGAGACAGCCTGCCCGATGTTCACCGTTCAGGCGGGCTGTTTTGGCATTTGTGGGGGGGGATTTTGTGCAAAACAGCGTTTGTGCGTTGTTCTGCGCGGTAAACTGTGGTACACTATTTATAGAATAGTGTATGTGCTGCCCTGTGCGGTGCGGCCAGACCAAAACAGCGGAGGTAAGACCTATGCCCCAACTGCAGTGTGAAGAAATTCGTTTCCCGTCTGCCGATGGTGTTCATACCGTGGCGGCCAGCATGTATACCATGCCGGGGGTGCCGGTGCGCGCCGTGCTGCAGCTCAGCCACGGCATGTGCGAGTATGTACAGCGCTACCGCCCCATGGCGCAGTGGTATGCCCAGCGCGGCATAGCTCTGGCCGGCAACGACCACCTGGGTCACGGCGGTACCGCAAACAAAGGGGAGCACGGCCATTATGGCGAGCCCCGCGGTCGTTACCACCTGCTGAATGACCTGCACACGATGAACGGCATCATTCATCAAAAGTTCCCCGGCGTGCCGGTATTTTTGTATGGCCACAGCATGGGCAGCTTTTACGCCCGCTGGTATGCCGAAACCTGGCCAGAAAGCATCTCCGGCGCTATTTTCAGCGGCACGGCGGGTCCGCACATCCGCAACCAGGCGGGCTGGGCGGTTGCCGCGCTGACCGCAGCTGTGCGCGGGCCAAAATATGTTTCCAAAACGCTGGTCAAGCTGAATATGGGGGCCTATTGCAACCGCATTCCGGATGCTGTTTCGCCCAATGCCTGGATCAGCCGTGACCCGGAAGTGGTAAAGGCATACGATGCAGACACGCTGTGCACCTTCCCATTTACCGCGGCGACCTACCGCGAAATGCTGGCCACCCTGTGCCATGTCAGCAGCCGCAAATGGGCACAGAACATCCGCAAGGATCTGCCGGTGCTGCTGATTGCCGGAACGGCGGACCCTGTTGGTGATTACGGCGCGGGTGTGCGCAAAGTGTGGGCCATGCTGGGGGATGCCGGTGTACAGGACCTGAGCTGCGAAATCTGGCACGATGCCCGCCATGAGCTGCACAACGAAACCAACCGCGAAGAAGTGTTTGATTATGTGTACGGCTGGCTGATGGATCGCCTGCCGGAAGATGAGAGCCAATAAATAATGATACACGGTATTCTGTAGGGAACGGTCTTGACCGTTCCGATACATTGGGGCATATGCGATAATGGAAATTGCATCGCTCCACAAATAATATGTTCGTTAGTTGCACATTTTTAATGGACCATATGGGCATGGGGCAGCGGGATGAGGTCATCCCGCCCTACAGATAATTTTACTGTTGTCTGCCGACAATAAAATCTTCCGTCCCATACCCCGCCCCACCTCAAATTCCTAATTTCTCATTGCTCATTTCTAATTCTCTCAACTCCTAACTCCTCCCTCCTAACTCCTAACTAAAGAACGGAGGTCCTGCAATGTACGGGCATTTTATCCAGTTCACCATCCCCAAAATTGGCCAGGCCCTTGTGGCGGTGGTGCTGTATCTGAATTTTCTCAAACTGCCGTTTGTGGCCTGCTTTGCGGGTGCTTATCCGGCGGTGTATCTGCTGCTGCCGCTGTTGCTGCTGGCCGTGATGTCCTGGATCGGGCGGGACCCGCTCGGCCCCGGCATGATCGTCAACTCCCATCTGACCGGGCTGTATATCGCCGGGGACGTTGTGGGGTTGCTGGCCCGTGCAATCGGCGGAACGGTGCAGGCAGCCTGGCAGATCATCTGGATGGGCGGTCTGCTGGCCTGGGTGGGCACGGCCGCCATGATGCTCTGGAGCTATTTCAAGGCTATGCGCCTGGTTACCACCACCTATCGCCTGCAAACCACCAAGCCCCTGCCGGGCGGCAAACTGCGGGTGCTGCAAATCAGCGACCTGCACCCCGGCAAAGGTGCCGTGGACCGCAAGCGCATCCCGGAGCTGAACCGCCGCATCCGGGAACTGAACCCCGATATGATCCTTTTCACCGGCGATATTTTTGACGAGCATGTGGAACGCCCGGATTTTGATTCCTTCAATGCCTTCTTTGCCACGCTGGACCCGCCCGGCGGTAAGTGGTTCGTGTTGGGCAACCATGATCTGTTCCACCACTGGCGGGAGCCGAGCTATGGCCGCGCGGACCTGGAGGGCGCTTTTGCGCGGGCGCACATTCGCATTCTGGAGGATGTTTCCCAGCTGGCCTATGTGGGCAAGAATGCTACCCCAGTGCGCATTGTGGGCCGCAAGGACTGGCTGTACACCCAGGGTAACCGCTTTACCCCCGCCCAGCTGATGCCGAACGGCCCGGACAATGTGTATACCATCCTGCTGGACCACGAGCCGCGCGAGCTGAAAGCCGATGCCGCAGCCGGTGCAAACCTGATTTTGAGCGGTCACACCCACGGCGGTCAGATCTGGCCCACCGGCCTTGTGGCAAAGCTGTTCCGCTATAATGAACTGAATTACGGCATGAAACAGATCACCCCCGCCTGCGCCGCCATTGTCAGCGGCGGCACCGGGACCTGGGGCTACAAGATCCGCACCGAGGGCAAGACCGAGCTGGTGATGGTCGAGATCGAACAAAAGAATGCCTGATTGGATATATTAAGCAAATGATACAAACTGTATAGCACTGCGCGCGCAGAGAACCGCCGCCCGGCGGCCCGGTTTACTGCGCTGGTTCTGCCAAAATCGGATCGCATGGTTTTGCACCCACCTGGCCAGGTTTTTCCGGCGGATGGGTGCTTTTTGATGCAAAATGGCCCCAAAACCGGAAAAATAGCAGGCTGCAACCCAAAGTATCGCCCCAGTTGGTGGCGGCAACCGGGTGCTTTCGCTATAATAAGGCCAGCAAAACACAAGGGGCCGGACCATCCGGCCGGGTTTTGCCGGGCGGTGCACCGCCCACTGCAAGCTGTTGATAGGAGATTATAAAATGAAATATCAAGTATTTGGCATTCTTTGGGCGGTATTCAATCTTGCGCTCATGCTGGCTATGGGCATTGTCGGTATCTACCTGCTGTGGCTGGTCATCAAGGCGCTGCGGGTTTACATCAACTCCCACGAAGTGCGGGAAGAAAAGAAAGCCACCCGCAAGTCCCTGGCCGAAGCCCTGCGGGAGAACCGTGTGCGCTGCAAAATGACCCAGGAGTTTGTTTCGGAAACCATCGGTGTCAGCCGCCAGGCGGTATCCAAGTGGGAAAACGGCACCTCGGACCCCAACACCTCCAACCTGATCGCGCTGGCCAAGCTGTATGGTATTTCGGCGGAAGAGCTGCTGAAAAACGTGGAACACTCTGCCGGAACCGCCAAACCGAACGAAGGCAGCGAGAAAACCGTGTAAAAGAAAAACAGGGCATGCACCCCTTTTTTGCCACGTTTTGTTGCCCTGGCAACATTCAAAATGCTGGAAACTGGCTATACTAAAACCGTCGGATATGATAAAATATTAACGACCGATCCGGAGCGTGCCGGAAAACAAAAGGATTCCGGTACGCCGCAACAAGAGGACGCCCGCAGGGCAGAAAAGGGAAAAGTATGAAGATCATTTTTTATGGCACCCGTGATTACGACCACCTGTATTTTGACGTTCTGGCCGCTGACCCGGACTATGGCTGCACCATCAAGTTCCTGGCGGCCAACCTGGACCCGGATACCGCCCAGCTGGCCGCGGGCGGCGATGCCGTCTGCGCCTTTGTCAACAGTGATTGCGGTGCCGAAACGCTGTCCGTGCTGGCCAAAGCGGGCATCAAGCTGCTGCTGATGCGCTGCGCGGGCTACAATAACGTGGACCTTGCCGCCGCCAAAGCCAACGGCATTACCGTTATGCGTGTGCCGGGCTACAGCCCGGAAGCCGTTGCCGAGCACGCCATGGCGTTGGCCCAGGCCGCAAACCGCCGCATCTGCAAGGCATATATCAAGGTGCGCAATAACAACTTTGCACTGGACGGCCTGCTGGGCCAAAACTTTTATGGCGCCTGCGCTGGCATTGTGGGCACCGGCCGCATTGGCGCCGCCATGGCGCGCATCTGCCACGGTTTTGGCATGAATGTGCTCTGCTATGACATGTACAAAAACCCCGAAGTGGAAAAGTTTGCCCGCTATGTTTCGCTGGAAGAACTGCTGCAGAAAGCCGACCTGGTCAGCTTGCACTGCCCGCTGACCGAGGGTACCCATCACATGATTAACAAGGATACCATCGCCATGATGAGGGATTCTGCCATCCTGGTCAACACCAGCCGCGGCGGCCTGATCGACACCGACGCCCTGATCGAAGCCCTGCGCGCCCGCAAGTTCGGCGGCGTGGGCCTGGATGTGTACGAGGATGAGGATGACCAGGTGTTCCAGGATTTCTCCGACGATGTGCTGGAAAACGAGGTGGTGCCGGTGCTGCTCAGCTTCCCCAATGTGGTCATTACCAGCCACCAGGCGTTCTTTACCCGTACGGCATTGCAGAGCATTGCGGCCATCACGCTGGAAAATGCCCGTGCCTTTGCCCGCGGTGAAGAACTGAAAAACGAGGTAAAAGCGTAAAAAACTATCGTTTGTGTGCAAATGGGATACACTTGCCGCTATTGCACAAACAAAATTTTTCAAAAAATATTGTCAAATGCACTTTAGCGTGCTAATATAAATACCGGTGAAAGAAATAGAGGACCGCGCGCTTTCCGCCAGTTTCAAGGGGTCCGGCAGTGCGGCCGGAAGCGGAAAACAGCAGCCCACCAAAAAGGAGAGTGTATACCATGTCTATCAAAAATGCTTATCTGAACGAAGTGTACCAGGGCCTTGCAAAGCGCAATGCTGAGCAGAAGGAATTCCTGCAGGCTGTTGAGGAAGTTCTCGAAAGCCTGGAGCCCGTTGTTGAGGCCCATCCTGAATATGAAAAGGCAAGCCTGATCGAGCGCCTGGTTGAGCCGGAGCGCATCATCATGTTCCGTGTGCCTTGGGTGGATGACGCCGGCAAGGTGCAGGTCAACCGCGGCTACCGTGTGCAGTTCAACTCTGCCATCGGCCCCTACAAAGGCGGCCTGCGCTTCCATTCTTCTGTCAACCTGTCTATCCTCAAGTTCCTGGGCTTTGAGCAGTGCTTCAAGAACAGCCTGACCAGCCTGCCCATGGGCGGCGGCAAGGGCGGTTCTGACTTTGACCCCCACGGCAAGAGCGACGCCGAAGTTATGCGCTTCTGCCAGAGCTTTATGACCGAGCTGTACCGCCACATTGGCCCCGATACCGATGTGCCCGCCGGTGATATCGGCGTTGGCGGCCGTGAGATCGGCTTCCTGTTTGGCCAGTACAAGCGCATCCGCGACGAGTACTCCGGCATCCTGACCGGCAAGGGCATCCCGTTTGGCGGTTCCCTGGCCCGTACCGAGGCTACCGGCTACGGCCTGTGCTACTTTGCCAAGGAAATGCTGGCTGATGCTGGCAAGAGCTTTGAGGGCCAGCGTGTGGTCATCTCCGGCTCCGGCAATGTTGCTACCTATGCAAACCAGAAAGCTACCCAGATGGGCGGCAAGGTTATCGCCATGAGCGACTCCAACGGCTACATCGTGGACGAGAACGGCATTGACTACAAGGTCATCAAGGAAATCAAGGAAGTCAAGCGTGCCCGCATCAAGACTTACCTGGATTACGTTCCCACCGCTAAGTACGTTGAGGGCAGCAAGGGCATCTGGACTGTTCCCTGCGATATCGCTCTGCCCTGCGCAACCCAGAACGAGCTGCAGCTGGAAGGTGCCGAGGCACTGGTTGCCAACGGCTGCTACGCTGTTGCCGAAGGTGCTAACATGCCTTCTACCCCGGAAGCAATCGCTTACCTGCAGAGCCACGGTATCCTGTTCGCTCCCGCTAAGGCAGCCAACGCCGGCGGCGTTGCTACTTCCGGCTTGGAAATGAGCCAGAACAGCCTGCGCCTCTCCTGGACCTTTGAAGAGGTTGACGAGCGCCTGCACAACATCATGGTCAACATCTACAAGAACGCTGCCGATGCAGCCGAGCGTTACGGCATGAAGGGCAACCTGGTTGCCGGTGCCAACATCGCAGGCTTCGAGAAGATCGCCAGCGCTATGATGAGCCAGGGTGTGGTTTGATTTAACCTCCACGCTTCAAACAGAATATAGCCTGAAATAACACACCGGGCCGCATGCAATATTACATGCGGTCCGGTGTTTGTTATGTGGTAATTATAGTGTTATGAAAACTGTTTGATATCCTTTTCAAAGGCATTTCTGATAATGACCGCGGTCAAGAAATTTAATATATCCCATATCTCGCAACACTTGAAGCTGCTAACGAATTTTTGCCCGAACATTGTGATTATCGGGATGCAGAGTGGCTAAGCGAGATTCAAATTGATATACATCGTCAAGTGTGAAATCGTTGGAAGAAAGTTCATTTACGCAATCTTGTACATCGTGTAGCCAATTATTTTCACTGTAAGTAATCATAAAGATTCTCCTTCCATAACTTAAGGGAGTGAATGGTAGTAACGGCTTTACTCAAAAATAAAAATCTCCTCGATCGGTGCTTCTACTGTGCGGGAGATATCCACGGCCAGCTTCAGAGAAGGGTTGTACTGCGCCTTTTCCAGCCGCATAATGGTTTCGCGCCGCACGCCCACGGCGCTGGCCAGCTGCTCCTGTGTCAGCCCTTTGGCAAGGCGGAACTGCTTCAGCCTGCAGGTAAAGTCCGGCATGGGTCAGTCCTCGCTTTCGTCAAAATCTTCTGCGGGCAGGTCGTCGTGGTCATAGCGGTACAGCAGGTACTCGCTCAAAAACAGGTAGAGCGCCAGCGTGAGGGAAAGCACGATCAACAGCGCAATCAGCACCGCGTCCCCGCCGCGGCCCTGGGCCAGCAGAATGACCGCCACAAAAATAATGCTCAACGCCGTTTTTGCAGCCGTCAGCTGCGCTTTGGCGCGGTTTTCGGTGTAGCGCTCGTCCATCAGCGTGTGGGACATTTTGCCCTCAAAAAAGAACCCGAAAAAGCCAAAGAACAAAAAGAACGCAAAGGGAAAAACTTCCCCGGTCTGCGGGTAGACCCAGAAGCCCAGTAAGCCTAAAAAGCCCAGCAGCCCCAAAAAACCAAACCGCGGGTCAATGGTGCGGGTGGTGGCGGAGCTTTTTTGCTGTTGCGCATGCTGAAAACCGCGCACAAACAGCCAAATCAAGTAAGCAGCGCACAAAATACAGGCAAGCATCAGCGGCAGGTCCTGCACCCGGAAAACGTAAGTGGAAAAATCCGTGGGAGCAATCAGCCGGGAATGATTAAAAACAACGCTGTACCAAACCGAAGCCCCCAAACAGGCAGCGCAGAAAATGCCGGGCAGAACAATGTTCTTCAAGGTGGAGTGTTTCATGGCAAGAACCTCTTGTGTGATATATTTGTATCTTTTCGAGATAAATATATCACTATATAAGAACCCTGTCAAGCCGCTTGCCGGGAATTTTCGCCATCCGTTTGCACCGGTGCGCGGCAGGTGCTATACTGTTTACAGAACCCATGCGAAAGGAAGTAGCAAACGCCATGAACGATGCAGAACTGGACAGCCTGATGGGAAAGGGGGCACCCGTATGACGACCGCACAGCGCCGGGAAGAAATCTTGGCCCTGCTTAACCAGGCCGATGCCCCCATTGCCGCCAAGGACCTGGCCGCGCGGTTTGGGGTCAGCCGCCAGGTGATCGTGCAGGACCTTGCCGTGATCCGGGCATCCCGGCCCAATATCATCTCCACCAACCGCGGTTATATCCTGCAGCAGCAGGAAACCGGCTGCCTGCGGGAGTTTAAGGTCCGCCATACCCCGGAGCAGGCCGAGCAGGAGCTGAACCTGATCGTGGACCACGGCGGCCGGGTGAAAAATATCAGCATCAGCCACCGCGTTTATGGGCGCATCACCGCGGAAATGGATATCCGCTCCCGCCAGGATGTGCAGGAGTTCTTGCAGGCATTGGCAGGTGGCGCTTCCACCGTGCTTTCCACCGCAACGGACGGCTACCACTACCACCTTGTGGAAGCCGCCACCCCCGACCGCCTGGATTTGATCGGCCAGGCCTTGCAGGATGCCGGTTTCCTGGCCCCCCTGCAGCCGTGGGAAAAAGAAAAGTAAGTAAAATAGAAAAGCGGCCGTTTGAGCTTTTGGGTTCAAACGGTCGCTTTATTTTGGGCTTTTTTCGCTGTAAGGGCTGTGTGGTTCGCCATCGGCAGGTTCAACATAGGTTATCAGGTCCTCAACCCGGCAGTGGAAAATCTGGCAGAAGTCGTCCAGCTTGGCCGTGGTAATGCCCTGCCCCTTGCGGATGCGGTCAATGGTGCCGCTGCTGATGTTGTAGTGGTTGATCAGCGTATAAGTGCTTTCCCCGCACCGCTTCATCGTTTCCCAAAATTTGTCGTATACAATCATGGTTACGCTTTTTCCTCGGCCCCAAAGCTATACCCCATCTCGCGGTAGAGAGCATAGGCTTTGCGCAGGAAATCTTCGGTCACGCAAAAGTATTCGGCGGCGTCGGCAAGGGTGTCGCCGCGGCGCAGGCGGGCGGCAAGTTCGGGGTAGGGGATGTGCTTGAGCACGGCGGCTTTGTCGGCCCGGTATTCGGCCTGCGCTTTGAGCTGGTAGGGCGAATACGGCAGATAGAACGCGCCGCTGGCAAAGTGCCCGTCCTCGTGGATCAGGGCGGTGCGCACCTCGGCGGAAGAATCAAACCGCGCGGTGTTGATGCCCACAATGCGCCCGTTCTGCAAAGAAAGGCAGCGCATGCTGCGCAGCGGGCATTCCGCCACGGTAATGCCTTCCCGGTCCATCTCGTCCAGTGTGGCTGCAAGGGTATATTTGAACATTCGTGCCCCTCCCGCAAGCGCAGGCCCGGCCAAAGGCGGCTTACTGCTTGCCCTGGTTGATCTCCGCACGCAGGCGGATCAGGGTGGCAATATCGGCCTTGTCCTCTTCGGTCAGGTAGCGCTTCAAGTTCTCATAAGCGGCAATGGGCTCATCGCGGATCAGGTCCGAAACGGCATCCGTCTGGTCCGGCTCGGTTTCCAGCGGTTCATCCCCGGCAAGCTGGGCGATGGTAACGCCAAAATACTCGGCAATGGGCCGCGCATGCTTCAGCGTCAGCTGTTTGGTGCGGCCGGATGCCAGCTCCGACAGGGTGCTACGCGGGATTTTCAGCGCGCGGCACATTTTGGTTACGTCAGTGCCGTCGCGGCGGCACAGCTCCTGGATGATATCATACATTCTGCTCATGGCGGGAGCCTCACTTTACCTGCACTGCGCGGGGCAGAACCACGCAGTGATTAAATTCTGTTCCTGTATTCAGGATACCCCCGCCGCAAGGGAATGTCAAGCCTGCTGCTTACATTTTTGCCTTGGGTATACCTGAGAAGGCGAAAATAAACGGTTTTTCGCAAGTGCAGTTTTGTGGCTTGCGCCTGCAAAACAGCCGTGATTTTTTTTCAGATACACCCGAATACCCTCATTATACCACAAGGCAAGGGTGATAAACCGGACTTTGACGGGCACAAACGGAAAAAATATTGGGCAATACCGCATAATTCTAAGTGCCGATACGGCGAGCGAGGTGCGGCAGATGC